>Ga0213875_10000037_pt1 | contig 164629 bp, 250 predicted proteins | sample BarmaccomBMRX_R8_FD_160105 | JGI IMG/M metagenome (GOLD analysis project Ga0213875, IMG submission 160105) | Root-associated microbial communities from Barbacenia macrantha in rupestrian grasslands, the National Park of Serra do Cipo, Brazil - RX_R8 | ecosystem: Host-associated > Plants >... | reverse complement strand
CACTGTCACCCGCTTGCTGGTGGCGCTGACGTGCTCCAGGTGCACCTGGCCGCCCTCCGGGACACCGATGCCGAGCCGGGCGGGCAGCTCGTCCGGGGTGATCTCATACCAGGTCCGGTACTCGGTCTGGGCGGGCACCACCTGCTCAGCCGCGGCCGGGGACGCGGGCGGGCTGCGCAGCAGGGCGATGACCAGCAGGCCGCACAGCGCGAACGTCGGCCCGAGCACCACCCAGGGGCTGACCCGCGCGTGCGGGACGAAGTGCGTGACCACGAGCACCCCCGCGGCGGCGAACGCGATCATCAGCGCAGCCCAGCCCAGCCCGCGGGCCACCTGGCGCCACCACCGCCGCCCGCGGGCCTCCTGCTGCCCCAGGGTCTCCATGAGACCGGCCGGGTGAGTCTCCGGGGCCATCAGTCCGGCAGCGGCCGGTACGCGATGCGCTGGCACGCCTGGCATTCCAGCACCTCATACGAGCCGCCGGAGCCCAGGTCGCCGTATTCGGTGTCAGTAACCGCGTAATCATGCGGCACGGGCGAGTGGGCACTAGGCAGCAGCGGGTTGCAGCGCGGGGCCGGTTCGGCGCTCTCGCTCATGCCGCGTCCGGGTCCAGCACGTCCCGCACGACCATGAGGGTGAACCCGAGCCAGTTGTGCCCGGCCCAGACAGCGCCCTGGGTATGCCACCAGGGCAGCTCCGCGGACCACGCCGGGTGCCCGGACAGGACGGCGCCCCAGTCAGTGTCGCCCCAGGAATTGCCCTCCAGCAGCACCGCCCGGCCGGTAGCGGCGAGCCGGGTGCGCAGCTCTGGGCTGCGGGTGAACTTGTCCAGCACAATCTGCAGCATGACGGCGCGGCGCAGCCCGTTCCAGCCGGGCCGCAGCACCAGCGCCCGCCCGGCCTGCTTGGCCTGGCGCCAGTCCGCCAGCGCGGCAATGCCCCGGCGCGTGTCCTGGTCCAGGGTCTTGGCGGCCTGGAAAGCGTGCTCGGCGGACGGGTACAGGATGCCCTCGAACGCCACCGGGCAGGCGCACGGGTTAGCCAGGAACCAGTGCTCCCCCCGGAACGCGGTAACGGGCACGGGGCCCAGGCTGGTCACAAGGTTCACGCGCGGGTCACCAGGCCCTCCATCACGTAAGCCGTCACGGTGAACGCCAGGACAGGCAGGCAGGCGGCATACAGGAACTTCCAGTTAGCCACGGGCAGATCGGGGTCCCGGCCATGCTCATAGCGGAACCAGGCAGCCAGCAGGAACGCGATGCATCCCAGCGCGGTCCACAGATCCGGCCCGGGGGTCACGCCGCGCCCCGCAGCCCGGCAGGCATTGGCTCGTGGAAGACAGGCGAGGAGACCTCCAGCTGGTGGAACAGACCGGACTCCGGGTGCGGGTCATGGATCTCGCCCTTGATGCAGGCGGGAAAGCCGTCCGCGTCCGCCCAGCCGCCAGCCCGCTGCTCCAGCACGGCACCGCAGTGACGGCAGGTGGCCTGCGCGCGTGGCCGGGAACGGCCAGCATCATCGTGGGTCACGTCGGTTCCCCCTCAGCCAGGCAGTGCTCTCAGCATACTGTAAGAGACGCTACGGGGCGTCTTATTCCGGCCTCACCCGGCGAGGGACTGCACGGGCGCCAGCCGCCGCTCCCGCCGCTCCCGGGTCCGGTCGGTCGTGTCATCTTTCTCGCCCGCCGGGGCCAGCTCGGCCAGGGTCAGCATGCCCAGCCGGATCTCCCGGGCGTGCCCGGCGGCGTCGCGCCCGGTGACCATGCCCAGGTCCAGCTCGGCGGCCAGCCGGATCAGGGACGCCGCGATCGCGCCCTTGCGCAGGCCATCGGGCAGCCGGGCCAGGTCAGCCCGCAGCGCGGTCTCCACCGGTCCCTTCCTCGGCCGGCGGGGCGGGGGCGCGGGTGAATCCGGTGACGGTCCCCCCGAGGGCGCAGGCGGGCCGAATACCACCGGGTCCGGCAGCTCCGGCGATGGGGTCTTCCTGGGCACCGGTCACCTCGATCTCATAGACCCGCCGGATGTCCAGCCCATCAGCGCCCGGCGGAACCCACTCCTCGCGCTTTACACGGTACCGGGTCTGGCTGGCGGGCAGCCGGCACCACCACTCCAGCCAGTACGTCATCCCGGCCGCGTTCTCGCGCCGCTCCCGCCACAGGCAGCCGGTCCGGCCCGCTGCCCGCTCGCGCAGGAACTCGCGCAGCTCATCGAGCATCGTGGGGTCGTCGGGGTGCAGCGGCAGCCCGCTGAAGACGCGGCGCGCCCAGCGGGTCACGATGGCCTCCTCGGCCAGCCCGGTGCAGCCAGAGAACTCCCCGGGGCAGCTGCCGCAGTGGTGCACCCGCGGCTTGTGGCTGCGCCTCACAGCATGCCCGCTGAGGTCAGCAGCAGCTTGGCGGCCTCCAGCTTCTCCCAGTCCTCCGGGGACCAGCCGGGAACGTGCTTAGCCGAATCCGGGTGCATGCGGATAGCCAGCGCCCGGTACAGCTCCCGGGTGGTGTCTCCCAGGAAGCCCTCCGGCTTGTGCTCGTGCATCCACCGCAGTGCCTCATCCGCGGAGGGGAACGTGACCCCGGCGCTGGCCGGGAGGGCTTTCCAGCCGGTGTACTGCTGGCCCCGGCGGGCCACGCCCCAGCGGTCGATCGAGCGCAGCGCCCCCAGGGTCAGGGCGACCGCGCGGACGTTGGCCTGCCAGCTGGGCGGGTCCCCGTAATACCGGGCCTCGTACGCGTCGGTGGCGTACCGCATCGGCCCCCACAGCGTGCTGGTGAACGAGACAACCACGCCGGGATGGGACTCGGCGACCCGGGCCAGCGGGCCGGTGCGATCCTGGCGCAGGTCCCAGTCCGCGAACCCGGCCTCGATAATGACATAACTGCCGCGCTCGGGCTTCAGCGCACTGGTCTCGGCCTCCAGCAGCTCCAGGGTGGAGCGCCAGAAGCTGACGTTGCGCTCATTACCCTGGCGCCGGCCGGCCTGCCGGAACGCGGCGCTGCCCCGGCGGGCCTCAGACGGGGTTTCCGGGTCGGTCCAGTGGCCAGCCTGGTAAGGGTGAACCTCGAACTTCATGTCCATCATGTCTCCTGGTCAGCGACCCTGGCCTTCTCCTCAATGCTGAACGGGCCTGACTGGTTCAGCACGTCAGCAGTTCCCGGCAGGTCCACGTCCACGACCCAGGTAGCACCCAGCCCGTCGTCATCCACCCGGACCTCTGCGACCGTGGCCCACCCGACCTGGGGCCCGCCCGGGACCGACCGGAACGGCACCCGCTGGCCTGGCATGCCGGCGAACGCATCCGGGGCGAACCGGTCCCGGAACGTGCCCTTACCCGGGACGGTGACCTCGCCCGCGGGCTGCCGGAACTCAACCCGTATCACCGCCGCGCTCCCTGGCCCGGGCGGAACAGCAGCATGACGGCACCGCCCGCCAGGGTGCCCGCGGCCAGCGCGATCAGCACCCAGCCGATCAGGATAAGCGTCCCCATCTGCCCTCCTGCAGCTCAGCGATCGCACTCACGGCATTCCCAGCCTCCCTGGCCGTCAGCCCGGATCTCGTCCCCGGGCTCAATGTCGAACCCGCAGGCCGAGCAGGCCCCGTGGTAGCCGGCGATGAACCAGGGCCCGGGCCCATCGGGCTCTACGGTACGGGCACCGGGCACCTGGCGCAGGAAGTCCTCCAGGGTGGCCCGCTGGCGGCCCCGCTGCTCGATCAGATGCTTGCACTGGGCGGTGCTCATAGAATGAGTATAGGCACTCCAACATGACGCTTACATACAAGCAGAAGGCATAGGGCCCCTGACCCCAGGAGGAGACGGTGAACGAGCCGCCATTCCCGCTGGCTGCCGGGAGCACGTACAGGGTCTGGAAGCCCGCGGGCTGGTTCCCCCTGCCGGGCCGGGACCTGGCCTGGTTCGCGCCGAAGCTGCCGCCCGGGGCTTTTGACCACCAGATCGGCCGGCAGGTCCCGGTCATGCTGAATGGCCGCCTCGCCGCCCGGGCCCGGATTGCCGCGGCGGACGTCGCCCCGGACGGCTCTGGGTGCGCGTTCACGATGGAGATCACCGAGATAACGGGGGAGACCGCATGACTGAAATTACATTGGATGTTTGTTGTGGAGAAGGCGGCGGCACCCGCGGGCTGGTGCAAGCCGGGCACCACGTCGTCGGGGTCGATATCAACCCGGCCTGCCGGGAGGGCTACCTGCGCTCGGGCGCAGCCGAGTTCATCTGCGCGGACGCCCTGGACGTGCTGGCCGACCTGGGGTTCGTGCGCCAGTTCACCTTCATCACATCGCACTGGCCCTGCCAGGGCTACAGCCAGATGACCCGCTGCCGCCCGGAGATCGCGCTGAAGTACCCGCGGCTGATCGGGCCCGCCCGGCCCCTGCTGGACGCGACCGGGCTGCCGTACGTGATCGAGAATGTGGAGGGCGCCCGCGCGCACATGATCCGCCCGGTGACGGTCTGCATGTGGATGTTCGGCCGCCCCGGGTACCGGCACCGGCTGTTCGAGGCGGGCGGCGGCCTGGTACTGAAGGCACCAGAGCCGCCGCCTGCACAGTCCGGGCGAAGGGACCTGGTACCCAGGGTAAACCGCGAGTGCGGCTGGCCGCATCCGGTGCCGGTGGCGCGGGCCGGGCACTGGGTACCGGGGAAGTTCGTCTCGGTGGCCGGGCACGAGCGCAAGGCAGCGGTGTACTCGGTGATGCAAATAGACTGGATGTCCAGCAGAGATGCGGTGAAGGAAGCCATCCCGCCCTACGTCGGCGCCTGGGAAGCTGAGCAGGTAGCCGCCTGGCGCACGGAACAAATCGCCGCGGCCTGAGCGCTCTAATACTTTAAGAGACTCTGCACGACCATGACCAGGAGACGCTGTGGCTGAGATGATCTACGCAATAAAGCTGTCCCTGGCCTGGGGCCTGCCCGCGCTGCTCATCACGCTGATCTGGCCGGACCGGCTGTGGCTGAACCTGGCGATCACCCTCGTCGCGGCGATCGGCGGCTCGGGCCTGGACAGCGTGAAGGCGGTCCGCAACGGCGTCGCCTGGGCGCTGGGCGCGTTCATCCTGCTGATCGTGCACCCGTCATCGGCGCTCTCGGTCCTGGTCGTCACGGTTATCTCGTGCATACTCGGGGCAATGAACTGAGCCGCCCGGAACAGGAGACACCAGCATGAGATTCGGCGGGAAAAACGCCAGGCACAATAGGAGTGCGGACAATCTGGCCCACCACCTATACAGAACGGGGGCTCCCGCATGCTCGCTCTCATCGTGATCCTGCTCAACGCCCTGGTGCTGGGCTCCTGCTTCGGCGCCGGGCTCAGGCAGGGTTTCCGCCAGGCTAGGAATGCGCTGCGGTCAGCAGCACCCGGTTCAGGTACATCGCCTGGCTAGCCGCCGTGGTGTTGGTCAGGTACCGGCAGCGCACCGCGCCCCACAGCGTATTGCTGCGGTACTGAGCAGGCAGCTCGAACACCACCTGGTCATCCTCGAACACCCGGACCTCGCCCGTGGGCGGCCGGACCTGCAGGGTCAGGTTGCGGTGGGCGGTGCGCTGGGCGGCGTTCCAGATGTACTGGCTGGGCACCGTGACGGGGCTGCCGGACTGGCCGATCCGCAGGGACGCGGTGGCGTCCCCGTCGCCCTGGCTGAAGCCCACACCGATCGAGCCAGCCGCGTTCTCGATGCTGATGGTCGGCCGGATGCTGGTCTGGACGTTCGCGTACACCCCGAACAGGGTCCAGTTCAGCTCGGCGAACTGGGTGGCATCCAGATCCTGCTGGGTCTCGAAAGTGATCCGGGTCGCGGAGCCGGAGATCGCCAGCGTGCCGGGGTTCCCGCTGGCGGGCGGGGTGATGGTGCCGGTGCCGGCGTCCACGGCGATGGTGGCGGGCATGGCCGTCCAGCCGGGAGACCAGTCCACCAGGGTGCGGACCACGCGGCCGGCCGGGACCTGCGCCCCGGTGGGGTCCTGAATCCAGCTCATGCGGCCACCTGCGCCACGGCGAGCCCGAAAGCGTTGCTGTTGCACTGGATATACATCCACAGCCTGTCTCCCTGCCCGTCACCCGGGTCGTCATGCAGGATGAACAGCGCGCGCATGTTGGCGCTCTCCCAGGAGTACTGCGACGGCTCGGGCGTGAACAGCACGGTGGGCGGGCCGAGCAGGGACCGCAGGTTCGCGGTGATCGGCGCGGCGGCGATGACCCGGTCCACGGGGTTGCCGCCCGAGGTGAAGTTGGCCAGCTCCCCGATCCAGATGTCCCGGCCGCGCCAGTGGATGACCTGGCCGGAGTTCCACTCAATCCGCCGCGGCGTGCCATCCGGCGACAGGATGCCCTGGGTCAGGTGCTGGTCATAGACCAGGGGCCGCGGGTCGGTCTGCCAGGTGATCCCGTCGTGGCTCCAGCTGATCCCGAAGTGCGGGTTGTTCCCGCCGCCCATCAGGTGGTGCATGAACCATAGGTTGCCGATCCGGCCGGGCCGGTTGTAGCCCACGAACCCGTCGCCGGGGTAAGCGGGCTGCGGCGCGGTGATGATCTGGTCGTGGAAGGTCCAGCTGGTCCGGCCGTCCGCGCTGGTGGCCAGCGAGGAGCGGCCCGGGGGCAGGGCGGACTTGTAGTAGCAGTGGAACAGCCCGGTCTGCTCATTCCAGATCACGCTCGGGCACTCGGCCGGGCTGGAGGGCACGTTGTCCTGGAAGCACAGGCCCTGCGGGGTCCACGGCCCGCGCGGGTCCGGGGCGGTGGCCAGGTAGATGCCGCCCGCCCCGTGGTCGGTGGAATACCACATGTAGTACACGTCGATCGGGCTGGCCAGGATCGAGTCCACCCGGATAACCCATGGCCAGTAGAGGCTCGCTGATGGCTGGCCGGGCTGGGACTGGGTGAAGACCGGGTTCTGGGCGTACCGGGTGAACTGCGGGAGCGAGGCCGCGTGATCCTGCGGCGAGTCGTACGTGAACGTGGTGGTCATCAGGCACCGTTCTGCCGGGAGTGAGCACGCCGAGCCTACCGGTAACGCCTGGGCCACGGGGGAGAAAACACGGAACCCCGGGCCCGAGGAGACCAGACGGGCCCGGGGTTCCGCTGCGTTACCCCTGATGGTCAGATCATGCCACAGTCAGGGCACGCTGACGGCTGCTCAGCTGCGGTAGGAACCGAGGCTGACCCAGTGGTAGACACCGCTGCCACCGCCGGAGGTGGGGTCGGTGCTGACGGTCAGCAGCGCCCCGGTGCCGTGCGGGGTGACGAACAGGCCGGAAGCGGCATTGGTGAGGTAGCTGCTGCCGTTGAGGTACCAGTCCTGCGCCAGGCTGCTCTCGGTGCAGGTCTCCTCCAGCACGGAGGTATTCACCTGGGTCATGCACTCACCCGAGGCGCCCCTGGAGCTGCCGAAGTAGCGCTCGAACTCCAGCCGGTAGATGGGCGCGCCCCCGGTCGTGGTGCCCACCTGGACGCGGATGAGGTTGGTGGCGATGTCGCCCCGGGTCACGGTCCAGCCGGCCACCCGGGCACCCGGGTAGTACAGCTGGCGGTAGGCGTCCGGGCCATTGCCGAAAGCGTTGGCGAAGTCGCCGACGCTGCTCACGCGCGGGGTCCTGACGCGGCTGGCGGTGATCGTGATGCGGGTTTCCCCGAGTGCACTGGCGCCTACCGAGTCGGTGGCCCGGACGAGCACGTCGTTGTACTCACCTGGCGTGGCAGTGGCGCCGGCTGGTGAAAGCGGCTGCGCGCTGGCCAGGCCGGTCGGCAGGTTGCTCTCGGACGCGGTGGCCGCCTCGGCGGTGCTGGTCGTCGTGACGGTGCTGCCGCCACTCGGGGCGATCTCGGTCGTGGTCACATAGAACACCACGGCTCCGTCAGTGTTGTCATTGACGGAGCTGATGTCCGAGACCTCATAGGTCGTCGCCCCGCCGTTGCCCTCAGCCGGGTTCTGCAGCTGCACGGAATTCGTGCCAACGACTACTGGGACGTCCACAATGGCCACGTCGTTGTCAGCATCGGTGTAAACCAGCCGGACAGTGCCCTGCTCGCTGGTGGTCGCCGTGCTGCTCGGCGTGCCGCTGCCTGAGATGACGACATTGCCGCCATCAACCGTGGACAGCTGCAGCGTCACCCCGTCGATGCTGGCCGGGGACACAAGCGAGTACGTGCCGGCGCCCGAGTCAGGGCCAAACAAGCCCGAGACCTTGACCTGCGTGCTGACCGCAGGAGCGACAGCCGCGACGTCGCGTGCACCTGCCGCGCCGGTCACGCGGTCTACAACATGTGTGCCAGACGCGGTTACCCGCGTGTCGTTGTAGGAGGCTGTCGCGGCGCCAGCCGGCCCGGCCGTGAGCGCGGCGGTGCTGCCCGCGAGCACGAGCGTAGCCAGCGCGCCAGCCGCCCTGATATACCTGTTGTGCATGGTGGGTTTTCCGTGCCTTCCCGGGATAAGGTGATGGATGCTGCCTTTGCCCGCCATTGCGCGTTTAACGGGTTTAACGGCCCTTATGGGACGCCACGGGACAGCCTTCCCGATGGTACTGAGACGGCCGGATGTGCGCAGTGGTTTACCCCTGGCGTGTCCTGATCGGTACGCCGCACGGACCGGGGCGAGACCTCAGTGCCCGGTTACCCCGGGAATGCACAGGATGACGTTCTCGCCCGGCCCGTACAGGGCCAGGTAATCCAGCAGCTCCCGGCAGCAGTCATCCCGGCGCAGCCAGGTGATGTCCTCCACCACCACGGTTACGGCCTGGGGCTTGCCGGCCTGGCCGCCTACCAGCGCGCGGAACTGGACCCGGTCACAGAGCAGATCGGCCGACCGCTGCAGCATCTCCCGGGCCGCGGCCAGCTCCCCGGCCTGGCTCCCGTGCTCATCCACCATGACTCCTAGTTCAGCGCCCAGGCGGCCCGGAGTAGCCGCAGCGGGCGCCAGCGGTGCGACTTCTCGTACGCCAGGATGTACGCCGCACGGCTACGGTCACCTGCGCCAGCAAACGGCACGTAGACCGACCGGCCGGAGCGGCGGAAGAACCAGTAGTTGGACTTCGTCCGGTTGCACACCGCGCACAGCGTGACCAGGTTGAAGAACACGGTCAGGCCGCCGAGCGACCACGGGAAGACGTGATCGACCTGCAGATTGATGGCGCTGCCGCAGCACACGCACTGCCAGCGGTCGGTCCGGAAGATGAGCCGCCGCAGGAACGCCGGGATGTACGCCGAGCGGCAGTTCTCCCGGCCGTGCCGGGCCCGGTGGGCCTTGCGCCAGCTGCACGGCACGAGCAGGCCCCAGGCCGAGGGCAGGAACGCCACCAGCAGGGCGGCGGCGGGCACGATGAGCAGGGAGGCCACCAGCATGACGCCCAGGGTGCCCCACGCCAGCGGCCGGGCCAGGTGCTCCCAGCCAAGATCGGCCCAGCCCCACAGCGGCAGGCCGAGCGCCGGGCCGAACAGCACGCCGCGGGTGACCGGGGCGCGGTAGCGGCGCCGCTTGCGGCGGGTCGTGATGAGGATGGGGCGGCGCCGGCGGCGGGTAACAGTGCTCATGGCCGGCCCCCCGGCGGGCCGTCGCTGCTGCTGGCCAGGATGCGCTGGGCCTGGCGGACAACCATGTGCGCACGGATTGTGGTACCCAGCGAGCACAGCGCGAACATGGCTATGGCCGGGCCCAGCACAGCCCAGGCCCAGCTGTAGTGATTGAGGACCAGGACCACCCCGGACCCCAGCATCAGGCCGCTGATCGCGGGCCACCAGCCGAACGCCGAGGCGACGCTCAGCAGCGCGCCGGTCCAGCCCGGGTGCTTGCGGTCGCTCATGGCGCCACCCCCAGCTCAGCGAGAACAACCATGTGGGCATAAGCCAGCAGGCCGGGCACAGACAGCAGGAAGGCGGCGATCCAGATCCCGGCCAGTACCACGGCACAGATCAGCGTGCGCCACAGGCCGGGCGCGGCACGCAGCTCGGTGAGGGTCTTCATGACGCCATCACCCGGGTCAGCTGCAGGGCCACCTGCTCCAGCGGGGCGGCGCTGCCGTCCGGCCGGATGACGGTAACCGCGGTCTGAGCCTGAAGGGCGTACCAGATGGTCGTCCAGGTCCCCGAATGCGGGACCGGCGCGTGCGTGTACGGCGCGGCCAGCAGCCAGCCGGACTCGGCCACGATGTCGCGGTCCCGGGCCAGGAACGGCTTCTCCGGCCGCAGCTCGTCCACCTGGCAGCCCGAGGACCAGCGTGAGGGCGGGCCCGGGTGGGCGATGACCCGGTACCCGGTGATCATGGCGATGGCGCTGAACTCGGTGTCCGCGCCCACGCACCGGCCATGGTGAGCGTGGAAGCTCACGCCGTCCTCCCACTCGGCGGCCAGCACCTCGTGGGACAGCAGCTGGTGCATCGCCAGCATCTGGGCCCGGGTCATGCCGTGCCGGGTGCCGGTGAACCCGATGGAAACCAGGCGGCTCACAGGATGCCCTCCGTCTCGGGAAACCGCTCAGCCAGGAAGGCCATGACCCGGGCCTGGGCGGCCGGGCTGAGATGCGCCAGCACGGCCACCGCCACGGCGATGGCCTCGGCTTCCTCATCGGGGATGATGACGACCTGACGGCCCCGCCGCCCGGAACGGCCTTCCGCCGCCAGCTCCCACAGCTTGGCGGCCTCCTCCAGGTCCCCGCCCAGTACCTGGGCGACCGCGGCCAGCCGGGGCCACGCCGGGAGGCGCTGCCCGGTCAGCATGTCGTGCACGGTGGTGTGGCTGACCCCGGCGGCCCCGCCGATCGTGCGGGTGCTCGGCCGGCCCGCCCGGCGGTGCAGGTCATCCAGCCAGCTCACCAGCTGGGCGTGCGCGCTCATGGCTGCGGCCCGGTCCAGACCCAGTGCAGCGGGGCCACCATCCGGGTCAGCCCGGTATTCATGTCCTGGGCCAGCCAGCCCTGCACCCGGTCCAGCGGCGTGTTCAGCCCCTCCCCGGACAGCCAGCCGGCCAGCTGGCGGCTGCTGGCACCCCGCTCGCCCTGCTGGGCCAGCATCTCGCGCATCCGGGTGTGCCGCCGGTCGGCGTCGCTCACGGGCGCGCTCCCGTCACGTCCAGCAGGAACTCGCCGTTCTGGGCATACTCGAACTGGACGAGGCCCAGCGCGGGAACACCCAGGAACCGCATGAGCGCCTGGCGCACCCGGCCCGGTGAGGTGGTGAACGGCATGATGGCGGTGCCGCGCACGAGGGCCCGGTCCCGGTAATGCAGGACGTCCTGCACCTGAACGCCAGCCAGGCCGGCCCGGTCCAGCCGGTGCGCCCATTCGGCCCGGGTCAGCTTGCGGATGGCGGGCTGCTCAGCAGCAGTCCAGTACCAGCGGTGCGCCGGGCGGCCTACCCCGAAGTCCGCAGGCTCCCGGCGCACCAGGCCAGCCTCACGATCCTGCCGCAGCCAGTGGTACACGGGCTCCCGGCTTGTGCTGCGGCTGCCCGGCAGGTTGCTGCACAGCAGCTCACCCCACAGCTCCTGAACGGTGGCGCCATCGGCGCCGTGCCGGATCAGCGCTTCCCGCAGAAAGGCGTGCCGCGGGTCAATCTCAGGTTCCGGCGCGCCTGCCGCATCCGCCAGCCGGGCGGGCAGGCCGGACGAGGCAGGAGGCGGGATAACAGGCCCCCGGCCAGGTCCGGAAACGGCTTCCCGGCTGGTGTCCGCAGCGGGGATCTGGCCGGTGTCCAGGTAATCCAGGTACGTCTGCACCCCGGCCAGGAACTCGCCCACATCGTGGCCGTCCAGGCCCCGGCGGCCACGGGTCAGGGTACAGGCATCAAAATACAGGCACACGGCCCGGAGCCGGCGGTCCAGCACATCCGCGTCAGTCTCGCCTCCGGCGGCCAGCACCCAGCTGGCCAGCTGCTGCGCGACCCCGAGCGCCAGCCGCGGGGCCTCGCGCTGGCTCAGGACGAACGAGCGGGCCATCTCCAGCGCGTCCTTGCGGGCGGTGCGGGTACGGGCGGCGAGCCGGCCAGCGCGATCCTGGGCCCGGCGCTCAGCTGTCTCAGCCGCAACCTTAGCGGCCATGCCGGTGACGGTAACGGGGCCGTCGTCATCCAGCTGGGGGATCTGGTCATGCGTGGTCATGGTCGTGCGGTCTCCTGTTCCTGTGTTCCGGGCGGGGGTCAGCGCATCTCGGGCTCGGTGCCCCACTGCCCGCGGGTGGTATCTGAGCCCGGCTCGCCGCGCGAGGCAACAACCGAGCCGTCCAGCCAGACCTGGTATGAGACGCCAGGCGGGAAGCTGGCTACCAGGTCAGCGGCAGCGCGGGCCTCGGCGGGGCTGGTAGTCGTGATCGTGATCATGTCTCTCCTCTGAGCGGCCTGCCCTGCGCAATCTAGCGCGTAACCGGCTGTCAGTGGCTGAGGTCGCTGCCGAACGCGAACAGGCCATGCACGTCGTTGGCGGCTGCCTGCGGGTTGTGCACGACCCACAGGATGATCAGGATGACCACCGCCCAGCCGAGAATGGTCCAGAGCATCTGCGCTTCCTCCTCCCAGGCTTGTCCGTTAGTGTCATTTTACAGTCTACCAGGGCTGCTTTACCGCAGCAGCTCGTTGCTCTCCCCGCGGCCGATCCAGACCCAGCGGTGCACGGGCGCCCCGGTGCGCTGGACCAGGCCGCGGGACTCGTCGTCCTTCAGCCAGCGCTGGATGGTCTCCCGGCGGACGTTCAGGCCCTCGCTGTCCAGGATGGCGGTGATCCGGGCCACCGACAGGCCGTTCATGCCCTTGGAGTGGATGAGCTGCCACATCCGCTTGCGGCTGGCGTGCGGGGGCTTCTCCGGGTCTTCCTTCCACGAGTGCGAGATGATCTCGGCGAACTCATCATCCACGTCCGCTTCCGGCTCGTCACCAGGCGCCCGGCCGGGCAGGCCGATGTCCCGGCGCCAGGCGCTCAGCAGCCGCTGGCCGTGCTCGCGGTTCCAGCGCTCGGTGTAGGCCTCGCCCATGGCCTCCACGATGCGCTGCTCGGGCGCGGGCCGGTGGTTGCCGGTGGCCCGCGCGGTGTCCAGGATGCGCTTGCGGGAGCCGACCCGGTAGAAGTGCACGGCCGGGCTGAAGTCAGCGCCGTACTTGACGATGCCGTCGCCCTTGTCCCGCAGCGCGGCCAGCCGCTTGGCCTGGTCTGGGTGGTCCGGGAAGATGGACATGCCGTCGCCTACGGAGGTCACCCGCAGGCCGATCCGGACCTCAGACTGGGACTTGACGGCAGTGGAGCCCATGATGTCTACGTTCGCACGAAGTGCCGAGCCAAGATAGTCGATGGCCTCAGACCGGAAGGTCTCCACCAGCGTGGCCAGCTCCATGGCGATGTTGTAGTTGGACACGCCGTCCTTGCGGGTGCCGTGCCCGGTCATGATGGCGGTCTCGTCGCAGACCAGGATGATGGCCGGGGTGTCCTTGGTCGGGGTGATCTTCTCCCAGCCCTCACCGGACTCAGCGCGCGCGTTGCCCGCCCGGTTCAGGGCCTCGATCATCATCTTGGCCTCCTCCCGGGTGGTGGCCAGCCAGTCGATGACGGGGCGGTCGCAGTCGCCCTGGACCCACGGCTCGAACCAGGGCCGCGCCGTCCGGCCGCCCTTGAGGTCGATCATGAAGATGAGGCAGTCCATGTGCCGCGCGAGCAGGGTCAGGAACACGTTCAGCAGGTTCGACTTGCCCGACCCGCGGACCCCGACGATCATCGTGGAGACCTCGCGCAGGAGCATCTTGTACTCCCGGCCGTTGTCCTGCACGCCGATGGCCATCTTCTCGTTGATGGTCGTCGGTGAGTTGTCCCGGGGCAGCGGCACGACCTCCCGCCGGGTGGCCTTGTCCCGCAGGTGCAGCACGAAGTCAGCCGCGGTGCGGCCCTGCTGGAAGTACACGCAGTCCGGCGAGACCCGGGCATCGACAGCCAGCGGCCCGGTAATGGCCTCCAGGGCGGCGAACGTGGGCGCGCGCATCAGGTCGGTAGCCTTGCCCAGCCGGCCGTGCACCTGGGTCTCGCCGGCGAACCGGAGCACTTCCAGGATGTCCACGTTCGGCACGCCGTGGCGGACGAACCGGATCTTCCAGCGCTGCAGGTCCGCGCCGCTATCCTGAGCGGTCCGGGCCAGGGCGGCACGGCGCAGCTTGCCCCGGTGGTGCCCGATGGCCAGGGCGCCGGTCGGGGCCAGCACGAGGGAACCGGTGATCAGGGCCAGGATCAGTGGCGTGTGCCACAGGCCGGTGAACCGGGCAGTGGTCAGCCAGGCGGTGGCGAACGCGCCCCAGGCACCCAGGTAGTTAGCCATGACCAGGGAGCCGGTGGCGGTCAGCGATACCCACCAGGTCACCGCGGTCAGCACAGCTCCGGGCAGCATGATCACGGCCCAGCTCAGGCTGGTGCGGTTAATGAAGTAGGCCCCGGCGAGCATGCTGAGGGCAACCAGGGCAGAACTCTCGATCGAGTGCGTCCACAGATGGTGCTCAACAGCTACCGGCTGGCGTGGCGGGCGCTGGGCCCGCTCGTCCCGCGGGCGGAAGTCCAGCAGCCCGGCCTCACCGGCGTCCCCGGACGGCTCATCCTCAGCCAGGCCGGCGTTCTCGTCCCGCTCGTAATCCTCGTCCTCATCGATATCGCTCACCGCACTTCCACCTCCTCCAGGTTCAGCTGGGCGTACCGGCGCAGCGCCATGAACAGGCGGCCCTGCTCGATCGCGTCGTCCACGGCCACATGCGGCCGGAGCCCGGTGGTGTCAACCCGGCCGGCCAGGGCGCGCAGCTCCCGCTCGGGCAGGCCCTGGTAGCTGGTGTACCCGGCCAGGCCATTGGCGTAGGAGCGGATGTCCAGGCCGCCGAAGCCGAGCGGGTTCCGGCCGCAGAACTGCCAGCAGTAGTAGTTGATGAACGCGAAGTCGAACGCGATCGGCCAGCCCACCGCCACCGGCTTGCCGGGCAGCTGCTCACACCAGGCCACGAAGTCCGGAATGGCGTGCTCAGGCTGGATGGGGCAGGCGGTCACCTCGGCCCAGGCTTCCGGCTGGGTCTTCCACCAGGCCATGGTGCCCTTGTCCTGATGAGCACCGGGCAGCGGCTCCAGCGTGGCATACCAGGAGCGCAGCTGGAACCCGCCTGCGGTGAACGCCACAGCGCCCAGCGCCAGCATGGAGTTCAGGCCGGGCGCAGGGCCGTCTGCCTCGATATCGACCGACACGAATACCTCGGGCCTGCTCATCGCTGCCCACCTCCTGATGGCTCAGTGGCCTCGCGGACCACGTCGGCGAACTCATCCGCCAGGGCTTCCTGGTCTTCCAGCGGGACCAGGGACCTGGCCGGCGCGTACTCCCCGGCCAGGTCTGAGATCAGGAACGGCACGGTGTTGCCGCAGCCCGCACAGACCTGCGCGAGCCCGCTGGACAGGGCGGTCCTGCCGTCCCGGGCCACGCACGGGGTCATGTCCGACCGGGCCCACGGGCAGCCCACGTGCCCGGGGTCATCGTCGTACCGGCCGTAGCCGGCGGGGCCTTTCACCTGCTCACCTCTCCTGCTCCTGGTCCTGCTCCTGGTCCTGCTCCTGGTCCTGCTCCTGGTCAGCTGCCGTGGTTGTCCATCACGCCGCCGCCGATGATCGAGGACAGCTCCTCGGCCAGGCCGCCGAGCTTGCCCGAGGTCTCGGCGATCTGGTCTGCGTAAGATTCCCGCAGGCCGGTCTCACGAACCCGCTCGCTCATACGCTGCAGCGCGCCCTGAGTCGCTTCCAGGACCAGGTGCAGGTCCCGCATCGTCTCGTGCACGTGATCGGGGTCGCGGAACTCCTGATTGCCGGCGGCCTCGATCTCATCGGAAATCGCGCCTACATCCATCTTCCCATCTCCTGTTCGGTACGTCCCGGGCCCGCTTCCTGACACGGGCCCGGTGGTGGCGGGGTTCGGGCTGACTGGGGTACTGCGGCCCGGCTGGCGCTGCGTCCGGGACGGGCGCTGGTTGGGGCTCAGCGGTGCCGGTCCCCCGCCACGGCGCAGATGCCGCCGCATCCGCTGCCGGTCCAGCTTGCGGGCCAGCCCGTTGCGGCTCAGGCGGCCAAACCGGCCGTACAGCGGGCGGGGCGCACGGCGGCGCCACTCGGCGAACCGGACGCCCAGCGGCTTGCGCCGCCCGCCCAGGCCGGGCAGGCCACCGTGCCGGGCCCGCCAGCGCCGCTTCATCTGCTGGGCAAAGCTCAGCCTGCGTACCGCGGCCCGGCGGCCGGCCCGGCCCGGGTGCAGCGGCCGGGTCCAGTTCCGCCAGAAGGCCCAGCCGTGGCTGCGCTTGCGGTACGGGTTGCCAGCTACCCGCCGGGCCCAGTTCCGCCGCCGCATCCGGCTGGCCTTGCGCGCGGCCCGGCTGTTCTTGCGGGCGGCCGGGTTGCCCCACGTCCACGGCCGGAATGCCCGGTGCCCGGCCAGGGCCCGGAACGGCCGATGGCGGCCGGTGATGGCGCGCACCGGGTGACGCCAGCGCCGCGGGGCCGTGCCAGAACCGGTCCCGGTGGAGGTACCGCCACTGCCACGGCGGCGGGCCCCGCCGAACGGGTGAAACAAGCTGCGGCGGCGCGGCGTGCTGCCCGTGCCGGTGCCACTGCGACGGCGCCCGCCGCCGAACGGGTGGAACAAGCTGCGGCGGCGCGGCGTGCTGCCCGTGCCACTGCGGCGGCCCGGCCCGCCGGACCCGCTGCGCCGGCCCCCGCCGAACGGGTGCAGCAGGCTGCGCCGGCGAGCGGTACTGCCCGTGCCGGTGCGCCGGCCGGAGGCGATCCTGCTGCGGTGCCCCCCGCCGAACGGGTGGAACAGGCTGCGGCGGCGCGGCGACCCGGACGTACGGCCCCCGGGTCGCCGCGCCGTGCTGGTGGAGGGCCGGCGGCGGCCCGCGGTGGCCAGACCGCGGTGGCGCCGGGTCCCCCCGAAATGCCCGGAACCGCGGCGGGAGGACCCGGAACTGTGCCCAGACCGCCGGGAACCGCGCAAGCTCCCGCCAGAGCGCCGTCCATGCCCAGAGGCGCGCCGGAAGGAACCAGATGTGCCGGAACCGCCCCGGCGCCGGCCCCCGGGGACCGATCCGGAGCGGCGCCGGCTGCCAGCCCCCGCTCCCTGCCCGCCGGAGGCCCGGCGGCGGTGAAGCAGGGAACCGGGAGAACGGTGCGCAAACCCGCCCGCGCGCCGGGACCCGCCACCGAAGTGACGGCGGCCCGCACCGGGCTTCCAGCCAGCGCCAGGCGGGCGGCCGGGCGAGCGCACCCGGCGGTGCCACATCTGCGAGCGCACCCGGCGGTGCCACATCTGCGAGCGCACCCGCGGCTGCCGGGGCTGCCTCGGGCCGCCGGGCCGGGCGAAATGCCGGCGCAGGTGCGGAAGCCGCCAGATGATGAACCCGAAGACGAGCACGGCGGCCCCGATGAGGCCCACGAGCAGCATCGTCCGGCCGCCGAGCCCATGCAGCAGCACGATCGCGAGCACGACGGGCACGGCGATCAGCAGCAGCAGGCGCCGCCAGCCCACCCGGCCCGTGCGCGCGGGAGCGGTCTCAGTCGCGGGAGGCTCGGTCATCGTCATTGCCATCGCCACCTTCCAGCCGCGCGGCCACGTGCGCGAGCACCCGGGCCGCGGCGCGCCGGTTGCGGTTCAGCCGGCCCTTGGCCAGGTCCCACTGCTCCGGCAGCGGGACGCCGGCCTTCGCCTTGACGACCAGCTCGTCCACCAGCGCGTGCTCGTGCTCACCGCGCAGCGGGAACGGCTCCGTGCGCGCGGGCAGCGGGGTCACGTTCCTCGCGGTCACAGCAGGCTTCGGCGGGCGCGGCGGCACGGGCACGCGCACCCGGGCGGGCACCGCGGGCACCACGGGCGTGACCGCGGGCACGGCGCTCTCCGCGGCCGGCTCAGCGGGGAACGTGCCCGCCGCGTGCATGGCCTGGGCGGTGTCAGTGAACGCGCGCACGGCCCTGGCGGTCTCGCGGCGCTCGGGCCAGGTGCGCGGCACGCCGATCAGGGCGATGGCACGCGCCGGGTCGGTCTCGCCCGCCCAGGTGGCGTGGAACATGACCCGGAACGACCGGTACGGGTGCAGGGCCCAGCGAGTGCCGCCGAGGCGGACGGCATGCGGCTCGATCAGGCCGCGGTCCTTCAGCTCGTCCCGGGACTCCCGGCGCGAGTGGATGGACCACAGCCAGGGCGAGATGACCGAGCACAGCGCGAACGCGACCGCCAGCACCGTGGGCCGCCCGGCCCGGCCGCAGTAGTGGCTGTAATTCATGGCGCCGATTGCGCCGGCCACCAGGTAGGCGGCCAGCCGCAGCCGCAGCGCGGAGTCGTCGGCCTTCTGCGCCAGGTGCGCCTGCCAGGCCAGGTAGACCGCGATGGACTCCAGCACCGCGGCGAACAGGATCTGGCCGCCGAGGAACCACCGCAGGTTGTCCCGCAGCCAGCCGAGCTGGCCCAGGAACGCGATCGAGTTAACCCCCGCGATCGGCACGGCGGTCAGCCAGGCCCGGCGGTGCTGCATCGTGCGCACGCCCGCCGAGGCGGCTTCCCCAGCCGAGTGCGCCACGGCAGCCGCGCTGTCCCGGGCGCCGCGCACGGTCGCGCTGAACGACCGCAGGGTAGCTACCGCGCGCTCGCCGTCATCCTGGGCGGGGCCTGCCCGCCAGGGCACTTCCCGGCTAGAGTTCTGGTTCATCCGGTCCTCGTTCCTCGCAACGGGGTCGGTCAGGGGGTACGGCTCGTGTCAGCGGGCCCTACCCCCGTCTGCGGTTAGAGTACCACCGCAGTCCGTTAGCGTCGCTAAAGACATAGCCGGATCGATAGCGTAACCTCCGCGACGCACTGTCAACTAGCTAGAACGCTGAATCATTTAGGCATCATTCCAGTGCTAGCGTGGAATCATGGCCAACATCGCGCTGAAAGAGGCCCGCCGCCGCGCCGGGCTGAGCCAGGACGGCCTGGCCCGGGAGATCCAGCGGGCCGGCTGGCGCTCAGGCGACCTGAACGGGTGCAACCGCGCTATGGTCCAGCGCTGGGAAGACGGCCGGGTGCGCCGCCCGCAGCCGCGGTACCAGCTCCTGCTGGAAGACGTGCTCGGCCAGCCGATCGGGAACCTGGGCTTCGACGCCGACCTGAACTACGGGATGAGCCGGGCCCAGGCCGCGGCCGAGGCCGGGCTGGATGCCCCGGTGCTGCCGGTCCCGGCTGATCTCGGGCACGGCCCGCTGACCGGGATCTGGCTGAGCCAGTACACCTACGCCTCCTCGGGCCGTGACGGTGCGGAGTTCACCTCCCGGCATTACGTGCTGGTCCTGCACGACGGCGGCCGGCTGATGATCCGGTCGGTGCCCGCCAGCACCAGCGCGGTCTCCATGGACGCCTCGCTCAACGGCCAGGTGCTCACCGGGACCTGGACCGAGCGGACCAAGGCCGATGGCTACTACCGCAGCGCCACCTACACCGGGGCGTTCCAGATGCTGGAGCACGAGGCCGGCACGGGTTACCGCGGCAAGTGGGTCGGGTTCGGCAAGAACGGTGAGATCAACACCGGCCCGTGGTCGCTGAGCCGGGTGACACGCGCGGTGGACGCCGCGACGGTTGAGGAATGGGACCTCGCGCTGGACTGAACCTGCGGTTAGCGGCCTGGTGAGCTGTTACGGTGCTTCTGGCTGGCCCGGTTCCGGTGATGGCCCCGGAGCCGGGCCAGCGCCATCGTCGGTGCAGTCGGGCTCGGCGCACAGCCGCTGCAGGATAGGCAGCGCCGCTTCCAGCACAGCCTGGTCCTGCGGCAGCAGCGCAGCGAGCTGAGGAGGAAGCCACGCCCCGGCCCGCGCCTGCGCGGCCTGCACCCGCCCGGCATCGGTGATCGTGGCCAGTGCGCTGCGCCTGTCGGCCGGGTTGGGCACGATATCGATCAGCTGGCGGTACAGCAGCCGCTTGAGATACCGGGTCATGGACGGGCTGGCGATCCGCTCCAGCCGGGTCAGGTCGGCCGGGGTGGACGGGCCGAGCATGTCCAGGTGGGTCAGGATCGCCAGCTCGCCCACGGTCACGCCCGGGGCCTGGCGGATGTGGATATCACGGTCCAGCCGGGTGATGGCCAGCGTCAGCGCGGCGGCCAGCTCGTGAGAGTCCATCTGCTTAGCCTACCTAATTAAACGGCCAGCCGGCCAGGGTCAGAGCGGGCTGGTCTCCTCGCCGCTGGCGGTCAGCAGCCGGGCCAGCAGGTTCGCGCCCGGGTAGTGCCGGTCGGCCGCCTGGTGGCTGGCGCTGGCGTCGCTGGCCCCGTTGGGGTTGAAGCTGAGGTTCACGGGTTCCTTCCCCGGTCGTGTGATGAGCAGCGGTGCCGGTCCCAGTAGCGGGACAGGCCGAGCGAGCAGCCCCATTCCCCGGCCCGCCACCGGCCGTCCCGGTTACCGGGACAGCCCGCGGCCTGTTCCGCGAGGCCGCGGGCTGTCCCGCGCGAGCCGGCTAGATGGACTCGGTCTGGTGCACGCTGATGACCGGCCGCGGGTTGAACCAGAGCGAGCTGCTGCCGCCCGGCTCGATCTCGCGGCTCTCCACCGACGCGGCGCTTGAACCGTACTCCATGCGGTGCCTCCTGTGCGTCCTGCTGGAAGGGGTAACGGCCCGAGCCTAACATCAGATGCGCATCAGTGCTGGATCATTCCGGAGTCATTTTCCGGGCGCCCGGAACATCTGCGGCCTGCCGGGTCCCGTCCAGCTTCCGCCAGCCCTGCGGGTAGTCGCCGTGCCGGATCGCATCGGCCAGGCAGATCGCCGCCCAGGCCTTGCTGCCGCGGTGGCGGCCCATGATGACCTCCAGGGCGGCGTCCGGGTCCTCATCCAGCAGCTGCAGGGCCTTCTCGGTCATGCCAGCGCCTCCCTCAGCTCGCGTTCCCAGCCCTGCAGCAGGCCGGCGGCGGCCATCTGGCACGAGCCGTGCGCGCAGTCCGCCCAGACCTCATCTGCCCAGTCCGCGCACACCGGGCCGGCCACGGGCAGCGACTCCAGATACCGGCGCCGGGCCTGCTCAGCCAGCCAGGCCCGGAACGCGGCCCACCGGGCGGCGTGCATCTCGCTCAGCGTCGTGCCCCGCGCCGGGCCATGCCAGCTGTCCCGGTAGGACCGGCAGGGCTCCCCGGCAGTGGCCGTGCACGACGGGCACGCGACCACAGCGCGGACATGCTGGCGGACTGATGACCGGCGCATGCCCGCGGTCACGTGTCCACGGTCAGCGCGATCACGATGGCGATGAACAGCCGGTCCTTGACCTGCTCCTCGTGCGGCAGCGCCTCCCAGTCCACCAGATCCGGGTGTGTCCGCTCCTCCGGGTCGCGCGGGCCCAGCGTCCACCCGCGGGCCTCCATGAACCCCTTCCACTGCTGATGGTGCTCACGGGCGGACAGCACGCCACCCGCCCGCGCCCGGCGCACCCCCTCGGCCGCGGCTTCCTTCAGGTCCCGGTGCAGGTACAGGAACGGCGGCGACGGGAAGTCATCCTGGGTCGCGGACTGCAGGCCGGTAAACGCGCCGTGGCAGGTCTCGGCCACCTGCATATCGGTGTACCTGTGCATGCTGAGCACCTTCATGTCCCCGTCGTCTCCCTGCTCGGTGATGACTTGCTGAGCGCTGCTCCCAGCCCGAGATCATACGGCTCACGGGGCGCCTGAGACGGCAGGTGCGCCGAACCGGCCAGGATTCGCGCTTCGCACATGCCCCGTTCACACAAAATCAGGCCCGCCAGAGCCCGGGATGGGCACCATCGCTGGCCCTCCCCGGGTGCTCAGCCCGGCCGCACGGGCAGCTCAGGCAGCGCGGCCAGCATCTCGCAGGCAAACCGCGCCCCGGCGGGCGTGAGCAGGTAGTAGCGCCGGAGCGGGCGGCCCAGTTCCCGCGGGGCTCCCCGCTCCTGCTCGGCGGCCACCAGTCCCGCGGCTTCCAGCCGGGCCAGGAGCGGGTACAGCGTGCCGGAGCACAGGCCCGTTACCGCCATCAGCTGCAGACCATACTGCGCTGCGGGCTCGGCCAGCAAAGCGCCCAGGAGCACAGCCAGGTTCAGGGTTTTCCGCACCCACCCATTGTAGGGCTAGGACACAGGGTCCAGGGTGTGATCGGTGTGATCGGCGGGCGTGATCCTGGCTGTGATCCTGGTGTGACCCGCGGGGCGCGACGGTATGACCACCCGCGTGATCCTTGCAGGTCAGCGCGTTGCGATCGCGGGACGGGCGGCGATCTGGGTCACACGTCCGGTCACCATCACACCAGAACAGATTTCGCGATTTTGTTCGAGCTTCACGTGCGCGGGTATTTTTCGCGCGGGGAGAATCGCGTGTGGCAGGCATCCCCCCTAATGCGCACAAAAAAATCGAACACCTGTACGACGAACAGGCATTCGAATTTCTGCAACAGGTCATTAGTCTTGCTAACGACAATCCTTAGCCCGGCTAACCGTTGCCCTTGCTAACGACAATCCTTAGCCCGGCTAACCGTTGCCCTTGCTAACGACAATCCTTAGCCCGGCTAACCGTTGCCCTTGCTAACGACAGTCCTTAGCGCGGCTAACAGTTGCCCTTGCTAACGACAATCCTTAGCACGGCTAACAGTTGCCCTTGCTAACGACCCATGCTCACCAGGCGGCCGGCTGACCAGGTAGCCACCGAGCGCGGCTCACCAGGTGACAACCACGGGCACGCCGCGTGTGTTCCCGCATACCGGGCACGGCCACGGCCAGCCGGGCGACCACGGCCACGGCCAGCCGGGCGACCACGGCCACGGCCAGCCGGGCGACCACGGGCACGGCCAGCCGGGCGACCACGGGCACGGCTCACCAGGTGGCCACGGGCACGGCTCACCAGGTGGCCACGGGCACGGCTCACCAGGTGGCCACGGGCACGGCTCACCAGGTGGCCACGGGCACGGCACGGCTCACCAGGTAGCGCGATATATCGCGTCGGGCCAGCCCAGGCCCAGACCAGAGAAACGGGCAAACCGGACATGGCCCTAAACGGCTCTGAGAGCCACGCTAACGGGTTTACCCCCCAACCCTAGGCAATAAGGCCACCCTAGCCGCGCTAGGCGTTTTGGCTGGTCAAGAGCGGTCCCCAGGGCATGCCTGGCCAGCACTGGCCGGCCCGGCCACGGGGCACCGTGACAGACGGACGCGCCACAATGTGATGCACGTCACATTTTTTGTTATCGTCGCAAGTCAGAGCCTGATGATCATGCAATAGTCCGGCCGTCGGGAATATTGAGCTTGCATACTCTTACGGACTCTGCGCATACTGGCGTCTCAACCAAATACCGAACGGGACGCCGGCCCCCACCGAATGGCACGGGACACGGCCGGCGGGCACCTTGAGAACTCCATAGCTGAGGACACGCCGCGCAAGCGGGTAGGCGAGCGATTAGAGGACGCGCCGCGCATAGCCGGGAGGCAACGCGCCGCGCATACGTCGCCAGAATCGGACAGCAGGCTCCGGTAAACCGGGGATACGGTCCGGCGACCCTACGCACCGAACTACGCGGCAACTTTGGGGTGAGTCTGCCCTAGCGGAACCGGGACGCTTAGCGAACACGGTTCCCCACGATTCGCGGGATGCCTAGCAACTATCCGCGCGGATCACTGCCACCTAGACCAGGCATCGGCGTAACGGCCACATCTCGCGCACGTCATGCGCCGGCCGCCTAGATCATCGGTCCGCCGACCTGGTCCGCCATTCAATCCGCATCCGTACACCTTGGGTCGGCCAAGGTGCCACGCGCACCGCGCTACTTCCGCGAACGGGCGCCCGTAAGGGTTGCCGGCGGTTCGCTTACGTACGCACCGCACAACGCACCTTGGCCGGCCTTGGCCGTACGGCCAGACAGGGACAGCAACCGAACCGAGCCAACCGGGAGTCATCATGACCAGCAAGCCCAGCAACGCCAAGCCCAGCAACGCCAAGCCCAGCAACGCCAAGCCCAGCAAGCCGGCCACGCCAGACCTCGCGACCGACCGTGAGTACGCCAAGGCAGTGACGGCCGGCAAGCGCGCCGCGCTGAACGCCGGAAAAGCCGCGTGGACGCTAGGCGACCTCGCCGGCGCCGTGACGGTCGGCTACGGGGACAAGACAATGCAGCGCTACGCCGGCGACATCGGCATCGCATACAAGACGCTGATCAACTACCGCACGATCGCCGCCGCGTACGCCGAAGACGAGCGGTCGGCGGACAACAGTTACACCATTCACCAGGTTTTCGTTAAGCAGGATGACCGGGCCAGCCTGCTTACCTCTCAGGTGTGGACGGTCCGGGAAGCCCAGAAGCTTGTCCAGTCGCGCAAGAGCGACGCTGCCGGCGCCGGCACGGACACGGACACGGACGGCCAGGCCAGCGCGCCGGCCCTGTCCGAAGTTGACCAGGCACGCGCGGACGTGCTGCGCCTAGAGGGCGAGCTGAAGGCGGCCCGCGCTCGGCTAGCCAAACTGGAGTCCGCCACGCCGGCCGCCTCACCGGAACCGGTCAAGGTCACCACGCACGCGGTTCGCGGCGTGCCTGCGCACCCGGCCAGTGAGCCGCGCACCGACTGCCCCGACTGCCGTAAGAACGGTGTTTCGCCGATGCCGGCGCGCGCCGTCAAGCCCAGCACCGCCAAGCCCAGCACCGCCAAGCCCAGCAACGGCCCGCGTCACGCGCGCAAGCCGGCCCGCATCGCGGTGCCCGCGTAACCACCTGCCCGCTACCCGCCGGCCGCACGGTACCCGCTACCCGTGCGGCCGGCCCGCTGTAAGAGTGAGAGGCGGCATCATGCCCGGCCAGACTGAGACTGTCCGCACGTGGGACCCGGTAGCCCGTGAATGGCGGACGGCAACTGTGCCCGTTACTGCCGGCCCGGTACATCGCGCGCGGCCGGCCCGGCCAGCACGCCGCACGGGCGCACCCGTGAACTACGCCGGCCTGTCCTCCGGTTCGCCGCTACCCCCCATGTCCGACACGGCGTACGCGCCGTGCGACGGGTTCGCCGATATGCGGACATGGGTCAAGCCGGCCACGATGCAGACGCACCGCGCGCCAACTGTCCTGCCGGCCGGCAACGCCGGCGACGTGGCCGAGCGCGCCCGCTGGATCGACCTTCACTAGCCGAACTTCCCGGCGGCCGGAACATTGCCCCGGCCGCCGGACCCCTAAAGATCAGGAGACATCACCATGAGCAAGCGATCCCTTACCAGCATGGCGCTATCAGGATGGGGCGGCCTGATTGTGCTTCTTATCGCGCTGGCCGTCGCGCACAGCACGCCCGTCACGTGCACGTTTGACGGTGGCGGGACGATCACGGCCGGCCAGACGGCCACAACCACGGACGGCACTACGTGGGCATGCCTGAACACGGGTGCGCTGGTCAAGGTGGTGAGGTAACCATGCGCTACACCATTGTCAAGAGCTGGGTCGCCGGCACTACGCACTGGTTCGTGGTCGCGCACGCGGACGGTACCCGCAGCCTGCATTCCCTGCCCGCGTAGGCGGCCGGCACCATGCGAATCTTCTGGATTGCGGCCGGCCTGGTCATCGCTGGCCTGGCCATAGGCGCCACGGCACTGCTAGCCAAGGCCGACCATACGCCACGCCTTCACCACTACTACGCGTGCACATTCGCGAAAGACCTCCGGCAAGAGGACCATTTGCCGCCTAGCGGCGCCGGATGCACATACTGACCGATCTTCCCGGCGGCCGGAACACTGGCCGCGCTCAGTGATCAGGAGACACCCATCATGACCGCAACGCTCGCACCCGCATTCGATCCTGACCAGGCGTACGCGGACATGCGCGCCGCGATGCGCGATGACCAGCGCGCTGCCGCGCGGGAACTGGCCGATTCCCTCCGCAAGCACATCGTGCTGGGCGGCCGGCCGCCGCACGGGCATGCCGGCGACGTGGCCGATGCGATCTTCTCAGCCGTCGCGCCGGACTGCCCGGTCTGCGGAGCGCAGACGTACCTATGGGGCGGCAACTGGCTGTGTGACAGCCACTAGCCGGCCCACGCGGCAATCTTCCCGGCGGCCGGAACATTGACCGCCTGCCACGGTGCCCTTAGCGACGTGGCATCAGCCGGCCGGCCCGATCGGCACTAGGGCCGGCCACCTTACAGACTCAGGAGACATCAGCATGATCACGCAAGCCAACGTCGAAATCAAGGTCACGGTACGCAGCGTGTACGGCAAGGACGCGGTCTACCCGGTATGCGACACGGCGCACGCGCTGCTCGCACTGACCGGGCGCAAGACGTTCACCGATGCCGACCTGGCAGCAATCCGCAGGCTGGGTTACCGCATCACGGTCGTCGGCGGCACGGCGCCCGATTGGGTCACGCACCACATCGGCTAGCGTCCCCGGACCAGGCGAAACGGGCCACGTGCCCGTCCGCGCGGGTTTGCCGCCGCGCGCTGATGAGCCAGGCTGAATTTTCCCGGCGGCCGGAACTTCCCGGCCACAGCAGAACAGGAGACACACATGCTGACCAGGCTGCCCGTTATCCTCGCGCTGGCCCTGGCCGCGCTGGTTCCCGCCAGCATCGCGCACGCGGCGGTCACGCATCACCGCGCGCCGCATCACCACGCGGCGGCCACGCATCACCGGATCATGCGGTGCACGGTGGACGACTGGGGCAACACGCGGGAATACCGCGGGCACTGGCAGATCTGCCAGCCGGCTGGCCACGGGTTCGCGTGGCAGCCCCTGCCCGGCCGCCAGATGGCCTCATAACCGATCTTCCGGGCACCCGGAACATTCACTCAATCCAGCACTACCCGATGACCAGGAGACATCATGATCACGCGTAACCAGGCCATGACGGCCAATGAGTTCCATGAGCACCAGGACGGGCTGCCGTGCCTCATCTGGCGCCGGCTTGGCGAGACGTTGCCGGTCAGCGCGGACGGGTTCTACGCCCCGATCGAGCGGCGCAACGCCGAAGGGTACCTGGAGACATGGTTCCTGACTGGCGTCACCGCAACCGCGTTCCACGTCCCGGCGGACTGCCCGCGCAGCCAGCCGGGAGAAGTTCCGGGCGCCGGGAACATTGACGGCCAGCTCACGCTGAACGCCGGCTACGGCACGGACGGCTACGACACGTTCGGCTATGACGCGGACGGCTACAACCGCGATGGCTACAGCGCGGCTGGCTACGACCGCGATGGCTACGACCGCGAGGGCTACGACGAGGACGGCGACGACCGGTATGGCCGCAACCGCACCCCGGACGCGAGCGACCTGGACCTGGCCGAGCTATGGGGCGCGTTCCAGCCCCCCCGCTACTCCACGGCGCAGGATGATTTCGCGGAGCACCTGCGGACGCTGGTCCGGGACCCGGATGAGATCGATGACCTCGGCTGGTGCGATAACTGCGCCCATCCGGAATGGGAATCAGGCCTGCGCTCGGCCGAGAACGGCAGCAGCGACATCTGCGAGGCGTGCTGGGATGACTGGTACAGCTGCGACAGCTGCGACGGCCGGTTCCCGTCCGATGGCGTCAACGGGATGCTGAACGGGAACACCGTCTGCGACCGCTGCCGCGACCGCTACTACTCATGGTGCGAGGACTGCGACGGGTATTACGAAGACGAAGACGCCGATTACCACGACCACGACGAGAGCGACGACGGCTGCTGTGAATCGCCGCAGCAGGAATTCACGATCCGCAACGGCGACGGCTGGCTGGCGAACGACACGCGGGTCACGATCGAGCTGCCCGCGGGCACCATCTCAACGGACGGCCTGGCGGAAATCAGCCGGTACCTGCGCTATTACGGCGGCGCCGGCGAGTACCGCGCGCTGAGCTACTACCTGGACGCGCTGGGCGACCAGTGGCAGACCAGGGAAGGGAACTACGCCAAGCGGCTGAGCCGCCTTGCCTACCAGCGGTTCCAGCTCAAGCTGCCGGCAGAGGCCATGTCACACGTCGGCCAGCTCGCGCGCGAGCACAGCACGGGCGCCGACGTGGCGATCGAGGTCACCCGGGACCTGAACATGAGCGCGGCGGACTTCTATCACGAGGATTCGTGCTGGTGGGCCGACTACCGCGAGAGCCGCTGCGCACTGAAGACCAACGGCGGCCTCGGCCTGCGGTCCTTCAGCAGCGACAGCTACGGCCACGTGACTGGCCGGGCCTGGGTCATGCCGCTGCGGAAGACCGAGCAGGGGAACCTGACCCCGACGTTCAGCACCGGGACCCCGGACGCGTTCGTAGTGTTCAACGGCTACGGCGACCTGAGCGGCTACGCGCCGGCCCGGGTCATGGCGCAGATGACGGGCTGGACCTACCGCAAGATCGGTTTCTCCTGCTCGCCGATGTACGTCAATTCAGGCGGCTACCTCATTGCGCCCGAGGACATCACGGCGCAGTACGCCGACCGCGACCTGAACCTGTACGTCGACCGGCACGCCAGCCTGTATGCCGCCGAGCAGGGGCGGGAGCCGGCTTATGCCTAGGAAAATTCCCGGCGCCCGGAAGACCCGGCGCACCATGCGCAGGCTGTACGGCCCCGGCAGCGAGATCACCTGGGTATTCCACACCCGCCCCGGCGAGCCGTGCGAGGCATGCCGGCTGAACCTCATCCACTACCCCGGCTGTAGCTGCGGGCACTGCCCCGCCGATCCGGGGCCTGTCATCCACCGCCGGCTGTCTGAGGTGCTGGCTGAGAAAGGACTGATCCGATGCGCAAGAACCGTGCGCGCAGCCGGGATATCCGCAAGATCCGGCAGGCGTACAGCCAGGACGCACTGGCCCGTATCTGCACCCTGCGGGAAGACCGGTTCGGCCGGGCCTTCGGGATGCAGACCGTCCACGTGAGCCAGCCAGCACCGTACCTGCGGTACCCGGGAGATTCCGGGCGCCCGGAAGATTACTACCACTTCAAGGACAACGGCGCGCGCGTGCTGGCGGTCGCGCACCTGGACACGGTCGTGGCGGGCAAGCGCCGCGTGCCGCGCTTCCGGACCACGGAAAACGGGCCGCTGATCGTCTCGGGCGCGCTGGATGACCGCCTCGGCGCGTACGTCATCCTGGACCTGCTACCGAAGCTGGGCCTTACCTGCGACTGGCTGCTCACCGTGGGCGAGGAATCCGGGCTGTCCACGGCCGAGTTCTTCAAGCCGGAAAAGGAGTATGACTGGATCATCGAATTCGATCGCGGCGGCACGGATGTCGTGATGTACCAGTACGAAGACCGGGCCAGCCGCGGGCTCGTGGAAGCCAGCGGCGCAGCAATGGGCAGCGGCAGTTTCTCCGACATCGCCTCCCTGGAGCACCTGAACGCCAAGGCGTTCAACTGGGGCGTCGGGTACCGGGGCGATTATCACTCCGAGCGCGGCTACGCCTACCTCAACGACACGTTCGCGATGGTGGGCAAGTACCTGCGGTTCCACGAACAGAACGCCGGCACGCCCATGCCGCACGACCCGGATGTGTGGGAGGCCAGCGACCGCTACAGTGCCAGCTATGGCCGGTACAGCGCCAGCTGGGCCTACGACGGCGCCCCGGGTGAGGACTGCTGGATCTGCAACGAGCCGGGCGCGGTGGACCCCGTCACGCGGTACTGCCGTGTGTGCGGGGCATGCGATGACTGCTACGAGCTGGAAGACAGCTGCCAGTGCTACACGCCGGCCGGGCTGGCACGGCGCGCGGAGGACGAGGCGGCCCGCGCGGAGGACGGGGGATCTTCCGGGCGCCGGGAAAATGGCAGCCGGCCACCGTTCCCGGGCACGCCTGATCAGGTCAGCTGGGGCCAGTACCTCGCAAAGCGCTACCCGGACAGCAGCACCGGGCCGGGCACGATATCCGGCCAGATCGTGTTTGATGTCGGCCAGGCCAAGGAAAACGGCCGGAAGAAGGCCCGCGAGAAAAGCGCACAGCTAACCGATGCCCCCGGTGACCCGGAGCACTGGCACGCCGAGCAGGGCTGCCAGGGCTGCATCCGGTGCGGTGAATGGACGTTCGGCCAGCACATCATCACCGCTCACTACGCGGACGAGCCCGTGGTGGGCTGCATCCAGTGCGGCGAGGACGGCCAGCCGTATGAGGGCGAGCCGGTGAACTTGCATGAGCCAGCCGCTTCCCTCATCCCGGGCACGCCGCCCGTTGTCCGGCACCGCGCCAGCCGGGCATGGGCAGGCGTGTGCACCCGGTGCGCAGCGCGATGGCCGCAGCTGGAACTGACCACAGCAGAGTGAATTTTCCGGCCGCCCGGAACAACGAACAGGAGACAGGAGACACATCATGACCGAGCTGGAAGCTGCGCAGACCCTGCACAGCCCGCTGTCCGGGCCGAGCGCGCGTTTTGACGCCGAGCAGACGCTGGTCGCGCTGGGCTGGTCCCCGCTGGCCATCCGGCTGGCTAAGGGCGAGGACATCGGCCCGGCCGGGCCGCTGGGCAGCCACTGACCAGGAGACAGGAGACATCACTATGCCCGACACCATGAGCCAGGCCAGCATCCCCACGCTGGCGCCGCCGGACGAGTTCAGGGGTAACCCGGTAGTCGCCGCCGCACGCTGCCCGGTGCACCTGGACTCGCCCCGCTGGCAGCACGTCATCGTGGTCAAGCGCACCAGCCCGGCCGGGCACCAGACGTTCACCGTGCACCGGATCATGCACGACGGCAGAACCTGGCAGGAGGTTCCGGACAGCGCGGCGGTCACCAGCCCGGCCAGCGGCGGGCGGCACGGGCTCGGCTACCGCGATGCGCTGAGCTGGCTGACCGCGCTGGTGTCATGACCGCCACCCTGCGGGCTGTCCTGGACTCACGGGTCACGCACCCGGAGACAGGCCGGCCCGTCCGGGTCATGATCCTGCGCATGGGCTGGTTCCGGATCGAGCGCGCGGACGGCGAGCACGGCGTGACGCTGACCGCGCGCATCCCCGGCTTTGAGCCGCACGTCACCCAGCACACCGGCCAGGAAGCAGCCACGGCTGCGGCCGAGTCCATTTACGCCGCGTATCTCGCAGTCGTTGACGCCATCAAGCAAGCAGATCAGGAGACATCATGAACCGGATCGAGCCCGTACAGGAGTACGTGATCCTGGACGGCTGCCGGCACCCCACCCATGAGCTGATCAGGAACCTGCCCCGGATGACGCAGGCTGACGCGGACACGGAGATAAACCGGCGCTGGATCGCAGGCCGGGCCAGCCTCGGCCGGATCATCCGGGTAACAGACCTCACCACAATCCGGCCCTTCACCAGCACCCGCTGGGCGCTCGGCGCTGAGCGGACACCAGACACCGGACAGGAGACATCATCATGAGCAACAGCACCACACCCAGCCCCTACACCATGCCTGCCGCTATCCACGGCGAGGAAGTCGTCTCAGCGTTCCGGCACCTGCCCAGTTCCGGCCGGGTGGACTTCACGTTCACCGTGATCACCCGGACGGAGAGCACCGGACGCGCAGCCCGGCTGCCTGACGCTGCCCCGCGCTACAGCGTGTTCCGGGCTCGCTGGGCACCGCTGCTCAGCCGCTGGTCCATCGACACCGATTACGAGGTCAGCAGCGGCCTGGCCTGGGCGCAAGCCGCGCGGCTGTTCGCCCGGATCACAACCCAGGGCGCGCAAACGACCTGACTTTCCGGGCGCCCGGAACATTCACACAGGAACAGGAAGGCAAGCATGCCCAGATACGCGATCCGGTGCAGGCCCGTCAACCTGGGCTGGCACGACCGGTTCACATTCGGCCCGTTCCCCGGCCCGGACAGCCGGGAGGCAGCAGAATTCCAGCAGAAAGCGCGAGCGTCCGGGTTCGGCTCTTTCGAGGTACTGCCCTGCACACCCGGCATGTTCCTCAACGAGCCCGGCGCCCTCGATAACGGGACCTACCAGCCTGGCCCACGCTGACCAGACCTTCCGGGCGCCCGGAACATTCACACGATCAGGAGACGCATCATCGCACCGATCGCGGCCACGCGCCGCCACATCACCCGCACGCTGGACGCGCTGGAGCTGGCCATCGGCGGCGTCCTGCTCATCCTGGCCGCACGCCAGGAAGTGCTCAGCCAGGCCCGCGGCCAGTGAGAGAACAGGAGGCAGCCATGCCTGACACCACATCCAGCCACTACAGCGCGGACAGCCAGCCGGTGACCGTAGGCGCGCGATTCTGGGACAGCAACCTGCGCGTCGTCCAGATCACCAAAGTCACCAGCTACGCGAACCCGTACGGGAGCACAGGCGAGACCCAGACCTGGCACGCGACCACGGGCGGCGACTGCGACACGCTGTCCGGCAGCCTGCGCCAGTACGGCAGGCTAGCGCGCTACTTCGAGGGCGAGGACGCCGGGCTTTTCGAGCCGGGCACGGCTTTCGCCTTCCGCTACACCAGCTAGCCGGATCTTCCGGCCGCCGGGAAACTCACCAGCCAGACCACGCAGGGGGACACACGCAATGCGCACCATCACCGCTATCACCGCCGGCACGATCATCACTGCGGCTGCCCTGGCCGCCAGCATCATGCCGGCGCTGGCCAGCACCACGCCGCGCGACTGCACGCCAGGCCAGCTGCATGTCACGTCGGCCGGCCCGCGCCCGGCTGCCGGGCAGTACCGGGCGGCGCTGACTGTCCGCAACACCGGGGCGGAATGCAAACTGGCCGGCTGGCCGGCGGTCACGCTGCTGAATTACCGGCAGGAGCCGCTGCCCACGCACCTGAGCCGCACCGGCCGCGCGAGCGCGGTGCTGCTGCCGCCGGACGGCAGCGCGGGCACGGAGCTGTCCTGGTTCAGCGACGGCACGTACGGCGCGGTCCAGTCCGGCTGGCTGGACGTGGACGGGTTCTTCGTCCCGTTCAGCGAGCAGGTCTACGGCAGCCAGCTCGCGGTAACCGGCTGGCGGCGGATCACGCCGGCGCTGACCTGGGCGTCGGTGCTAGCCGGGTGCCAGCACAGCGGCAACTGCCTGCCGGTGAGCACGGCCACCCGGCGGGACCTCGGCATCAGCGCCAGCGCCCCGGCCGTGCTGGTCCTGGGTGACACATCGGTGGTGTACGTCAGGAACGGCACCGGGGTCCGGGCTTACACGTCCTGACCCATCCCACCAGCCGGGCCGGAGTGCCGCGCGGTGCCCCGGCCCGGCCAGCCACCCCAGCAAGCGAACAGGAGACACCCATGGCAGTTTTCAGCTACGCCTACGAGGCAGGCCGGATGAGCGTCATGCTCACCACGCTGGCCGATCACGCGGACATCGCGGCACGGGTCTATGACCAGCCCGCGGACGTGACCCTGCTGCGCCGCCGGCTGGCCGAGCTGGCGGCGACCGCGCACGAGGCAGTCAGCGAATTCCGCGTGCGCGAAGCCAGCCAGGCCGCGCCACCCGCCCCGGCTGGGCGCCACGCCCGCCCGGCCACTGGCCGCCAGGAGAGCACGTGACCCCTGCATATGGCCCGGCCATCGCCATGATCGCCGCCCAGAACGAGGCAGGTGGGCTGCGCGGGAAAGACGACGTGGGCTACCGCATCGTTCTGGGTGCGGCCCCGGCGGACATCGAGCCCGGCGACCTGGTCCTGGTGCCCACCGCAGCAGGCGACCCGCCGGATGAGTTCCTGGTCCACGAGCGCGTCCCGGGCCACGAGGACCGGTGGAACACCCCGCACCCGCGGTTCCGCGACGGCGTGACCGGGAAGCTGTTCTCGGTTCACCAGACCGATCCCATCGTGCTGCTGCGCCGCAGCACACGCGACGGGCGTCCTGGCCGGCAGCCCGGCACCTAGCCGCACTGGACTGTCGTGTATACCCTATGATACTCTAGATATACGGCCCGGAACCGCGCCCAGCGGCCACCCCGGGCCGTCTTCCCTGATCAGGAGACCTCATGACCACCATCACACCGACCTTCACCGCGCGCCAGGAGCAGGCCATCGTAGATGCGCTCGCACGCCGGTTCACCCCCGGTGACACGCTCTACGTCAGCATCCTGGAAGTGCTCCAGGCCACGCACGCACCTGCCGGCCCCACGGCCCGCACCAGCGGCCTGGACGGCTTCCTGGCTGACGCCCGCACCACACTGGCCAGGCTAGCTGACCATGAGGACGGCGCGCCCGGGCGGGAACCGTACCTGCGGGACGCCGCCGAGCTGCTGGCTGAGGCAGTGGACCTGCTGGCCGGGCCGCGCCGGGTGGCGCCGTGGTGGCAGCGGGATCTTCCGGGCGCCGGGAACATTGAGGCCGCGCGCGAGCTGGCGGCCGAGGCCGCGCGCGAGGCCCGCACGATGGCCCCGCCCGTGCCAGGCATCACCCAGAACGCGGGCTGGACCGTGCGCGCGGTGCTGCCCGGTCACGACGCCAGCCCCGGCCTGCTGCGCTCCTGGTGGGTCGCGGCCGAGCAAGACGGCGGCTGGGTCACCTGGGAAGCATACGAGCTGGACGGCAGCCAGGCCGGCAAGCTGGCCTACAACGCCGGGCACTACTACGACATGAACAGCCCGGCCAGCAACCGGCACCAGGCCCTGGCCAACCTGGCAGAGCGAGCCGGGATCGCCCCCGCCCGGCACGAGCAGGACCAGGACAGCCGCCGCGCCGCCTTCCGCGCCAGCCGGGACGAGACGGCCAGCGCACTGCGGCAGCACGGCCTGTCGCGCGAAGCGGCGCTCAAGCTGCTGCTGAGCGCGGTCGTGATGGGGCCGACCCACACCCACGAGCGGGCCGGCGAGTCGTACACCGCCACCTACGACGACGCAACGGGCACGTTCACGCTCACCAGGCACTAATCATGACGCTTGAGGAAATCGAGCGGCTGGACGAGAACCTGGTCAACGCCGGCCTGGACGGCCGGGCAGCCAGCGCCACAGCCATGGAAGCCGAAGCACCCGAGCACATCATCGCCATCCGCTGCTACATGGCATTCGGCTGGCGCAGAGACCCAGGAGACTGACCATGCCCGCATCACGCAAGTACACCCAGCGGCACTTCCGCGACGTCGCCGGCCTGCTGGCGGCCGAGCGCGAGGCCCACGGCGCGAGCCCGGCGCTGAGCCGGCTGGTGACGGCGTTCACGGAGCTGTTCGCGGAGGACAGCCGGCCGGCCGCGGGCACCGGAACCCGCCGCGTCTTCGACCCGGTGCTGTTCGGCCAGGCCGCGCGCGGCGAGATCGCGGTGACCGCCCGGCGTCCGCGGACCCGGGACCAGGCTACGGCGGTGCACACATCATGAGAGCTATCATCGCCGGGCCACGATCGCGCATCACCGCTGATGACCCGAACATGGGATGGATGCACATTGAGCTGGAGCTGGAGGAACTGCCTAAGCGCGGAGACGTGATCATCCTCAACAGCGGCAATTCCTACTACGTCACCAACATCATGTGGTGGGTGGACGGCCCGGAGAACGCGGCTTACTGGGCGCGCGGTGACTACCGCACCAGCGAAGGCCGGTACCAGACTGTCCGCATCAACGTGGAGCCTGATAATCGGCGGGACCGCTACGGCTATCAGGCCGGGCTGGAAGACGGCCAGAAGCGCGGCGGGGAGGAATTCCTCGCTGAGCTGCGCGACCTGCTGACGCTATCGGACTCAGCCGGAGTCGGCGTGCAGATAATCAGCACCTGGCTGGCGCGGAAAGAAACGGCGCTGGCCGAGCGACAGGCAGCCGAGGCGGCGCAGGAAGCACGCGCCACAGAGATCCTGGCCAGGCTGCACCTGGAAAAGGACAGCCAATGATCACGGAGCAGGACCGGGACGGCTTCACCCGGGGCGCGTGCTTCCTGCTGGCTGCCGTAGTCCAGGAAGCCACGAGCTGGCCAGTGGCAGCGTTCCGGGATGGCTTCGGCCCAGGCGGCCACGCCTTCAACCTGATGCCAGACGGCCGGTACCTGGACATCGACGGCCCGCAGACCCGCGCTGAGATCCTGGCCCGGCGCGGGCGCGGGCGACGGCGCGTCACCACCCGGCACGTGCGGCTGGATGAATGGACGCTGTCCTGGGGCGACCCTGCCGAATGGACCGGGCGGGCCTGGGAGATCCTGCCCGACCTGCTGGCCACCGTCACAGCGCAATCTTCCGGGCGCCCGGAACTTCACGGACAGGAGAGCTGATCATGAACGACCCCTCTGACCTGCGCAGCTGGCCCGCTGAGGATCTGCTGATACTGGCCCGCGCAGCAGGCGAGCTGTGGGCCAGCACGGGCCGGGACGACCCCTACGACGTGCTCAGCGAGCGCCAGCGCCAGCTGCTAGACCGGGCTGCGGCCAGCTACCTGGTCGCGGAGCAGGAAACGCAGGCCAGCTGGGGCCAGCTCCTCGAAAGCGAGTGCTTCTACTGCGAGCGCAAGGTCACGCTCAATACGGCAGACCCGCAAGCCCGCTGGGAATCGGCCGGGCGGATCACCGAGTGCGAGGGCAGCCCGGACGGCGAGCACACGCCCAACGAGATCGATGCCACCGGCCGCACCATCACCGAATCCGAGCGCGGCGGCCTGACGGCAGGCTGAACAGGAGAGCTGACCCATGCCTCAGTACTACTTCCGCTTCCCCGCGGACACACCAGAACTGACCTATGACGGCCTGGCCGCGTACGTCCGCAAGCACTGGCGCCTGCACCCAGAAGGCTGGCGCTACGCCCCGGTCGGCCGGACGGTCACCATCCACGAGCGGCGGCCAGGCGGTCCCGGGCACGAGGTCTACGACGTGTACCTGTACAGGCTGCGCATCGCCCGGCTCACCCCGAATGCGGTCTCGTTCGGCCAAGCCGATGATGGCCACCTGGCCACCCGCGAGTGGCTGGCCCGGATCGTGGCGGATAACGGCCTCGGCAGCACAGCCTGGCGAATCCGCCGGCACAAGTCCGATGGCCCCGGCCCAGCGGTCGCGCGCGGCCAGGCCGGGCTGCTGGTCATCGACGGCGACCGCAGCAAGCCCGTGCACGGCCAGGTCTACACGCTCAGGAAGGAAGCTGCCGCATGAACGTCTACATCACAGTCTGCGACCCGGCCGGGCGCGGCATCTCCCAGGTCATCGGCGCGTTCAGCACCAAGGAGAAGGCCAGGGCCGCCGCCCAGGAGATAGAGGACGAGGACGAGGGTGGCGGCACGCAGCTCTCGTGGAAAGACACGTCCGCCCAGGCAGACGACGGCGACACCTACGACGTCGTGCTGGCTGAGCTGGATGTGAGGATCGGATGAGGATCTACAGCAGCACGCTGACCGTCAGCGACGTGGAAGCGGCATTCGCCACCGCCCGGCGCGAGCACGGCGCGGACATCTGGGCCGAGGACCCCCGGTCATTCGAGCCGCGCAAGCGCAGCGGGTACCGGCACGGCACCGGGGTTTTCGCCTACAGCCTGCACGGCTGGCGCGTCAGCGGGCACCGGCCCATCGGCAGCTACGACACGTCCAGCGAGAACCGGGCCGCCGCCTGGGACGCCTGGGGCTGGGTCATCGCGATCCTGTACGCCCAGGACCCGGACGCGCGCATCGGCTGGTACCGCAGCCGGGCGGACTTCATCGCCCGGGTGCACAGCGCGCACCGCCAGGAGCCAAAGGACTTCCTGGACCTGCTCCAGCCGCCCAGCCACCAGCGGGTGCGTGCCTGATGACCCGGCCACACGCGACCTACCCCTGGTCGCTATCCGAGTACCTGGCGTTCTTCCGGACCTGCGGCACGCTGAGCGCGGACGAAGTCCAGACCGCCATCACCTACAGCAACACCATGTCGCGGCTGCGCTGGCAGCTGCGCGGCGAATAGGAGACCGCATGACCATCTGGCACGTATCCACCACAGTCCTCATCGAGGTTGACGCGCCTGCCCGCTCAGCCGCCCGCCAGGCGGTCCGGGACGTGCTCAGCGCCGCGCTGCCGGAAGCGGGCATCGCAGACGGCCCAGGCGGCGTCAGCCGGATCGGCCAGTCAGGACTGTGGGCCATCAGGACCGGGCACGCGCCCGCACCGAAGACGGCGGCGGAACTGCAAGAGCGCGCCCAGCGGCTGGCCAGGTCTCGCCCGCTGAGCGAGATGACCCCGGCCGAGCGGCGGGCGGCGGGTGAGCGAGCACTGGCCCAGCTCGGCCGGGAGCTGAACGCCGCCGCACCGCACATCGCACGGGTCCTGGCCGCCGATGAAGCGGGCGAGCTAGACGATGACCCGGAACCGCCGGACACGCTCCGCGAGCTGCGCGAACCGTGATCTTCCCGGCGTCCGGAACATTCACCACGATCAGGAGACACAGGCAATGAGCTACTTCGAGGGCAGCATGCCCGCCAGCGAGCGCCAGGCCAATGAGGCGGCTATCTACTACCCGTCCCGGCTGGACCCGGACGGCGAGGACAGCGCCACCTACTGCCCGCCGTGCGTAGAGGTCGGCGGGGTCCAGGTCTACGTCTACATCCGGGACGGCATCCTGGTCGTCTCGCTGGACTATGACACCGCCGACACCACACCGAGCACCCCGTTCCGGCCCTATGGCGAGCAAAACGCCATCCCCACGGTCGTCACGGCCAGCGGCGAGACGGTGTGGCACGCGCTGCCGGACTGCCCGGCCACCCCGGAGGAAGCGCGCCAGCTCCGCAAGAGCGGCGACCACGACCCGGTCTGGGTACTGCCGGACTGGGTGGACTGGTAGGCGCGCGTGATCCACGCCCTGCTCATCGCGGGCTGCGCCCTGCTGGGCGCGGGCGCGTTCGGCACCGCACTCGCGGCGGTCATCGTGTACGCACGGACCCCGCCGCACGATTTCACAGAACAGGAGACAGGACATGCCTCTGATCAACGCTGACGACCTGGACATCACCCCGCCGGACTTCCTGGTCGAGGGGCTGTTCCCCCGGGTGGGCGTGGGGTTCGTCTACGGGCCGTCGTACTACGGCAAGTCCCTGGTGATCGGCCAGGAACTGGGCCTGGCGGTCGCCAACGGCACCCCGTTCCTCGGCCGGGCGACCATCCGGGGCATGGTCGCGTACTGCCTCGGTGAGGGCCTGTACGACGCGGGAGTCCGCAAGCAGGCCCGGCTGATCCGCGAGCAGCATGACCGGATGGCGCGGGCGGCCGAGATCGCCCGCCGGGACGGCCAGGCGGCGGCCGATGCGTGGCTGGCGGCCCAGCCGCCCTACACCGACGTGCGGCTGAAGTTCATGACGGAGGCGTTCGCGGTGCCGGTCAGCCCGCAGATGGAGCCGACGCGGGCGCTGCGCCGGGCGGCGACCGAGATGGGCCAGCTGCCGGACCTGGAGCTGGTCATCCTGGACAGCGCGGCGGACTTCGGCGGCCTGTCGCTGGCTAACGACACCAGCGCCAACCGGTTCATGCTCGGGATGAAGTGGCTGTCGGCCCAGCTGGACTGCCTGGTAATCGCGATCGCGCACCCGAACGGCGGGCGCGGCAACGAGCCGCAGCGCCTGCCCGGCTCCCGGCTGTTCGCTTCCTCGGACTTCGTGTTCGGGATCGAGCCAGACCTGGAGAGCACGGACGGCAGCCGGTCGGCCACGGTGATCGCGGAGAAGGTCAAGTGCGGGCCGCTGCCGGACTCGTTCGCGTACACCATCGAGCCGATCGGGTGGCACCAGCCGGACACCGACCCGGAGACCGGCGAGCCGCTGCCGGACGCGCCGCCCATCTGGGTGACCTCGGCTACGGTGCGGCTGCGCGCCGATGACCAGGCGTCCACGGGTGGCCTGCGGCTGCCGGGCGAGACGGACGCGGCACCGCCAGCGCTGCCGGCCGCGGAGCCCATCCCGCAGCGCCCGCGCAAGCGGAACGGCATCCGCCAGCGCCCGCGGCACGGCCAGTTCACCACCGGGACGGAGCAGGAGCAGGACGCGGCCGAGCGGGCAGAGCTGACCGGCACGCTGCTGGCAGCGCCCTGCCCGGACTGCCCAGCCACCCCGGGCAGCAGCTGCGACCCGATGGCTGAGAACGCCAGCCCGCCGGTCCTGATCGGCAAGCACCCGCTGGTCGTGGTGCACGCCGCCCGGATGAGCGCTGCCGTCGCCAGCGGCGCGGTCACGGGCGAGGACGTGCTGGCCCAGTTCAAGCCGGGCACCGTGCCGGCCGAGCTGGACAGCCTGGCACCGGCCACGGCCGAGCCGGTCACCCTCCCGGCAGCGCCCCTGGCGCACGGGTCCAGCCTGCCCACGGTCGCGATGATGGCGGCCACGGCACCGCGCTAGCCGAGCCCGTCACCGTCTGATCACATTCGCGCTGGCCCGCATCACGCGGTGCGGGCCAGCGCGTCCTAACGAACAGGAGGAACCCCGATGACCGCACAGCAGGACATGACCACACGGCTGGCGCTGGCGTTCAGCACGATGCTGCGCGAGGGCACGCTCGGGCTGCGCTGGATGAACCAGGCAGGCATCGGCCCCAAGCCCGAGGGCGTCACGCTGGAGCAGCACATGGAGAACTGGCTGCGGTACGGCTCCCGGCCAGAACTCAGCCGGGACTGCTCCCTGCTGGCCCTGGCGGACCGGATAACGGCGATCGAGGAATGCCTGAACGACAGCGACCCGATCGTGCGCCGGGTAACCCGCACCACCGCCAATCTGCGCGACCTGGCCCGGGAGCTGCGCGAGGAGGCGGCCCGATGAGCACCCCGGTAACCGCCGCGCCACCAGACCCGGACCGCCAGCTCAGCGAGGCGGCCATCGCGGCTCAGGCGTGGCTGCGGACGCAGGGCTACGCCAGCACATTCACCGCCGCCGGGCTGGACGGCCAGACAAAGTGGGTTATCCGCCGCCGCGAGGACGGCACGGTCCTGGATGGCGGCACCGAGCCCAGCCGGGAAGACGCCTGGCGCGCGGTGACCCAGTACGCGGCCGACCTCCAGGCAGCGGATGACCTCGCGCTGGGCATCGTGCTGGCCGCCGTAGCCGAGTACGGGCCAACCCGCCGCGCACTGGCCCAGGCTGTGCTCGCGGTCGCCCTGTCAGATGCGTTCGCTGACGAGGATGACCGCCAGCGGGCACTGCGCACCGTCCGCACAACCGACCCGGCCAGCATCCCGCCGCGCGGCTGCGGCACCCACCACGCGGGCGAGTGCACGAGCGAGCCGCCGTACACCGGCTGAGCAATCTTCCGGGCGCCGGGAACATCTGACACGATCACCTGCGCCCGCGCTACCACGATCAGGAGAATCCCACCATGACCATGATCCATCACGCCACCGGGCAGCAATTCCGCTTTCCCGGCCCGGCCCGCAAGCCCGGCGAGCCCCTCACCTCCTGGCGCGCCCGGCGGCAGATCATCCGGCGCCAGGCCGACATGGACGCGCACCTGGACGAAGCGGCCTGCGCCGCGGCTGACGTCATCGCGCTGACGAGTCTGGTACCGGAGCAGTTCCGCGACGATCACGATCAGGAGACGCAGTGAAGTGGACGCTGAGCCGGGACGGCAGGCGGCGGGTCACCGTCCGGGCTGAGCACCGGCTGAGCGCCACGGATCTGGCCGAGATCCTGAGCTACTGCGCCTTCTCTGAAAGCTGGGATCTGAGCGGGCATTACAGCACCGCGTACCTGGAGCACGCGATCCGCACGACGCTGGCCCGACACGGCACGGGTACCTGGCCGTACTGGCAGGAACATGACTATGACGGCCAGGCAGGCGCGATCACAGCCTGGGCCCGCACGCAGGCCGCACGGCTGGGCGCATCCGCTGACCGCCCGGATCAGGAGAGCCCGTGACCGCGGACCCCGCACGGGAGAAGTACCTGGCCCGGCACCGCCGGTACAACACCAGCCGGAAGGGCCAGGCCCGCAACCAGCGCTACGAGGAAAGCCACCCCGAGCGCCAGAACCGCTGGGAGCCACAGCGCCCCTACGGCGAGCGGCGCCCGCCAGGACAGGAGACCTCATGACGGAGCCCGCGGTCTGGGTATCCACCACCAGCCACCGCAGCCGGGACCGCCTGCGCCGCGTCGTGCGCGACCCCGGCCGCGAGTACGGCATCTGGCCGGAGCACGGCTGGCCGCACGGCTGCTACTACCAGATCCCTGCCCGGCTGGCTGAGCAGGCTGCCCGTATCCCGGGCGTCCGGGTACTGCGCGGCGAGCCCAGCGGCGGCCGGCTGTTCCAGCGCTGGACAGCCGCCGAGATGGGCACCATCACACCAGAACAGGAGACACAGCGATGAGCACCAGCAATCCCACCCGCGAGGAGATCATCCTGGCCGCCGAGGCTGAGCGGCACGATCTGCTGGCCCAGGCGACCAGGAATCACCTGAGCAACATCGAATCCGAGCTGCGCCGGTACCGCGAGGACACGGCGCACATCGAGAGCGTCTACCAGCTGCGGATCGCCCCGCCGGAGGTCCCGGCGCACAGCCCGCACCCGATGAGCGGCAACCTGCGCACGAAGAACGGCAGGCTGATCACGGCGGGCGCGCAGCCAGGCGAGTACCCGCTGCGCGGCACCTGCGAGACCTGCGGCGAGCCGGTGATCACCCTGGGCGGCGGCGCGGACTGGGCGCACGAGGCAGATTTCAGCGCCACGCTGCGCCGCCAGATCACCGCCCACCTGATGGGACCATCGGGCGGGCCAGCCAGCCCGCGGATGACCAGCACACAGCTCGCGAACCGGGCCCGCCACCACCCGGGCACCGTGCAAGCCGAGCTGGACCGGATGAAGGCCGCGGGGCTGGCGTGCGATGAAACCAGCGAGTGGGACCCGCCCGGCACCATCCGCTGGTACCTGACCATGAAGGGAGCCTGACCATGACGGCATTCACGCTGCCGCCCGGCTACGAGGACGCCGACCCGGAGCAGCCGCTGCACCCGGACGTCACGGTGCACCTGAGCACCGGCTGCTCATCCAGCATCGGCGCCGTCATGGGCAAGGCGGCCCAGGCGCTGACCCGCGCGGGCTACCGCGAGGCCGCGGACCACCTGCGCCGCCAGGTCTTCGCGTCAGAGTCCTACGACGAGGCGCTGAGCGTCATCATGCACTGGGTGGATGTCACATGAGCACGCGCCGGCACGGCAGCCCAGGCGAGACGGCTTCGGAATACCGGCTCGGGTTCACCACGGGCATCGCAGGGCTGCCACCCCGGCCCATGGTGACGCCCTCCCTGGACGCCACCTTCACGTACCTGCGCGGGCACCGGGAAGGCTGCATGGTGATGGCCGCGCTCACGGCCTGGCCGCAGCCCGCGCAGGTGCGAGCCCGGTGAGCGCACCAGGACCCGGGAGCCGGGTCTACTGCACGAACCCCTGGCACGGGCACGGCGAGCACACCGCCGCATGCGTGCCGCCGGCCGAGCCCGGCAACCTGGACCTGCGGCTGATCCGGGCCCTGTACGGGCTCTGCCCCGACTGCAACGACCTCCAGCCGCATACTCACGAACAGGAGACACCATGACGGCGACGGCCCGGGTGGGCAGCTACTACGCGGTTGAGCCCGGCCTTGAGCCGGGAAAGCCCTGCTACTACAACGACAACCTCGGCGGGATGGGCGAGGCCCTGTCAGAGGCCCTGCACCTGTCGGGCGACCCGGGCTATGCGGCCCGCCAGGTCGTCACGGTCACGCGCGGCCGGGTCACCCGGGTCATCCGGGTCTACGAGCACGGCAAGGACATCACAGACAACGGCGTCGTGCTCATCCCCGCCGCCGGGCCGCCCGAGCCGGCTCCCGATCAGGTCACGCACGTGGACTTCGCGGCCCGGCGCACCCGCAAGCCGGCCGGGTTCTGGCGGCAGCGCCCGGTCACCAGCATCAACCGGCCGCCCTGTGGCAGCGACAGCGCAGGCTGAGAACTGAAAATTCCGGGCGCCCGGAAGAACAGGAGATCATCACTCATGCCCCGTAACGACACCCCCGCCCTGAAGCTGACCCGCCAGTTCCGCGAAGCGGGCATCACCAGCGCCATGGCTGCCACACCCGACACGGTGATCCTGCACCTGGACTACCGCGAAAGCACGGCGGCGCTGGCGGCGCTGACCGCACGGCTGGACCGGCTCGCCCGGATCGGCACCAGGGAGGAATCTGCGGCCAGCGATCAGGAGACAGAAGATCATGAATGAGACCACCACCGTGCACCTGCGCATCATCCAGGGCCACGAGCTGATCGTGGACATGCCGGAATGGCCGTACCCGGTCCCGCGCGTGGGCGACTACATCTTCCACCCGCCGTACGGGCCGGGCGACCCGGCAAACATCGCGGGCTGCGTGAAGACGGTCACCTGGCGGACCCACGACCGCAGCGGCGACCGCAGCAAGTTCGTGATGACGGACGAACCGTACATCGAGCTGGCGATCTGATGGCCAGCCTCGTCTACAACCTGCCTCTCATCGGCTACTCCCGGGACGTCTACGGCCTGCCGCCTCTCGGCCACTCCCGGGGCGAGGCGGTCTATGGCCACACCGAGCTGGGCATCACCATCCGGGCTGCCCTGAGCAGCGATGAGCTGGTTGCGGAATTCGGCCAGGTGCCAGAGCGCATCCAGGTTGTCATCCACGAGCCAGACGGCACGCCCCCAGCTAACGCCTGGCTAAACACCACCACAGAACAGGAGACCCCTTCATGACCACCACGACCGTCAGCTACGGCGGCACCACGTTCCTGGTCACCGTGCTAACCGGGCAGGCCCACGAGCGTGACGGGGCGTTCACCCTGCCGCCCAGCCCCGGCCAGATCTTCGCGGTACGCCGGACCGAGGTCACATCAGGCATCAGCCCCCTCTACGGCTTCGGCGCCAGCGAGAGCGAGGCCATCGTGGACTGGTTCCGGCTGTACCGGGCCAGGTACGGCGTGCTGCCCGAAGACTGCACAGAGCTGCGCGAGCGGGACGGCTCCCGCACGTACGGCCGGGCAGCGGAAGGCCGCACCCGGGACAGCAACGAGCTGCCGTCATGAGCGGGGAAAACTGCTTCAATCCAGTCACCCGGCGCCCGCAGCTGATGGCTGAGCAGTGCAGCACCTGCATCTTCCGGCCTGGCAACCCAATGGACCTGCGGCCAGGCGCGCTCCGGTCCCTAGTGCGGGACGCCACCCGGGAAGGCTGCCAGGGCATCATCTGCCACCAGACGCTCAGCTACGGGCCGCACCCGGAGACCGGCGGCGCGATCTGCCGCGGGTACTACGACAGCTTCGGCTACCGGAACAACTTCATCCGCATCATGGAGCGGCTGGGCGGGTTCACCGAGATCCCGCCGGCCGCCAGCACAGAACAGGAGACCTCGTCATGACGGAACGCAGCAAAACCATCCGGGCAGCCCGGAACCTGCTGCTGACCAGCATCCCGGGCACAGTCCAGGTAGACACCTGGAACGAACCCGGCATCAGTTTCGAGCTGACCGGCCCCGAGGATGCCCTGAAGGACATCAGCCACAGCACTGACGCCGGCGTCCTGCACATCAGGGGCCCGCGCAACGGCGGCGGCATCATGATCCGTGGCGGTGGCGGCCAGGTCGTCATCGGCGACATGGTGTCCGGGATCAACGTCTTCGGGCGCGGCGGCGGGACTTATATCTCCGGCAGCGATATCAGCACGGGCGGCGGGCGCCGCCGGGTGGTCGTGGACGGCCAGGTTGTCAGCCCCAGCAGCGCCAGCGGCGAGGCTGCGGAACCGGTACGCCTGACCGTGCACGTGCCTGCCAGGGCGTCCATCGGCATCACGGATCACAGCGATGGCATCTACCGGCTGGGCAACATCGGCGGCACACTGAACGCGCGGCTGAAAGGCGCAGGCTCAGTCACAGCCGGGACGCTGGCGGCGCTGAATGTGGACATCAGCGGCGCGGCTGACCTGGAGGCTGCCTGGGTAGCCGAGCAGCTGCGCGCGGACATCTCCGGCACCGGCTCAGTCACCGTGCGGAAAGGCATGGTGGAAGACCTGCGCGCATCCGTGTCCGGCACGGGATCGATCAGGTTCGGCGGTACAGCCGCTGACGCTGACCTGGACGTCTCTGGCATCGGGAGCATCCGGGTCGATACGGTCACGCGCACCCTGCGCAGTCACCAGTCCGGCATCGGCACGATCGACGTCCGGGTTCAGCCCGCCCGGGCAGCAGATGACTTCTGGGCCTGACCACTACTTCAGAACAGGAAAACCAGACATGAGCTACAGCCACGCCGCTGAGCTGGCTGCCCGCCAGCCGCCGCAATCCCAGCTGCGCTACCTGGTCAGCGAGCTGAAACGCTGGGCGGACGTGAACCCGCAGCTGAAACCCCTGCACGCTGAGTTCGCCCGGGTCGCAGCTGAGCTGGACGCGGCCCCGCAAGCGCCTGCCGTGCTGGAGGTGCTGTGCGCCTGCCTGGAGCAGACGGAGGGCGCCCAGTACACCCCGGCCGAGGCCAGCGCCCTGGCTGTGAAGATCCTTCTCAATCACCTGGCCGAAGGCAGCCGCCCGCACGAGCTGCTGCCCGGAGCCTGACCAGAACAGGAGAGCCCATCATGAGCAACATCACCGGCCGCGAGCGGATCGCCCTGGCCCGCCGCCGCTACCGCCGGACCAGCGGCGCTGGCAGCGCCATCAGAATCCTGGCCCTGATCATCGCGGCCAACGTGACGCTCAGCATCCTGGCGACCAACGTCGTGGGGATCGCGCACCGGGACTGGTGGCGCGCGATGCCTCCCATCGGCGGCGGCACCGCGTTCCTGCTGGTCTCGCTCCTGATGCTGATGGGCGCCATCGTGGGCGCGCTCAGCAAGATCCTGGGCGCGCTGCTGTAACAAACTCCCAGCCTCACGCACCCATCCGCACCTGGAACGAAACGGAGTGACCCATGCAACTGACCTTCTACCTCGCGATCTTCCTCGGGATCATCACCCTCGCGGCAGCAATCACCTGGCGCATCACCATCAAAACCGATCAGCACCGGGCGGCAGCGGCCCAGTCCCGCAACGCCGCACGCGACCGGTACGCCATGGCGGAAGACACCCCAGCCGCCATCCGGCCCTGGGCTAAGGCCGCCACGCTGACCGCCGGGGGCCTGACGGCACTATGCCTGCTCGCCTCCAGCTTCTGGGTCGTCGGCACCAGCAACGTCGGCATCATCACCAGCTTCGGCCGGCCAATCGGCGAGGTCAGCAACGGCCCGCAGTGGACGGCGCCCTGGGAGAACCTGTCCGAGATGGACTACTCGGTGCAGGTAACTGACTTCACCGCAGCCAGCTGTGATGTCCAGCTCCGGCTGGCGGACGGCCAGACCGCATGCGCCAAAGTCGGGGTCCGCTGGCAGCTCAACCCGCACGACGCCACCAGCCTGTTCAAGCGGTACAAGGGCTCCACGTCCGGAGTCGAGAACGGGGTCGTGATCCCGGCCCTCCAGACCGCAGCCAACACGGTTTTCGGGGACTACGACCCGGTAGCACTGCTGTCGAGCAAGATCCCGGTCGGCCAGACGGGCAACCCGTCCGTGCCCCAGCTGGCCGCGCAGGTCCAGACCCTGCTCAACCGCATGATCGGGTCAGAAGTCACCCTGGACCTGGTGAACATCCCGAACATCGTCTACCCCGACTCGGTGCAGCAGCGGATCAACTCCATCCTCCAGCAGAAGTCCGCCACCCAGGCGGCAATCCTGGCCGAGCAGACTGCTGACGCCCAGGCGGCGGCCAACCGGGCCATCGCGGCCTCGGTCAGCAACAATCCCGACGTCCTGATCTCGCGCTGCCTGGACCTGATGCAGGACATGATCAAGGCCGGCCAGACCCCGACCATCGGGATGTGCAACTTCAGCGGCACAGGCAACGGGGTGATTGTCAGCTCCGGCAAATAACCCGCCCAGAGAGCAGGAAACAGCACATGGACATCACGATCGATCAGCTGCGGGCAGCCGTGTCCCGGTGCACGCCAGGCGCGCCGCCCAGCTACGCGGGCCGGCTCTGGGCGGCGCTGGAGCAGGCTGGCACAATCCCGGACGGGCTGCCGCCCGCGCTGGCCGCCGAGGTGGCACGGACACGGCATGGCCGCGAGGGGCTGCCTGCGCATTACACCCCGCACGGCGGCGTACGGCGGCCTCTCGGCGGCGTCCCGGGCAACGGCCAGGACAGCAGCGGCTGACCCACGGAACACGGCCAGGAGGCCGCGCCCCGCCCCCGCACACGAGAGGAGGTGATCCCATGGCCCTGACCGAGGCTGAGATCGGAGACATCGTCGCCGACATCACAAACCTGCTGGACGCCCTGCGCGACAGCGGGCTGTTCCCAGCCCAGGCGCAGGAACTGGCAGTCGCTGCCATGCCCCGGATCGTGAAGGTGAACACCGGGAGCCAGCGGCACGGCTGACCCGGCCAGCACCACCCAGAGAACAGGAGACAGCACCATGCGCAGGATCTATGCCCGCGCCCGCGACCTGGTCTGCACCAAGTGCGGCGGCGTCATGGGCAATCACCGGCCTGGCTGCAGCGCCCGCAAATGCGACAGCGGCCGGTGCCGCCACTTCTGCTGCTGCGCGTAACCACGGGCGGCCCGCCTCGCGGTCTGGCCCCGGCCGGGCCGCGGGGCGGGCAGCGCCACCCGCGGTCAGCTCCGCGATGATCTTGCGGGCTCTCCCGGCCGACAGGGCGCCGCGGATCTGGTTGCAGAAGATGGACCGGCCCGCGGCGGCCGAGCACTGCGGGCAGCGGTTGCCAGGCGCACCGTGCGCCGGGCGGCAGTTGGACAGCTTCCAGGCCAGCTCAGGATGCTCGGCCACCACTTCCAGGTGGTCTACCTGGCGGGCGCCGCCATGGCCTAAACCGCACAGGTGGCAGAGACCGCCGTAATAGGCGATTACCCCCCGTGCGTACTGCTCCCATCTATGCCCCCGTGGTGAGACCACGCGACCAGGATAGCGGCAATGGCGCCGACGACCTGGTGCAAAGCAGATAGTCGAGCACCTGCATCGCGTCCGGGCTTTCCAGCCCAGCCGCGATGGTGTTGTGCCTGTCACACAAAGCCCCGCGAACGCAACCGGCACAGCTCCGGGCCCGGTGATAGCCCATAGCCACATAATCACAGCAGGCATGATCGTGATCAATATGCAGATCCTCATAACCGGCCGGGCGGTCACAGACGGCGGAGCGAGCGCCGCATCAGCCGCAGGGCCCACCGCATCCGGAGCCGGCCCGCCAGGGACATCGTGTGCCCGCAGGCGTGGGCCCGGTGGTGGCATTCGCTGCCATCGGCGTGCCAGGCGCGCATCAGGCACCCTCCCTCTCATCATGGCCCAGGATACGCACGGCGGCCCCGCTAGCGCCCATACGCCGCCAGCCGGTAGCAGATGTCATCGCCCACGTCCTCGGTGGCGATCCCGATCCGGGAAGTGTTCAGGGCCAGCACGGCCCGCGCGAGCACGCCCGGCCCGGGATCGGCCGGCCCGGTGCCCGCGGACACCTTCACCTCACGGAACGGCCGGTGCAGCCCGTACGGGGCGAGCACCCCGCCGCACGGCTGGCCCGAGCGGATCTTGCCGAGCGCGCCCGCGGGCAGCCAGGCCGGGTCGGACACGATCCGCAGCGTGACCCGGGCGCAGATGATGGACCCGGCCATGAGCAGGCCGGAACGCTCATACAGCTCTGTGCCCGCCGGCCAGCGCAGCTCGGCGCGCTCGTCATCGGTGGCCGGCCGGCCCTCCTGCTCGCGGACCGCGACATGCACGGGCTGGCCGGTCAGCGCGGTGAACAGGTCGGTGGCGAGCATCCCGGACATCAGCCGGGAGCCGATCATGGCCGCTACGTCCTGAGCGGTGTCCCCCCGGCGGACCTGCGGCCGGGCCGCGGGCAGCTGGTCCCGCATATAGGACCGGATGGCGCTGACCTTGGCCACGTCCGGGCTGGCTGAGTCGAGCACGGCCCCGATGTCCAGCACCACGCCCCACAGGGCACTGAGCAGGACCAGGTCCGGCGGCAGGGCCAGCCCGGTTCCGTAGGCCCTGCCATGCTGTGCGGAACGCTGCATAGCACCGACCGTAGCCGGATAACTACGCAAAGTCGATAAGCGCTGCGTAATCGCCCGCAGCACGGGTATTTCCCGCGTGGGGGGTATGCGGCGGCCAGAAGTTCCGGGCGCCCGGTACCCGGGGCAGCGGCGCGCGCTACTGGTTCAGCAGCTTGCCCCAGGTGTCGGGACCCACCACGCCGTCTGCGGCCAGGCCCCGGGCATGCTGGAGCGCGGTCACCGCGGCCCGGGTCGTGGGCCCGTAACTGCCGTCTATGGCCACCCCGTAGCCACGGGCGGTCAGCAGGCCCTGCACCGAGCGGACGTCCTCGCCGCTGGCGCCACTGGCGAGTACGGGCGGGTTCGGCATGACGGTCGCCATCCATCCGGTTGCGGGGGCGGGAGCTGGCGCGGGAACGGGCGTGCCGCCGTGGGCGAGCGCGGCCAGCTCCGCGATACTGCCGCGGAACACCGAGCAGTCAGCCCGGCCCACCCCGGGCACGCCGTAGCCATCGGTGAACTGCCACAGCCGGTGCGGCACGGACGGCTCGCTGGCCTGGTAGGCCGCCACCCAGTCCACCGGGGCCAGGCCATGGCTGGCGGCGAAATCGAGCCCGGAATAGATCCAGGGCCGGTCCCCGTACGCATCGGTGATCACGGCTTCCCAGGCGGCGCGCCGGCCGGCCTGATCCCCCGCGCCCTCCTCCAGGTCCCCGATGATGACCTCGCCGGCCTCCAGCCTGCCGACCAGCCGGGTCAGCGCACGGGCCTGCGCGGCAGCGTCCTGGCCCGCCACGATGTACTGGTAGATGCCCAGGAACCTCACGCCACCGGCATGCAGGTCAGCCCGGCGCGCGCCGCCGTACCAGGCGCCGTCGTCGTGCGCGTCGCCGTAGGCGGCCCGGATGACAATGGCCTTCGACCAGTTCAGGTAAGCGGCATCGGCCAGGTCAGGCTGGAATTCGCTGATGTCCGCCAGGTAGGTGGCGGCACCCGCGGCCTCAGCGGGCACATCGGGCTGGCCCGGCTCAGCGCCGGAAGGCCCGCGGCCGGCCCGGAACATCACCGGGACGTCGGCTCCGGTCATGCACGGCTCCCCAATGGCGGTGGCTTATCGGGAACCCGGCTCCGGAACCGGCCGCGGGCACGTACGGCCCAGCGTAGGGCTACATATCGTCGCTGTCCATCGGCGGCCAGCCGGGAGTGGGCTCGTCATCGTGCACGAGGTCCCCGGTCCGCAGCGGCCAGCCCGCGCCGTGCACCAGGTGGCCGTAGCCGCCCTTCTCCCAGTAGCCATGGCCGGGCTCATCCAGGCTGGCGGCGGTCGCCACGGCGCACCGCACCGGGTAATCCGCGCTCAGGGGGGCGGACGCGGCCTGGGCAAGATCAAGCGCGGCCTGCTCACCGGACGGCGCACCGTACATGTGCACCATGTCGGCCAGCGCGGCGTCCCAGGCCCACTCCGGCCAGGTGTGAACCCAGTACGGTCCTTCGGGCACCTGGGCGGGCACCAGGCCGTACCAGCGGGCGATCCGGTAAGCGCGCAGGCCCAGCTCACGCAGGAACTCCATGTCCACGGGCGGCCCGATCTCATTCCAGGTGTACCAGTAGGCGGTACAGCGCAGCTCCGGGCAGCCCGGCGGGGGCGGGGGCAGCAGGCCGCTCACGACCGGGTCTCCCAGAATCTCCAGTAGCCGGCCCGGGTCCGGCCGGCATGAAAGATCCCGCCCCCGTCCGCCACCGTGCCGGTGTGGCCCTCCGGGAACTCGCACTGGGCCTGTGAGCGCGGCGAGGGCCGGGACGGGCATCGCGGTTTAGCCTGCTCGGCTAGTTCCGCCGGGGTCAGGTACCGGAACTGCAGCGGCCTGCTCATCGCAGCACCTCCCGCCCGTGCTGCGGGCAGCTGGGCGAGATCACCCAGTGCGGCAGGCCGTATGGGCCGCCGTCCCCGTCATACCAGCAGATGCACCGTTCCTGCGGAGCTGGCCGGGACGCCCGCCAGGCCCGCAGCCATGCCAGTACGCCGCTCATGGCCACCGGTCCGCTTCGGCTGGCTCCCAGGGCACCAGCGGCGCATCGGCGCGCAGATACAGCGGGTGATTCGGGTAGCCCTGGCCGGTCATGCCCAGGCACATCAGCTGAGTCACGCCAGCCAGCGCCAGCAGCTGGGTCACGGCCTGCTCGCGCCGGGCTGCGAACGGGTGCGCGCCCCACGCGGCGACCACCGGGCCGTCCGCGGCGATGCCCACCCCGGCTAGCCAGTCATCGTTCTCCGGCCCCACCGGGTCCGGGTGCCGGGCCAGCTCACGCGGGTCGGTGGCGCGCAGCGCGTACAGGTTGAGCACGCAGATCCCGCGGCAGCCCTCCCGGCGGGCAAACCCGCACATCCGCCGGATGGTCGGGTCGTCGGCCTGATGATCAGCCGTGCTCGGGTTCAGCCCGATCCACACCATGACCGGGCCATCCCAGGCCCAGCGGCGGTCCAGCGTGTACCGGTACACGAGGTCATCGCTCAGCACCGCCTCGCTGACCGGGAAGTCATCGTAGTTGCGGGGGATGGCGCTCTGGGTTCTCATCCCGGGTCCTCCCCGTGGAAATGCCACCAGGACCAGCCGTCCCAGCAGAACGCGATGAGCAGCGCCAGGATGACCCAGGGCACCGCGGTGACCCACCAGGGCATGCCCTCCAGCCACTGCAGCCAGGTCATTCCGGGTCCTTCAGCTCAGCCAGCGTGCGCTCGGTCAGCATGCCCCCAGCCAGCGGCTCCCCCGCCCGCAGCCGGTCCAGCTCGGCCGGAGTCACAACGATCGCCGGGGTGAGCACGAGCGTGCCGTCCGCGTGCTCGTCCACCAGGTACCGGGTGAACTCCTGGTCGCGGACCCGGGCCAGTGATGTCCGGCCGCGGGCGTCCACCACGATCTCTCCCTTGGGAAGTGCTACGTTCGCCATAATGCCAGTGTACCTGATTCCCGGAGCCGGGCGTCGTACCGCCGGGCGGTGCGCAGGCTGATGCCCAGCGCCGCGCAGATCTCCAGGACGCCCCAGTGAGCCGCGCGCAGCCCGGCGTACTCCTCCAGCCGGACGGCCAGCCCGGTCGGGTACCGTCCCAGCGTGCCGGCCCGGCGGTTGCGGTCGTAGCACCAGGTGCGGCACAGGCGCCGGGCGATGATCGGACGGACCTGCCCGCAGTCGGCGCACGCGGCCATCACCCGGGGCGTGACCGCGGAGCGGTCCAGCACGGGCGTCCCGGGCACCAGGTAGTGCATGCTCATGGCAGCCACACCCGCATCCGCCAGCCCGCGCAGAACAGCCGCTCACCGATCCGGCGGTCCACCTCGCGGTCCCGCTCGGCCAGCTCGGCCCAGGGCATGAGCCAGTGCGGGTGCTCAGCCACGTCAGGCTGCTCACGCGCCCAGGCGGCCCATTCCCGGCGCACCGACTCGCCCAGCTTCTCCCGGGTCACGCCTGCCTGCGCCAGGATCTCCTCGTTCGTGAGCTTCGGGGGCGTGGGCATCATCGCGCTGCCTCCCCGTGATCGGCGGGGCAGCCGGGGTGGGCCGAGATGCGCTCCCAGCCGTCCTCCCCGGACCGGGCGCGGTACCGGCACGCGCACTTGTCCGGGACCTGCGCCCAGGTGGCGGCGTAGACCAGGGTGGGCGGGGCGGTCTCAGGGCTGATCATGGTCATGATCCCTCCTGGGCTTGCTGCTGTCTGCGGTCAGTGACGGGTGATCCGGCGCTGGATCAGCGCGGCGGCCTGGCGGACGCAGCCGTCCGCATCGCGGTGCACCTCGGCGCCGCCGAACCGGATGACGTGCCAGCCGCGGGCTTCCAGGGCGCGCTGGCGCTGCCGGTCCCGGGCGATCGCCGCGGTACTGGAATGGGTGGCGTGGCCGTCCAGCTCAATGCCGATCCGGTGCGCAGGCAGCGCGAAGTCCAGCCGGTAGCGGCCTGCCGGGTGCTGGGCCACCAGCCCGGACAGCACGGGCAGCGCCAGCCGCAGGTGCGCGTCCCAGAACTTCTGCTCGATCGGGGACAGCCCCGGCCGGGGCACCTGGGAGCGCGGCTGGCGGCGGGCGGGCGGGATGCGGCGCTCCCGGAACCGGGCACGCGTCCAGGCGGACGGCGGGTCGCCCTCGCCGGCCCGGGTCCAGCGCGGGACGGGTGTGATCATGCGGCGCCCTCCCGGGCTCGCAGCGCCTCAAGAACCCGCACGGTGGTCTCGTCGTACAGGTCCATCAGGGCACGGAACTCACTCGCGTACGTGGCGATGTCGGCACGCTGGCGGCAGAACAAGCCGTCCAGCTCGTCCATGGTGACGCCGAATGCGATCAGGTCCGCGCAGCCGTTCAGGATATGCACCAGCTTGGGCATGATCTTGTCCAGGGCGCGGACGAACCGGGCCGCGGGCTCGTGCTGTGCCTCGTACCGGCCGATCATCGCCGGGAGCCACGGCAGGCTGCCGCCGAACTCGGCGCGCCACCGGCCGGCCGCGGCAGCTTCGCGGGCCTTCTTGGCGGCCAGCCCGTCTGCATCGATCCGCAGGGGCTGCGTGTCGCCAGCGAATACCTCAACCGCATCGTGAACCAGCGCGAACGCGGCAACATCGCCGCTGGGCAGGTCCGGGCAGCACCGGTCGGCGAGCGCCGGGGCGATCCACCTCAGCATCACCGTGTGGTCAGTATCTGACTCGCGCATGCCGCCATCAGGATGCAGGCAGGCGGTCCGGTCGATCCGGCCGAACTGCAGCGCATACCGGGCCAGGGCCTGGACCGCATCAGCAAGCGCCGCCGTGCGGGCCAGGCTGCCGTCTTCCCCGGCAGGCTCCAGGCGCGGGACGGGTGTGATCGTCATGCACCCTTCCTGCCGTGCCGGCCACGCTGGCAAGCTGTCACGCCGTTATCCGGGCCGGTGTAGTCCTGCCAGTGAACGAAGCGCCCGCCCGGCCAGAACCCCCACTCGCCACGGCGCGGCCCGGTGAGGACCAGCGTCCACAGGGGCCTGCTGATCGCGGTGATGATATGCGCGGCGCCACGGGGAGTGCGGGCGGCAGAAAACCGGGCCCTGTCCCGGCTGAAGCTCTGGCTTGCGTCGTGCTTATCCGGCCAGACACGCTCGGCATACCCGCCGTACAGGACGAGCGAGGCGAACGCCCAGGGACGGTCATGCGGGTCGGGGTCCTTATCCGGCCGGTGGATGTGATGAACGTACAGCGCGAGCCAGGGCGTCTCCACCAGCCGGAGCCGGTCCAGGTACGGGTCACCGTCCGCACCGATATCGATACCGGACAGGAATCCCCAGCGGCGGTGCCTGCTACCCGCGGTGATCGCCCGTGTGGTGCTCAGTGTCATGTGGTGTCCTTCCTGCGGTGAAGTTGCGGGCAGTCTGTGGTGACGTGATCCTTGCGGCAGATCAGGCACACCAGCCGGCGCATGGCCAGGTACCGGTCCGGGCGGATCAGCGCCTCACGGTGCCAGTCGGCGGGCCAGGCAGGGGCGGTCATGAGCTGTCCGGCCAGAACTCGAACGGCTCGTCGGCGGCGGCCACGATCGGCACGCCGTACAGCTCGTTGGCCATGCAGGCCTTCAGCGTCTCCAGCGCCTCGGCGGCCTCGGCCACGGGCACGAACGTGAGAACTTCATCGTGGATCGGCAGCAGCGGATAGGCGCCCCAGCGGGTCTGACCCCACTTCAGCACGCCGTCCACCAGGATCTCCCGGGCGGTGCCCTGGATGGCGTAGTTCCCGGCCGCGTGGCTCCGGCCGCGAGGCAGCCAGATGGTCCGGCCCGAGTAGGCAGTGAACCCGCGGTTGCCTGCCTCCAGGTAGGCCCGCATCTGCCGGTCCCACTCGGCGAAGCCCGGGGCAATCTGCTCGAACGCGTTGTGCACCGCGATGCCCGCCGCCAGCGGCAGGCCGACCTGGGCGGCACCGGACTTCGGGCCGCCGCCGAACATCTTGGAGTTGCCGGTAAGCATGATCCGGCCGTTCTGGCGCATCAGCCAGGTGCCGTGCCCTGTTGTCACGCACCAGACCGGCGCTGACCCAGCCGGTTCCTTACGCAGCCTGGTCCCGCCCACCCGCGGGCGCGACAGCACGAGCACGCTATGCGGGGCAGTCCCGAGCGCAAACCGCGTCACGTGTTCCCGGACGTAGTAGCCCTCCAGGGTTGCAGCCAGCTTGATAGCGTCCAGGACTGGCCCCGCATTCTGGGAGATGCGCGGGGCTCCTGTCCTGCTATCCCGGTAACCTTCGGCATCCATGCAGGCCTGAAAGAACGCGCCGCGCTGTTCCGTGCCCAGCCGCAGGACAAACTGCTCCAGCGCGAATCCGGGCAGGTTCTTGCCCGCAACGGCAAGCAGGCCAGCCCGGCCCCACAGTTCCCGGGCGTATTCAGTCCGGAGCCGCCAGACCGAGGATGGCATCGTGCGCTTGTCCTTGCCATCCAGCGGCTTGTCGTCTCGTGCGAAATCAGCGCCGCAGTCCGCCAGGACCTTCTCCAGCGCGTGAACGCCAGCGGGCTTGGCCTGGGCGATACTGACCTGCAGCTTACGGCGCCGTCCATCCCGGCCCTGGCTTGTGCGCCCGGTCAGCGGGGACTGGAACACGTGCCCGTCCGTATAGGCCCAGGCGATCAGCGCAGCCTCAGCCGGGGTGATGGGCAGCTGCTCCGGCGTTGCCGCGAGCGCACCCAGGATCAGCGAGTGCTCGCAGCTGAGATCCTGAGTCTCAGTCATCCCCTCAGCGAAATACCGGCCGCGGCTGCCCCCATCACGGCGCTTGCTAGTCGCCCAGCGATGCCCAGGCGTGACCACGGCCTCCCAGCCGGAATCCTTATTCGCGATCCGCACCAGCTCAGCCTCACCAAAGTGCTGGACACCCGTAACTGGGGTCCACTCCAGCAAGCCGGTTCCGGGATTCCGGCCCAGCGTCTCATCGCCTGCCCGGACCTGATCGTGAGCCAGCCAGCCGCGCCGGGTCAGGATCTCGGTGCCGTCCTCGGGCACGCAGAAGATGATCCGCTTGGAGTTGTAGCGGCCTTCCTTGGTCGCGTCCGGGCCGAATGCCATCCGGGCCGCCATCCAGTGCAGCCCCTTCTGGTTCTTCCCGCAGGCGGTCATGTCGCACGGGTCCTGCCCGCACGCCTGGCACCGGGTGGACAGCTCGGCGGCGAGCAGGTCCATGTCGCCGCTCAGCGCGGCCCCGACCCGGATCTCCACGCCGGAGAAGTCGGCGCTGATGCCGATCATGCCGGGATCGGCGCCGACGCAGGCCCGGATGCCGCCCTGCCGGGAGAACTGCTGACCGTTTGGCCGCACGCAGCTGGTCCGCCCGGTGTCCGCGTTGATCGTGTAGACCACCGGGCGCATCCGTCCGTCGCCCCGCTCGCACAGCACGTTCAGTGGCTCCAGCAGCAGCCCGAGCGTGGTCACGCAGTGCCGGTACTGAAGGATCTGGGCCAGCAGCTCCGCGTGGGGGTAATCCTTCTGCTTCGCCAGCAGCTCCAGGTTTTCCTTGGACGCCGAGGGGTTGCCTTCCCTGGTCAGCCCGAGCGGCACGCCCATGGCGGCCAGCGCGGCCGGGACCTCCCGGGAGCTGGACGGGTTGATGATGTCCGGGCACAGCTCGTGCACCCGGCGCTGGGCGGCGTCCCGGAGCCCGGCGAACTCGGCGATCTTGGCCCGGATGTGATCAGGGCGCAGCCGGAACCCGGTGTGCGCGACCCGGGCGCACATGGCCTGGAAGGTGCGCTCGCGCTCCAGGATGGCCTCATCCGGCCGGGGCAGCGTGCGGATCACGGCGGCCAGGTCCAGCACGTCGGACCCGGCGTACCGGGCGAACGTCTCGCACCCGGGCTTCACCATGGCCCACCCGGACTTCTCCCGCGGGGTCATGGCCTTGGTCTCGATCAGCCACCGGCCGTCTTTGAACAGCTCGTTCTTGGCCTTCTCCGCGGCGGGACTGACGGCGTAGTCCCCGAGCAGCCCGGCGGCCAGCCGCTTCAGCTCGTTCTCGTCCGACCCGGCCAGGCTGGGATCGCCCAGCTTGGTCACCAGCACCGAGTCCTCCATCTTCGCCCACATCTCATCGGCGTCACCGAGCCCGGCATGGGCCAGCGGCACCAGGTCGGCCGCGGCCGAGTGCGCGTGCAGCTTGCGGGCCCGGCCGAGCAGGTCCGCGATCGCAGCCGCCTGCGCCGCATCGGACGGGTCGAACACGGCGGCCACGTGCTCGCCGCCGAGCTGGACCAGGCGCAGCCGGTAATCCGCGTGGGCGATGGGGAAGCCCGAGTGCTCCACGTCCACGCACAGCGCGTCCAGGTAGCCCCCGGCCAGCTGAGCTGCCTCGGCCACCGTGCACGGCGCCACGATGGGCGCACCGCCCGCCGGGTTCCGCGCCACGATCACCGGCAGCGGGTGCACCGGGCCCTCCAGCTCCGGAGCCGGCCGGACCCGCTCCGGCTTCTTCGCGGGCGCCTTGCGGGCCTTCTTCGCGGGCTGCGCCGGCTCGGGCTCGTCACGCTCCGGTGGTGACGCTGCGCCGGCCTCCGGGGCTTCCGGCATCAGGGGGGTTTCCGGCTGCGGGGGGGTCAGGTGAACGGTTGAAGGGGGTGAAGGGTCGTTTGCACCTCCGTTCATGTGCGTGCGCGTGTGCGTGCGCGCATGTGTTATATAAGGCTGTGTACTATTCAACCCTTCACCGTGAATAGTTGGGTGAATAGTTTGACCTGCGGTTTCCCCCTCAGTGAAGGGTTGAGAGCTGGCCTCAGAACCATGCACCAACCCTTCACTTTCAGGCCTCAACCCTTCACCTGGACCGGGCTGCAGGACGACTGCAGCGCCGTGCGGCGCGGCTGGGCTGTAGCTGCCAGGTGTGAACGGCACCGGAGGCCGGATTCGGAGCTGCCGGATGTTGCCCTGATTGGTGTGGCGTGAAGGGTAGCCAAGCTCGGTGAGGCGTCTGCCCCACCGGGTTTCACTCGGGATCGCAGACGGGTGGACGTTCATCCGCCGGCAACTCTCCGTGAACGCCACGTAAAGCTCGCGGCCCTTGGTGCCCCGCTCGGAAGACTCGCATTCCTCTGCGAGCCAGCCCAGCACGTGGTCCTGTGAGGCCCGGACCTCCTCGGCTGCCATGGCTGCCTCGGCGGGTGCCTCAGCGTTGCTGGCGGTCTGCGGCTGTTCGAGCCACTGGGCTGCTTCTGACAGCATCTTTGCCAGCACCCCGGGAGCCTCGCGCCGCCAGGCCGGCCCGCTCAGCGCGCCGATCGCGGCCCGCGCCGCCGCCACCTCGGCCTGGTTCCCGTCGCACGGGATCAGCCGCACCCGGGACCGGATGGCCGCATCGGTCAGGACCGGCTCGTGCTCGGGGTTGGCGGTCAGGATCAGCGTGTGCGTGGGCATGAACGTGATCGGGTTCTTGCCCATCTGGTTGCCGGTCAGCTCCGCGCCGCCCGTGATCTGCTTCAGCCGCTCGGTGGCCAGCTGCCCGGTCCGGGGCGCCTCATCGATGAAGCTCAGCCGGCGGCCCTTCAGCGCGTACACGATGGAGGCGTGGCTGCGGTCGGCGGGCGCCAGCAGCCGGGCGTCGGCCACGTGCGCGTAGCTGCCGAGCACGGACATGAGCAGGACCAGGAGCTGGGTCTTGCCGGTGTTGGACTCGCCCAGCAGGATGGGCAGCGCCTTGTCCGAGTACCCGGTGAACGCCACGCTCAGCACTCGCAGGGCCCAGGCGCGCAGCCCCGGCTGGGGCCAGACCGCGGCCACGAACGCGTCCCACAGCGGGGTCTCGCGCGTCTCGGGCACCACGCCGGCGCTGTGCAGGTGCGGCGTGCCCAGGTCCAGGACCCGGGACAGCTCCGGGTGCGCGGCGCTCAGCCGGATGTCGTACGGCTGCCCGCCCGCCCACAGGATCTCGTGCTCGCCGTCCAGCTCGCCCAGCTCCACCGTGGATGGGTGGTACCCGGCCGCGACCTGGGCACTGATCTTGCCCGCGATCGCGTTCGCGCTGGCGTTGGTGGTGAACCGGGCCCGCCGCCGGGCGTCGGTCTCGGCCGGGGTGCCCTTGTCCGCAGCCGGGTCACCGGGCCGCATCAGCCAGCTCAGCAGGTCCACCGCCCACTTGCCCAGGTCGCCGCTGCGGGCCTCCCAGTGGATGGGCCCGCGCGCGATCCAGGTGCCGGCGTCGGCCGCGTAGCGGATCAGCGGCCGGGTCCGGTGCAGCACGGCGCGGGCCAGCAGCCCGTCCATGTCCGCGCCCGGGTCGAACACCTCGGTGCCGATGACCTCGAACGGCGACCACACCCGGGCCGGCTCCACCGGGTCCGGGGCCATGCCGTCCCCGGCATCCGGCGTCGGCGCGGCGTACGGCACCGCGTTCATCATCAGGCACGGGTCCCACCCGGCTGGCTCGGCCCGGCCGCCCAGCTTGGTCACCGCCTTGCCCGCCGCGGTGGTCAGCATCTCCCAGAACTCGTGCTCACGGCCCTCCCCTGCCGTGAGCGAATTCCACAGCCCGGCCAGCTCGCCCAGCACCGCGGTGCAGCCCGGGTGGCCCTCGGCGGCCAGCATGATGACCTCGTAGGTGTGCTCGGTCATCGCGTCGTGGCGCGAGCCCCGCTCGGCCCCGGTGCACGCGCCGATGGCGGCCAGCCGGGCCCGGTCCATGGACACGCATGTGGTGGCGCTCTCCCCGGCCTGGTCCGCGATCACGGCCAGCAGGGCCTCGGCCGCCTCCCGGCCCGCTGAGGCCGGCCCGGCCGCTGAGGCGCCCTCAGCCAGCCCGGTCACCCAGGCGGGCGGCAGCTCGGCCAGATCCTCCGGCCGCGGGATCTTGTGCTCCAGCGCCACCCCGTCCGGGCCGTACCAGGCATACGGCGCCCCGGCCCCGTGGTGCGGCGACGGCGCGACCACGGCGTAGCGGTGGTGCCGCTGGATGATCTCCACGTCCGGGCCGAGCACCGAGGCGAACCGCACCCCGGCCGGGACCCGGTAGAGCATGATCCGGCTGGGCTGGCCCGGGCCGCGCGCGGTGGAGCTGTAGGTCGGCGGCAGCTCTCCCCAGTCCGCCACCTTCGCCGCGAGCGTGGCCGCGCCGTGCTTGACGGCCTCGCCCTTGGCGTACTCATCGACGTCGATGCCGATGACGCCGTCCGGCAGGCGCAGCGCGATCGAGGCCCCGGGCGTGGCCATCACCCAGCGGGCGACGTCGGCCGGGCCGGTGTCCCGGCCAGAGGCCCCGGTGAACCCGGCGGGCGGCGGGAACTTGGCCTCCGGCGGCACCGGGATGACGCACGTCCAGCCGGCCGCCAGGTAGGCATCGACGGCAGCGGCGTAGACCGCGGGGGCGCCGGTCACGCCACGCCCCCGTAAAACGCCCAGGCGTACGGGTAACGCACAGTTCCGCGGGGTACCATGCGAGTGCCCGCGTCTTGCCGCCGGGAAGGGGAAGATGCAGCGCGAGGCTGGCGTCCGGGACCCTGGATCACGTGGCAGTGGGGGGTCCCGGGCTGCCGCCTATCCGGCTCCGGCACTGGAATACGGGGCATGGGCGTACTCCTCCATCTCGTCGCTTCTGGTGGTCATCGCGGTCCCGCCTGGCCGGGGCGGGACAGCGGATCGGGCAGCCCGGCGTCTCTGCAGGCTGTGTAGGCGGCGTGCCGGGCCGCATCCCGGGCGTGCCGCTGCCCGGCGGTGGCCGCCAGCAGCCCGGCCGCGTCCAGCCGGGCATCGGTGGCCCAGGTCTTGACGGTGGCGGCCGGCCGGGTGACGGGGACCACGCCGTGCTGGCGCAGCAGCCCGGCCAGCAGGATGATCAGGTCGCGGGTGTGGTCGGCGTGGGTGCCTTTCAGCCGGGCCGAGCGGGTACCGGAGCGGAACGCCTCCATGCCCGCGCAGGTGATCAGCCGCGGGTGGGCGTTCAGCAGCATGGCGCACATGCCCGGCGCGGCGCCGCGGTCGCACTGGAACGCCCGCACCGACTCAGCGACCACGCACGGGCGGCGCCAGGTGACCAGGCACAGGCCCACCGTGTCGCCCGGGTCGATGCCCAGCACGGTGATGACGCCCGTGACCGCTGCCTGGCGCCGCGGGGCCAGCGACGTCACCGTGGCGGGCATCACGGGCCCACCAGCGTGTGCAGGACTGCGCTCACCAGCGGCAGCGTGGTGGACAGGCAGCCCAGGATGACGTACGCGATGATCATGACCCGCGCGGTCCGGAGCACCGCGGCCACGATGTCCCAGGTGGCGGGCCGGCAGCGGGTGACCGTCACCCGGGTCTGGTGTGCGGGGGCAGGTGCCGCCGCCGGGGCAGGTGCGGGCAGCCTGCCTGCGGGCAGGTCGGTCAGCAGCGCGTCCAGCTCCGGCTGGGTCAGCGCGTCCAGCGCCGCGGCCAGCCGCTCATCCACCTCGTGCTGGCGCAGCCGCCCGGCCGCGAAGTGCTCGCGCAGCGCCTCGATCACCTCATCCCGCTCGGCGTCCCCGATCCGCGGGACAGGCTGCGCGGCCTGATCGCCCGCATGCTCTGCTGCCCTGGCCGCGGCTGCCGCTGCCTTCCTGGCCTGGCTGTGGGTGGCGGTGCACGGGCCGCAGTCGCAGTTCCGGGTAATGGCCTGGCCGTCTGGCAGGACCATGGCGTACCCGTGCTGGATGCCCTGGCGGACGGCCTGTTCCTGCGCTGCCGTCAGCGGCAGCTGATCCAGCGGCACGCCTGCGTGGCTGGCCAGGGCCTCCTCCAGCACCTGGCTGGCCCTGGCCAGCTCCTGGGCTGCCTGGTCAGCCACGCTGCCGCTGCAGTGGCCCTCATCCTGCGCCCAGGACGGGTGCGTGTACGGCTCCCCGTCCAGCGGCCGGCCGTCGTGATCCAGGCCCGCATTCGGGTCCCACTGATAGCTCATAGCCCGATCCCCCTATCGGTGTGCCAGGCCCGCCAGGTGGCGACCGCCTCGGCGGCCGGGAACACCTTGCGAGCCTCAATGATCTGCCGCGGGCGCCCGCGCCCGGTACCCCGGGGCAGGCAGGTGCAGGACACCGTGATGAACCCGCCGATGCCGGCCCGTGACGTCACGGCCAGCTGGATCTCGTGCTCAGCCGCCGGGTCCTCCAGCACCGGCCCGCCCGGCGCCCCGGTGACAGCTGGTGCGCTCACTGGCTATCCTCCTCGCTGACGGGCTGGGCGGCCAGCATCCGGCCGTGCACTTTGGCCGCTGCCGCCAGGAAGATGCTCCACGTGATAGCGACGTCCTTGGTCTCGTGCTGGATGCCCAGCAGCGCCGCCATGGCCGTATCCGCCAGCTCCTCCAGGATCTTCTCGTCCCGGGTCCGGGCCTTGCGCGGGTTCCCGCCGGTCGCGGTCTCCACGGCCTCCCAGACCTCGCCGGCCTCCGCGCAGACCTTGGTCAGCCGGTGCCAGCGCTGGGCCAGCGGGTTCGTGCGGTATTCCGGGCTGGCCGCGCTGTCCAGCCACGCGTCCGCGGCGGTGATCGTGGTCAGCAGCACGGCCAGCCGGGCCAGCACCGCGTCACTGCCCTCGCTCAGCGCGTTCAGGCTCTGGCCGCCCGGCTCCGGGGGCGGGGCCAGCTCGGTGATGGTGTAGGCCCCCTGCGCGGAACTGTAGGCGATGTGGTGCCGCCCGAGCCCAGCCCGGCCGGTGCGCAGCGCAGCGGCGACCGCACCGGCCGCATCCGCCTGGGGGTAACCCGCATTGGTCAGCTCCCGGATGGCCCGCGCGACGTACTGCGTGCTCACCGCCTTGCGGGTGCCGCCATTGGCAGCTGCCGCGCTCATGACCGCACCTCGCCCGCGGGTACCAGGCGCACGAGCCCGGTGGTGTCGATGGCGCCGTCAGTGAAGTGGGAGCTGGAGCTGTAGCTGTACCAGCCGCGGGGTTCCCGCAGGTAGACCTGGGGGCAGTCCGCCCGCCCGCGCACGTACAGCGAGCCGGCCATCCATTTCCCGGCCTCGTGCCGCATCTCCGCGGCGAGGGTGAACAGCAGCTCAGCGAACCCGGCGGGTGTGCGCGCGTGGGCTGTCTCCGCCGGGCTGTGCTGCTCCACCTGGGCCAGCGCGGCGTGCAGCTCATCCCGGGTGATGGCCATCTCCAGGGCCGCCTCACCTGGGGCGAAGCAGCCAGGGCAGCCTTCCACTGTGCCGTCATCGTCGTGGCTGTGTGCCGGGAACAGCACCGCGCGGATGCGGGCGCCCGCCTGGGCATCTGCCGCCAGAGGGTCAGCCGCGATATCGCGGATCTGTGCTAGCAGCTCCTGCTGAGCCACCGGTAGTACGGTCATGATCTGTCTCCTGTTCTCTGGGGTGTGCTAGTCCAGGCCGCCCAGCAGCTCCCTGAGTATCCGCGGGTCGCGGACGAACTGGCTGAACTGGCCTGCCTTCTCGCGCATGAGAACCCGGGCACGCTCGTCCACGGTTCCCTGCGCGACGATATCGATGATGTCCACCCGGTCGTGGATCTCGGCGCCGATCCGGTGCACCCGGTCCTCGGGCTGGACGGCCTGATCGAACGGCCAGGGCCGCTGCAGCATCACGCAGCAGTCCGAGGCGGTCAGGGTCAGGCCCAGGCCGCCCGCGCCCGCGGTGCAAATGATCACGTCCAGCTTGCCGGCCTGGAAGTCGTCCTTGGCCCTGATCCGGGTCTTCGTGGTGATGCCGTCGCCGGTCCCGATGATGTAGCCGGTCCGCAGCCCGGCCTTCTCGCAGTACTCCCGGCCGGTGATCAGCGCGAGCTGGCGGGAGGCCATGAACGCCACCGTGGGCACACCGGCGTGCTCGCGCTTGGCGATGACGCCCATCAGCGACTCGGCCTTCCAGCTCGGCGCCTTCAGCCGCACGGTGTACTTCGGGACCATCAGGCCCAGGCGGTCGTCCCACTCCTGGGTGACGGTCACGTCGGCCGCTGATGACGCGAGCTGGGTCAGCCGGGTCAGCCTGGACAGCGTGTCCATGACCGGCAGCTGGCCGCCGTCCGGCAGCAGGGCCAGCATGTCGGCCGCCATGGTGTCATACGCGCGCCGCCACTCCGGCGGGATCTCCGGGCGCAGCACTGAGTAGGTTTTCGGCGGCAGCTGGTCCAGCACGTCGGCCTTGGCGACCCGGCGCATCTGCCCGGCCAGGCAGGCGAAGAACTCCTGTGCCGCGGCCGGCTTGAGGCCCAGGATCTTCTCCGGGCCGTAGTCATCGTCCACCCGCTCGCAGAACCGGGCGATGGTCCGCTCCCGGGAGCCCCAGCTGGCCGGGTCCATGCCGAACAGCGCCGCCCAGACGTCCCCGGTGTTGCGGGTGACGGGCGTGCCGGTGGCGAACACGACCGTGCCAGCCTGGTGCGCGACCCGGCACACCGCCCGGGTCTGGCGGGCGTCTTTGTTTTTCAGCCAGTGCGCCTCATCAGCGATCAGTGCGTGCGGCCTCAGCAGGACCAGCGGGCCGCGCATGTCCGCGGCATCCAGCCGGGCGGTGGCGTAGGTGGTGATCAGCACCTGGGCGCCCAGCAGCAGGTGCTGGCGGCCTGGGCCCTTATACATCACCGGCTCGCCCCAGGACGGCGCCCACGTGCGGATCTCGCGGGCCCAGTTGTCGCCCACCTCCCAGGACGGCACGACGATGACCAGGGGGAAGACCTCGTGCCCGCGGATACGCCGGGAGTCCACCCCGCAGATGGCCGTGATCGTCTTGCCCAGGCCCATCTCGTCCAGCAGCAGGTACTTGCCCGCCGCCGCGATGGCCTCGGCGCCGTCCACCTGGTAGGGACGCAGGCTCAGCCCCGGCGGGTAGCCCACGCTCAGCTCCGGCGGGGTCTCCACCCGCCGCGCGGCCTGGTCCGCGATCCAGTCCGCCAGCCGCGGGCCCGGCACCCAGTCCATCGTGGGGTCCGCGCTGAAGGTGAACCCGAGCTGCACGACGGCGGGCCAGGTGGCCGGGCAGTACATGGCGCCGGTCTTGCGGCCATCGACCAGCGCGGATTCCAGCGCCGGGGTCAGGGCGCGCAGCTTGTTCGCGACCCGCGCGATGCCCCAGTCATTGCCCTCGGTGATCAGGACGATCCGGGTCCCGTCGCCGGTCAGCTCACCGAACACGGTGGCCTCCACGACGGGCGGGGGCGGCATCCAGCCCGGCTGCTGCCAGCTGGCCAGCGCGGTCACCATGCCCCCTTGCGGTACAGCCGGCGGTGGCGGATCAGCCAGCCGCGGACGATGGCCTCGGCCCGTCCCGCGACCTCGAACGGCCACAGCACCGGGTTCAGCTGGCGGGTCTCGGTGGGCTCATCACCGAACAGGGTGGCGACCCGGTGGCTGCAGCCCATGCAGCGCATATCCGGGTTCCAGCACGGCAGCTGGTGGTCGCAGTCACCCATCGGGACCTCCTGGCAGTGACACTGCCGGCCGGAGCCCAGGTCGTCCCTGAACCCCGGCCGGAGTGCGGTTGGTGAGGTACTGCGGTTACTGGGCCTGCGCCGGGGCCGGGGCACCAGCCTGGCCGAGCAGCTTGCTCAGCAGTTCCTGGTTACCCGCGCTGACGTTCGGCAGCGCGGCGAGCGGCTGGCCCTGGGGGACCTGCTGCGGCGCCTGCGATGCCGGGCCCTGCTGGGCCATGGCGTTCTGCGCCGCCGCCGTAGCCGCGTCCGCGGCCTGCTGGACCTGCTGCCCGGGGCTGGCCATGCCGTACGGCTGCTGCGGCTGGGCCGGTGGCTGAGCCGGGGGCTGGACCCCGAATCCCTGGCCGTAGCCCTGCCCCTCAAATGCGGGCTGAGCTGGCTGGCCGGGCAGCTGCTGGTTCTGCGGCTGGGCCGGTGCCTGGTACTGCGGCTGGGCCATGGCGGGCTGCGGGGCCTGATACTGCGGCTGCGCCTGGTACTGCACCTGGGCCGGGGCCTGGTACTGCGCCTGAGCCGGAGCGGGAGCCTGCTGCTGGTCAGCGAACTGGCCGGCCTGGGCCGGGCGGCGGTAGATCACCGCGTACAGCTTCTGCGGGTTGCGCCCGCCGCCGACCTCACGGGTCCCGGTGAAGGTGATGGTGATCTGGGCTCCCGCCTCGGGCGCGCCAGCCGGGGCACCTGCCTCGGCCATGGCCCGGGCCAGCTCCTGCTGGGCCTGGCCCTTGACGTACCAGGCGACCCGGCCGTCCGGGAACATCTGGGACGGCTGGGTCTCCAGCGGGACGATCATGACGAGCTTGGGCCGGTTGTCCTTGTGGAACAGCGGCCGGTTGTCGCCCTGGGACGTCTGCTGCTGGATGTCGGCGCCTGTGATGGGACGGGCGACGATGCCGGCGATGGACTGGCCCGGGGTGACGAAGAAACTGGACAGGGACTTGCCGCTGCCGCCCGCCGGCTGGTTGAAGTAGTCATCCACAGTGGCGTGGACGGGCGGCGGGGGCTGCGGTGCGGTGTACTGCTGCTGGGGCTGGGCCGGGTAGTAACCGGGCTGCGGCTGGCCGTACGGGCCGGGCTGCGGCGGGGCCGGCGGGTAGCCGGGTCCGGGCTGCGGCTGGGCGTACGGGCCGGGCTGGGCCGGGTGCTGGGGCTGGGCCGGGGGGTAGTAGCCCTGCGGCTGGTTTGGGTAGGTCATCGACCTGTTCCTTTCACTGGGCTGTGCGGAGTGTCCTGCGGTTCCTGCGGGTCGTGCACTGTGACCTGTTCCTGATCCTGGGACTGTGCCTGGGACTGCAACTGTACTACTAAATACTCCGGCGGGTGCAACGCTTCAGCCGGGCAGGCTATGCCCGGGGCAGCCTGGCCCGCCGTCCGTGGCCGATTGAGGCCTATAAAACGGACAGTTGCCGGTGAGAAGATCATCGGCCAGGCCGAACATCTCCGCACCGTCAACCGTGGCGCAGTACACCGGTTCGATCCGGTCTGTGACCTGCACAGATTTAACCGTCCAGTAGGTACCGCGTGCGTCGTCATCATTGGCCCGCGCGGCCCGGATGGCGTGTTCCTTGATCAGGAAAAACCAGTCAGGGAGATCCCGCCGGCGCAGGCCGATCGACCACAGCTCGGTGGGTTCCTGCCCGCGGCCCAGCCGCCACTTGCTGCGGATGGGGCTGTATCCCACACCGCAGACAGCTGCGACATCCCGGGCAAACCGGATGGCCTGCTCGTCCGCCGAGTCCAGTACGCACTGGCCTGCCTCGGTGACGTTGCCATCGGCTGCGAAGTACCCGGCCAGCCAGCTCAGCAGGAAGGTCCGGGACTCCCGGATCGGCGGGAGATCTTTCCAGAACCGGGGCAGGCCGGTGATGTGCTTGCCATCCGCGTGCTGATTCGGCTCGGTGAACGGGAAGAACGGCAGCAGGGCCTCGTCCTTGCCGTTGTCGTAGATCTTCAGTGAGGCCGGGCGGCTGCCCTGGCCACGGGTGCCGTCGCCGAAGACGAAGCCCTGCGCGACCGCCCACGGCATCATGGGCAGCGCCGCGCGCATGGCCCGCAGCGACCGGAGCCGGTCACCCGGCTGGAGCTGCTGGGTCGTGCGCTCGAACTGGCTGCTGGGCCGCTGCCTGCCCTGGATGAGATGCCCGTGCTTGTTGCCGGGGTTGGCCCGGCTTTCGCGGGCGGTCAGCAGCCAGCGGTGCTCCGCGGTGGCGTAGACGGTCTTGACCGCCCGGCGGCTGCCCAGCTCGATCTTCCACAGCCGCTGGGTGCCGAGCATCCGGACCGGTGCCCGGACGAAGTCGCCCTGAGCCTGCAGACCCGGGTTCTTGCCCTGCCGGGGCACCAGCAGCTCGGGCGTGGTCCCGGCCAGCTCCGCGATAGGCCTGATCCCGTCCCGGGTGACGACCTCTGTTTCCCCTGCGAAGCAGAAGTAACAAATGTCCGGTCCTGGGGTAATCGGGACCTGGCGGATGTCCAGCCGCCCGGCCAGGATCTCCTGCGCGACCTGGCGGCGGGTCTCGGTGATGGCCAGCACCTGGTTCAGCAGCTCGTCATCGGCCGGGCTGCAGTCGTGTGCCCAGACGTACATGCCGTCCAGGGTGGCCGCGGTGCGGGGCAGCGCGACCAGGGCGACCCGGCGTACGGGCAGGCCGAGCTTGCGGTAGCCGAGCGCGTACAGCAGCAGCTGGACCTGGTAGTGCCGCGGCGGCCCGGACGGCGACTTGACCTTCCGCATGGAGGATTCAGCCAGGATCTTCCAGTCGCACACTGCCTGCTCAGCGGCATCATAGAGGTCGGCGGTACCCGGGTAGGACGGGTGCGGGCTGACCTTCTGCTCCGGCACCCAGCGCAGCGTGCCGGTCAGGGTGTTCTCCAGCGCGAACTTGTCCGCCAGCCAGGCGTGCACCGCCGTGCCGACCACGGAGGGCCACGGGCTTACCACATGGTTGGTAACCGCCTCACCCGCCAGCTTGCCGACAATGAGCCGGTCACAGTTGCCTGTCATCAGGTCATCCGCCAGGGCAAAGGCCCCGATGCCATCGACGGTGGCGCAGTACACGGGTTCGGTTCGCCCTGTTGGCTCTATGGAAACCACGACCCAGTGCGGATCGTGCTCCGCAGTCTGGTTTGCTGCTTTCACGCGTCGTAGGTGCTCCTCGATGAGGAAGAACCACGCCGGAAAGTCCCGCCGCCGGAGGCTGAGCTTGTATAGCGCTGTCGCTTCCGGCTGAAGCTGTTTCCCGGTTATGCCCCGGCGCATATGACACTGGATCTGCCCGTAACCGATACCGCAGATGGCCGCGATACCCCGGACGAACTCCAGATGTTCCCGATTTGCAGAGGAAATCGTGCAGTGCCCGTCTTCCGTGACGCAGCCATCAGCCGCAAAGTAACCAGCCAGCCAGCTCAGGAGGAACCCACACGATTCACTGGCTGGGGGTAGCTCTTTCCAGAACCGGGGCAAGTTCCGGATGTATGTGCACGTGTAAGCGCAGCGCGGGTCTGTGTACTGGTCGTGCTCACCGGGAAAGAACGGCAGCAGCGCCTCGTCTTTGCCGTTGTGGTAGAGGTTCAGTACCGCCGCTCGGTACTTACCGTCATCGCTGCCTTTCGTGCCGTCACCGAACGTGAAGCCCTGGGCAACAGCAACCGGCATCAGCGTGGCTGTGGTAGACATTGCCCGCCGGAGCTGGGTGAGTTTGTGACCTGGCTTCAGGGCTGTTGTTGTCAGGCGTTCCTGTTTTCTGCGTTTCCCCGACCAGTACGACCTGAACCAGGCGTGCCCGGCCGTTGTATGGACGATCTTTACGTCCAGGCCCCGGCGCAGGGTTACTTTGAACAGCTCACGCTCGCCGAAACAGGTGACTGGCACGCGCTGGAATTTTCCCCAGCGTTTCCGGACGTCGCTACCGCTGTAAAGCATCGGGACCAGGAGTTCTGCGGACCCTTCGGCTGCAAGATCCGCAATCCGCCGGAGCCCGGTGCGGGTTACTACTTCGGTGTCTCCGCTCAGGCATTCGTGGCCCAGCTCGGAGGGCCCGAGGTGCCGCTGCACCGACCGGGGCTGGCGGTGGGCCTGGCGCACGATGATCTCGCGCAGCTCGGTGCCATAACGCTGGGCCCAGGCCGTGTTCCCGTTTGGCAGGGTCGGCACGGCCTGCATGAACTGGTCGGGGCTCATGTCTACGGTCATGACTCAGGCCTATCACCGGGGTCTGACATTTCCGCCCGCTGCCGTCTGCCCGCGGCCCAGACCGCCGCCCAGCCCGCTGCCCCGCCGCCGCCCACCCACGCGAATACCCGGAACGGGCTGCTCCCGGTGGCCAGGGAGATGAGCGTGGCGATTACCATGAGCACCGCCAGTGCCTGGGTGACATGAGTGGTGAGCCTGCGCCGCTGCTCCCGCGCCAGTGCCCCGCTCATGAGCGGCCCCCGCGGGCATAGCGCCAGCGGTTGGCGCGGCTGCGCTCCAGCTCGTTCTCGTACGAGGCCTGGCTCATGTGCCGGTCTCCCTCGTGCGGCGGCCGGTGGCAGACCGGCTCGGTGTCCTCGCGCAGCGGCCGGGACGCGATCTCGTAGTACTTCACCGGGTGGCCGCAGATCGGCCGGGCCGGGATGCGCGCCATCTAGCTCACCTTCCGCAGTTCCCAGTGGCCGCTGGCCGGGTCGCCGGGCACCCAGTAATAGTCGTGGATATCCGGGCGGTCGGCGGCCAGCTGCTTGCGGTTGAAGTGCCCGCGGGTGACCAGGCCCAGCTGGTAGGGCGGCCGGGTCGTGGTGCCGCCGATGATGACGGCCGGGTAGCCGCCGGTCGCGGCGGTGACCTCGTTCTTGATCCGCAGGGTCAGGGCCTCGGCGCGGGCGGTGGCGTCCTTCGCCTGCGCGACGGCGGCCTCACGTTCGTCCATGAGCTGGTCCAGCAGGCTGCCGGGCGGCGGATCGATCCGCCACGGCGCGGGCCTCGGCGGCCGGGCCTGCGCGGCTGCGGGCAGGCTGCCAGCGGGCTGTGTCATGCTGTGTCTCCTGTTCCTGTCGTCCTGCCCATAAGGATATCGGCGACCGGGGATATGCTGCCAGGAAGTGGTGCAGGAACAGGAGGGTGGAGATCACGCATGGCAGAAACCCGGATCGACCTGGGTGGCGGCCCGCCATTCGTCTTCAGCGGGGAGCTGATCGCCGGCCCGGTGAGCACCGCATTCGACCGCCTGGGCACGCAGCGACCGCGCTGGCTGGAGGTCTCGCTGTACGCCCGGGATCACGGCGGGTACGTCGTGCTCCAGGCCAACTACTCCGTCGTCTGGCACGAGCCGGGCGGCGCCGGGCACGTCCGCATCCCGGTGCGCGCCCGCTCCGCTGAGCTGCCGGGCAACGCCATCTACTGCGGGGACATCCCGCCCAAGCCCGGCCGCCCGTCCTGCCCGCCGCTGGGCGGTGCCCGGGTGCTGCACCCGTTCAGCGATGGCGCCCAGCGTCCCGCGCCCGCCCGGCCGTCCCAGGTGATTACCGAGGCGCCGCAGATCAAGGTGTTCGAGTGTCCGGACTGGCAGTCGGTTATCGTCCAGCTGGCCACCGCCCGGCACAGCGGGTCCGGCGCCCGCAGTATCGCGCTGTCCGCCCCGATGCGGGAGCTGATGGCGCTGGCGGCTGAGGTGGACCCGGCATTCGAGGACGCCAGCGTGCTCACGGCGGGAGCGTGATGGCCCGCTCGGATTATGTCTACGTCCTGCTCATGCCCGATCAGCCGCCGATGACCTGGACCGTCAAGCGCGAGCTGCGCACCTGGCTCCAGCACCACCCGGTGATCGCCGCCAGCCGCGCGGCCCGCCTGTGGCGCTGCCGGGACGGGGCACCCGCCGATGCGGTCAGCACCATGGAAATCCAGGACGTGCTGGCCGGCGGGTAGTAGCCTGCCAGCGGAATAGCTGCGCGCACCAGGTTGTCATGTAGACTGCAGAAGGCGCGTAAGATACAGAAGCTCGCCACGATCAGGAGAACGCTGATGACAGCAGCCGCGAAGGTCCCGGCCACGGCATTCGTGCCGGCCCGCGAGGGCGCACCAGTAACCCGCCCGCCCGCACCTCCCCGCAGGCCCCGTGCCCGCAGGGCGAAAGCCCCGCAGTTCGTGCACGCGTCCTTCGCGGCCGAAGTTCAGTCGTACCTGGACCGGCTTACCCTGGCCCAGCTCATCTGCCTGGCTTACGGGCATATCTGGCCGGTGCTGATCCCCGGGCTCGGCCGCCCGCAGGGCTGGTCCGCGTTCCCGGATCACCGCGTGGAGCGGCAGGGCGTGTTCCTGGTCAGCGAGGACTGCGTCCGGGATGACACCGGCAGTACCTGCGGCACGGTCCGCACCAGCTACACCAGCCGGTCCGGCATCTTCATGGAGAAAGGCGCCACCCGCCAGTACAAGCGGGACAAGGACATCTGGCAGATCCGGCCCGAGGGCTCGCGGATCACCCGCGTGGACGTGATCAACTACATCATGTCCCGGATGGGCGCCGAGCTGTTCACCGAGCCCGTGCCAGGTGAAGGCGCGATCGCATGAATCCGCCGGGGGGCACGAACGTGGCCTGGGCCGGCGTGCGGTTCCGGGCCATCCTGGATCTGACCAGCCACGGCGACACCGTGACCGCGATCCGCCAGCTCAGCGCCGGCCAGCGCGCCCGCCTGGCTGCCGCCGTGCAGGCCGAGCGCAACCTGCGTGCGTGCGCGGCGCCGTTCACCGGCCCCGGTGATGGCATCCCGGGCCTGACCGACGATGACAGCGAGGTGCAGGCTGACGCCGCGGAGCGCCTGGCTGCATTCGCTGCCCCGCTTCAGGGCAGCCTGGACGATGAGGTCCCGGCCGTCATCACGCCGCTGCCCGAGGTCATCGCCCTCCTGCTCTCGTCCGCAGTGGCCGGCACGATAGAGATGCGGGAGCTGATCGTGTCCTGCGGGGCCTGCCGGAACTCCCTGCTGTACCTGCTGGACACCGAGCCGTACGTGCCCGCACCGCAAGCGGGGCGCATCATCTGGGCCCGGCTGCGGGCACTGCCGGAGCGTCACCGCCAGCACAGCGACCGCGCTCATCCCGACTGGAACCCGCCGCAGATCAGGGGGGCCACCTCGTGACCCGGGATATCAGCGAACTGCAGGACCGCGCCGAGAAGCTGCTGCGGGGCGCGCTCAGCCTGCACGACGGATTTGAGGACTGGGGCCTGGCGAAGATCCCCGAGCTGCGGGGGACCGTCGCTGAGGCGTTCGTGTTCGGGTACGAGAGCCTGGGCCGGCAGGTCGCCATGGCCCTGCAGGATTACAGTGACACCGGCAGCCTCCGGGTGCTGCTGGCCCGCTTGGGGGGTCTTGTGCCCGTTCCCGCCCTGGAGGCGCCCGGCCCGCAGGTAGTCGTGGGCCGCCAGGAGCTGCGCGCCATCCTCCAGCGCGCCATCGCCGCGGGCGGCAGCCGCCCGGTACCCGGGGACAGGCCGCCCGGGAACCTGGACGCGGTGGACCGCGCGCTGCTGGAGCTGCGGCCTGTCATCACCCGTCCCGGGGACTGCTGCGGCATGCCTGGCCCGGACTGCACCGGCCCGTGCGCCCGGAGCTATGACGAGCAGACACCGGAGGGACGCCGCGCAGTCAAAACCGCCCGGTTCGCTGAGCTGTACGGCGCTGACCACCTCCAGGAACCCGATCCCGATGACCAGGAGACAGCACCATGACCGAGATCACCCCGAAGGCGGTCAAGGCCGCCCGCACCCGCCAGCTGGCCGCTGCGAAGCGGTCCCTGAAGCTCATCGCTGAGGCGGCAGCCGCTGACCTGGCCACGCTGGAGAACAGCGGGGTGCCCGGGGACAGCTTCCTGCCCAGCGCCCTGAAGTACGAGCACGCCCGGCAGGCACTGACCCAGCTCGATGCCCTGGTCGCTGGCGGGGACGACGATGAGGTGCTGGTGCCCCGTGAGCACCTGCGCCTGTTCGTCCAGGTGCTGGCCGAGTTCGGCATGGCCGGCGGCGCCCGGCCCGGGGACGGCTCCCCGCTGGGCGACCTGGCCGCCGCGGCCGGCCTGACCACGCTGGCCGCCCAGCCCGCCCAGACCGTGCAGGAGGCCACCTCATGACCGCCGGCCCGCGGCTCAGCCCGATCGAGGGCTACCTGGACACGCACCGCGACCAGCCCGCCACTATCGCCCAGCTCGCGGACGCCACCGGGGAGGATGAGCGCTTCGTCCGGGCGTTCCTGACCGCGGCGCTGGAGCGCGGCTGGGTGATCTACGTTCCCGGGTGCGGCTGGCAGCTGCCGGCGCTGAACGCGGACGCTGCCAGCGCCTGACCCCGCGCATCATCACGATCAGGAGACAGACCCATGCAGGAACTGCGCTTCATCTCCAGCGACGACCTCTGCTTTCACGAGGAGGACGGGCGCCGGGTGGACGCTGAGGTCACGCTGTACCTCGCGCTGGGCACCGACCTGAGCAACCTCAAGCCCACCGCCCTGGACCTGACCCACGAGCACGCCAAGGAACTGCGCGCGGTGCTGGCCCGGTACTTCACCGCTGGCCATGAGCCGGGCGACGTTGTGACCCCCGGTACCGTGCCCGGCAAGAAAGACGTCGCCAACGACCCGGACACCCGGCGCTACAACGAGCGGATGCGGGCCTGGGCTGATACGACCGAGGAGTTCGCGGCGCCGAAGGGCTATCACGCGCTGCCCAGGGGCGGCTTCTACCATTCCCGCCCGCTGATGGCGGCCTACCGCGCGTACCTGCGGGCTCAGGTGGAAGGCGCCGTGCTGTCATGACTGACCGGCGGGTGCCCTGCCAGGCCTGCGGGACCTGGCAGTGCCAGCGGTGCGGCTGGAAGCGGCACGGGGCCAGCATTGACACCTACGCGGCGGGCCGACAGGACTGCCACTGCTGCGGCTGGCCCGAGGGCACGATGACCCCGACCAGGCACGCTGGGGCCGGCAGCCTGCAGTATGCGAGCCGCATCTACTACGACCACAATCCTGTGATAGGCCCGCTGTGCTCTCCGGACTGGTACCGCTACGTCCCTGAACGCCCGTGCGGGCACGGGTCCTGCCGGGGCATCCGGGTCCCCGGTGCAGCTCAGCCTGGCTGACTGGGAAGCCCTGGTGCACCTGCTCCCGCTGTGACCAGGGAACAAGCAGGGGCCGGGGCGCCGTTAGAAGTATCATGCGGGTAGCACGCAGTCTTACAGACAGAAAAACGGAGCGATACCATGACCACCATGACCCAGGAGCGCACTGAGCCCGGCGGCGCGCCCGCTAAGCGGACACGGCCTGCCTCGGGTATCGTCATCGACGGCCACAAGCTGATGGCGTGGCGGGCTCGCCGGGCCATGTCCCGCCAGGATCTGTCCGACGCCATTGCTGCCCTGAAGTGGCGCTACCCGTCCGGCAGCAAGCTGACGCTGGGCCGGGATGCCATCGCCAAGCTGGAGAACGGCTACCGCAAGCCCAAGGCCCTGACCCTGCGCGCGCTGTGCACCGCGCTGACCGGCGACGGGGAGGTCTGCACCCCGGCCGCACTCATGCCAGACGGCGAGCCGCTGCCGCTGCCGCTGGCCGCCCAGCAGCGCCAGCTGCGCTTGGATTACTACGAGGCCCTGCGCAAGTTTGCCGCCGCGCACGGTATCGGCGTCCGCAGTGCGGGCAGCAACCGGCTGTACTATCCCCGGTTCCTGCAGGACGCGTTCGCCCAGTACGTGCTGGACCAGGCGGTCGGCGGGAAGGACCAGCACGGGTTCGCCGAGCTGGCCCGGGAGCAGCTGGAGAAAATGGCCTCGTGACCCGCATCCGGCTGGGGCTGGCCGTATCCGCACCTACTGTCCTCCGGGAGTTCTGTCATGGGCTACATCCGCGAGCGCCGCACTGTCATTTTCGAGCCGCTGAGCCAGCCGGGCGAGGACCCGGTGCACGAGCCGGCCGCGCCATCCGCCGCGCCATACGCCGAGCCCGTCCCGGCCGCCGAGCCCGTGCCCGCCTGACCGCGCAGGCGCTGCTGTATACCTCTGCACATGCTGGCCAGGGCTTCGTCATCGGTCAGGGCATGCGGGGCCAGCCGGTCACCGTCACGCTCCCCGCTCAGGCCCCGGCCGGCACCGCCTGGATGACCCGCACCCAGCCGCCTGCCGCGCAGGCCCGCCAGCTGCTGGGTTATCTCTGGGCAGCCTGTGCCGGTGCCGCCACTTCCGGTCCGGCCGCCGGCATGACGCTGACCCTGCACAGCAGCTCGCCGCCGGTACCGCCTGGCGGCCCGGCCAGTGTCTCCGGAACGGGCTATACCTCCTCGGCGAGTGCCCCGCGCCGCTGGCCCGGCGGCCTGAGCGGGTTCGACGGCCGGGACCAGCGTGAGCTGGCCGGGGCTGGCGCTGAGCCGGATTTCGTGGCCGGCACCGTCCGCGGCTACCGGTGGTGGTCATTTGACGCACCCGACCTGAACCGGTCCGCCGCGACCGCTGACCAGCACTGGGCGGGCGGCCTGCTGACCGGGCAGTGGGGCACCTGGACAGCAGGCGTCAATGCCGCGGTCTGCCGGGCCGCGGTGTGCTCCCACGCGCAGGATGAGACCCCCGCGGATGGCTGCTCATGCGGGTACTGGGCTTACTGGCAGCTGCAGGCTTACGGGCTGAAGCGGGCCCATCAGCTGCCGGTGTGCGGGGTGATCGAGGGCTGGGGCAAGACCCAGATCGGGGATCACGGGTTCCGCTGCGCGAAGGCCCGGATCGTGGCCCTGCACCTGCCGCTGGTGATCGAGCCCCGCCGGGGCCGCAGCGCCTGGGAGCGTGCCGGGTTCCGCGGGACGGTCTGGAACTGGGACGTGACCGCGGAACCCGGCCCGCCTGATGCCGTGCTGGAAGCTGACACGGAGGCGTGGATGGCCGTCATGGGCGACCGGCTGGCCCAGCTGTACCCTGGCGTGCGGATTTTCGAGACCCGGGACGCTATGCTGGCCGCTTACCCGCCCGACCCCGGCTACTGGCCGCCGCGCGTCTGCTGCGAGTTCTGCGGCATGGAGTACGTGCGGTCCGGGATCGCTGATCACCTGGAGCACTGCGAGCCGGCCCGGCGCTGGCACGCGCACAGCTCCTGCCCCCGCTGCTAGCCCCGGTACGTCACCACGAAGCGAGCCTGGACTCACCGTCCGGGCTCGTTTTCATTTCTGCAGGCAGTTGCATTACGGATTTCTGTTTGACGTAAACAGAACTGACCCTGTAGACTGTAATGGTACGGCAACAGACAGACCCCAGACCAGGAGGCTCCATGCCAGCCAATGTTGACTCGATGTTCAGTGTCCGCGAGATGCCCTGGCACCGCGAGGGCACCATCCTTCAGGAGTATCCCGGCAGCTGGGCCGAGGCGCGGGTGGACGCCGGGCTGGAGTGGGAGCCGGTCGCCACACCTGTCATCGACACCGCCGCCATCGGCACGGGCGAGGACGGCAGCCCCGCGCTGGAGCTGTCCTACCTGAAGGACTGGAACAAGATCCAGCGCAGCGACAACGGCGCCGTGCTGTCCATCCGGCCCGCGACCTATACCGTCATCGACCACACCGCCATGGGCGAGATCGTGGAGGCGGTGCTGGCCCAGGACAACGTGAAGTGGGAGACCGCCGGCTGCCTGGATGGCGGTAAGGCCGTGTGGTGCCTGGCCCTGCTGGACGAGCCGATCGAGCTGCCCGGTGAGGTCAGCATCCTGTACCCCTACCTGGCCATCACCAACCGGCACGACGGCACCGCCGCCTGCGCGCTGCGTGCCACCGCGGTGCGGATCGTCTGCGCCAACACCTTCCGGGCCGCCGAGCTGGAAGGCGAGCGGACCGGCGCCACTTTCTCGTTCACCCACCGCGGCAACTGGCGCGACCGGATCGATGAGGCCCGCGAGGCCGTCACCGGGGCCCGGCGCGAGATGGCCGCCTACACCGAGCTGGCCACCGAGCTGCTGGGCATCCACGTCACCGAGGGCCAGCGTGAGCTGTTCGTGCGCCAGTTCATCCCCGAGCCGCCGGAGACCATGATCACCGACCGGGTGGCCCGCAACATCGAGCAGGCCCGCGCCGCTGTCCGCGGCATCCTGGCCAGCCAGACCACCGAGGGCGTCTCCGACACCGCCTACGGCCTGGTCCAGGCGGCCGGGGAGTACCTGGACCACGTCCGCACTGCCCGCTCCTGGGAGACCCGGCTGAACCGGACGCTGATCCGGCCCGAGCCGCTGAAGGCCAGGGCCCTGACCCTCGTCCGCGAGGTCGTGGCCGCGGGCGCCTGACCGGCCGGTGACTCCTGGCCTGCCCCGTGACCTCGCTCCGGGGCAGGCCAGGCCCAGTGAACGAACAGGAGAGCCCTGTGGACCGTTATTTCCTTGCCAGCGGCAGCGAGCCCGAGCACGAGGTCACCAGGGACGAGTACGTCCGGGCTGAGCGCGCCGCCGGGTTCCGTAACACCCTGGGCCAGCCCGCCGAGCCCGCCACTGCCGCTTTTTCCAGCGGGAGCAGCCGGGGCCGGGTCAGCTATGCCCGGCCCAGTGAACAGGAGATCCCTATGCCGAGGCCCCTTTACCCTGCCGTCACAGTCGCTGAGCCGGACGGCGATCTCGCCCGCGAGCTGCTGATCACCCGGACCGCCAGTGCCCTGGCCGCGGCGGGCGTCCCGGATGAGGACGTGCGGCTGTTCTGGGCCAGCGTGGAGAGCTTCACCAGTTACATCAGCGTCCTCATGACCGCCCGCAGCTGGGTGACCGTGCTCGCTCCCGACCAGGAGACGCCGCGATGACCCGCCTGCGCGGGCGCAAGCGCACGGATGAGCGTGATGCCGAGCGCGTCATGCTGCCTGTCCGGGACGCTATCGAGCAGCGGTGGCTGGAGGACGAGGCCGCCGCAGCCGCAGCCGCTGCGGATGACCAGGATCTTGGCATCGACCCCGATCTGGAGCTGGCCGCGCTCACGAACCCGAACGTCACTATCGTCTTCCTCGACCCTGATCAGGAGGCCTGATATGGCCCGCGAGCCCGCCGACCTGCCCACCCTGGCCGAGACTATCCGCTGGGCGTATCTGGTCACCAATGCCGCTATCCCGCTGTACCTGCGTACCGGTGACGTGACGCAGGTGGCGGCGGACCCCGAGCAGGAGCACCTGATGACCCTGCGCGAGCAGGCGTTCGACGCAGCGCTCGCCGAGCTGATGAACAACGAGTACACGTGCTCGTCAGAAGCCCTGCAGTACCTGGAGCACGGCCAGATCCCGCCTGGCCCCCAGCCGCCGGCCGGCGAGGGCTACCGGTAGGCCGCCGTGCTGTGCGACGGTTTCCTGCGCGTGTGTACTGGCACCGCCCGGTGGGTGTGGTCCTACCGGTGTGCCCGCGGCCACCCGGCCCGGCGGTACCGGTGCGAGGCATGCCACGCCTGTGAGCAGGCTTACCGGCTGTTCCGGCGGGTCCCGGCCTGCTCCCGCACGTGCCCCGCGCCCGCCATCATGATCAGCGCCCGTTCCCTGGAGGTGACCCCGTGAGCAGTGGCCGGAACAGGCGCCAGCGCCGCAGCCAGCCCCGCCAGCCCCGGTCACCGGGATGGGTCCGGGCCCGGCCCGAGGGCGAGGACAGCGGCGCGGTCATCATCACGATCGGGGACAGCACGCCGCCGCGGGAAGCCGGGGAGCTGCTGGGCACGCTCCGGGAGGAGGCCCGGACTGACGACGGCACTGTGCTGCCCCGGGGGTCCAGCGTCTACGCCGACCGCAGGCCGCCCGCTGCAGGCCAGCCCGTGCAGGCAGCCACGCTGCACTTCAGCGGCATCCGGCCGGTCACCCAGCCGGGGCCTGTCCCGGCCGCTGAGCCCCTGCCGGGCTGGGCGCAGGGCCGGGACCCAGCTGAAGAAATCAGCATTATCTTCGCGACCGGCGATGACCCCGCCCCGCCCGAGGGCGCCGGGGACCTGCTCGGCGTCACGAAAGTACCCGGCCAGACGGCAGACGGCACCCCGATCCCGGCCGGTGCCCGGGTTTACCGCAGCCCGTACCGCCTGTCCAGCGAGGACATCCAGGCAGACCCGCGCGCCACCACCCTTACTTTCGGGGAGATCGCCCCTGTGCCGGCTTCCTACGAGCAGCACCATGATGCCCAGGGGCCTCGCCGCATCGCAGATGAGCTGGGCTGGCCTGACCCGGCCACGGCCAGAAGTTCCGGGCGCCGGGAAGATTCAGGGCAGGACATCCCGGCCGCGTTCCGCAAGCCTGGCACTACTGGGCCGCTCATCCCGCCGGACTATGCCAGCAGCGCCAACCAGGCGTTCGCCGGCGCGGGATCAGGCCGGCCCCGGCCTCCGCTGGACGTCTCCGACGAGCTGGCTGCCCGGCTGGGGCGCGGGCTCACCCCCGAGGAGATGTCCGACCCGGAGATCCTGAAGCAGATCGCCCAGGCCGGCGCGAAGAACGTGCCGGGCGCCTACTCGTTCGGGATGCCGGAAGGCACGGTGATCCCGCCTGAGTTCAGCCATGTCTACCCCCAGGGCCGCCAGATGCTGCGCGGTGAGCAGCCCGGCCCGCTGCCAGGCCTGCCCCCGGGTGAGCCCCCGGAAGGCGTGATCGCCGGCAAGCTGATCGTGAGCGGCGAGCGCACAGACGGCGGTGAGGGCATGCCGGACGGCACCCAGGTGGGCGACATCATCGCGGCCGAGCAGCCGCTTGGCTACGTGGACACCGGCATCACCCTGCCCGATGGGACCTCGATCGAGCCCGGCGCCCGGGTCTGGCGTGCCGATCCCGGGACGCCATCGTTCGCCCGTGCGCTCGCTGCTGGCCCGCATGGGCAGGGCGGCCCGGATGCTGTGGTCAGCGGTGACCGCCGCGCGATCGAGGGCACTGATGCTGACCTGGTGATCGAGGATCTGGACCCTGATGATCCCGATGATCCCGGCCGCGTCCTGGCCGGGACCCCAGAGCAGATCCGGGCTTACCACCGGGCGCACGAGGAGGCTGACCGGCGCGCCCAGGGGCTGATCCCCGGCACTGAGGACAGCAGCGGCCTGATCCGCACCCGGGAAGCCGCCGAGGGTGTCTGGCTGCGCGCCACCTGGCCCGCCGATGCCGTGCTCGATCAGCACGCCTGGCTGGTTAAGCACTACCAGCAGCCTGGTGACCCGCTGGCTGACTACCTGGCTTTCCACATGCGCAACAGCCTGGACCAGGATCACCGTACCGCGTCCATGTACTGGCCGATCGACCTGCGCGGCGCCATCGACATCCCCCAGGGTACTGAGCTGGCTCATCTGATCGCCCGCGGGCTGGCCGAAGCCGGCACCTACCAGGTCACTGCGCCGATGTGCACCAAGATGCGCGAGGAGTGGGACGCCCGCACCCCCGGCCCGCTGATCCTGGACGAGGGCGAGATGCCCGCCCCGGCCGGGTTCGCCTGGCTGGACCGGCCCTGGCTGAGTGAGCTGTCCGCCGGGTACTGGCTGCCCGTCCGGGCCGTGTCCTGGGAGCGGACCGTGACCTACGCCCGCAGTGAGCGCGGCGGCGCGTTTGGGCTGCCGCAGGCCCGGACGGTGCCGGTGGAGTCCGTCCGCCTCGTGCTGTGGCTGCTGATCAATGACGACGTGGCGTTCGGCCGGTGGAAAGGCCATGAGGCCCGGGCGGCCCGGGTCGCCAACCTGGTCGGCCAGCTGGTCCCGCAGCAGGTCGCCCTGCTCCCGTTCGGCTCCCGGATCAGCACCGGGGAGCGGTTCCGGACCAACGGGGAGACCCTGCTGAGCCTGGTCCACAGCCTGTGGAGATTCCTGGGGATGGAGCTGGCCCGCTCCCGCCGGGTGACCGCCTCGGCCCCGGCCACCCGCCGCCGGGTCGCGCGGTCCCTGCGGCACGACACTGTGCACATCATCACCCTGCGCAAGGTGACCTACATCGAGGAGCCTGCCGCGCACTTCCCGCGGGCCGTGGACTGGCAGTGCCGCTGGTGGGTGGAGGAGTTCTACCGGCACATCGACTCCTACACCGATGAGGATGAGGAGGGCCGCCCGCGCCGCCACAAGCCCACCCCGGCCGGGCGGACCGGCTACGTCACCGACGACGATCACGACGTCTGCGCGGTGTGCCTGGCCAACGGCCAGACCGCCCGGATCTCCCTGGTGCGAAGTTTCCTGAAAGGGCCTTCAGACAAGCCACTCCGGACCCCGGCCAGGGGCCGCACCATCCACCGGCTGAGCCGGTAAGAACAGGAGCCAGCATGAAACCGCCCGCCGCAAACTGCCAGCACCGGTATACAGGCGTGCCTGAATGCACGCACCCAGCCAAAGCGCTCGTCCAGGTAGGCACGCGCCAGTCAGACGCCCAGAGGACTTGCGCCCGGCACCTGGCCCAGACCTGCCAGCTGATGGTCTACGGAGACGGCTACGGGCGCCCGCCCCGGCCGCTGACCGTGACCATGCTCGGCACATTCTGAGGAGCAGGAGACATCATCATGAGCAAGGACTTCCCCGGCCGCCCCGACCATCCCGATTTCTGGCTTCTCAGCCAGGCCCTGACCGACCTGGATGCGCAGTCGGACGCCGGCCAGGATTTCGTGCAGGTGGCCGGCCGGCTCATCGACCCCGCCTCAGCGGTTTACGTCGCCCAGCAGCGGGCGCAGCGGGCCATGATGCAGTCCAGCCCCGGTGTTTCCGGCGTGCGGGCGGCTTTCAGCGTGGTCGGTGCCGCCTGGCTGGACGGGCTCCTGACGGGCATGGCCGTCCAGCGTGCCAGGACCCAGGAAGGCGCCCAGACGTGGACCGAGGAGGACACCCGGCGCATCCTGCCCGGGAACGCTGAGGCCTGCACCGTCTGCGGCGGCACAGTGTTCGCGAGGGTGCAGCCTGGCCGGTACGCCTGCAGCGGCTGCGGGGCCCACCAGGTCCGGCAGGAGGGACAGTGAACAAAGACCAGCTGGACTGGCTGGCCAGCCTGGCCCGGATGAAGATCCGCGCGCATCAGCGGTCCCTGGCGAAGTTCGCGACCCGGCCCGGCCAGGACCCGGCCGAGGCCCAGGAGATCCGGGAGCGGCAGGCAGCCCGGCTGGCCTGGGAGCAGGAGACCCTGGTGGCTCTGAGCCGGCTGCGGAGGAGAGCGGGAGAGCAGATACCGGGGAACCCCGGGTGCGTCCCGGTCAGTGAAGGTATTGACGCGATCACGCAGGCGCGGTTCCACCTGGCCAGCGGCGCGGTACCCCGCCCGGACACTGATCTGGCCCTGGCCGCGATGGAGCTGCTGGCCGCTGCGGACGCTGACCCGCGGCTGGAGCGGCTGGCCCTGGCCGGCGCCCTGATCGCCGAGCTTATCGACCAGCACCTGGAGGTGCAGCCCACATGACCGCGACAATGACCCCGCGCATGCAGCTGGTCGCCCGGCTGCCCTGGGTGACCCGGCTGGACGAGGCGCACCCGTGCGACGGCTACCGGTGGTCCCACATGCCGCTGAAGGCGATCTATGGCCGCCGCGGCCAGCCACCCGACCCAGCCGAGCTGGAAAAGTACCGCTGCCGGAAAAGCGCCTGGTGGAAGTTCGAGGCTATCTTCCCCTCCACCCGCGAGGCGCAAGCCCCGGATGGCATCTACTGCTGGCAGCATCTGTTCAGCCTGGGCCTGCGAGCCAACATGGCCGAGGACGCCCGGTTCCAGAAAGCGGCCCGGCGGCTGCGCGAGCAGATCATCGCAGAACAGGAGACAGGACCATGACTGACCAGACTATGCGGGCGACCGCGAAAGAGGCCCTGGGCACGCTCAAGCGGGTGTTCGAGGCCCACGGCGAGGAGCTGGGCTGGGAGGACATCACTGACGTCCGGCAGGCCTATGGCGCCCTGGTGGACCTGGCCACGTTCATCCCGGACGAGGCGGCCGGCTCCCCGCTGCCCTATGCGGGCATGGAGGACCGCAAGATCGCAGCGGCGGCCCGCCGGGCTGAGAAGGGTTTCGCCTCGCCGGGCGAGACCCTGGAGCTGATCGGTGAGCTGCGCCGCCTGCGCCAGGAGCTGCGTGCGCTCGGTGGCCCGTATGGCGTCACCGAGAGCGCCATCCGTTCCATGATTTCTGAGGGGTTCCACACCGCGCTGCGCAAGGCGGTGGACTCGATGAACGCTGCCATCGCCTGGAAAGCCATCCGGGACATGGACGGTGAGGAGTACGCCGTTGTCTGCCGGTACGTCTCGGAGCCCATTATCCGGCTGCTGCGTGAGGCCGAGCAACGGGCACAGCAGCCGGCTGCGGCCACAGCCACGGGCACAGCCGCGGACACGGGTACGCCCGCGGGCACGGGCGTGTTTCCGGCTCTGCTGCCGCCCCGGCTGGGGGAAGGAACCCGGCTGCCGTGGATGGTCCGCACCGACGACGGCACGCAGCGGCAATGGATAGAGAAGCAGACTGCCCGGCAGGACGCTCAGGCTAAGCGCCCGTCCGCCATGTACGCGCTGATCGGCGCTACCCAGGCGTATGAGCTGAAAGAGACGTTCCCGGCAGAACTGGTGCCGGATCTGGAGGAGACATCATGAGCCATACCTACCCGGCGGGCCGGGGCCGGCTCCCGGCCGTCATCCTGACCAACCCCAAGCACGGGCACAACGTGGCGGGCGCGCTCCGGGCCTGCAGCTCGTTCGGCGTGCGCCAGCTGTGGGTCACCGGCCAGCGGGTCACCGAGGAGCTGGCCGCCCGGCGCCGGCTGCCGCGGGAGGAGCGCATGAAGGCGTACGCGGACACTGAGCTGTGCTGGTGCGACTACCCGTTCGAGGCGTTCGCTTCCGGTACCCGGATCGTGGCCGTGGAGGTCATGCCCAGCGCGACCCCGCTCACCTGGTTCGAGCACCCGCAGGACGCGGTGTATGTGTTCGGCCCCGAGGATGGCGGCCTCGGCCAGGTAAGCAAGCGGCACTGCACCGATTTCGTGGTCATCCCGTCCCTGCACTGCCTGAACCTGGCCTGCGCGGTGAACGTCGTCCTGGCCGACCGGGTGATGAAGGCCGAGCGGGCCGGGGCCGAGCCGGTCCGGCTGGACGAGCACCGCGGGGTCATCACGGACCTGGGCTGGCTGGACCGCGCGGGAACCGGGGGCCGGTGATGATGCGCGACAGCTGGCACTGCCAGGAGCAGCTGGCCACCCGCGACCGGGAGGACGCTCGGTACGGCCGGGCCCTGAAGGTCATCGCGGTCATCCCGGCCCTGTTCCTGGCCGGGGCGCTCGCGGGCGGCCTGTGGTGGGTTGCCGCGACCCAGGCCGCGGTGCTCATATTCGTCATCCTGCACCTGCGGACGCTGCGCCGGGCCGGCCAGGACCGGGAGCTGACCTGGGAGCTGCTGCGTGACCGGCAGGCCCTGGCCAGCGCGCTGGATGTGGCTGCCGGCCGCCCGCCAGGCCCGCTGCCTGATGTCCCGCCCCCGCCGCTGAGCACCCAGCCGCCGCAGGACCCGGCATGAGCCAGAGCCAGGCCTCCCATGCCTATCACCCGCTTACGGGCGAGCACCGCATCGACGCCCTCAAGCGGGCGCTGACCGCGAACGCCCTGACCGAGACCGACCTGACCTTGATCGCGGCCATCCTGGGCGCCGAGGAGACCCGCGCCATCCTGCGGGGCCGGGATTCCCGGGCGGCGGCGGTCCGGCGTATCCAGCGGAAAGTGCTGAACCAGCGGCGCGCTCTGCGGGATGCCCGGCTGGGGCTGCCCGTCTGGGCGCGTCCGCAGAGGCGCCGTCGCAGCACGGAATAATCCTGGCCGCGATAAGACTGTAAGATACTGGAAGATACTTCCACACCGGGCCTCCGCAGGCTGCGGCACCCGGCGCACCTGAACCCTTCCCGCACCGAACGGAGTGCACCTGTGACGAGAACCCGATCCCGCCTGGCCGGCGCTGCTGCCATCGCCGTCCTGGCCATCCCGGTCCTGGCTGGCTGCAGCAGATCCGGCAGCGGCGCTGACGCCACCCGGGCCAGTGCGGGCGCGAGCCAGGGTCGCGCGGTCGCCAGCTCGGCGATGGCCGACCCGACCACTTCGGCGGACATCGCCCAGGCTAAGGCGCTGGTGGCGAAGTGCATTTCCGGCACGCCGCTGGAGCAGATCCACACCATTCACCTGGTGTTCCTGTCCAGCGCCAGCGGCAAGAACGGTGCCCAGGTCACCGCGGCCCGCGTGAAGGTCTTCGATTGCCTGGGCGTCCCGGAGGACCAGCGCACGAACTTCAAGAACGCTGCCCTGGGCTCCGCGGAGAAGGTCCGGACCAAGCCGCAGGCCAGGACGTGGCTGGAGGCCACCCTGCCGCAGCTCCTGCTGCAGTACCAGACCGGCGGCACCCCGCGGCCCGCGCCCACCGTCACCACGACCTATGCCTGCACACCCGCTAGCGGTACGAGCCCGGCCACCTGCACGCCCAGCCCGTCCGTGCCCGTGCCCGCGGGCACGGTGACCGCGAAGGCCAGCTCATGAAACTGATCTGCGCCATCCAGTACTGGGCTGTGGCCCGGTATGCCCGCCAGCACGAGGGAGCACGCCCATGACCGCGATCACGCCCGAGGATGCCGCCTACCCGGTCCGGCCGGGACGCCGCCGCAAGTCCACAGACCTGCCGGAGATCAGGCTGCTGTCCTGGCTCGGCCTGGAGACGGTCGTGTGGGGCGTCCTGCTCGGCCACATGGTGAAGTGGATCGGCAATGCCCTGTACTTCTTCGGCATCCAGGTCAGGTACAGCACCAGTTATGGCGGCGCGGGCGGCTGGTATTTCGACTGGTACCCCAAGGATCTGTGGGACCGGCTCCCGGTCCATCTGTCGAACTGGCTGCACCTGAACTGGTATCCCGCCCGGCTGGCGGCAACCCCGCACTGGGCGCCCGCCTTGTGGCAGCTGGACCGGCATTCGATCCGGGACACCCTGATCGCGCTCGGCGCCGGGTTCGTGCTGACCCTGATCTTCGCCAAGCCGAAGTACCCCGCCGACGACGATGTCCGCCCTCGCCACTATGTGATCGCGGTCGCGCTGCTCGGTGCGGCGTCGCTGCTGGCGGTCGGCCTGATCCTGCTGATCAGCTGGAAAGTCCAGTGGGCCGTCCATCACGGCTACCAGGTCCCTGCGAAGTACGGGGCCGGGGCCAGCGAGGTGAACTCCTGGATCGCGGCTGCGACGTGGGTCGCGACGGTGGTCGGCGGCATTATCGGCCTGATGATGAAGCGGCTGCCCCCGGTCCGCCGGGTCGCTGATGACGTTCAGTGGTTCGTCGGGCAGCGGTCTGCCAGTAAGATCCGCTCTGATCGGGGCCTGAACAAGCTGGTCACCCGGGTGTGGGGAACACCGTCGCACCGGCTGCGGGTCCACTGGCTGCTCGATAACTCCCCGGACCTGCCCGAGCGGAGTCCGTGGATTGTCCGGGGGCTGGTCGCGCTGGGCGGCGCCGGGCTGGTGCTCTCCGGGCTGGGGGCGTGGCTGACGCTGGCCGGCCCGGCGGCGGTGCACTGATGGCCACGCCTGACATCCGGGTGCAGGCCATCCTGGACGACCTGGCTGCTATCAAGGCCCGGCACCAGGTCATCATGGCCAACAGCAGGTTCATCCGCACGCAGCGCTGGCGGCTCTGGGAGACCGTCCGGCGCTACCGGGAGAACTACCGGCTCCTGACCCAGAACTGCGCCTCCCTGATCGACGTCGCAGAAAAGCTGCTGGCCGAGGTCCGCACCCGGCCCAGCAACGGGCAGGGCCGCCCGTGAACTGGGCCCGGCTGGCCTGGTGGGACGCCGTGCTGTTCATCTTCCTGCTCCTGGTCTTCCGGTAGGAGCTCCCGTTCGATGCGAAGGCCCCGGCCTGGTCGTCGTCAGCCCAGGCCGGGGCCTTCGCACATCCCGCGGCACCACACCACGGCGGCAGCTGTCAGTCATCCGGACGGGTGAATGGTTGCTGTCGCCTCCGAGTCTAGGCGCCCGGGCGTCAGTACAGGGCGCGCAGGTAGAACGACGGCTCGAAATAGGTGTCCGCGTGGCCGCCGACCGGGATGCCGTAGGTCTGCGCGCCGAAGCTGTGGTTGGGGCTGGTGACGATCTCCACGTGGTACGGCGCGCTCACAGGGCCCCACAGGGCCAGGTCCCCCGCCTGCGGGTGCGTGACGATCTCGAACCGCGTGCCGATCTCCGCGGCGATGTCAAAGGTGTCCCGTGGCCAGTTCCTCAGCCCGGCCCGGCCCGCCGCCCAGTACACCAGGCCCGAGCAGTCAAACGCCGTGGGGCCGGTGGCGCCGTAGTCGTAGGCGTCGCCCGCACGGGTCTGCGCCTGCGCCAGGATGCGCTGGCCTACGGTCAGGGTGGCTGCCTGCGCGGCCGGGGGCGGGCTGGCCAGGGCGACCAGGCCCATGAGCCCGGCGAGCAGGGTGACGGCAGCGAGCAGGTGCTTCATGGTGATGTCTCCGCAGGGGCTGAGGTGCCAGGAATGGGGGTGGCCGGGCTGGGCCCGGGGGTGGAGGCGGGATCGGGGGTGACGGGTGCCGCCGTGACCGTCTGCGTGGCCGTGACCGTCTGCGTGTCCGTGGCCGTGCCCGTGGCCGTGGCCGTGGCCGTGCCCGTGGCCGTGCCCGTGGCCGTGTCCGCAGACCCCGGCGGGCTGGCCGCCCAGGTGCCCGCAGGCGCGGCAGGGGTGCCGGTGCTGGCCGGCGCGGCTGGGTCTGGTGCCGGCTGCGGGGCGGCGTCTGCGGCCGGGCTGACGGCCAGCGGGGGGCTGTCTGCCCGGGCCGCATCTGTCCGGCTGGGCACGACAACAGTGAAACCGGGCTGCGGGGCCGTCCTGGCGGGCGTGGGCCTGCCTGGCTGCGTAGCCGGGACGGCCCCGCGGCTGGCGATCACCGTTCCCAGCCTCCCGTCCGCGGAGAGGCTGGCCACTGCGGCGACGGTGACCAGGGCACTGGCAGCCAGCAGCGTGCATACCAGGCGCATGAGGGGGAAACGCATAGCCTGCCGTCCGCTGTGCTCAGGTGCCCGTCAGCAGCCGTCGTAGGCCGACCATGGAGACGTCCCAGACTCCGCGTAGGCCTTGGCGAAGGCCGCGTTCTGGGTTGCCACCGGGGCGTCTTCCGGCAGGCCGCTGAAGCCAAGGGCGTGCCATGTGGACGGCAGGAACTGATAGAGGCCGCCTGCGCCAGAGCTGGCGTTGACAGCAACGGCGTTGCCGCCGGACTCGCGGGCGATCACACACAACTGGAACGAGGATGAGCCCTGGTAGCTGGCCGTGGCGGCGGGCGCCTGGCTGGCGTAGCTGGCCGCGTAACCGCGGTAGTAGCGGTGCCGGTAGCCGCTGGTGCTGGTGTAGCCTGCGGGCCGCACGCTGGCGACGATGGTGATCCTGGGCGCGGGTGGCGGCGGGGGCGGCACCGGGGCGAACCGCAGGGCAGCCGCGACGTACCGGCACGAGATCCACAGCTTCTGGCCCACCGCCAGAGTGTTGGCGTCCACCGCGGTCCACCTGCGGGCCCGGCTGGCGGCGTAGATGCCGGTCCAGTCCGCCGCGGAGGGGCACCGCCGGGTGGCCACCTGGGACAGCGAGTCGCCCGGCCGTACCGTGTAGGTCGCGGCGAGGGCTGCCGCCGCAGCCCGTGCCTGGGCGTCCCGGAGCGCAGCCAGCCGTATCTGCGCGCTCATCTGGGTACTGCTCAGCGTGATGCCAGCGGGACCGGCTATGGCGGCCTGGGCGCGGCCCGTGCTGCTCGCCGCGGCGTGCGCGGTCAGGTCCCCCGACAGCCCGGCGCACAGCAGGCCCGCGAGGAGCACGGCCAGCGGTGCGGTCAGGTAAGCCCAGCGGGGCCTGCGTTCGTGATACCGCCCGTGGCGGCCAGAGGCGCGGTGGCGCATGCGGAACTCCCGGCAGTGGTGTGGATGGAGATGCCGGAAGCGTGGCATGAGCGCGCAGGCAGCGGCAACGCGTTCTGCTGAATGAATCAGATTCGGCTGTGATCCGCAGCGCCGCGGCCGGTGATCCGCGGGGCCTGAATCAGCCCCAGGCGAGGGTGCCCAGCGCTGCCGCGATAGCCATGACACTCAGGGTGAACAGCGTGGCGAGGACCAGGATCGTGACGAGCATACGCTGGGTTTTCCTGGCCTCAACCCCTTCCCGGATGCGCCGGGTCACGGTGGGCTGGGAGATGTGCAGCAGACTGGCGATATCGCGCTGGGTCATTCCCTGCTGGGCCAGTCGCAGCACCTGCTGCGGGCCGGTATTCAGCGGGTCTGGATCACGTTTCGGCCTGTCAGCATGCGCACCCGATGCAGTTGGCATAACGCTAAGTATTGCCTGGAACCGCCAGCTGCGCCCTAAGACCCCGGAAAGCGGGCATTCATTCTGCTTCCCGCTGCCGCAGGTGCCCCCGCCCCCGTCCCTGGCTGGGAGCCGCGGCGGCCATGGGAGTGGGAGCCTGGCCGGCGCGGGGCGGGACGGGCGGCGGGGGCCGGAGCCGCTGCCACGGTGAGCAGGGTAATCCGGGCAGCAGCGGCAGGCTGATCCAGCGGAGAGCAGGCGGGAGCGCGTCCTGGGCCGGCCGCGGAATCCCATAGCGGAAGGCGGGTGCGTGCCGAGCCCGCGTCCCGCCCATGTACCCTCCCCTGGTGCCCCACGATGATCATAGGGCCGCGGTGCCAGCTGTGTCCCGCCAATCCAGCTAGACTCGTAACTGGAGCGCTCCGGCCCAGGCAACACCGCGAGCTGGCCCACACCAGGCAGTGGCTGCAGCTGGGGAAGGTGGGCGTGGGCCGGTGGAACGGGACAGGCTTCATGGCCGGGTTCCTGGACAGCTGGGCGATCATCAAGGACGTGATCCTGACGCTCGGCGGCCTGACCCTGATCATGGTGGAAGTGTTCGCGGTGCGCGAGCCGTCCGATTCGGTGATTATCACTGGGCTGGCGATGTCGGGTATCGGGGCGAGCTTTCACGTCGGGGCGCTGCTGGGCGGGTTTATCGGGAAATCTTCTGGCTCTGGCTCAGCATCTGCGTCTGGGCCGTCGCAGCACTCTATTTCGCGGGGGCCATCCGGTGACCACTGAGCCAGGACCAGTACCGGGGCCGGTGCCGCCCCCGGATGCGCTGCCCGCGCCGGGGCCAGCCCCCGCGCCTGGGCCGCTGCCGGAGCCGGTGCCCGCGCCGGGAGCGGTGCCCGCGCCAGGCCCGGAGCCCGTCACCGAGCGGGTCAGCGACCGCAGCTCCCGGCACGATGACGTGCACGTGGACCAGGCCCGGATCGATGTCAGCCAGGCCCAGATCGTGGCGCCGCCCGCCAGCCGGGGCCAGGCCATGGCGCTGGCCTACGCCGTCGTGGTGCTGTTCGTGGTGGTGCTCGGCGTCGGCGCGGCCAACCTGCTGTTCACCACGGGCCAGGTGCACTCCCTCCGGCACACCCAGGCCCAGGCGGACAGGGACTCCGCAGCACTGGCGAAAGCGAACAGCACGCTCCAGCGGCAGATCGTGGCCGACTGCGGGTTCTACGCCGACCTGGCCGGGCTGCCGGTCACCGTCCCGGTCACGGGTGGCCGCCCGACCGTCACGCTGCCCCGGATCATCTCCGACTCGCGCGGGGCGTTCGTGGGCCACGGCTGCCCGGGCCCGATCCCCCGGGCGAACCCGGCGTTCATCAAGTGGGCCACGTACTATCACCTGCCCGTTTACCGCTAGGAGTCTCCCGTGATCATCCTTGGCATCATCCTGCTGGTGCTGGCGTTCCTGCTCAAGGTGGCCCTGCTGTGGACGCTGGGCATCATCGTGATCGTCCTGGGCCTCATCTTGCTGGTGCTGGGTTTTGCCGGCCGGAGCTTCGGCCCGCGGCGCTACTACTGGTGACGAGCCGCGGGGTGTGCCGCGGGAAGCGGCTGATCAGCGTGGCCGGGACCCGGCCCGACAGCTGCGCCCCGGCGCAGTCACCGGGGCTGTACGGGCACGGTGCCGGCCCGCTGGCGGTCATCAGGTAGGTCAGGGACGCGATCAGCAGCCCGGCCGCGTAGATGCCGATGCTGACCCGGATCTCCCACAGCCACCAGCTGGCCAGCCTGAACATGGTGCCAGCGTAACCACCCGCGCCGCCTCACGCGGGCATTTCCGGCTCAGCCGCTGCCCGCGCCGCCCGAGCCGCTGACGCCCGCGCTGCCCTGGATCACCTGGGCGGGCGCCGCCGGGGGGTAGGGCATCGTCTCGTTATACAGGATGGGCGCGTCCGGGACCTGGACCGGCGCCGCGGTGCCCACCTGGTTGGGATTGACGCGCCAGGTCCGCAGTACCGTCACGGTGCCCTCGACCTCGGCGGCCTCCGTGCCGAGCAGCGCCGCGATGGCGCCGCAGATCGTGCCCAGGGCACTGGCGATGCCCGCCTCCACCGTGTCCTGGTCGAACCAGGAGTAGTCGGTGGTGATGTCCCGCAGGTCCGCCGCCGGGTCGGGCTGGTCCTGGCCGGTCTCGAACCCGAACGCGAACTGCACCGGCTGGGGCACCATGAAGCTGACCAGCCCCCGGCTGGCCGTGGTCAGGCCGAACGTGCACGCGTAGGTCACCGAGGCGACGTGCATGGTCGCGTCCAGGGCCGGCATGTCCGATGCCATCGGGCCGCTCCTTCAGTTGTAGCGCGTCAGTCTGGTTGCGTATGTGGTCAGGGACTCCCCGGAGCTGGTGTTGGTCCAGGCCGCCACGATCTGGAACGTGTGGTTGACCGTGGAGTCCACGGAATACGTGACGTTGCCGGCCAGCGTGATGCCGGAGTTGTAGGCCATGCTCCGGCCCGTCCGCTGCATCAGGCCCGCCGCGGAGATCGCCACCGTGGCTCCCGTCCCGGCCGACTGGAAGCTGATCAGGTACGAGATCATGTACGCGAATGTGTTGCCCGCGACGAATCCCGTGCCATCGGTGGTCATCGACGCGCCGCCGCCGACCGCGGTGCCGTCGATCGACAGGGTGGTGACCCATCCGTACACCGTGCCGGAGCCCCAGACACCGTTGCCGCGGACCTCGATCTCAAAGGCACTCGACTGGTTGGACTCGTTGGCGTAGTACGCCAGGGGCGCGGACAGGTTGGCCCATGAGGTCTGGCTGCCCAGCACGAAGTTGTAGACGTTGACCGTGGACCGCTCCAGCACGGAGTCCACGCCGGTCTGGGACAGGTAGTGCGGCTTGCCGTTGTGGTCAGAGTAGAAGGTGCTCGCGCCACTGACCGCGGGCGGTGAGCTGGCCTGGTTGGGCAGGTTCAGGCTGGTGGCCATGAGGCCTGCGGGATAGGCGTTGCCCTGGCTGTCACTGCCGGCCTGCCCGCTCCAGCTGCCGATCAGGTTGCCGCTGGCCGGCGCGCCGGAATAGACCAGGATCTCGCCCGTGGTCCCGTAGGCGATCAGCGTCGCGCCCTGGATGGTGGTGCCGTTGACGATCCCGGCCAGCACGATGCCCGCCGCGATCTGGCTGGCGGTGATCGTGTTGGCCGCGATCTGGGTGGCCGTGATGGACCCGGCCTGGATGACGTTGGTGGCATTCCAGGCCAGCGGGGTCCAGGTGCCCGCGGCCCAGACGTTGACCTGGTTCCCGCCGGAGGTGTTGATCCACTGGTCGCCGTTCTTGCCGCCGTAAACGGTGCCCGAGGACATCACCGCGGTCGCGGTCGGGGTGAAGTGCACCTCGCAGCTGCCGCCCGAGGGCGTGTCGATGCTGGTCACCGTGAACGGGCCGCCGAGCCCGGCCGAGTGGGTGAAGGTGTCGCCCACCGCGATCGGCGCGGCCAGCTCCTGGGTGGTGCCGAAATAGGTGGCGTCCGTGGGCGTGGTGGTCAGCGTCAGCGACCAGTCGTACGGCGTGGCCGCGGCGATGTACTGGGTGGTCCCGCCGATCGACCGGGCGGTGATCGTGTTGGACAGCGCCGCGCCGGTCACGCTGGCCACCGCGATCTGGCTGCCGGCCACCGTGCTGGCCGTCGATGACCCGACCGATGCTGCGCCCGCGACCGTGTTGGCTGGCCCCTGGGTGATGGAGTACGTGCCGGGGGAGAAGGCGGACTCGAACGGCGACTCCGGGATGGTGTTGAAGCTGATGTCCCAGCCGGGCGTATCCCCGCCCAGGTGCTCGGTCCAGCCCCAGATCAGCTGCTTGGATGTGCCGCCGCCCAGGAACGACGGCATCGAGGTCAGGGCCAGGTAGTCCCCGATCCGCAGCGACGGCACCGAGCTGAAGTACGGCGCGGCCAGGGTGCGCTGGAAGTTGAACAGCACGACCGGGTAGCGCACGTCATCGACCGAGCCCTGGTACAGCAGCTGCTGGGCCAGGGCATTGACCTGGGCGTCGGTGGCCGCGTTGACCGTCCGGGTGGCCGTGTAGCCCGAGCCCACGCCGTTGGGTGGCGGCTGGATGCTGACCGGCCCGGACGTGACCACCGCGGTGACCACGTAATTGTCGTAGTTGGTCAGCGTCCACTCGTTGTGCAGGAGCTGGTCATCGTAGGTCGGGCTCAGCGGGGCGCCGAGCGCGCCCGAGGTGTAGGGCACCGAGACCGCCGCGCTCTGGTTCTGCATCGAGGCCAGCGTCCGGTAGCCGAGCCCGAACTGGGTGGTGGTCTCGAACAGCAGGCCGCCATCGGTGCTCTCGATGGTCTGCAGCACGTTCTGCATGGTGTCGTCGGCCTGCGGCCCCATCGTGGTGGATGACGAGCCGATGACGTAGTACGGGATGGAGGACTCGGTGCACAGCCGGGTGAACCGGGTGACCGCGTTCTCCCCGGCCCAGCCGCCCGCCGCGCCCGCCACCGAGGTCAGCGTGGGCAGCACGTAGTAGACCGCGAGCTGGCCGAACCCGGTGTCGTTCAGCCGCCCCTGCGGGTCCAGCTGGATCTGGGTGACCTGGCCGATCGAGGCCGACCCGTAGGTGCCGGAGACCTGGCCGAGCACCGAGCTGGCGCCCGGCTTGATCGCGCGCAGGGCCCAGGCGATGGAGCCGCCGGACGGGGTGATCTCCACGCTGACCACGACCGGGATGCCGTTGACCTTGGTGGAGATGGTGCCGGTGAACAGCGTGGCGCCGCCGGCTGCGGTGGCGTACCCGGTGATCGTGAGCTGGTTGGAGGCCAGCGTCACGTCGATCCGGCCGACCGTGCCCGCGGCCAGGATGGTGGTGATGATCCCGCCCGCGGGGAACGTGCTGGCGGTGGAGTCGCCGGCCTGCGGGACCGAGAGCGCGAACTGGATGATGTTGCTCGTGGGCGTGGCGGTGGAGCTGACGTTGGCCGCGATCCGGGCCGTGTTCAGCTGCGCGATCGCGTCCGACCCGGGGAAGCTGGTGCTGTCCGCCGCGTAGGAGGGCGTGCCGGTCGGGATCAGGTTGGTCCCGGTGCCCTCGGTCAGCGCGAACTGGGTGGACCCGGAGCCGTCCTCCATCGACCAGTACGCGGCGGGCGCCGCGGTGCCTGTCAGCAGCCGGATGTAGCGGGTCGTGGCGCTGCCGATGGTGTTCTGGTTCTGCCCGATCCGGCGCCAGATGCCCGAGGCGGTGATCTGCACGTACAGGTCGCGCTGGCTGATGTCGAACAGCGGCGGCCAGGCGCTGACCTCGCCCCAGAACCGGTACCCGGAGTACGCCACGCCCGTCTGGCTGGTCGCGTTCACCGAGATCCGGATCTGGCAGTTCCGGGTGATGTTCGGGTAGTAGGCGCCCGCCGAGTTCTTGGGCGTGAACCGGCCGTCGCGGTTGTTGAGGGTCAGGTTCAGCGTGGCCGTCTGGATGGTGCCGGACTCATCCGTGCGGCCCATGTTGGCGATCGTGACCGGGTCCCGCAGGTAGCAGTACGCGGTGATGTCGGTCCAAAGGCCGTTCAGCAGCAGCTCGGCCTTGAAGCCCAGGGCGTTGGGGGGCTTGCCGGGGAAGGTTGCCATGGGCTAGTGCCGGCCAAACGCCCGCTGCGCGTTGCCGCCGCCCTGGACTCGGACGACCTTGCGCACCGACTTCAGCAGCCACGCCTCCAGCTCGGCCTGGGAGCCGACCGGGCCGTGGGTGTGCAGGTGGATGTGCGTCCCGCCGCCGGTCTGGCCCGCGCCCGCCGGGGTGACCAGCTCGTGGCGGCCGGTGCCGTTCCAGGTCATGCTCAGGCCCGGGGGCAGCAGGCCGCCCTGGTCGAACGTCAGCACGCCGCCGCCGACTGTGTGGCTGGGGCCCAGGTTGCCCGGGTTCCACGGCTCTACCGGCTTGAGGTCGGCGGCCACCGTGTTCAGGGCGTCCAGCAGCTTGCGCCAGGCGCTGTTGAAGAAGTGGTAGGGCACCCAGCCGGAGTTGGCGGGCGTGCCGGGCGGGTTGATGCCGCCCTTGATGCCAGTGCCCTCAACCTCCTTGATCATGTAGCTCAGCGCCGAGGAGAAGGCGTTCCAGTTGGGCGGGGTCTTGGGTGAGTTGAAGCTGTTCATCAGCTGCTGGAACAGCCCGGGGCCGCCGCCCCACCAGCCCCTGGTCCCGGCAGTCATGCCGAACGTCTTGAGCTGCTGGGCGCGCAGCACCTTATCCCAGGCGGCCAGCTGGGTCTGGTATTTCTTGGCTGTGCCCTTGGGCAGCTTGCTGTCATACAGCGCCCAGAACGCCGCGGACTCCGCGGTGGCCGCGTTATACAGCGCCGTCCGGTCCGTGTTGGACAGCCAGGACTTCGGGGCGGTGCCGGGGCTGGCGAGCGCGGCCACCCCGGCCGGGACCGGCTTGGCGGTGATGTTCTCCAGCGCGGAGATGTCCGTGCGCAGCGCGGCCAGCTGGGACGGGTGACCGCCCTTGTACGACAGATCCTGGTCCTTCAGGGTGGTGATCAGGTCTTTCAGTGAGGTGTCCCACTTGCTCAGGTCCGCCTTGGTCGGGGACTTCAGCACGCCGTCGTAGATCGCTTCCTCTCTGGCCTGCCGGCGGGTCAGCGTGCCCAGCTCCGAGGTCAGCCCGGAGCGGTGCCCGGAGGTCCAGCTGCCCTTCTTGGCCACCCGGAGCGATTCCTTCCAGGCCGCCTCGAAATCCTGGTAGCCGTGCAGCTCAGCCTTCTGCCGGGCCTTGACGTTCTTGACCCAGTTCGCCGCCGCCGTTGTCCCGCCCGAGGCCAGCGCCGGGATCATGCCGCCGCTGGCGAGCGCCGGGATCAGCCCGCCCTCGGCGTACCAGTGGTCGGCCTGCTCGTGCGCCCACGCCCCGATCGGGTCGCCGTACACCGACTTGATGTAGGAGATCATCCAGGTGATCTGCGCGGTCGGGTTGGATGATCCGCCCGCGCTGGCTGGCCAGGCCGCCCGGGGCATCTTGGTGTAGGGCAGTGCCTGCGGGATGCCGTAGGCGTTCGAGCTGGGGTTGTCCGCGAACTGGTTCCAGCCCGACTCGGCCATGGCCACGTTGTTCCACGCCGTCCACTCTGAGCCCGAGCCCCAGGCCGGGTAGAGCTGCCGGGCCAGTGCGGCGTTCGCGCCCGGGGCGCCGCCACCCGGGCCGGAGTACCCACCTGATGCCGCTGCCTTGGCCGCCGCCTCCGCGCTTTTCATCGCGGTCCGCATGTCCGCCACCATGGTGTTGGTCATGTCGGCCTGGAACGTGTTATACATGTCGCCCAGGTAGGTGGTTGTCAGGTTGCCCGAGTACGGGTCCGCGACCACGCCGCCCGTGGCGTACCGCGCCAGCTTGCTGACCGGGCCGCCCTCGGCGAGCTTGCCCGCGTTGAGCTGGTCCAGCAGCGGCTTGCCGTACTTGGCCACCGAGGAGGCCCGGATCACGTACTCCCCGCGGGACACCAGGGCCAGCACGTCGTCGGCGGTCGGCCCGGAGCCCAGGTTGATGATGCCGCCCGCGGCCAGCTGCACGCCGGGTGCCTGGTTGCCGGTGATGGCGTTGATCCCGGCCACGGTGAACTGGCCCTTGCCGTTCATCAGCACGTTCAGGTTGGTGCCGTGCATGCCGTTGATGTAGTTCTGCAGCGTCTGCAGCTCGGTGTAAAGGTTCGAGGCCTGGCCCTGGGTCAGCTTCAGGGAGTTCTCAGCCCAGTCGATGAAGGCCTTCTTGGCGCCGGGCACGCTGCTGTTGATCAGCTCATTGATCTTGGGGTTGAGCTTGCTGTTCAGCTCGTTCCACAGGTCATCCGCCTTGCTCTTGGACAGGTCCAGGCCGTTCTTGGCCCAGTCGTCAAACGCCGACCTGGCCTGCGGCACGGTGGTGTTCGTCAGGTCGCTGATGGCCGGGTTCAGCTTGCCCTTGATCTCGTTCCACAGCTGGTCAGCCTGGTCCTGGTTCAGCTTCAGGGACTTCTGCGCGAAGGCATCGAACTCCGAGTGCGCGTCCGCGACGTTGCCGGTCAGGGCCAGCAGGGACTGGGCCAGGGCCAGCGAGGAATTCTGGTCCTGCTGGCTGTTGAACTGGGTGTGCAGGATGGAGTTGGCGAAGTTGTCGAATACCTTCTGCCCGCCGGTTGCCTGCAGCACCGCCGCCGCCATGGCGCTGTTCAGGGTCTGCCCGAGGGCGATCGACAGGTTCTGGACGTCCTTGGCCAGGTTGGCCGAGTCGGTGGTCAGGGTGGTGGTGATCTTGTCCAGGTCGGTCATCGGGTCCTTGGTCTTGCCCACCCAGGTGGCCAGGGCCTTGAAGCTGTCCGCGCCCTGGTAGCCGCCGTGCTGGGCCAGCGCGTACAGGATGTCCGTCATCTGCTGGCTGCCCTTGGCCGCGGGCAGCATCTGGGCCACCATGTCCTTGTTGGCCTGGGTCAGCAGCGCGGTGCCCCGGGCCCCGAGCCCGGCCGCGCTGGCCAGCGTGGTCAGGTTGTCCATCTGGGTGTTGGCCGAGGTAGCGGTCTGCACGAACGAGTCCCGCAGCTGCAGGCTGGCCGTGTTCAGCCCGGTCATCGAGGCCTTGCCGGTGTTCGCCGCCGCCGTGGTGGCCTGCAGCGCGATGGACGCCTTGCCGTTGGAGACCGACAGCTTGGCGGCGGCGTCGCCCAGGGAGGAGTACAGGCCCATGGACTGGGTGGCGAAGCTGTCGAACCCGGAGACCCCGCCGGTCACGGTGCTGAAGAAGTTGTCCCAGGCCGAGTTGACCGCCTGGACCTTGGAGTCCTGCTGGGCGGTCTGGAAGTTCATCGCGTTGATCGTGTTGGCCAGCAGCCCGCCCTGGATGGACATGGCCTGGTAGCCGTGGATCAGGTTGGTGACCTTCTGCATGATCAGCTCAAAGCTGTCGCTGGACTGGACGCCGGCCATGTCCATCAGCGCGAAGGCCTGGCTGACGCTCAGCGCCCCGGTACCCAGGTGGTTGTTCTTGTCGATCAGCTTCCCGGTGGCCTCGAACAGGTTGTTCTGCTCACCGGTCAGCTTGGTGATCTCGCCCCGGAACTGGGCCACGTCGTTGCCGGTCTGGGTGAAGTGGAGAATCCCGGTGGCTGTGTCAGCGAACCCCTTGCCGACATCGCCCAGCATCTTGAGCCAGTTCCCGGTGGCGGACGCTATGTTGCCCTTGGTGAAGGCGCCGATGCCCTGCTCAAGCGCCTTGCCCCCGGCCGTGAACGCCCGGTCTGCCGCGTCCTGGACGTTGTTCAGCCGGTTAGGGACTTCCCCGATCTGCTCGTTCAGCTTGCCGATGTCGCTGCTGATCTGCGTGATGGCCTGGCTGGCGGTGTCGCTGGCCAGGCCCGCTTCCAGCGCGGCGTTGAAGCTCTTGGCGTATGTGGAGGCCTGGGTCAGCTGGTAGGAGAGGTAGCTCACCGCGGCGGCAGCGGCCACGACCCAGAACAGCGGGTCGGTGGCCAGGCCGGCCAGGACGCCGACCAGGTGGCCGATGCCGGTGGCGACCTTGAGCAGGATGCCGCCCAGCACGCTGCCCCAGATATAGATGCCGTGCAGGGCCAGCACCGTCTCCACGATCGGCGCGGGCAGCTTGGAGAACCCCTCCAGCAGCAGCGCGATGCCCTGGAAGATGTCCAGGAAGTAGTGGGCGATGCCGGGGTCCTTGGCCAGCAGGTTGTTGATGGCCTGGGCCAGGATGCCGAAGAACTTCCCCAGCTGGGACAGGTAGCCGACACCGCCCTGCAGCAGGCCGTCCATGCTTCTCTGGTGACCCGCCCAGATGTCGATCCTGGCGATCCAGTCATCGAACATGGTGACGACCTCGTGGGCCGTCTTGGCCAGCACGCCCGCCTGGCCGGTCACCAGCTGCAGCGCACCGCCGAGCGCTTCGTAGACCTGCGGCACGACCGAGCGCTGCAGCTGGTCCAGCTTGCCCGCCAGCGGCCCGGCGTCGGTGCCCAGCGCCGTCATGGCCTGCAGGCTGTGGTTGATCCCGTAGCCGAGCTGGTCGATGGCCGGGTAGACCGCTGCCGCGGCGGCGCCCAGGGCCAGGACCGAGCCTGCCAGGATGATGGCCGCCTCGATCGCGGCGTCCAGCACGATGTGCCAGCCCGCGATGCCGCCGATGGTCGCGGTCCAGCCGACGCCGGTCGTGGCCAGGGTCTTGTTCAGGCCGCCCCACAGCGTGGTGGCCTCTGCGGTGGCGGGTGCCATCCGGGCCATGGCTGCCTCGATGCCGGTGATCCCGGCCTGGGCCGCGAGCAGCCCGGCGGTATCGAGCGAGCCCAGCTTGACGCTGGCGGCCTGCTCTTTCAGCGCCTCGATCTTGGCCTCGGTCGCGGTGATCGAGGCGTTGATGGCCTTGTTGTCGGCGGCGAACTTGATGGCCTCGGCGCTGGATTTCAGTACCTGCAGCTGGGCTTCCAGGGCGAGGATCTTCGTGGTCACCGCGGTGATGTCCACGTCCGGGGCGCCGGCCTCGTCCAGCTTGTCCCACCGGGCGTACAGGTCGCTGACCTGCTTTTCCAGCCTGGCGATCTGGGCCGTGGCCCCGGTCGTGTTGGCCTTGAACACCAGATCCGAGCCTTCTTGCCGGAGCCTGGCCAGGCTGGCCTCCAGCTTGGCGATCTGGGCTTCCAGCATGCTGGGGTCACCCGTGATGATCAGCTTGGTGGACTGGGCCCTCAGCTTCTCCAGCCGGGCCTGCAGCGCCAGGACAGCCGCCTCAGCTTCCTTGGTATCCGCGCCGACCCGCAGGATGGCCAGGCCGCCCGAAGCGGCATCAATCCGGGCGCGCAGAGCCTCGATGGCAGCGTTCGCGCTTTCGGTGTTAGCGCCGACGTCTACCGTCTCGGACAGGTCCGCGACCTTCTCCAGCTGCTCTTTCAGCTGGGAGGTGTTCAGGTTGACGCCGAGCATGTCAGACAGGTCGGACTGCTGGACCAGCCGCCGCAGCAGGTTCAGCTGCTTGATGAGCTGGCCCTGCGGGACGTTCAGGTCCAGCATGTCAGCGAAGACACTGCTCCCGGTGCTCATCGCCTTCAGCTCAGCCTGCAGCCGGGCCATCGCCGCGGGCACGCCGCTGATGTCCGCGCCGATCCTGATGTCCGGCTTAGCTGCCTGGACCCGGGCCTCCAGGTCCGCCAGGGCCGCCATCACGCTGCTGATATCAGCCTGGGCCCCGATCTTGGCTTTTTCCTGGAAGGCGTCAATCTGGGCCTGGATCTTGGCCAGCGCGGCGGCGATCGCCTTCAGGTCCGGGGTGGCGCCGAGCGGGACCTGCGGGTGCAGCCCGGTGGTGGCCTTGCGGACATCAGCGTCAATCGTCGCGCGATCCGGGCCGATGGTGGAGATAACAACGAAGGCCTCGCCAAGCATGCGGGCGATAAGGCAGCACCCCCCTCCCGGTGCGGCTGGCGGGTCATGGTCACAGCCCCAGCGAGTCCAGGCCGGTGGTCAGGAACGGGTAGGGCTGGTACATCTGCTCGGCCGGGTGCTCCAGGAAGAAGCCGGGGTTGCCCGCGGCGTTGACCCCGCCGTAGATCCAGTCCCGGCCGCGGACCGGTCCGTGCACGTGGATGCTGGCCTTGGTGTAGCCGCGCGGCCAGGCTGTGCTGCGGGGTGTCCACACCGTGGAGCGCGGGGTGCCGGGCCGGACGTGCACCACGCCCCGGGCGATGAGCGCCGCCCGCTCGGACAGCTCCTCTACCAGCTTGCCGACCGGGCTGTCCTCGGTCCGGAACAGCTCCTCGAACGCGCTCTCATCCAGGACGAAGTGACTGATCACCGGCCGAACTCCTCATCGCGTGTCATCCAGCTCTCCACCCCGTCCTGGTCTGGCGGCGCGACCGGCGCGTCCGGGTTCTCGAACGTCATGCCGGAGGCTTCCTGGTGCTTGCGCAGCTCCCGCCTGGCCTCCTCAGCCGGGTCCTCTGTCATGCCGATGGCGGCGTCCAGCTGCTCGATCGCCTCCTCGGTGTTCCGGCCTTCAGCCAGGAGCGCGTAGGCCACGTTGCAGGCCTGCCGCGGGCTCAGCGCCTGGAGCCCCGGCGCGCCCGAGCGGAGGAGCGTGCCATCGACGCGTCCCGCGTGCTTTGCCGTCCAGGCGAGGAGGTAGAGGGCGGCTCGGTAGGGCGCCCGGCGATCAGCTCCATGGTCTTGGTGATGACGTCCAGCAGGTCATCGGCCTCGGCCTTGGTGTCGATGGCGTGATCCTCGAACCGTTTCCAGTCACCGGGGTCGCTGTCCTTGCAGCTGGCTTCGTCACCCGCCTTGCAGGCCGCGCATTCCCTGCAGGCCGGGCTGCCCTGGTGGATGCAGTCGCGCAGCATGGCGTACATGGCAGCCAGTGCCCGCGGGTCCGCGGTGTTCATGTCCGAGGCCGCGCTGAACTTCAGCAGGGGCATCAGCCCGATCTTGTCCGCGATCCGGAACCGCGCGCCCATGAACTCGATGGTGCGGTCCGAGGTCACGATCTGGCCCGGCGCGATCTCGATCTCGGCCGGCTGGGGCTCGGGCAGGCCCGCGCTCTCGCCCTGGATGCGGGCCAGCTCGGTATCCCAGGCCCTGGGGTCGTCGTAGTCCAGGTCGATGCCTGCGTCCTGGGACATAGCTGCCTCCTGCAGTTGCTCGTCGCCGGTACGAACCCGGGCCAGGGCACCGTGTCACTCCGGTGCCCTGGCGTCCGGGGCGGGATCAGGTGCCCGGGTTGCCGTAGGTCGGGTACCGCTGGATCTTGCTGGCCGCGTTCCAGGTGCTCTTGAGCGACACCGCTGCCGTCACGCCGCCCGCGATCGCGTAGTCAGGGAGGATCGTGCCGAAGAAGTACTGGGGCACAGGAGACATCTGGGCCGCGATGGTAGACGGGTAGAGGTAGAAGTTCCGCGGCAGGCCGTCTGTGGCTGCGACGTAGGTCTGCGCGGTGGCGGTGTCGAAAAAGCCGCTGAAGTCTCCCGATGCGTCCGGGAGGCCGGCGACGTAGATCAGGTTGCTGTCACCCATGGAGGTCACATCGACCTTGGCCACGGTGAAGTTGATCGACCAGTCGCTCAGGAAGGCCATCGGCGCGGCAGTGGGGTTCGCGCCCCCGGCGCCGTCAACCGCGACGTACGCCACGCCGTTACGGCCATGGATTCGGGACAAGCCAGGCTCCTCAGAAGGAAAAGGGAGCCGGCTCTCGTCCGTACTGTCGGCTAGCAGCTACGGGCCACGGCAACGTCAGGAACAACTGTAACGCCAGAGCTTTATGAACACCCCGCTGAGCAGCTAGCCTGGCAGTGCAGCCCGGCCTGGCCGCTTGCCGGCCTCACCGGGATCATCAGCCAGGCGGGCTGCACCACAGGCCCGGCCCGCGCTGGAGCGGCCTGCCCCGTTCTCCGGCGCGGGACAGCCCGCTCGCTAGCAATCAGCACGGTACGGGCCTGTGTGATGGATACCGAACGATGGCGGCCCGTGCGGGGGTACGCGGGGTTCTACGAGATCTCCGATGCCGGGAACGTTGCCGCGCTGCGCCGGGCCGGGTCAGCCGGCGGCCTCATCACCGCTCACCGCAACTCCCGTGGGTACCTGGTGGTCACGCTGTCCCGCTACGGCCGGGTCCGCACCGTGCTGGTGGCCCGGCTGGTGCTGGAAGCATTCGATTCCCCGGCAGTCGGGCGCCGCGTCCGGTACGGTCCCAAGGGCAGGGCCAGCTGCGCGCTGGCCAACCTGAGCTGGGGGTAACCATGCTGCGGAACGAGCTGTGGTTCAGTTATGCCGGCGGTGTGCTCGCGAGCGCGTGCGCTGACCAGGTCACGTACCACGAGGAGCGGCTGGAATTCTGGGAAGCCGAGCAGGGCCAGGCTGAGGCGCGGCTGCGCGAGTCAGGCGTGGAGTTCCGCGTGCGCCCCGTGACCGGGGGCGAGCGGCTGGACGCGGTAGTGGACCCGCAGCGCCAGGCCCGGCTGAACGAGTGCTACGCCAAGGTGGAGCAGCACCGCCGTCAGGTCGAGGACTTCCAGCGGTGGCAGCGCTCGTTCGAGACCAACAGCGAGGCCGCATTCGAGCTGGACGCCGAGGACGTGGCGTACTTCGGCCTGTAGGCTGGCCGTACCCCCAGGGCGCGTAAGCGAGTCGAGCTGCCTGTACCCGGCCGGGCGAGATGAGGGCGCGGCGACGCGAGACGGATGCCTGGAGCTAACCCCGGCAGAGGGAACGCTGTTGGAGCGGAGCGCAGGGCCGCAGTAGCCGACCCTGGGGGTGCACATGCCAGGCGGCCCGGTCACCGGCCAGGGCTCATGAGCAATGGTGATGAACCGCGGGTGCTGCCCTGCCGCGCCGGGCCGCCCGTCAGCAGAGAGCTGATCCCGCTCCGGACATGACACCGCCCGGCGGGTTATTTTTGCCGTGCTGATGCAGCCCGGTACGTTAGCCGCAGCGGATGCACGCACAAGAGCGCCGCCTGGCCGCGGGAAGGATCGCAGCCAGACGGCGCTCTGCGCCCGTAAGCGGGTGGGTCAGGACCCGGTGACTGGCGTGCTGGACGGCGTGTCAGCCGTCACGTCGGTCTGCGCGGTGGCGCCCACGGCGTCCAGGTCCTTCTGGGCCTTGGACAGGGCGTCCAGGGTGGCCTGCGACAGGTTGCCCTGGGAGACCTCGGTCTGGAGGGCGGCGAACAGCTGCTGGATGCTGCCCAGAGCAGTGCTGATGTTGCCCTGCTGGGTCTCGATGTCGGCTGCTTCGGCTGCGACGGTGGCGTCTTCGGACATGAGCGTTGCTACCTTCTGCTGTAGGGCGGCTACTGCGGTCACGATCTTGCCCACCTCAAGACCGAGCTGGGCAATGTCTCCTCTGACCGCCTCGAAGCCTCCTGACTGCACCTCCAGGCCCTGCGTGAGCGTGGACTGACGTGCGATATCAACCAGAAGTGGCAGCGGCTCGGTCACGTCCCTCAGTATCCCACGTACGTACCGGGTTATGCCTCATAGCTTGCTGACGAGCTGGAGAAATGTGCGTGCGCTGGCCTCAAAGGTGCGGCCCGCGATCGCCGCCTGGGCTTCAGCCGCCGCTTTCTCGCGCTCGGCCTCATGCTCCAGCCACCAGCGCAGCTGCTCGCTGGCGTCCTCGGGACCGGCGAAAGTTGGCAGCATGGGCAGCACCTCGTCACCCTCGCCGCGCGGGTCGCGCAGGAACGGCAGCCCGATGGCCGCCATCTCCACTTCCCGCGGGCCCATGGCCCAGGCCCGGGTGTCCCAGCCTTCCTCAGCCTCACGGCGGTAGAAGTTGATGCCCATCCGCGCGTGCCGGTACAGCTCAGCCGCCTGGGGGTTGTCCACGCAGTCCGGGTTGCCCAGCCCGGAGCCGATCAGCGGCGCAACCGGGGAGCCGGCCGGGATCGAGCCCCAGTCGTTGCCGCCGATCAGCACATCCAGCCCGGACAGGTCCATGGCCTCAAAGAACTCAACCCGGGACCGGAACGCGGTGCCGATGAAGCACAGGTCACTGGCCCGGGCCGGATCGACTGGGCCGCGCCGGGGATAGTGCACCGAGGGCCGGTAGGCATGCGGCATGTACGCCGCCCGGCTGAACCGCCTGAACTCATCAATGTTGGTGGGGTCATTCAGCAGGTTCAGGTGGGCCAGCTGTCCCCTGACCAGCTGCTCCTCGTCCTGATAGGGCGATTCTGTGTGCAGGATGACCAGCTTGTGCCGCCGCTCGCGCAGCAGCTGGAATGTCGCAGCGTTTATGAAGAAAGCCGAGATGAACAGCACGACGTCGGGCCAGAATGTGTAGCAGGCGTGGCTCAGGCCCTGGATCGCGGCGGCATAGGCCTGCTCCTGGATCATGGCCTGGCGCACGACCGGGAGGCCGTTCTCGTCTTTCTCACCCGTGTCCATCAGGGCCATCGAGTAGAAGATCAGCCGGTCGTTGAGGTTATAGCCCGCCACCTGGCAGCCGAGCCCGGCCAGGGCCTCATGCCATCCGGCATATACGTCGTGCACGGAGAAGTCGGGACCTTAAACCAGGGTGCACTATCAGTACACGCATGGGGGCATCACCTCCTCTAGGAGGCGACAGCACGCCTCGCTTTCCGGTTCTGGTACATCCGCTGATAGTGCTCTTTGCGGTCTTTGCTGCGCGCCCGGTCGCGGGCCTGAACGCAGGCCTTGCACTCGCGCTTGCCGCTCTTTCGCGTGAGCGTATTGTCCTCTGTCATCTCGTGCCCGTGCGGGCATTTGCCCAGCCTGCTGAGAATCGCAGTCGGATGGTCGCCACGAAGCATGTTGACGCGCCGCGTTACTGGCTCGCCATGCCAGGGGTTCACACACGCTCTGTTTCGGCACAGATGATCTGGTTCCAGCTCGGGGTCGAATTCGCCCCGGTACAGCCGCCACGCAATCCGGTGCGCGGTAGTTGGTGCCCAGTGCCCGTCCGCGTGCTTGACGCTGAACATGGCATAGCCCGTTTTCTTGAAATGGCCGCCCGACCAGTGCCAGCACGGGCCTGGTGCTAGCTCCTCGTCGGGCGATGGCGGACCTGGCAGCAGCTTGGCCTCGAACCGCTCGTGCATCTCCCAAGTGACGGGTATCTCTGCGTATCTCCTGGTCATACACAGAGATTACCTGGTCCAGGATGTAATTCATGGCTGCCTGGATGAACAATCAGGACGCGCATTTGATTACCACCTGTCAGACCCCTGTCACCACGCACAGCGGGCCGGGCCGGATGATCTGGGCCATCAGCTGCTCGCTCATCCGGATGTGGTGCGCGAGATCCCGGCTCACCGGCTCGCCTGGCTGGACGGGCAGCTGGACGGCTGCCGCGATCTGGGCCCGTGCCCACTCATCGATCACGGATTCCAGGTCTGCCATCAGCTGGCTTGTCTCCCGCCGCGGAGAGCCAGGAAGCTGAGAGCCAGCGAGGCCAGGTACACGTAGAACACCCACCAGGCCCCGCCGCTCGTGATGTAGAGGGCGATGCCCGCAGCGGCCAGGGCAGCAGCCGAGCTGCCCAGAGCCGTGCGCTTCCTTACCGCCACTAGCTTCATGCCTGTGCCTCCCTGGCCGCCTTGATCAGCTGTTCCGCCTGGTCCCGGCTGATGGGCCGGCCGGCCAGCGTGATCTCCGGCTCCCCGGCCGCGAGCGTGACGGCTGAATCGCTCAGGGTGTCGTACACGACCGTGACCGGCTGGCAGACCCGCAGCGTCCCGTCCGGGGTCTGCACGCTGACGTCGGGATAGGCCTCCATTGGCATCAGTCCAGGCCCTTGGCGGCCAGCCACAGCTTCAGGTCGCTGGCGATCTGCGCCGCCGGGCCGTGCTGCCGCTGGCTCACCCAGGACCGCACCTGCCGGGCCAGCGTCAGGTCGGCCGGGTCCTGGTCCGGTGCTGGCGTGGGCGTCGGCGTGGGCGTCGGCGTGGGCGTCGGCGTGGGCGTGGGCTTAGGTGTGGGCACCGGAGTGGGTGCGGGCACGCTCAGCGGCAGCGGCACGGTCACGTCCCCCTGCTCGCCCAGCAGCCGGGTCACGGTGTCGTAGCTCATCGTGAATGAGCCCTGCACGCCCCAGCCTGAGCCCCAGCTGTTGTCAAAGTGCAGCAGCTGGCTCGCGACATCCTTGCCCCGGCACAGGTACTCGTGGCCACCGCGGACCTGGGCGTCAGCGCTGATGGTGACCAGGCCCGAGGAGTCCGGGGTATCCATCGAGTCATACCAGTTCGACCCGATCCCGGCCGGGCCGTCCTCCAGCGCATCGAGCAGGTCTTCCAGGGTGAACGCGTGGGTGTAACCGCTGATCAGGCCCATGTTCTTCGCCGCCTGCTCGGCGCTCGGCCCGGAACTGCCGTTGTCGTTCGGCGGGTAGGGCCCGTCCCCGTCGATGGTCTCGGCCGCGGAGTAGATGGCCAGGGCCAGCTGCTCGTTCAGGTAGGTGGCCGAGCGGTCCGCCACCGCGAACAGCGGGGCCGTGCCCAGGCCGCCGACCGTCATGTTGCCCGTGCAGGACCCGACGTCGCCCTGGTCCAGGATGGGGATGTTCCGGGTCCACAGCTGGCTGGTCAGCTTGCGGGTCTTGCGTTGGTAGGGGTACCGGCGGTTCCGCGAGTCGTGCACGACGTGGCGGCCCAGGCGCTTGCCCGGGACGACGTGCTCGGGAATGCGCACGCGGGTGACGGTCCAGGTGTCGCCGCCAGGCATGATCGTCGGCTGGGGCATGGGAACGGCTCCTCGTCGGTCGGAGAAGCCTGGCTCCCAGCAGGGCCGCAGGCGCGAGATCCTACGTTCGCATCGTAGCGCGGCCCGGCGCTGATTACTGGGCGCCGACCGTCACATTGAGCCTGGCCCCGAAGTAAGTCACCCCGGCGTACTCGATCCGGCCGTAGTTGGTCACCGATACTGGCTCACACCAGTGCGCCACGCCGCCCAGCGAGGGGTCCTGCAGGATGGCCGCGGGCACCGACTCGCCCTCCCCGGCCCCGATGCCGAGGTAGGTGTTCAGGGCGCGCTGGGTCATCTCCACCGGGGCCGCGTCAGAGATGATCAGCAGCACCATCAGGTTCATGGACAGGGTCTCATCCATGGTGCTGCCGTAGCTGACGGCCGGGTTCCCGGGGATGATCACCGCGCAGGGCGGGGTCACGCTGTCCCGGGCCTGGCCGAGCGCCCGCAGGCCGGTGTACGTGGTGATCTGCTCGGCCAGTGCGTTAGTGATAGCGACCAGGTCCATCAGCGGTCCTCCAGCCAGGTGGGCAGCGGGTTCTCCGGGCCGGCCTCCCAGGTCATCCAGCCCACCCGCTGGTAGCCCAGGCGCTTCAGCTCCCGGACCCGGGCGGGCCAGGTCACCCAGGTCAGCACGCCCAGCGCGGCCCGGATGTACCAGGGCAGCAGCCGCGGCAGCGGGTCCTTGCTCATGCGGGCCGCCAGCCGGGCGCGGTCTCAGCGTAGATCTGCTCCAGCACCCCGGCCCCGACGAAACAGCACAGGGGGGCGAACTGCTGCAGCGCGCCGGTCAGCTTGCGGGCGTCGTGCCGGGCCGCATCCTGGACCGCGGGCATGGCGGACGCGGCCCGGAACAGGGCCATCATGGCCGGGGCAGCGCCTTTAGGCCACTGGGCGTGGTAGGGCTCCAGGTGCCGGGGGCACCACAGGGACCAGTCCAGCATGACCACCGGGGTGGCCTCACTCACCGGGCGGCGCAGTCCGCTCGCGCGGTGGCCGGCCGAACCCGGGTGGCGCTGCGTCCGTCCAGTCCTCCGGGGCTTTGCGCGCATTCGGGCAGTACCCGCCGTGGTCCCCGCCAAGCAAAGCCCAGCACACCGGGCACTCGGGCGCGCTCTCGTCGGTGCCGGTCCCGCCGCGGCCGATGACGATGCCGTTCTGGGACCCGCTGAACGATCCGGTCATGGCAGTGGCCCTCCTGGTGCCCCGGCGGGGGCGGTGTGGTTCTCCACCGGGATTTCCGGCAGCGGATGATCCCCGAAGCTTGCCATGGCAGCCGACATGCCGCCGTAGTCTGTCGCAAAATTGGCATAGATGCTGTAGATCAGCGTGATGAAAATGCCGAGCCTGAGCCACAACGCGGGGGCGAAGAAGAACAGGCACGTGATAGCCGGGAAATTGACCAGCCAGTACAGCACGCCCCAGAAATGCACCTTGTACTGGGTGCGCGGGTTGGTTTCCAGATCCTTGACGACATACCGCAGCCAGCCATGCCGCACCGTCAGCCCCCGGTGCCGGATCAGGTGCAGGCGCACCAGCTGGGTCTGCAGCCGGGAGTCCGCGACCAGCTGCTTCAGGTCCGCGATCTCGGCCCGCAGGTGCCGCAGTTCCGTGGCGGGATCAGGTGACGGCATCCCGGCTGCGGGCATGAAAGGGCTCCGGATCATGCTGCCCTGGGCGCGGTCGCTCCGGCCCGCTGCAGGATCAGGATAGCGAGCGCAGCCCTCCCGCCGAAACCGCCACCAGGATGACTACCAGCCGGAACGTCTCCTCATCGGTGAAGGCGCCCGTCTCGGCCCAGGCCCTGCGCCACCGGCTGTGAATGGTGGCCATGGCGTCGATGGCGCTCAGGCCCTCCGGGTCCAGCCCCTGCGCCATGTGCAGCAGGGACTCCAGGTCCGGCAGCTCGGCGTGCTCGCCGTTCTCGTCATGCGGCTCAGCCGGCCCAGCTGACCCGCTGGGCTCATCCCTCTCATTGGTACTTCCAGGGCCATTGGTCTCGCCGTCCTCGTCCGGGACGTGAAAGGTCGCCGGGACCGCGCTCACCGGGACACCGGACCCGGCTGGCCGCGGGTACGGCAGCTGCGGGGGCGGCGGCAGGTCTACTGCCGGGTCGATCTCGTAGTCATCGTCCCCGGACTGCACGCTCATCGGGCCTCCATCCCAGGTGCCACGCCTCGGCGGGCCGCGACGGCCACGGCAGCACCATGCCCCAGGAGAGTATCCCGGCCGGGTCGATCAGCGCGGCATGATAGCCATTTCCGGTGTCCAGGCCGGCCACCATGCCGGAGGCGGCCAGCTCCTCGTCACACCGGGTCCAGGTATCCAGCACGTACCCGCCCAGGCCATGCTCGGCCGCCGCCTCGAAAAGGTTAGCAAGAGTAACGGTTCCGGCGTACCGGGCCAGGTCAGCGATGTCCTGATCGGTAATGTCCGCCCACGGGAACTGCATGATCAGGTGCTCGGCCAGGGCCACCGGGCCGCACACCGGGAGCAGGTGCAAGTCCAAGTCCCAGCCCAGCTGGGAGTTCGCCGGGGCTTTGGCCGTCTTGGCCTGTACCGGGGTCTTGCCCGCCCGGCGGGCTTTCTGCGCGGCCCGCCCCGCGGCGGCGTATTTATTAGCCGCGGCGATCTGCTTCTTGGTCCGCGGGGGCTTTTTCCCGCCGTGGGCCTTCTGGTACGCCAGCGTCCTGGCCTTCTGGGCCGCGCGGCCGGCTGCGGCGTACTTCTTGTTGGCTGCGACCCGCTTGGCGCTGACCGCAGCTTTCTTCGTGACCGCGGCCACTACCGGCCCCGGCTCCCGCTGGGTACCGCGCCGCCCGCCTTCGGGATGATCACCGGCACTAGTGCGCTGCAGCTGGCTGTCGTCAGCACGAACATCACACGCCTACTTTCCGGGTGGCACTGACAAAAGGCCGCAGCAGCTCGGCCAGCCACGGGTTGGACTGGATGCGCACGATGCCGAGGTCACCCATGCCCGCCACGCCGAACGGGGCGTCCTTGGACCGGAACAGGTCCGCAGCCAGGATGCGGTTGGCCTCCGCGACCTGCCACGGCACTGCGGGCCAGCCCCAGGTCGTGGTGACCTGGACCCGGTTGAGCGGGGCGTACGGCCAGGTGAACGGGAACCACCGGCCCGAGCCGATGACCTGGATCTGCCGGTAGGGCCGGGCTATGCCGGTCGCGCTGACGTTATACAGGCCGTCGCCCAGCCGGAGCTGGTAGTCCACGCCCTGGGTCCAGGCTTCCTCGAACACGCCGTCGCCGTCCTGGTCAATGGCCACTGCGATGGGCGTGCCCGGCACGATGTCATCGGTCTCCAGCAGCCAGATGTCGTGCGGCGCGTACGTGCGGGCCTCGGTGACCCGGTTGAAGTGCCGCCCGCAGTACTCGTTGATCCACCCCGCGCTGGCCGCGATCGAGGTCTGCAGGCCGTAGTCCTCGGAGGTGTCGGTGATGCCGAGCCGGTCTTTCATCTCCTCCAGGCCCGCGTACCACAGCTGGGCGACGGAGGCCGGGAGGACCCGCCAGGTGCCTGGCTGGACGTCCGAGACTGCCCCGGTGCCCACCCACTCGAATCCCCACAGGCCATCGGCTCCCGCCTCAGCGGGTGAGCAGGACACCGACAGCGTGTACTTGCCCACGCTGATCTTGGTGACGTCGGCGGGCAGTGCGCCGGCGTAGCTGTGCGTGACGGAAGCAGCGGAGGGATCGGTGACGATGCAGGTCACGGTGTCGGGGTCAGCCGCCTGGCCCGCGGTATTCGTGAACGTGTTCGTCAGGACGGCGATCTCGTTCGCGCTGTCGTAGAAGACGGTCGCGGTCACCAGGACTCCCTTGACGGTAAGTCCCGCGCGCCGGGGCTTGCGGCGCGGCTGACCTGGCTTTCAGCTTACGCTGGCCGAGCTGCCCGCCCCAGCGCTCACCAGCGCGCCCGAGGTGGCGCCCGCGGCGGCCGGGGCCGGGGTGCGGCTGATCATCGGCTGGAGCACAGCCGCGTCTGCGGTGGCCTCGATGACCACGACCGGGACCGAGGTGGCCAGCGGCGTGACACTGGTGCCGGTGCTGCCGCCGGGCAGCTGCGGTGGCCGGACCCGGGAGATGCCGGCCAGCGACCCGGCGGCTTCCAGGTCCGCGCTTCCCGGCAGGGCCAGGGTTGCGCCGGCCGTGAGCAGCCCCCCGCCATCCAGATCTGCGGGCACGCCGGCGACCTGGACCGCGGCCAGCGTGCCCGCCGCCGTCAGCACCGCTACCGGGGCCAGCGTGGCGGCTGCGGCCAGCAGCCCGGCGCCGGCCAGGTCCGCGAACTGGTCCCGGGTGGCATCGACCGACCCGGCCGCTGGCAGTGCCGTTCCCGCGTCCTGGGCCGCCGCCGCTGCCAGCAGTCCCTGGCCCTGCAGGCCCGTGCCGGCGGCTGCCAGGGCTGCGGCGGTCAGGGCGGCTGTCCCGGTGAGCGTGACCTGCGCCGCGGTCAGCGGCAGGCCCGCCAGCGCGCCCGTGCCCGCCAGGCCGGTCACCGCCAGCTGGACCGGGACCGCTGCCACTGAGCCAGCGGCCTCCAGGTCCGCCCCGGCGGCCACACCGGGCGCGGCGTCCAGTGAGGCAGTCCCGTCCAGTGCGGCCGGGGCGGGCAGGGCTGCCGCCGCGCTCAGCAGGGCCTGCCCGCTCAGCATCCCGGCCGGGGTCAGGGCCGCCCCGGCCAGCACCGTCCCGCTGCCCGCCAGGGTGGCCGCCCCGGGCAGCGTGGCGGTGCCCGCGAGCACGCCCGTGCCGGCTAGGGTGGCGCTCACGCCCTGAACCGCAGCCGCTATGAGTGACCCGGCTGCGGTCAGGGCCGCCACGTGCGCGCCTGTGCCGGAAGCGCCGAGAGCCGCCGCGCCGCTCAGGGTGGCCGCCCCGGGCAGCGTGGCCGTTCCCGCTATCGTGCCGGCCGCACCGAGCGCGGCGCTGCCGCCCTGGCTGACCACGAGCATGGCCAGGCCGGCGGCGCCCGCCAGGGTTGCTGCACTGGCCGTGGCCGGGGCCGCCGCCAGGAGCGCGGTGCCCGCCAGCTCAGTCCCGGCCGCCACCACGGGCAGGCTCGCCAGGTCAGCGGTGCCCGCCAGGTCAGCCGCAGGTGCCGCCGTGGCCAGGGCCATCAGCGACCCGGCTGCGCTGAGCGTGATGCTGCCGCCCTGGCTGACCACGGGCTGTGCCAGGGCGGCAGACCCGGCCAGGGTAGCAGCCGCGCCCGCTACTGCCGCCGCCGTCAGCGAGGCCGCGCCCGCCAGGGCTGCGACGTGCGCCGCCCCCGGGAACGCGGTCAGCGACCCGGCCGCGGCCAGGGCAGCTGGTGCGCCGGCACCTGCCCCGGCCGTAACCGAGGCCGCAGCACCCAGCGTAACCTCTGCCATCACACCTGGCACAGCCAGGACAGTGCCGGCTGCCGTCAGCGTGGCTGCCCCGGGCACGAGGACGGCCGGGGCTGCGGTCAGCGACCCCGCCGCGGGCAGCAGGGCACCCGGCGCCTGGGCCGCCGCGCCCGTCAGGCTGCCCGCACCGGCCAGCAGCGCGGTCACCGCCAGGGCTGACCCGGCGGCCAGCGACCCAGCTGCGCTCAGGACCGCATCCGCACCCCATGTGGTGCCTGCCGAGCCCGCCGCCTCCAGGTCCGCGGCCCCGGCGATGACGCCCTGCGGGCTGATGGCCCCGGTCCCGGCCAGGAGCGCCGTTACCTCCTGGATCAGCGCCCCGCTGATGGTGACCGAGGCCCTGCCGTTCAGCGTGGCGGGTGCGGTCAGGCTGGGCGAGAGGGCCGCGACTGTGCCCGCTGCGGCCAGGGTGACCCCGCCAGGCAGGACCGCGCCGGCCGCCAGTGAGCCGGATGCGGCCAGGGCCGCGCTGGCCGTCCCGGTTACGGCGGTGCTCACGGTGCCTGTGCCGGCCAGGGCTGCGGTGTGCGCCTGGGTGCCGCTGGTGCTCAGCGCTGCCGTGCCCGCCAGGGTCGCGGCCCCGGGCTGTGTGACTGTCCCGGTCACGAGCCCGGCCGCGGCCATGGACGTGCCGGCCAGCAGCCCCGCGGCAGTGCTCAGCGTGCCGGCCGTCGCCAGGGCTGCTGCTCCCGGCACGTTCACCATGCCAGCGGCGGTGACCGCGCCAGCCCCGGTCAGGGTGGCCGCTCCCCCGGTTACCGCCAGGGTGGCCAGCGACCCGGTGCCGGCCAGGCTCGCGCCCGCGGCCCCGGCCGGGGCAGCGGTCACCGATGCCGTCCCGGCCAGGCTGGCGCCGGCCTGCTGGATGCCCGCGGGTGCAGTCAGGGCCCCGGTTCCGGCCAGGGTGGCAGGAGACAGACCGGTGCCTGCGGCGCCCAGCAGGCCGGCAGCGTTCAGGGCCGTGCCCGCCAGGATCACCGGCATCGCGGCCAGCGACCCGGCAGCTGCCAGGGTGGCCGCGCCCGGCACGTCCACCATGGCGGCGGCGGTGACCGAGGCCGTACCCGCCAGGGTGGCCGCTCCCGGCACGTCCACCATGGCGGCGGCATTGACGGTGGCCGTGCCTGCCAGGGTGGCGCCCGCCTGCGGGGCCGCCGCCGCGGCCAGCGACCCGGCCGCTGCCAGGGTGGCCGCCCCCGGCACGTCCACCATCCCGGCCGCACTGACCGTGCCCGTGCCGGCCAGCGTGGCTGTGGCCTGCTGGATGGCCGCCGCCGTCACCAGCCCCGCGGCGCTCAGTGTGGCCGGTGCGGGCAGGACGGCTGCGCCGGCCAGGGCGCCCGTGCCCGCCAGGACCGCCACGCCGGGCACGTCTACCATGGCTGCCGCGCTCAGTGACCCGGCGGCGGCCATGGTGGCGGCGGCCAGCAGCCCGGCGGTCGCGGTGACCGTGGCGGCGGCGGCCAGGCTGGCACCACCCGGCACCAGCACCAGCCCGGCCGCACTGACCGAGGCGGTGCCTGCCAGCCCGGCTCCGGCGCCCTGGGCTGTGGCGGCCAGCACCGAGCCCGCCGCACTCAGCGTGGCCGCACCGGGCAGGGTGAGCGCGCTGGCCCCCGTGCAGGCGCCCGTCCCGGCCAGCGCCGCCAGGCCGCCCTGCACGGCAGCGGCCAGGACCGAGCCGGAGCCCGCCAGTGCGGCCCCGGCACCCTGGGCGGGAGCCGCGGTGATCAGCCCGGTACCTGCCAGGGCCGCCGGGGCCGCCTGGGCTGTGCTGGCCGCCACCGCGCCGCTGGCCGCCAGCGTGGCCGCCAGGGGCAGGGTGATGGTGCCGGTGAGCAGGCCGGTGCCCGCCAGCGCGGTGGTGCCCGCCAGCGTGCCCGGGCCCGTGGCCGACCCAGCTCCGCTAAGTGAAGCAGCAGCCGCCTGGGCACTGCCTGCCGATACCAGCCCGGACGCCGCCAGGGCTGCCGCCCCGGGCACCAGCACAGCCGGGGCGGCGCCCAGCGCCGCGGTGCCGGCCAGGGCTGCCGCCCCGGGCACCAGTACCTGCCCCGCACCGGTCACGCTGCCCGCTGCGGCCAGCCCCGCCGCACCAGGCAGCGCCGCGGTGCTGGTCAGCGAGCCGGCTGCGGTCAGGGTGGCCGGGGCCAGCTGCCCCGCGGCTGCCGTGACCGAGGCCGTGCCGCTCAGTGCAGCCGGGACCAGTGCCGCCGTGGCTGCCGTGACCGAGGCCGTGCCGCTCAGCGCGGCCGGGGCCTGGGCTGCTGCCGCAGCGGCGGCCGAGCCGGCACCCGCCAGCGTGGCCGGGGGCAGCATGGTCGCACCCGTAATAGTCAGCCCGGTGCCCGCCAGGACCGCGGCACCGGGCATGGTGACCGTGCCCGCCAGCGAGCCGGTGGCCGCCAGGGCCGTGCCCGCTGCCGTGACCGCCGTGGCCGCCAGCGAGCCCGTGCCCGCCAGCGTGGCCGCGCTGGCCAGTACCGGGCCGCCTGCCAGTGAGCTAGCGCCGCCCAGCGTGGCCGCGCCGGGTACCTGCACCGCCCCGGCGCCTGTGACCGTGCCCGTGCCCGCGAGCACGGCCGGGACCAGCACGGTCCCGCCGGCGGTGACCGTGCCCTTCCCGGACAGCGCCGCCGCACCCGGGAGGGTGGCGGTCGTGGTGATCAGCCCGGTCCCGGCCAGTGCCGCCGCACCGGGCAGCAATACAGCGCCCGCTACTGAGCCTGTGCCTGCCAGCGTGGCCGGGGCCAGCTGCCCGGAACTGGCGCTGACGGAGCCGGTGCCGCCGAGCGTGACCAGGCTGGCCAGCAGTGCGGTCCCTGCTACCGAGCCCGTGCCTGCCAGCAAGGCCGGGGCCAGCGCGGTCCCGGCGCCCGTGGCCGACCCGGAACCTGCCAGCGTGGCCGCACCGGGGAGCGTGGCCGCAGCGGTGAGCAGCCCGGCCCCGGCCAGCGAGGCCGCCCCGGGCACCAGCACTACCCCCGCAGCGCTGACCGACCCGGTCCCGGCCAGCGAGGCCGTCCCGGGCACCAGCACCACGCCCGCAGCGGCCATCGCGCCCGCCGCCGCCAGCGGGGCCGGGGCCTGGCCGGCTGCCGCCGCGGTGATCGCGCCCGTGCCATTCAGCCCCGCCGGGCTGAGCAGCGTGACCGCGCTGGCCAGCGACCCGGTGCCGCCCAGTGTGGCCGGGACCTGCCCGGCTGCTGTTGCGGTGACCGTGCCTGTGCCGGCCAGCGTGCCCGCCGCGCCCAGCGTGATCGCCGTGGCCACTGTGCCCGTGCCGCCCAGCGTGGCGGCGCCCGGGACCTGGACGGTGCCCGCAGCGGTCACCGAGCCGATGCCACTCAGCGTGGCCGGTGCCTGGGCGGTGCCCCCTGCTGTTACCGAGCCAGTGCCGTTCAGCGTGGCCGTACCGGGTGCCACCACGCTGGCCGCTGCCGAGCCCGTGCCCGCCAGGGCTGTGCCCGCCGCCAGTGCGGCAGCGCCGGTTACCGAGCCTGCGGCAGCCAGCGTGGCGGCAGCGGCCAGCCCGGCGGCTGTGCTCAGCGACCCGGCGCCCGCCAGCGTGGCCGGGGCCTGCGCCGTGGCACCCGCCGTAGCTGAGCCCGCACCCGCCAGGGCTGACGCACCAGGCAGGGTGGCCGTGCCCGTGAGCGCGCCCGCCGCGGCCAGCGAGGCCGCCCCGGGAACCTGCACTCCCCCGGCCCCGGCCAGCGACCCGGTCCCGGCCAGGGTGACGCCGCCGGGCAGCGTGACCGTATCCGTCACCGAGCCGGCGGCACCCAGTGTGGCCGGGGCCTGTGCGGTCTCAGCCGCAGCCACCGACCCGGCGCCGGCCAGCGTGGCGGCACCCGGCAGCGTGGCGGCGCCTGTCACCGAGCCAGCGCCGCTCAGCGTGGCTGTGGCCGGCGCCGTCTCTGTGCCCGTCACCGAGCCAGCCGCGCCCAGCGTGGCGGCTCCGGGCACCTGGACTGTCCCAGCCCCGCTGGCTGACCCGGTGCCTGCCAGCGTGGCCGCGCCGGGTACCTGGACAGTGCCAGCCCCGCTGGCTGACCCGGCGCCGGCCAGCGTGGCAGCTCCGGACGCCTGGGTGGTGCCCGCCCCGGTTGCCGAGCCAGTGCCGCTCAGCGTGGCCCCGCTGGGCAGCGTAACCGCTGCCGCCACCGAGCCAGTGCCGCTCAGCGTGGCGCCACCGGGCAGCGTAACCGCTGCCGCCACCGAGCCAGTGCCGCTCAGCGTGGCGCCACCGGGCAGCGTAACCGCTGCCGCCACCGAGCCAGTGCCGCTCAGCGTGGCCACGGGGCGCAGCGTGGCGCCCGTTGCCACCGAGCCAGTGCCGCTCAGCGTGGCCACGGGGCGCAGCGTGGCGCCCGTCGCCACCGAGCCAGTGCCGCTCAGCGTGGTTACGGCGGGCAGCGTGGCGCCTGTCGCCACCGACCCGGCAGCGCCCAGCGCGGCGGTCAGCTGGGTGGCGACGATCTGGCCGGGAACGGTCAGGCCGGGAACAGCCTGGCCCGGGATCGCGGAGGTCAGCGCAGCCATGAGTGGCCCTGCCTCAGCTGTTGTTCACGTCAAGAGAGAACAGGCAGTCGAACTGCAGGATGGTGGCACCCTGGCAGTTGCGGAGCTGAAGGCTGCCGTCCGTTCCGATCGTCACGTTGGGCACGTCGGTGGTGACCGAGCGGCCGGAGGAGTTGATGACCATGGCCTCGGCCGCGTACGTGGTTGGGTAGTAGCCCGATGGCAGGTAGCACAGCGTCTGGGTACCGGAGGCCAGGGCCGTGCCGGACACGCTGCCGACCAGCTGCACTGCGTTCAGCATGTTCGGCACGAACCGGTACTGCAGCGGGTGGGCGCTGGAGCGCTGAGACCAGCCGGACAGCGTGGGCGCCAGGTCGTGCCAGGGGTCGGTGCCGTTGTACCAGGAGACCACCTGCCAGTTGGAGCCGTCCGAGGTCACCTCGATGTAGCCGTACTGCAGGGAGATGGCCCGGGTGGTGGCCCCGTCGATCGTCTGGGATGAGGTGGTGGCGATCGTGACCGCGCTGGTGCTGGAGTCGGTCTTCTTGACGGTATAGGTCCGGCCCAGTGCCCCCACCGCGGTCGGCAGCGTGATCGTGAACGCTCCCGAGCTGGCGTTGCACAGCAGCACGTTGTCGCTCGCCGTGCAGGTGTAGTTCGCTGTCTTGCTGGCGACTGTGTTGATCTCGCCAGGCCAGCCCTGGGACAGGTTGCCCAGGCCGCCTCCGGTGAGCAGCAGCTCCAGCTGGAAGTTCGAGCCGTGGTTGACCGTGGCGGTGGATTCAGCGCCGCGCGTGACCGTGGCTGTAGTGCCGCTGATGTTCGTGATCCACAGGATCTCGGTGGGCTTGTTCGGGTCCACGCAGCGGCAGAACGTCGGCGGGCTGGCCGAGCTGGATACCGCGGGGAACACCCCGGACAGTCCCGTGATGGTCCAGCTCTCGCTTGTGCCGCTGGCTGGCGTGGTCGTGCCGCCGCTGGTGACGACCGGGTTGGCGCTGCCCGGGTTGGCGAACAGCTCCGTCGTGACTGACACAGGCAACTACCGCCTTCCCCGGGCGCACCGCAACGCTGCCTGGCCAGCTGGATGCTGCTGAGTACTACCAGCTGGCCAGGTCAGAAGGCTAAATCGAACTCAGAAGCCACCTGCTGTTACGGCGTTGGCCGCAACCTGGAACGTGTTCCCGTTCGCCACGGAAATCGGCTGGCCGTTCCAGTTGCCGTACCAGACCCGGGTCGGGTTGCTGTCGGTCAGCTCCAGTGACACGATCGACCAGGCGCCGCCGGAGCCGTTGGTCCAGGAGATGGCCGCCGTGCCCGGCAGGGTGACGTTGGAGCCCGCCGAGCTGGCCGTCGATGCGCCCGGCATGGCCGTGCCGCCGGAGGTGTACCCAGTGCCGCTCAGCTCCGTGCCGGAGGCCGACCCGGTGCTGGCCGTGCTGGTCAGCTTCAGCTTCATCGCGCCCGAGGCCAGCGCGGTGAGCTGAGTGCCCGGCGCACCCGAGGTGCCGACCGGCAGGTTGGCGTTGAGCATCAGCGTGCTGCGGGAGGCGTCAATCGCGGTCTGCGCCATTACCGGTTCACCCCCTGCATGACGGTGTAGCCGCCAGACGGTGCGGTGATGATCAGGGGACGGCAGACGGTGCAGCCCTGCACGTCCTTGTGGCAGTGGCCACCCGGGCAGTCACCCGGGTCGCTGCCCTTGAACAGCGGGTGGCTGCCGGCGACGAACAGCGGGTGCTTCGCGTCAGCCGTCGCGCCCTTCCAGACCCGGCAGTTCTTCGGCTCCGGGCACTCGGCATCGGCGTGGTTGCCGGGGCAGGCGTTGGCCGCCGCGGCGTGGTCGTGGTTCTCGTGGCAGCAATCAGAATCCGGCGGGCACGCAACCGCCGCATCTGGGTTGGCCATCGGGCAGGTCGGGACGTGGTAGCCGTAACTGGCTGTGTGTCCATCGGGGCACGCGCACTCAAGAAACGCCTGAGTCAGGCACCCCGGGCACTGGAGATGCAGCACGGGAGCAAGGCCTTCCGGGTAGGGTCCTCCCGGCTCACCCGCTCGCTGAGCGCCTAAGTGCCACAGGCTACGCACAGATTATCGCAGCTGGGGCCGATGGTGCAGCCTGGCCGGGCACGGACGCCCCGTAATGAGCACAGCAGATCCCGGGCAGTGGTCGGGACGTGCTGGGCCCGTCCGTGCCCGGAGCCGGGCAGCTACGGCTGCATAGCAGCAGCAGATTACCAGCCGGTCCCTGGCTCGCCGGGCTTCTGCCAGATCCCGCGGCGGCCAGAGTCCCAGTCATCCAGCACCGGGAACCAGTGCGCCGGCGGGGCCTGCTCCAGGTTGGCGCAGATCACCACGGCCCCGGGCCGGGCCGAGCGCCAGACCTCGACCTCAGCCTCGATCCCGGTGTCCCGCGCCACCCGGTTGAACCAGATGACATCAGCCCGGCCATAGCCGGCGTACTCCCGCGCATCGGCGGTGACGGCGTTCAGCCCGACCGAGCACGCGGCCCGCACGAACTCCCCCACCCGGTCGAACCCGCGGGCGTCCAGGCCGAACAGGTCCCGGGCGATGAGCATCTTGGAGCCGATCTCCAGGTAGTGCTCGGGGTCCTTCAGCTCCTTGCCTGCCTCGGCCATCAGCGCGACGAAGCTGAACAGCTGGAAGGGAATCCACGGGATAAACCGGCGGTCGTCCTCCGGGATGCGGCGCAGCCAGTCACGCTCCATCGCCAGGGCGGTGCGGACGGAGCTGGCGACTGTGCCAGCCCTCGATGCCGGCATCAGCGCAGGCTCGCCATCCAGTCACTGGCCAGCGGCCACGGCTGCCCGGGGTCGGAGACGTCGGTCGCCAGCGAGGTCGTGATGCCGGGCCGGCCATACCCGCCGGCCACCAGTTCCGCGACTGCCTCATCCGGCATCACCTCGCCGGGGGTAATCGCGCTGAAATCCGGCTCCTCGCCGCCCCGGAATTCCGGTGCTGGCAGGCTGTTCCGCCCCTCCATGCCGTTCCCTCCATCAGGGCTGTTTCAGGACGTAGTACGGCCGGCCCAGATTCACCCGCCCCGGCCCCATGCGCCGCGCGGTCACCCTGTACGTGACCGGCGACACCAGGCCGGGATAGCGGCTGAACCGGATGACGGCCCCGAGCCAGCTGGCCCGGCTGCCGCCTTCAACCACGACTGCCGGGGCAGCGTCCCCCCGGCCGTACACGTCCATCGCTGCTGCATCGATCCAGACTTCCCCCGCGCCCAGGCGGCCCGGAGACTCGTCTGCAATGAACCATGCCCCGCGTGGTGCCGGCCTATCCCCTGAGCGCACGGCAGTAGCGGCGGCAGTGGTCATGCAGCGACCCTACCCTCCGGGAGCCCGGCTGGGCCGGCGCACGCGTGTATACATCCGGGCGGGAGCGGACGTACGGTGCTGGCATGATCTCGTGCTCCAATGGCAACAGTTTCGTGCTGGGTCCTTCCTTCGTGCGGCTGGGCGGCGGGTACCGGGTAGCCGAAGGCTCGGTGCAGATCATGCCGTGCCTGGGCGTATTCGACACCAGCCCCATCCGGCCGGGTGCGGCAGGCTAGCCGGCCAGCCACTCAGGATGCGCAGCCGTCCAGCGCACCGTGCGCTCCAGGGATGCGGCGAACGGGACAGGTGGCTTCCACCCCAGCGCGGTGATCTTGCCCGGGTCCAGGCCGTAGTGCGGGTCGTGGCCGGGCCGCTGGCCGTGGAAGTCCTCCAGCCGGTACAGCAGCGGCCGGCCCGCGTACTGCGCGATCATCCGGGCCAGGGTCAGGTTGTCGATCCGGTCCGCTGAGGCGATGTTGTAACGGTCAGGCCGCAGGGCCTGCGCGGCCGGGCGGCCGGGGACGGCGTGCGCCGGGAAGACGGCCGGGCGGTCGCCGCGGAGCAGGAACAGCACTGCGTCCGCCATGTTCCGGGCGTGCAGGTAGTGCCGGGAGCCAATCGCGCCGGGTGAGCCGTGGATGACCGTCTCCCGGCCAGCCAGCACGTCGGCCAGCACCTTGGGCACGAACTTCTCCGGGTGCTGGCGCTCCCCGATCAGGTTCATCGCGTTTGAGATGATCACCGGGACACCGTAGGTGCGCCAGTATGAAATTGAGACTGCTTCCTGCGCTGCCTTGGATGCCGCGTACGGGTTGGACGGCAGCGGCGTGGCCCACTCCCGGTGATCGTGGCCGGGAACGACCGGTCCGTAGACCTCATCGGTGCTGATCACCACGACCGCGCGGGGCTGCAGCTGCCGGGCCGCCTCCAGCGTGTTCAGGATGACCGCCAGGTTGTTCTCGCAGAACGCCACCGGGTCCGTGATTGAGGTGTCCACGTGGCTCATCGACGCCATCGCGACCAGGTAGTCCAGCCCGCCCCGCCCGGCGATCCGGTGCAGCGCCTGCGGGCTGAAGGGCGCCGTCAGGTCGTGGGTGAGCACGTCCGTGCGATCCAGCCAGCTCAGCCTGCCAGGCACCGCGCGCCCCGGCACCGTGCGGCCTTGCAGCACCTGGGCGATCCGGTCCGAGGTGCCGCGGTGCCGGAATGAGCCGGTGGCCACCACATCCCAGTCCGTGGTGGCCAGGGTGTGCTCCAGGAAGTGATGACCGGCAAAACCAGACGCCCCGGTGAGAAGCAGGCGGGTCATGTGCCTCCTCGTGCTGTCACAGACCCGGCTCCGCTGGCGGCCACAGGCGGGCGCCAGCTTACCGGTACTGGCCTGGGCAAACACTGTCGCCAGAAAATCTGGTTAATTGACTTGCATACTCTAACGGACATGCCGTATGCTGGGTACATGACGTCCTACCCGGCAGCCAAGCGCGAAGACAGGAATCACAGCCTGTCAATTCAGCGCTGCCTGCCCTGGGGGACCGGGAGGGTCGCCACGTAGCTGCCGAAGCCACGCGAAGGCGACCGCCCCCAGGGAAAGCTCCCGGAGGGCGGTTTTTTAGCGCATAAGTGCATAGGGATCTGGCTCAGATGGTGAGCGACAGCCTCCAAAGCTGTGAAGGTGGGAGTTCGACTCTCCCGGTCCCTGCGAATACCAGCAACGCGAGAGCCGCGCGGGTATATCACCTGAATATTGACAAGACCATAGCGTGAGCATCAATGACGGGGGCGCCATCCCCCGTCCACATGGTGCTGCCTCCCGGCCCGGACTGGCGTTGCTAGACAGCCCGGTCCGGGGGCAGCACCCCATAAGCGACGGAGGGCGCGGGTCCGAATCCCGCCTGGCCACGGCCAGAAGCTCGATGGCTGGAGCGCCGTCTTAGCGGGAGGTCGCAGGTCCGAATCCTGCCAGGTCATCGATCTGTAGCTCAGCGGATAGAGCACCCGTGAGGGGCCTTGGCGCAGCTGGTAGCGCGTCTGCGTGGCACGCAGAAGGTCAGGAGTTCGAGTCTCCTAGGCTCCACGGCGGAAGATGCGGGTCCGAATCCCGTCCCGGCATTTGGGAGATAGTGGTGAGCAAAGTACGCGTTGCGGAAAAGCGCACCATTATCATGCCGGTAGCTCAAATGGCAGAGCACCGCATTAAAGGTGGTTAAGCGCCCTGGCGAAACATCGCGATGAGTACCTGGGGTGGCTGGCATCTGGCGGGCACGGCGCCAATTGATAACCGGGACGGAAGCGCCCGGCGTGCACCTGGGGCTATAGCGCAGTCCGGTAGCGCAGTTCCTTCGCAAGGAAAAGGTCCGGAGTTCAAATCTCCGTAGCTCCACGAGGTACCGGCGGGATGGACGCACTTGGCAACTGGTGGGTATCTCCGGGTACCCGGGCGGCAGCTAAATCCCTTAAATCCTCCTCCCTAGTCACGTCTGGAGTGCCTGGCCAGCACCAGTAAACGGGAAAAGCCGGTACAGCGGGAAGTGGCGCAGCTTGGCAGCGCGCTCGCTTCGGGGGCGAGAGGCCGGGAGTTCAAATCTCCCCTTCCCGACTAGGTACGACGTGCAGGGTAACCCCCTGTTCGCGGCATGCGTCTTCTTACTCGTCCTGGCTCATAACCAGGCAACGATGGGGCGCCCCTTGCTGGAGAGGGAGCTGACTGAAGTCCAGCGTCGTACCGTAACGGAGCGTGGCTCAGGTTGGCAGAGCGTCCGGCTGGGGGCCGGAAGGTCGCGGTTTCAAATACCGCCGCTCCGACTCAGCGATCACCGGCTCTAAGTGCAGCGGCAGTGAAGGGCCACGCTCTGCCAGTGATCGCAGCTTGTGTGTGGTGCGTTCGTACCGAGGCCCGGCCGGGGTGTGCAGGAGAAGGACGTCCGGGTCGGTAACACCAGGGCCTGGTCCCTGGCGAATGGCGGCCGGCGCAGAGCGGGAGCACCACACAGCGGGATGTAGCGCAGTCTGGCAGCGCGCCGCGTCTGGGGCGCGGAAACCGCGGGTTCGAGTCCCGCCGTCCCGACCAGGAGAATTCCTGGTGACGTGCGCAGAGCCGGGGCTCCCTCCTGGATACCCCGGCTCTGCCTGAACGGGCGGCTAGCCGAACAGATGCGTCCTCATGGTCTTCTCCCTCTGCTCCGTACGGAAAGTAGTGTCACCGTAACACGTTGCCATTTATACGGCCATACCTGCGGATCAGGCAGTGCCGGCACCCAGCTGGCGGTGCCACGGCCCGGCCAGCGCCAGTGCGGCGAGAACCCCGAGGCCGCCCCAGACCGCGATGACAGCAGGCGGGGTGAGCCAGGTGAGCATGGCCCCGGCCGCCACGATGGCCAGCGACTGCCCGGCCATGATCCCGGCGTTGCCGACACCAAACGCGGCGCCCAGGTGCTCGGCCGGCACGGCTTCCGCGAACACCGCGTTGGCTGAGGTCATGTAGCAGGTGAAAGCCCCGGAAACCGCCAGCAGGGCCAGTGCCCCGGCCAGCGGTGGCCGCCCGGCGAACCCGGCCAGCACGGCAGCGGATATCCCGGCGAGCAGCACAGCCAGGCGGGTGCCACGGGTGGCAGGCACCAGCCGGGGCCATAGCAGCAGCCCGGCGGTCACCCCGGCGGCAGTAGCAGCGAGCAGGCACCCGGCGGTGACGGGCCCGCCGCCCAGCGAGTGCGCCAGCGGCACGGCGATCCCGTCTGTGACCGCGACAAATGCGGGCAGCCACCCGGCCAGCAGGGACAGCCGCGCAACCCGGCTGCTGAGCACGGCCCGCAGCCCGGTCAGCAGCTGGGAGCCCTCCAGCTGGGCTGCCGGGTTACCTGCCGGGCGGCTCCGGACCCCGGCCAGGATCAGTGCCGCCGAGGCGGCGAACGTGGCCGCGTCGGCGAGCAGCGCCCCGCGTGGCCCGGCCAGCCCGGTCAGGACCCCGCCCACCGCGAACCCAGCCACCTGGCCGGCCTGGTAGGTGGACAGGGTAACCGCCATGCCGAGCGGGTACGCCTCCGCGCCGAGCACGTCCCGGTTGGCGGCTCCCCGCGCTGAGGCGAACGGGGCCGACACCAGCGACACCGCAGCCAGCAGGGCCACCAGCACCGCCAGCGGCATCCCGCGGATGGCCATGATCAGCACGAGCACGAAACTGACGGCGTCGCAGGCCACCATCACGGTGCGTCGGGGATAGCGGTCAGCCAGCCAGCTCAAGCCGATACCGCCCAGGCACATAGGCAGCATGGACGCGGTGAAGGTGGCCGCGGCCAGCAGCCCGCTCCGGGTCCGGTCATAAACCAGTACCGTCAGGGCGATCCGGGCGAACTGGTCCCCGGCGATCGAGGCCAGCTGGGCCGCCCACAGCACGGTGAACTCCCGGACTGCGAAGACGTCCCGGTAGGTGACACGAGCGGGCCGGGCAGGAGCGGTAACCGGGGCCATTATCACATTCCGTAACTGGACGATATGTGCGGGTTACGGCGAGGCTAACACAAGCGGGGACAGCAGTCATTAGCTCCGCTAACGGAAAATCCATGGGGCCTTAGCTCAGCGGCAGAGCGACGGTGTGAAATACCGTAGGTCGGAGTCTCAGAATCTCCAGGTCCCACTAGGCATGACGCTGGTGCAGGCCCCGTGAATGGGAGCCAGTGACCGGGAGGGTAGCGCTGCCCCGGTAAAGCCTGACCTCGGCCGGGGTCCGGGTCTCATGCCTCCCGGGGCACCTCACAACGGTGTCGGCACCCTGCTCAGCTAGCGCCGTGACGCACACGGTCAGCGGCTGGGGCAGGCTCTGGACCGGCACGGCCCCGGGACCTCGCGGATGAGTCCCAACTGGCCGGGTGCCAGCCTTCCAAGCTGGTTGTTGCGGGTTCGAGTCCCGTCATCCGCTCTGTGTACTACGCGCCGGTAAGCTCAGCCTGGTAGAGCGTCTGACCCTTAATCAGATGGACGGGAGTTCAAATCTCTCCCGGCGCACAAGACCTTTCCGGGTTCTTACGCTCCCGGCCTGGCCTGAACGGCCCTCATGATCTGCTCGTGACCCGTTCAGGCGGCCATTTATGTCCCTCCCCCTCCGGCCGCCGGTCAGGAGAGCATCCGTGAGCCCCGGCAGGCACCGCAGGGCCCCGTACAGCCAGCCGCAGCATGCAGCTCCCACAGCTGCGCAGGCCATGGCCCAGGGCGCGGCGGTCAAGGCAGCTCCGGCCGCGCTGGCCGCGGGTGCTCTCCTGGCCCCTCAGTCCCCGGCCATGGCCGTCTTCACCCCGGTGGCAGCGCCAGCCGTCTGGAGCCAGCAGGTCCCGGCACAGCCTGGCGGCCAGATCACCGCACAGCTGGCCAGTTTCGCCCCGCCGCCCGTGACGGACCCGGTTACCCCGGCGCTGGATGAGCCCTACGCCGAGCAGGTGGTGCAGGACTGGCGGATATACGCCACGCCGCTCCCGCCGCACATCCCGGCGGACCGCATCACCACGGACGCCCTGGTCGTGCACCACGAGGCGGCCCCGGGCAGCCGGCACTACACCGTCCAGCCGGGTGACACGCTGTCCGCGATCGCGCTGAAGACACTGGGCAGCGCGGCAGCCTGGCACCGGATCTGGGACGCCAACCGCGCGGTCATCGCCAATCCCAGCCTGATCATGGCGGGCGAGGTGCTGGCCATCCCGGGTGACGCCACCCCGGCCCTGGTCCCGGCTGCCCTGGCCGCCACTGCGGCGCGCACCATGACCGCGCTGTCCGGCACGCTGTCCTGCGCCGGGCTGGAGGCGCTATGGGACCAGGCGGGCGGCGCCCCGGACGAGGCGTTCATGGCGGCTGAGATCGCCCAGGCCGAATCTGGTGGCAATCAGTTCGCAACCGGCGGTGTGGGCGAGCGCGGGTACTGGCAGATCAATCCCAACCACGGGGCGCTGTCCACCTACGCCTCGCTGGGCAACGCCGGGGCCGCGATCGAGCTGTCTCATGACGGCACCGACTGGGACGCCTGGACGACGTTCCTGGCGGGCGCCTACCAGGGCCGGTGCTAGACCCGGGCGGGTGGCGGAACGGCAGACGCGCTGGCCTCAAGTACCAGTGCCTTAACCGGCGTGAGGGTTCAACTCCCTCCTCGCCCACGGTTTTTGCTTCACGATGCGGTGTGGGGGACGCTGGCAAACCCGCCGGGCTCTGGACCCGGAGATAACCCTGGTTCGATTCCAGGCACCGCAGCTAGGCAGCCGAGACCGGTCTACGCGGGCATTACCTGGCGGGACCGGGAACAGGGACGCCTGTGCGGTGTGCCAGGAGTTTGCGACCCTGGTCTCGCAGGCTGCTGCTGCCCCGGTAGTTCAGCCGGAAGAACAGCTCACTCGTAATGAGCAGGTGCCCCGTTCGAGCCCGGGTGGTGGAATGGTATACGCGCCAGCTTGAGGTGCTGGTGCCCCGCAAGGGGCGTGCGGGTTCAAGTCCCGCCCCGGGCACGCAGGACGGTCACGACGCCGGGAACGGGGAGCGAAGGCGCCCGTCCGGCCCGGTCAGGGATACCTCGCTCATAACGGCGCGCGCGGCCGGAGTCCCCTGATCCTGTTCCATGTGCCAGCCCCTCGGCAGCGAGATCACCTGCGGCCCCTGTGGTCCTGGGTAAGACAGAACTACCCTTTCAGTTACCTGTTTCTGAGTTACGGTTCCACTACCAATGGTTACTGACGGGAGGAGGCGGTCATGGTTACCACCGAAACCGACCTGATGTTTTACCACGCCTGACAGTCACGAACGCAGGAGCCCGGAGCCGCAAAGGCCCGGGTTTTCCTGCGCCCCGGGCACAAGACGGTGCCGCCTTAGCTCATCGCTGGCAGAGCGGCTGACTTGTAATCAGCAGGTGGCCGGTTCAAGCCCGGCAGGCGGCTCTGGTGGGGTGTAGCTCATCGCTGGCAGAGCGCCGGGCCTTGGTCCCGGAGGCGTGAGGTTCGAGCCCTCAGACCCCAGCTAGCATGCCATCCAGGCGGACGCTGCCCACAGGCACCCGATGTGGAACGCCTGATCCAGCGCGTAACTGCCGGTCCCGAGCACGGGGTTGTCGTCCCGGCCGGGCCGCGGCTGGCCCAGTGCCCAGAACTCGCCCCGCCCGGCCAGGTGCGCCAGCCGGGCCAGCCCGGTCAGCGGCTCAGAGCTGCGCCGGTCCGCCAGGTAATGCGAGGCGGCGTCAGCGGCCAGGGCTATCACCGCCCGGCCGGGCCTGATCTGGCGCCCGGACAGCTGCAGCGCGGCCAGGGCGGCGGCCTTGCCCGCGGTCAGCGTCGCGACATGCGCCGCGCAGGCCCGGCGGCCCCGCGCACCAGGCTGGCCCTTGGTGGTGGCCTGCGCTGAGGTCTGGGCCCAGTGATCGCCCGCCTGGTGCGCGGCGAACAGGGCCGCGAAGACGTCTCCGGGGGAAGCTCGCATACCTCTAGTTCACTGGCTGCCGGCCCGCCGGGCTGGCCCACCTGACGCACAGAAGCTGCGTCATCTGATACAGGCTGTCCCAGATACTCAGCGGCAGCCTTCCCGCCCCGCTAGCTCAGCCCGCAGAGCGTCGCCTGTGTAAGATGATGGTGTGCCTAATACACACAGCATCGGCGATCGGACCGAAGCCATCGTCATGGCAGCCCTTCTCCAGGTCTACGACAGCGTACTGATCCCTTTCGGGAACGGCCGTCGCTACGACATGGTGGTGGACGATGGGGGTAAGTTCCTGCGCATCCAGTGCAAAACGGGCTGGATGCGAGATGGCCGCATAGATTTCAACGCAGCCAGCTCGCACGCTCACCGCGGCGGCAGCACCCGGCCTTACCGGGGAGAAGCTGAGTACTTCGGCGTTTACTGCCCGCAGAACACCAAGGTCTACCTGGTGCCGGTCGAGGACGTGGGAAGCCGTCTCGGATCGCTCAGGCTGGAGCCGGCCAGGAACAACCAGCAGAAGGGGATCAGGCTGGCCGAGCAGTATGAGCTGAACACGCCTGCTTAGTGACAATGGCAGCACGCCTCCTTGGTAAGGAAATAGTCGGAGTTCGATCCTCCGAGCAGGCTCGTAAGGCGAAGGTCAGCGGTTCGATCCCGCTGTGGGGCTCGCAGTACATGTGGGTGTAGCGCAGCTGGCAGCGCGCTACCTTGCCAAGGTAGAGGCCGCGGGTTCGACCCCCGTCACCCACTCTGAGATCACATCCTGTCTTGACCTGACGCTGGACCGCCTGACTGAACCTCATGCGGCATCCGCCACAACCGTCAGCGAAAACCGGCAATGTGGTCTCCCCCGTCCGGGTGGTGGAACGGCAGACACGCCAGGTTCAGGCCCTGGTGCTCCCCACGGAGCGTGAGAGTTCAAATCTCTCCTCGGACACTGAGCACGGCCAAGGAGGATTCGCCTAGTCCGGTCTATGGCGCCTCACTGCTAATGAGGTTGGGCATCGCGTCCCTCACAGGTTCAAATCCTGTATCCTCCGCGCTCCTGGCGGGTATCACCCGGATGTGCCGCGACGGTCCTGGGGTGAGCCGCCGCGTACCGCCACGCAGCACAACCTGCGCGTGCGCACCGGGCACTGGCTCGCCGGCAAGGGCACCTGGTCTGACCAGGACCGCCGGCTCAGCGCTCACCTGCATTTCCGGATCTGGCGCAAGCGCGGTGCGGTCAACACCTGGACGGGCCAGGTCCGCAAGCTGGAGCGGCTGCCCGGCTGGCGCTGGCAGAAGCTGAGCAGCTGGATCACCATCGCCGGGAGCCTGGCCATCATCTGGATGATCGGCGGCAGGGTTCGCGTCTTCGGGCTGGTTGCGGCCTGGGTGATCTGGCGCTGGTACCGCTGGTGGCTCAGCTAGACCGGGAGGATTCGCCTAGTCCGGCCTATGGCGCGCGCCCGGAAAGCGCGTTGGGGTAACACCCTCGTGAGTTCAAATCTCACATCCTCCGCTTTATCCTGAACCTGGTGCTGGCATGTAAGTGCGCGCGGTCGGAGACCCGCCCTTGCCAGCACTGCCTGTTTCACCTGGAGGGGCCATCCGAGGGCTGGCGCCGGATACCGTCCCGAAAACGGTCAGGGGTAACTCCCGTGTGGGTTCGATCCCCACCTCCTCCGCGCAGCACCATGGGCGAGCAGCGTAGCCGGTTCTCGCAGTTCCCTGATAAGGAAAAGGTCGGAGGTTCAAATCCTCCCTCGCCCACCACGGCGGTATAGCTCAGGGGCAGAGCGATCCCCTCATAAGGGAGAGGCCGGTGGTTCGATCCCACCTTCCGCCACGCACGGGCCGGTAACTCAGCTGGTCAGAGTGACGTCACGTATAATGATCGCGTGGCCAGCCTTCTGCCCCATCCAGCCCCGTTTACTGCGTACACGGTATATGGGCCCTATCTGGACCAGAAGCAGAACAGGAAGATCGTTGTTCTCACCAGCCCACATCACCGGACAACGATGAGCTTCGCTCGTTACCTGCTGTCAATCCGGCTTGGCGCTATTCCAGCCCAGGAGGTGGACGCTGATCATATAGACGACGATCCGTCTAATGATGATCCGGCGAACATCCAGTCTCTGGCACGAGCAGCCAACATCAGGAAGGGGCATAAACCAGCGGCTGTAGTTATGCTGGTCTGCCCCGGGTGCGGTAAATCTTTCGAGCGGCTGCGCAGGCAGACGCACCTGGTCAAGGGCGGCAATCCGTCCTCTTGCTCTATTAAGTGTGCCCGGGATGTCCAGTTCGGCCGAGGCGCGGTAGCTGAGCTGGTCCAAGCAGCCGACTCATAATCGGCCGTACGTGGGTTCAAGTCCCACCCGTGCCACCTAAGACGGGGGTCGCGGGTTCAAGCCCCGCCCGGCCCACGGGCCGCTAGCTCAATGGCAGAGCAGCATCCTTTTAAGTTGCACGTTCAGGGTTCGAGTCCCTGGCGGCCCACCCGGTCTTGCCCGCCTCGGTCAGCAAGGCCCCGATGCCGTGACTCACGTTCAGCGCGTCAGCGAACACCGGCCGCTCCAGGGTGATCCCGGTCGGGCGGTGCGTCAGGGTCAGGAGCCTGCCGTCGCCGGCCGGCACGGCGTCGATGTCGGCCTCGGCGAGCTGCCGGAGAATTCCCTGGTCGATGGCCACGCCTGCACTGTACCGGCGCCCGTAGTTCAGCGGACAGAGCGGCTGCCCTCTAAGCAGATGGTCGCGGGTTCAAATCCTGCCGGGCGCACAGGAGCCAGGTCCCGGGCAGCAGACCTGGCTCCTGTGGTTACGGGGGGTTGCCCCAGCGGGGGCCGGGCGTCAGAACCGGTAGGTCGTGAACCGGTAAGTCACGAAATCCATGGAGGCCCCTTCCTCTGTTGCGGACAGTAAGGGCACCGTAACTCTGCTGCTAGCAACTGTCCACCTCCGTGCACAGGTAACTACTATCCGATGCTTCAGCAGCAGTATCCAGGTCCCTGTCGTCTAGTCAGGCTCAGGACGCCGTCCTCTCAAGGCGGTGACGCGGGTTCAAAGCCCGCCAGGGACGCGGTCAGCGCGGTGGGGGCCCTGATGGCTAACGGGCCGCGCGCCTTTCAAGCGCGTAGGGTGAAACCGCACGGGTTCGATTCCCGTCACCGCGACCGCGGGGTGGTGCAGTTCGGCAGCACACTGGGCTCATAACCCAGAGGCCGCAGGTTCAAATCCTGCCCCCGCTACCAAGAGTGATCACTTCGCCCCGCCTTGTCCTCAAGATCACGTACGGGTTACGGTAAGCCTGATGCGATCAGGAGACAGGCGGGAGCCCGGAGGGAGTGCCGGGCGGAAATGGCGGTAATGATGGCTGAGTTTGCCGTGCTCGCTGACATGGATGGGCTGCTGCTCGATACCGAGCCGCTGTGGCGGATCGCCGAGCAGGCGGTGGCAGGGCGGCTCGGGTCCTGATGAGTTACGGTGATGACTTTACGGAATCGGTGAGGCACAGGAGGTAACCAGTGAAGACGCGATCTCGGCTTGGTACCTGCCCTGAATGCGGCGTCCCGTTCACGCTCGGCTCCCAGGGAGGGCTGGTTCATCCCAGCCCGTGCCAGAACTGGCTGCTTGGTCATCGCCCGGCACCCGTCCTGACGTCCCGGTTCAGCTGGCGGGACTGGGACGTGACATCGCTCTTGCCTGCGGGCTGGCAGCGCCAGGTGCTGGCTGTGGCCGCCGATCCCGCTGCGGTTGTGCACCAGGTGATAACGCCTACCTCGGTAACCTCACGTGAGGACGACAAGGCTCTCCAGCTGGATACTTACGTCGTGCCCGGGAACGTCCTGGCCCGCCAGCTGCCCTGGGCTGACACCCTGTACCGCGGCCCGCTGAAGCAGCTGGCCCAGGAGATCAGCACCGAGGAACTGGGCGTCGCGCAGGACATCCGGTACGGGGCTGTGCTCAACGTGCAGCCAGAAGGCCCACGGTATGAGCTGCACGTCGATTCCCAGCCCGTTCAGGGCCTGCTGTACTTCACCTCCCATCCGGCCGGCTGCGGCGGGGCGCTGCGCATAGCCGGCCAGGGCGACGTGCGCGGCCTGGCCGCCGTGGAAGAGGCCCCCATTGTGATCTACCCGCAAGCCGGGCATTTCCTGGCTTTTGATGGTCGCGGCCATACCCATTACGTGGACCAGCTCATCCGGCGCGTGCGGGCACCGAGACCACCCAGCGGGTACCCGCAGCTCCGGGTTGTCATGGCCTGCAACTACTACACCCGCAGCAGCCCGGAATCCAGCCGCCCGGCCGACCTGTCTGACCACCTGGGGCTGACGTCCTCGTGAAGCCCAGGGCAGGCCAGCGGCTTCGCATCATCATCAGCCTCCCGGCAGTGGATGTCCTGTCATTTGCGCTCAACCCGGAGAACACGCCCTCCTGGCTGGATTTTGTGGAATCCGAGACCGCCAGCGAATGGCCACCCAGGATTGGCACGGTCTATACGTCCCGGGCCAGATCGGGGTCCGTCACCTGCTATGAGCTGACGGAGCTGACGCCGGGGGCCTTCACCCTCAGCACGGATTCGGGTTACCACGTGCGTTACGCAGTCACCAGGCTCAGCAGCAACAGCAGCGAGCTAGAGTACCAGGAATGGTCCGATTCGGGATACCTGGAACACCCGTTCACAAGCGCAGAGCTGGAGTCGTTCCGGCAGGCCGCTGAGACACAGGCGGCGTAGCAGCGATGCCGGGAGCCGCAGCGATCATCCTGGCAGCCATGGCGGCAGCAGCCACACTGTATGGCAGCTGGATCATGATCCGGGACAGCCGGAAACCGGACGAGCGCGCTGACCTGCGGCTATCGTCCTGGTCGCTGTGGTCCGCAGCCGCGGCGACCGGGACGGCCGGGGAGCTGGCGGTAGCACCCCGGCAGCTGGCCAGCGGCTTCTATACCGGCCTGGATGCGGCTGCCTGCATGATCGTGCTCTGCGTGGCCTGGATGTACGGGACCCGGGAATTCAGCCGCCTGGATGCCGTGTGCACCGTACTGGCTGGCGCCGGGATCGTGATGCTGGCGATCGCTATCGCCAGCCCGCGGGCACTGCCTGTCTGGGCGGCCATCACAATCTCGGCGCTGACCGACCTGGCCGCGTTCATCCCGACATACCGGCACGGCTGGGCTGATCCCGGCGGGGAGCCCTGGGCGGGTTTCGCCTGGTTCGGCCTCGGCGGCACCCTGACCCTGGCTGCGGTCCTGGTGCATCAGCCCAGTGCGGCCGGGCTCATCTACCCGGGGTACCTGCTCGCCGCCAACGCTGCCATGGTGAGCATTATCCTGGCCCGGCCCTCCCGGCAGCCCGCCCGGATGGCCGCCTTCATAAACGATCCCCTGTAGCTCAATTGGCAGAGCGCCCGGCTGTTAACCGGAAGGTTCCAGTTCGAGTCTGGCCAGGGGAGCGAGGCGCCGCAAGCCACTGCACGGATAGCCACGTGGCCTCACACGGCTAGCATCATCAGCACGACCGCACTACCCCCAGGGGACGTAGCTCAGTCCGGTCAGAGCGCCAGATTGTCGATCTGGACGTCGCGGGTTCAAATCCCGTCGCCCCCGCTAGCAGGCAGTCCCTCCTGCTTGCCCCCTGGCTCCCGGCTGCCAAGGCGCGCCAGCCATTTTGAGCGGGTGGCCACCGGTCACGGGGCGAAGCTGCCACTAGCCAGGCGGATGGGACACAAGGGCTCGTAGCTCAGCGGGAGAGCACCCCCCTGACACGGGGGAGGCCGGTGGTTCGATCCCTCCCGGGCCCACGCAAGACAAGCGCCCATCGTCCAACGGATAGGGCTGCGGCCTACGGAGCCGCCAATGGGGGTTCGAGTCCTCCTGGGCGCGCGTATGGCAGTTAATTAGCTGAAGTTCGTCGGTAATTAACTGTTATTCAGCTGGTTTTGCCAGCACGGACGTGTAGCTCAGCGGAACGAGCAGCGCTCTCACACAGCGAAGGTCCCTGGTTCGATCCCAGGTACGTCCACGGTGGCTGTGGCTGAAAGGCTATGGCGCTGGGTTGTGGGTCCAGAGGATGCCGGTTCGAGTCCGGTCAGCCACCCCAAGGCAGGGTGCCCGAGTCTGGCTAAAAGGGGCCGTCTGTAAAACGGTTGCTTCGGCTTCCCAGGTTCAAATCCTGGTCCTGCCACGTGAACGAGAAGAAGATGCGGATCGGCCTGGACTACTGGCAGGTCTGCAGCCACTGGCCGTACTTCCGCGACCTGTCCGCCGCGCTGATGGCGGCCGGGCACGAGGTCTACGTCATCTCCGGGGTCGGGGACCGGACCCGTGGCACGGTCGCCGCTGATGTGGCCGCCCGCGGGATCACCTGCACCGCCGTGCACGAGGTCTGGTTCGCGCACCCGCGCGAGTCGCCCGCGCTCAAGCTGGAGCTGTGCCTGTCGCTGGGCATCGGGGTCTACTACGACGACCGGGCCGACGTGTGCGACCTGCTGAATGAGCACGGCATCCTGGCCCTGCACGTGCCCCGGCGGCGGCCCGGTCAGCACGACCTGGCGGCTGAGAGAGCATGAGAACGGCGGCCAGTCCCGTGGGAGGGCCGCCAGCAATAGCACGATTTTACGCGCCCATCGTTCAATGGATAGGGCACCGGCCTCCGGAGCCGGCGATGTGGGTTCGAGTCCCGCTGGGCGCACGGTGAGAGCAGCGAGCCTGCCGTCATGTGTAGAGGGCTGTGACGGGTACCTCAGCGGCGGTTATACCGAAAGCCGGGTGTCTCCGGCGGCAAAGCGGCAGGTTAGACGGGACTTCTCTGCTGCTCTCACTTCCTGGCGGTGTGGCCGAGTCTGGATAGGCAGGCGCCTGCAAAGCGCCGCACCGGGGTTCGATTCCCCGCCCCGCCTCTGATTTTCCGGGCGCCCGGAATTTTGGTCCCGCCCTGATTTGCCAGGAATCCCGGTTACCGGGACCACAGGGCGGGACCGTTTCACTATCCGCACAGATCCGGAGCAGACCGGCTGCACACGTTCACTTTCACACCGTGGCGGCCTGGCCCGCAAGACGCTGGGACAAGCGGGGACAAGCTGGGACTTCTGGCCCCGTAGCTCAATGGATCAGAGCCACGGCCAGCTAGCTGGTAGTCTATAAACCATGGCCCTCACTACCAATGAGAAGGGTGCACGGACTGAAGGCGCTATTCTCTCGGTCTTGCTGCATGCTGGCTACAACGTGCTCGTGCCATTTGGGGTTACGCGGTATGACCTGGTCATTGAGTCGAGCGGCCAGTTCAAGCGGGTTCAGTGCAAAACAGCACGCCTGGTGAGGGACGGTTCGGCGCTAGAGTTCAATGTCTCCAGTTCGGGGCCCGGATCGCCGCGTAAGTGTTACGAGGGCCAAGTTGATCTTTTCGGGGTTTATCTAGCCGCTCTAAGCCAGGTCTATCTGATCCCTATTGAAGATGTAGCTGGTTACAGGCGCACGGTCGCCCTTAGACTGCAGCCTGCCCGCAATAACCAGTCTCTAGGTACTAGGGACGCTGCGGCATACCTGCTAGACCCAATGGCTCGTAGCTCAGAGGATAGAGCGGCGACCCCCTAAGTCGTGCGTGCGGGTTCGAGTCCCGCCGGGCCAACCTAAGCCGGGTGTGCGGGTTCGAGTCCCGCCGGGGCCACAATACGCGAATCGCGTAATGATGCTCACGCTATGGATCAGGCCTGGAGACGGGCCGGAGAGCGGCGGTTATCACGCCAGGGCGCAAGCCCACCCGGGGTCTGTGAAGCCCCAGCCCCTTCCAGGGGTCTAGCCGGTGCTCAGCTTTCGCCCGTCTCCTCACGATTTGCTGGCGGGCCGGATGAAGGCTGGTTACCGATGGTTCGATTCCACCGGGCCGGGATAAAACCTGGCCCTCCCCGCAGGGCGGGGAACCCGGTCTTCGCGCTTCGCTCGCCAGCTCGCTTTACCTGGCAGGCCGGATGGCAACCGGTTACCCACTGTGGATGGCGAGGTTGCGGGTTCGAGTCCCGCCTGGGGTCAGTGACCCCGGTAGCTCAACGGCAGAGCGCGTAAAACCCGGTAGCCGCACTTTGCTTGCCAGGCACAACTGAAGACGCAGGGCCCCCGCGGGCCGGATGGTGACCGGTTCTCACCTTTCTCATCCAAAGGAATCTGTGAAAACAGCCCGGCTGCCGCTTTTCGCTCGCGGGGCCCTGCGCCCTCAGCCCGCACGACCGCAGCACGAACCGCACGACAGGAGGTGCGCCATGACCGATGCGCTGGAGCTGATCCGGACCCGCAACGCCGCTACGCCTGTGCACGTCCAGGCGGACCCGCGGCAGGTGCCCAACCACACCGGGGGCTGGGGCTTTGCCGTCGCTGACGAGGTGCGGCTGCGCCGGTTCCTGACCATGGGCACCACGGGCGGCACGTTCTACGTGGACGAGGCGCAGCTGACCCGCGAGAACGGCGAGCTGGTGCTGGCCTGGGCGCGGGACCGCACCGGGCAGCTGGTGGGCCTGGTCACCCAGATCTCGGTCGCGGGCCGGGCTCCGCGGCAGGCCCCTGCCCTGCTGGCGCTGGCGGCGGCCCTGCAGCTGGGCGCCACCGCGGAGGGCCGCCGGGCGGCTGAGCGGGCGGTCCCGGCTGTCGTGCGGACCGGCTCGGCCCTGGCGACGTTCTGCAAGTACATCGAGCAGTTCGGCGGCTGGGGCCCGGTGACCCGGCGGGCGGTGTCGTCCTGGTACCTGGGCCGCGACCCGGACGCGCTGGCCTACCAGCTGGTCAAGTACCGGCAGCGGGACGGCTGGACGCACGCCGACATCCTGCGGCTGGCGCACCCGTACCCGGCCCTGCCGGACGGCACCGTCATGGAGATGCACAGCCGGCTGTTCGCCTGGGTCACCTCGGGCGTGGTGCCGGATGAGCTGATGCCAGACTGGGTCCGGGCTTACCTGCGGGCGCGCGACATCGAGCGGGCGTCCGGCTCCGCGCTGGCCCGGCGGGCGAAGGCGGCGGCGTACGTGCAGCTGATCGCCGACTACCCGGGGCTGCCGTGGGAGGCGCTGCCGGACGGGGCCCGGGCCATGCCGGAGGTCTGGGGTGCCCTGGTCGATGCGGGCATGCCTATCACCGCGCTGATCCGGAACCTGCCGACGCTGACCCGGCTGGATGTCATCGCGCCCATGTCGGCCCGGCTGCGGGCGGTGTGTGACCGGCTGCGGGACGCGGAGCTGCTGCGGCGCGGGCGGGTGCACCCGATGTCGCTGCTGATCGCGGCCCGGGTCTACACGACCGGGCGCAGCCAGAAGGGCTCCAGCCGGTGGGCGCCCATCCCGCAGGTCACCGATGCGCTGACCGATGCGTTCTACCTGGCCTTCGGCGCGGTGGAGCCGGCCGGGAAGCGGACCATGATCGCGCTGGACATCTCGGCGTCGATGGGCTGGAACGCGGCCGGCTACGGCTGCACGGCGCGGGAGATGACGGCGGCCATGGCGCTGGTTACCATGGCCACCGAGCCGGCCTGGGGCGTGTACGGGTTCAGCCACGAGTTCCGGCCGCTGGACCTGTCCCCGCGGATGCGGCTGGACACCGTCCTGCGGCGGGTCTCGGACCTGCCCATGGGTGCCACCAACATCGCGCTGCCGATGATCTGGGCCGCGCAGAACCGGGTGGAGGTGGACACGTTCACCGTCTGGACCGATGGTGAGATCAACGTGGGCCAGGCGCACCCGCACCAGGCCCTGGAGGCCTACCGGCAGACGATGGGCATCGGCGCGAAGCTGCAGTTCGTCGCGACGGTGCCGACGCGCATCTCGGTGGCCGACCCGGCCGACCCGGGCACGCTGGACGTCTCCGGGTTCGACGCGGCGGTCCCGGTGCTGCTGGCCGACCACTCGGCCGGGCGGCTGTAGCCTGGAAGCCCGCAAGGGCCCGCCGGGCCGCTGGCCGCCATCCCGTCCGCGGGGTGGCGGCCAGCACCGTTCCCGCGCCGCCACCACAGCAGGGGACGATCATGGCAAAGACACGGCACTGGCAGGTGCAGGTCACCTATCCCGGCAACCGGACGCTGCTGTTCGGCGTGACCGCGGCCAGCCTGCCCGCCGCGCTGCTGAAGGCGTACCGGCACGCCGCGCTGCTGCCCGGTATCGCCAGCCGCATCCGGGTCACCCGGCTGTACGGGCGGCACCACCCGCTGCGGCGCCGCCCGGCGGGGGCTGGCGCGCAGGCCGCCCAGCAGGCATCCTGAAAGAGCGCGGGACTGACCTTCCTGCCCTTGCCGGGCCCCGCCGGGCGCAACCTGGCTGCCTTGCCCAGGCCGGCCGGGCCCGGCCCTTCTCCCTGGCCGGCTGCGGGCCGGGCCAGGAGAAGGCTACGCTGCCGCTATGACGCTGCCCTCCCGGCGCGTGGTGCTCACTGCCCTGGCGGTGGCGGGCACAGCGGTAGCCGGTGCCGTTCTCGCCCTCGCGGTCGCCACGCGGCTGCTGTATGACCCGCCGGAGTGGGAGCCGGAGCCTGGTGAGCCGGAGCCTGGTGAGCCGGACCCGGGCACCCCGCCGGGGTTCATGGCCGCCTGAAGGCACAGCAGAGCCCCCGTGAGCTGGCTGCCCAGCGGGGGCCATCGGGGGGCTCTGCCGGAACTCCTGGCCCACGCGAGCCAGTCCATCCGCACCTGGTCCTCATCTGCGGTATACCCAGGTGCAGCGCCCGCCACCCCGGAAACCCCGTGAAATCATGCAGCCGGCCGGTATCGTACGCCTATGACGGAAACGCAGATCGCAACGGGGGAGCAGCTGTGGCAGCGCCTGTCCGAGAAGGACGGGTTCCTGCGCCCAGCTGAAGTTGCCGTACTGCTGCGGGTCAGCGCCAGCACGGTCACGCGCTGGTGCGACCAGGGCAAGCTCGCCCCCGATGACTACATCCGCACCCCGGGGCGGCAGCGGCTGATCCGGGCCGCGGCGATCCGGCGCATCCTGTGGCCGGACGGGCCGCCCGTGCCCGTGCCCGCGGCGCACCTGCCGGACGTGCTGCCGGTCGCCAGCTGACCGGCGAGGCCCCTGCTCAGCTTCCGGGCACTGCCTGGACCCGGAGGTACTGGGCGTCCAGCGGGATCGCCGCCTTGTCCGTGGCGGTGACCTCGATTACCGCGATCTCCTGGCCCCGCTCGTCGCAGTAGGTGATCCGGAACCTCATGGCGCCCCGCTGCTGAACAGCCCGGCGTAGGCATCCCGCCAGCGGACCCAGTGATCCTCGATCAGGTGCTGGCGCGCCATCTGGCGGGCGGCGGCGCCCATAGTTGCGCGCAGGTTATTATCGGCGGCCAGCTCGCTCATGTATTTAAGCCATTCGTGCTCCTGCTTAACCAGGAAGCCGCTGACGCCGTGGGTGATCACGCCGCGGTAGGCCGGGCAGTCGCTCGCGATCACCGGGATGCCGCGCGCCCCGAACTCGATCGCCTTGATCCCGGACTTGGAGGCGCTGAACGTGGTCGGGTACAGCGGGCACAGGCCGATGTCGAAATCAATCCCGGCGAAGTACCGGGTGGGGTTGTCGTTGATCTGCACCCAGGGCTGGTAGAACATCCGGTCCGCCGGGGCGCGGATGGTGGCCCGGTAGTCGGTGCCGCCGAGCTGGGCGTCCCAGCCGCTGAACCGGCGCAGGAACCGGCGGATGGGCGCGGCCACCTGGCCGATGTCCACACCGTGGCTGGCCCCGCCGCTCCAGCCCACCCGCGGCCGGTCCCGGAGCGTGCGCTTCATGGCGGTGGCCCAGCCCGGGATGCAGTTGGGCAGCACCGTCACGTGATCGCTGAAGGCACGCATGACCGCGGCCAGCGGCTCGGTGCTCACCGTCACCAGGTCCGCGGTGGCCGCGGCGTGCTCGATCGCGTCCCGGATGTCGGGGCGCTGGTAGAGCCGGTAGGCGTTCCAGTTCTCCGGGGTGATCGAGAAGACGTCGTCGTCCAGCTCGTACACGGTCCGGCTGAACGGCCCGCGGGCCCGGCGCCACACGCCCAGGCCCTTGTGCGTGTTCCAGCGCTGGGCCACGATCACGTCATAACCCGCCAGCATGGACAGCGTGACCGAGGGCGGGTGGTGCCGGTCCCCGGCGTCGGCGAAGGTCACCTCGATGTCCTCGCTGGCGTGCATCATCTCGCGCAGCGGCAGCTCCATCCGGTAATAGCTGCAGCCGGAGCCGCCGTCGTGACCTGCAAAAACCCTAATTTTTTCTCCTCAGCCAGTACTTCAGGCGCGTAAGTACGAAGCCATTCGATAGCCCAGGCGGTCCTGTCCTCAACACGCTGCCCTGGGGGCTGCGTCACGGACCACAGTTCCAGATTGTGTGGCTGATTATCGTTCCGTATGCCGTTCTTATGGTGCACGTTCTCTCCCGGCAACAGCGGACGGCCTAGCAGCCCTTCCATCACGATCTGATGCTCGTTTACCGAGACTGTCTTTCCTTTGTAGTCCCACTGCCATCTAATGTAGTTCTTGCCGGGATTCCGTATCACTATGGCGCAGCGACAGCGTGGTTTTACGCCAGTCATGCGATAACCTGTAGAATCCAGGAACTCCGACTTGCAACCACAAGACGTGTTCTCGCAAAGATACACGTATCCGCGTTCCTTCGCCGGCTCCCAGTGAAGAATGCTAATAACCCTGTAGCGGCCGACAATATCACCCGGCGCCAGCCTGGGATCAGGCCGTTTCCTGCCTATGTTCCTTTCAAGGCCAAGTTGAAATGCATGCATCTGCACGCTTTTGACCGACCTCTGGAGGTATTTGGCGATAGCTATCGTGGCCATAGGACTATCTCGTACATATGCTGCGCGAAGTTCCCGGTATTCTTCAGGTGTCCACAAGCGTCCAGGCATACTTTAGTGTAATAGAAAAGAAAAGTTCCGCCGTCGTGCCCGGCGAAGATCTTCACAGGTGCAAGGTCACCAGCATCATGTACTGCTCCCCCTCTGCTCGGTAACAGGGATATAGGTCCGCTCGCCCTGGAGCACCCGCACAGCGGTTATTGCATCAGCGATCCGGCTCACGGGCTCGCCCCAGAGCTGGGCCAGCTCGCCCATCGTGACCTCCCCGGCATCAGGGCCCAGGGCGATCACGCGCTCCATCAGCATCTCAAACGGCATTCTCATGGCTGGCCTCCTGTAGCGGTCGCCGCGGGCGTGACCGCAGCTGACGGCGATGCGCCCGGTGACGCCGTGGCACTGCCGGATGCGGTGACACTGGCTGGCGGCTGGCTGCTGGCTGGCTGCTGGCTGGCAGATGGCGAGGTGTCAGGGCGCGCGCTGGCAGAGGGCGCCGCAGCAGACGGCGCGCTGGCAGCTGGCGAGCTGGCCGGCGCGGGCAGGGACGCCGGGGGACGCGGCTGGCTGCGGCTGGGCACGGCTGGGCGTCCCTGGACGACCTCGGATACGGTGCGGCCGGTGGCAGCCTGGGTGGACATGATCACCAGGCCGCCCGCGAGCAGGGCGCCCGCCCCGATGCCGGCCGCGAGGACCAGGGGCAGCCGGCGGCTCAGGTGCCGACGCTCGCGTTCCACCCGCAGGCCGATCACCTGGGTCTCGTGCGGGCTCAGCGGTGCGCCCTTGCGCCGGGCCGCCTCCCGCCGGGCCTTCGCCTTCGCCGCGGCCAGCCGGATGCCGCGCTCGCCGTACCAGCTGCCGGTACCGGACAGCAGCGAGCCCAGGGCCAGCCCGCCGATGGTGCCCGCCGAGCCCAGCAGCGAGCCCAGGAACGAGATGGCCACCGTCATGACCGCGGCGGCCACGATGGCGGGCAGGTGATCCCGGAATTCCTCCGGTGGCGTGCGGTCAGCAAGCGGCGGGTGCTGGCCGCTGCCCGGCGGCTGTGCGGTCACTGGCCGCCCGGGCGCTGCGGCGGCCCGCCGTTGGCATTGCGCCGGGCCGCGTCGGCGATCTGCACGGCCTGGCCGCGGCTGGGCACGACCAGCCCCGCGCCGGACAGGCTGGCCGCCAGGTCCGCGAAGCTCGCCGCCCACTGCTCGGCGTCGGCCTTGGTCAGGGTGACGGTCAGCGTGGCGCTGGTGGTCCGGATGGTCACCACCCCGCGCTCGCCGTCCGGGACAGGCACCTTGCCGGTCAGCATGGCGGCCGGGACATCGGTCTGCAGCAGGGTGTTGCCGGTATCGAACAGCGGCGGCAGGTCACCGGGCTGGGTCATGTCAGTTCTGCTCCTCTCGGGGCGGCAGCGGCTCGGACGGCCCCCGGGCGGGCACGATCAGGCCGTCCAGGCCGTCCCGGACCAGGGTCAGGTTCTGTATCCACAGCTCGATCTCGGGCCGGTCCAGGACCACGGTCAGGGTGGTGCTGGGGGTCCGCACGGTCACCACGCCCTGCTTGCCGACGTCGGTCTCGGTGCTGCCGACCACCAGCGAGACCGGCACCTGGGCCAGCAGGGCGTTGCCCGCGTCCAGCAGCGGCGGCAGGGCGCCCGGGTCGATCTCAGGCACGGCGGCTCCTAGCGGTACAGGCTCGGCCACACATCACTGGTCTCCTCATCCACCCGGACGTGCTCGATGCCGGCGTTGAGCCAGGCCAGCACCAGCTCCCAGTCCTCGAACGCGCTGGCGTGGTCCCAGCTGGCCACCTGGGCGATCTCCCGGCGGTGCATGATCATCGGGGTGCCGACGTTGCCGCAGGCCAGCGGGCCGGCGCCGATGGTGGATGTGCCATGCGGGCCATGACTGCACATCTGGCTGACCGCGAAGCCGGCCTCCGGGTGCTCGTCCAGGGCCTGGGCCAGCCGGGAGCAGTGCGCCGGCCTCAGCGCGTCATCATCATCGCAGTAGGTGATGTACTCCCCGCGGGCCAGCTCCAGGCCGTAGGCGCGGGCATGGTGGCCGTGGTGCGGCTCCGGGTCGTGCGCCGGCAGCTCGCGGTACCACAGGTTCTTCCAGCCATCCAGCCAGGGCATGGACAGCTTCGCGGCCAGCTCCGCGTCCGGGCCGTCGCTGATGACCAGATGCTCGGTCGCCGGGTAGCCCTGGGCCTGGACGCCGGGGATGCACCGGGTCAGCAGGTACTCGTGCCGCTGCCAGGTCGGGGTGATCACCGTGACCAGGGGCAGCTCGCTCATGCGCGCTCCATCACGGTGCGGGTGATCTCCCAGCCGCCGTCCGGGCGGGCGGTCATGCCCAGCGCCACCGTGCAGCCCTCCAGGCCCGGGCCGGCATCCCGGTCCCGCACCAGGTGCCAGCGCGCCGGGCCGGGGCGCACGTCCCGCTCGGCGGGCAGCACCTCGGCGGCGGGCTGCACGCACATGCCCTCGGGCCTGATCCCGTCCGGCCAGGTGATCCAGGGCAGCGCGTCGTCGCTGATCAGCACCCAGTAGCACGCGCTCACAGCGGCCACACCGCCGGGATGGCCAGGGTCTGGTTGAAGTCCGCCAGCCGGGAGGCGGTGAACGGCTCGCCGCCGAGCCTGGCGATGTCGGCGTTCAGCCCGCCCGGCCCCTCCCGCCGGGAGTAGGCATGCCAGGCGGCCAGGTCCGCGGCGGTCCGGGCCGCGCTGCGGGCATAGGTCTCATCGCACGCCGCCCGGCCGGTGGTGTAGTGCTCGTGCCGGATGTGCACGTCATCCAGGTAGCTGATGCCGCAGGACACGCCCCAGGCCATCCAGGCCACGTCCACGTACATGTGCGTCAGCTCCGGCGGGCCGAAGTAGCCCAGCGCGCGGTAGGTGGCCCGGCGCATGAAGATGTGGCAGGCCAGCGTGCCCGGCGCGCGCAGCGGGTACAGGTCGTTGCCGAACGCGAACGGGTTGCGCTCCAGCGCGGCCACGATGGCGCTGTCCCAGCCAGGGGTCTCGCACACGTTGTCATCGCCCACGGTGCCGAGCACAGCGAAGCCGTCCGCGTACAGGGCGGCCAGCCGGTTGACCCAGGCGGTGACGTAGCGCAGGCCGGGCTCGGTCACATACACCGGGCCGGGCGGGTACCCGTCGCGGGTCGGGTCGTCCTCGTCCAGCCCGGCGATCAGGGTGGTGCTGGCGGTCGCGGTGGCCTTCACCGACTCCCACAGCCGGGACAGCCGCGCGGGCCGGCCGCGGCTGGGCACCAGCAGGGCCAGGTCACGCACGGCGCACCTGCCGCTCAGTCATGCTCGCGTCCTTCCGGGTCGAGCCAGGCCAGCCACGGGTAGGCCGGCAGCGGCTTGATCTGGCTGGCGGGCAGCGGTACCCGGGGCTGGCCGGAATGGTCGGCGCTGCGCCAGCGGTACCAGTACAGGGACTCCCCGATCCAGGCCTGGGTCCGGACCTGGCCGCTGGCCCGGACCTGCGCGGCCCAGCGGGAATCCTCGCTGTAATCCGCACCCTCGTACCGGCCGAGCAGGGCCAGCCGCCGCCGCAGCGGGTTGAGGTGGGAGATGTCCCGGTAGATGCCCGCCTGGTCGTGCCACCAGCCCTGGTAGCGCAGCGAGTGGAAGATGGGCATCAGCTGGTCCTCGCCGTCCACCAGCCAGCGGACCCGGAAGCCCACGTAGTCCGGGTCCTCCTGCAGCGCCATCCTGATGAGGCCGGTGTAGCCCGGGGCGATCCAGTCGTCATCGTCGCAGAAGCACACGTAGTCGGCCGTGGCCGAGGTCAGCAGCAGCTGGCGCTTGGCCGCGATGGTGCGCTCGCAGTTGTCCCGGAACGCCAGCACGGCCACGCCAGGGCGCATCTGGGCGTCCAGCTCGGCCAGCAGCCCGCACAGCATCTCGTGCCGGTGCGGGATGGTGGCGATGAGGATCTGCCACAGCGGCGGCCAGCGGGTGGCGCTCACTTCAGCCCCAGCCCGAGGTCCGAGACCACCCGGAATGCCGGGTCATCGGTGGCGATGTCGGGGTCCGCGGCGTACTTGCCGTGCAGGTAGCCCAGGGCGTAACCCAGCCGGGCGCCCTTGATCCCGGACTCGCCCATGAGCCGGGTCAGCTGGCCCAGCTCGCCGGGCAGCGGGTCGGCCGGGGGCCGCATCCGGGCCGCGCAGGCGGGCCGGCCGCACCGGTACACGCACGTGCAGTGCGCCCAGCCCAGCCCGTGATCGCATGGCAGGCAGCTCATAACAGGATCGGCACTTCCAGCCGCCGGGTGCCGGCCTCGAACCCCTCGCCGGAGCGCGGCCCGCGGGTGATAACCAGGACGGTGGAGTCCTCGATGGCCTGCCAGGCGTGCGGGCAGCCGGCCGGCTCCTCGATCAGCTCGTCCGTGCCATGGATCTCATCGGTGATCACGCCATCGGCCTCCACCCAGCGGAACAGCATCCGGCCCCTGACGATGTAGGTCCACTGGGTGGTGTCCGGGTGCACGTGATTGCCGCGCACCGCCCCGGCCTTCGTGGTGATCTTGGTGATGCCGTCCACGGCGCCGAACAGATCCTGGATGACGCCGCGCTCATCCTCATACCGGTCCGCCACTAGTCCCCCTTGCGCTCGGGCCAGTGCCAGGTGCCGCCCGGGTAGTGCCGGCCGCCGCACAGCGGGACAGCCTCCGGCTCAAGCGCGGTCACCGGGACCGGGGGCGCGTCCTGGCCCTCGTCATGCGCCACCAGCTGATTGAAGAACAGCCCGGTGGGGTTCAGCACGCACAGGCTGACCTGCGGATCGTGCGGGCGCCCCTGGACGGCGGTAATGGTGGCGGCCCGGCAGGCCTGGGCGTACTCCCCGCCCGGGGTGCCGTAGCTGACATAGTGCACGGCGCGGCCCACTGCTGGCTCAGGCATCGTGATCTCTCCCGTCGTACCAGATCTTGCGTCTGGGATACATGCTGCGCAGCTGCGCCCGCCGCACCGCGCCCGTCACGTAATCCAGTGACCAGGGCTCCTCGCGGGTGAAATCGGTGGGGTCGTGATCCCCGGGATGGGTGGTCTGCATGAGCCCGGTGCAGGTGTAGACGCCGGGCTCACCCGGCCAGCCGGGCGCGTAGGTGACGGCAGGGGCCTCGCCCACCGCCCGGGTGAAGTAGTAGGTGATCTCGAACGCCCAGGCGCCCGCGGCCTCGTCCTCCCGGCCAGGCCCGGCGCGAAACCGGGCGACGGCGGTCACCACCCGCGGCGGCGTCATCAGGGCACGCACCCCGGCACGCAGGGCCTCGTTGCCATAGGCGGTCAGCTCAGCCATGGCTCTCCTATCCGCGGTAGATGTGCGGCCGGGGCAGCGGCACGATGAACTGGCCGGTGTACCCGGCGGCGCGCAGCTTGGGCACCAGCGTGGGCGCGATGTGCCAGGCCAGCAGCACTGCCCACGGCGGCTGGGCGGCGGTCAGCCCGGCCTCGTCAACCACCGGGATGGACGTGCCGGGGAAGTCACGGCCGATCTTGGCGTTGCCCGGCACCTCGGCGATCGCGTCCAGCCACGCCTCCAGCCCGGCGAAGTGGATCAGCGGCCCGGCCCGGGTCGCCGCCCCGACGCCCCAGATCGCGCCGTCCTCCGCGGCGAAATCCAGCAGGCGGCGCAGCTCCTCCCGGGCCCGGCCCGCCCGGCCCTGCAGATCCAGCTCCAGCCGGGTGGCGAAGGTGCGGAACGAGCCGCCGTGAGTGGGTATCTCCTCGATCCGGGCCGCGCCGAACCCGTGGATGGACAGCAGGTAGCCCAGGCTGGCCACCGAGTAGAACCGCAGGTGCTCGTGGTACACGGTGTCGATCTGCAGGCCGTTGATGACCGCGGTCAGGTCGTGGTTCTCGGTGATGAACGTCCCGCCCGGGGCGAGCAGGTGCGCGACGCCGGACATGAAATCGTGCTGGTCGGCCACGTGCGCCAGGACGTTGGACGCGGTGATCACGCGGGCCTGCCCGAGCGCGGCGGTGATCCGGCGGGCGGCGGCGAAGGTGAAGAACTCCTGCTCCACCGGGATGACCTGGCGGCGGCAGCCGGCGGCCTGCCCGGTCGGCTCCACGGCCAGCAGCCGGGCCCGGGGCGCCACCCGCTTGACCTGGGCCAGGAACGTGCCGTCGTTGGCGCCGATGTCCACGATCAGGTCGCCGTCACCCAGCAGCAGCGCCGCCTCCGCGGCCAGCCCGCCGAAGTGCGCCCGCAGCGCGGCGGTGTCCCCGGTGGCATAGGGGTGATCGGCCGGGAACACCTGGTCCCGGTCCACCTGCCAGCTATTCTGCACCAGGCCGCAGCGCTGGCACTCCACCAGCCCCAGCGGGTAGACGTGCCCGTCGTCGCGCTCGGCCAGCGGCTGGCGGCCCAGGTCCAGCAGCACGCGCAGCTGCGGGTGCCCGCAGGTCATGCAGGCGCTGGTGGCCCGGCCCGGGATATCAGTGGCGGTGAGCACGCCGCGGGCCTCAGTCATGGCTGCGGTACCAGGCCACGGCCGGGGCGATGCCGGCGTGGAACGAGGTGGACGCCAGCGCGCCCCCGGCCAGCCGGGAGATCTTGGCCAGGTCCGGCAGGCGGCGCGGCGGCGAGCCCTTGGGCAGCGTGCCGGGCACCACCTTGACCTGGCGCCCGTACTGGTGGGCGATCTCGTGGGCGACGTCGGCGATGGCCATCTCGTCCATGGCGCCGACATGGTAGATGCCGCCCGGGGTGGCGGGGCGCAGCAGCAGGCCGAGCTGGTCCACGCAATCGCCGATCCAGCAGAACGAGCGGGTCTCGGACCCGGTGCCCTGGATGGGGAACTCGATCACACCCTCCGGCTGGCCAGCCACCAGCCGGTTCATGCGCAGGCAGAACTCCGGGATGACGTGCTCGCGGCCCATGTCCGGCCCGTAGATGTTGTGCGGCCGGGCGATCACCACCCGGTCCAGCACGCCGGAGCGCTGCCAGGCCAGGGCCATCAGCTCACAGGCCAGCTTGCCGCCGCCGTAGGAGTACCGCGGGTTGAGCGGGTCCGGGACGCTCAGCGGCACCGTCTCCGGGGTCGGCACCTGCGTGGCCACCTGGTAGGCCTCGGAGCTGGAGACCAGCAGCAGGTCGCCCACCCCGGCGGCCTGGCAGGCGTCGAGCACGTTCAGCATGCCGCGCAGCCCGACGTCGAGCACCTGCCGCGGCTCGGCGTAGAACGTCTGGGTGCCCTGCAGGTAGGCCAGGTGAACCACCGCGTCGCAGCCGTGCACGGCGCCGGCCACCGCCACCGGGTCCCGGATGTCAGCGGTGATGACCTCGCACCTGATCCCGGCCAGCCGGTCGCGCCGGCCCCGGCTCATGTTGTCCAGCACCCGGACCTGGTGCCCGGCCTGGACAAGGTACTGGGTGAGCGCAGAGCCGATGAAGCCGGCCCCGCCCGTGATGAGGTAACGCACGTCGGGCCTCCGGGCAGTGGTGACGGAGGTTCCCGGCTCCAGCGCAGCGCCGGCCACGGGTACCAGCTGGGCTAAGCGTACCGAGCGGCAGCGGGCGGTGTCGCGCGTTCCGGCGGTTACCCGGCAGCGTGCGGGTCATCGACCAGCTTGCCGCGGTACCGCAAGCCTTCCCGCACTTCGTGGATAGCCGCTTCCTCGATCCGCCACAGCAGCCAGCGGCCGAGCGCGTCAGGAGTTTCCATGGCGTGTGGCGGGATGCGGACCCTGATGCCCAGGTCGATGGTGCGAGCCGGGTCCTCCCGGTCCGGCTGGGTGGTGATAATCCACAGCATCGGGCCGAGGTGGGTGTCCAGGTACGGCCGGAACCCCCACCGCGGCCAGTAAGTGAACTGGGCAAGCTCGCGTTCCAGCTCGGCCAGGCCCATCATTGCGGGTGGCTCCTGACCCCGCGGAAATCAGTGTCTGCCTCATCCCAGCTGGACAGCTGGCGCAGGGCGTACGGGTCAGCGCCGGGCTTGTGGATGGGCGCGAACGGGCGCTGGCCGCCGATCACGAAGTCTTCCATCCGCTCGTGATCATCGACCTTGCCGAGCTGATCAAACAGCCACCGCAGCCAGGACGGCTCATCATAGGTGGCGGGCGGCACCGGGAAGTAGTGCACGACCTGCAGGACGGTTCCCGGATTGTAGGTGTCCGGGCCCACCCGCAGCACCACCAGGGTCAGCCCGCGGGACTCCCCGGCGTGCCGGCCGGGCTTGTCGCGCTGCAGGTCGTCATCCAGCCAGACTTTCCAGCCCAGGTGCTCACGGTAGCTGAGCTTGCTTACCAGGTCGGCCAGGATCTGCGGGTACGGCGCGGTCTGGGTCATCTGCCGGGGCTCATTCACGGCGCCTTCGCCACCCGGGCCATCTGGACGGCAATCAGGTCAGCAGGCACCAGGCCGTATACAGCATCAAGAGTCGCAGCGATCTCCTCCTCCAGAAGCCCAGGCACAGCGAACCACTCACAAATCCGGTTCTGGCGCTTTTCTGCCGCGCCAGGCCATCTGAAGGCTAGCGTCGCCTGCAACCACGCCTCTGTACGCACATCGCCTTGGCGCCGCCAGATGCATGAACTATCTTCAGTCTTCCAGCCCCGGCGTTTGGCACCCTGGCGCGCTGTACCCAGATATATCGCACCAGATGTATTGGCCGTGAAGCCTACTTTCAGCACCTGTGGCGCGGGGAACCAGATACCGTAAACGTGCGGCGCACCCTTCTGCCGGCCTTGCCGCCAGCGACGGACTACTTCATTGCGCCGTTCCTTCGGCTGTTCCCGAGCCCATTTTGCACGATATGCCTGGCTGCAAGCACCCGATCGCTGGCACATTTCATATTGTGATGTCGTTGGCAGGCCGCACATAGAACACGGTTTCACTTAGCACCCCTTGCCATTTGCTGCAGGCAGCTGGTGTGTATGACGTCAACACGGGCGCGCGCTTCAGCCGCAACATACGGACACCGGATAACAGTGAGCTGATTATCCTGCAGCGTCTCCCCGCTTACGCTCCAGTTTGTAGATCCGGTAACAGTATCTACACCATCTATTATAGCCAATTTCAGGTGAAGGATCGCACCCTTCTCAGAGCGGCCGACCGCCACTGAATTGGCCGGATAATCCTGTTTAGCCAGCAGCTCCTTCTCGTGCGCGCCGGCGGCCTGGCTGGAATCCAGGGTCAGCTGCACGAAGCATCCCGGGTCAGCCAGCTTGCCGTGGATGATGGCGGCCAGATCCGGGTCGTCAAACCCGTACATCGCGATTATCAGGGACTTGGCGGCCGAGGCGATGAGCGCCTTCAGCACCCCGGGCACGTCATCGACCGGGGAGTAGAACGTCAGCGCCTCCGGCGGGTACCCGGGAGCGAACGGCAGGGCCTTGTACTGCACCAGGCCGCTCAGGTCAGGCAGCGCCACGTCAGCTGCCCACGAGCAGCGCGAGCATAGCCACCGCCAGCCCGGCGGACACCAGGATGGCCCACCAGGGCCGGGCGGTGGAGGTGAGGGTGCCCGCCAGGAACGCGGCGACCGCGAACAGGATCAGCGCGACCAGCACCAGGATGCCATTGGCACCCCCGGCGGCCGAGATGAAGACGCCAGTGGCCTGGGCCAGGCTCACCGGTCGGCGTCCGTGGCCCGGGCCAGCCCGGCGTTGCCAGCGTGCGCCAGCTCTTTCCCGGCGGGCTGCGGCACCCCGGACCCGGCCGCGTTGGCGGCGGCTGAGCCGGAGACCAGGCCCAGCTCCTTGCCAGGCGCGTAGACGCGGGCGAGGTCGCTCACGTCTGCTTCCTATCTGAGCTTGTCATATCTGCTTCCTTCCATGTCATATAGTTAGCAGTGTGAACGAACCTGCCCGCAAACGCTGTTCTAAATGCGGCGACGTTAAAGTACTCGCCGGCTTCGGCAAACACGCAGGCAGGCCTGACGGTCACGCGGCCTGGTGCAAAGATTGCGCCAATAAAAGCTCGCGCAGCTACCGGGAGAAAAACCCTGACGCCGTGCACAAACTGGCCAAGGCTTATCGTGTACTGGAAAGCAGCCAGAGAGCCAAGCGCGAACAGCAACGACATCGGCGCGACGCTGCCCGTGCGGCTGTCCTCTCGCACTACAGCTCTACGATGCCGCCATCTTGTGCCTGCTGTGGGGCTACTCACCGGCTTACGATCGATCACGTCAACGGTGGTGGTGCACAGCACCGCCAAGCGGTACTCGGCCAGCCTGATATTGGCGGCCATCATTTCTACCGCTGGCTGGTTAAAGCAGGGTTTCCGCCTGGCTATCAGGTTCTTTGCATGCCGTGTAACAGCAGCAAGGGCAAGCACCTGCACTGCCGCCTCAGCCACGCGGCCTAAGTCTGCTTCCAGGGACCGGGGCCGTCCTCGAACGAGCCGGTGGCATTGCCGGTCCGGGTGTCAGCCGGGCCGGAGTTGGCATTGACCGAGGCCCACTTGCCGAGGGTGCCATCGGTAGTAGCGTCGTACGGCTGGCCCGGGACTTCCGGGGTGGACGTGATGTCGGCGGAAACGCGTGGCATAACTGCCTCCTAGCTTTCCCGGACGACGCCGGGAGTGGTGGTCTTGCCCCAGGACGGGGTACCGGGCTGCCAGCCGCCCCGGGCTGCGCTGGCCCGCGGCTTGCCAGAGTCGCCCGTCCGGACGGGCACGGGGTTGCTGGCGGCGATCTCGGGGTCCGACTGCTGCTTGGCGGGCGGCAGCGGGTCAACCGGCGGCGAGCCGGGCGCGGTCATGGCGAACCGGTTGTCGCTCATCATGTTGCCGCCGGCCATCGAGGTCGGGGCCAGCGCGGTGATCGGGTCGCTGGGGATCAGGTGGGTCAGGTCTTCCATGGGCTCCTCCTAGCTGGCCACGAGAAACGCGACCTTGCTGATCCCCTGCGCCGACCGGGCGTACAGCACCGCGGGAGCGCCATCACCGGGCGGGGCCGGGGTCCGGAAACTCATCAGCGGCTGCGGCGCGGTGATGACCTGGGCCTCGCTCGCGTCCAGCGGGAACCCGGCCGCGTCGCCTTCGGTGCCCACATCCGGCCCGCCGAGGTAGATGCGGGAGCCACCCAGGTTCTTGACCAGGGCGCCCTCGGGCGGCACGGCGCACAGCCGCACCGCCGCCTCCGCACCGACCTCGCGGGTACCGGACGTGAACACCACGGTCAGCCCCGGACGGCCCGGCCGCCGCGCAGCACCTGGCCGCCGCCGCCGGGCTGGAACCGGCCGCCAGGCGCCGGCTGGTTGCCCTTCAGGCCGGGCAGCTGGTTCGCGTCGCTGCCGTAGCCCTCGTTGTTGGCCTGGGTCCAGTCGCCCGGCCCGGACACCGCCGCGCGCACGGTGTCCTGCGCGTTGCTGCCGGACAGGTAGCTGCCCGGCCGGGTGATGGTGACCGAGTCCGGCCCGGACCCCAGGCTGGGGTCGGCGCCGGGCGAGCCGGGCGCGCCCGTGCTGGCGACGTCGGAGGCGGGCAGCCCGGTCAGGCTGTCGGTGGTCTGGCCCGGCTCGTTGGTCGGGTCCACGCTGCCGGTGCCGCGCGCGCCCTGGGTGCCGGGGGCTCCGGTACTGGTGGGCAGCGGGCCGCCGAAAAAGGCGTTCTGGTCCGGCGGCGGGTACTGGCCGGGCTCGGTGGTGGGGTCCCCGCCCTGCTGAACACCCGAGTACGGCGGGTTCCCGCCTGTCGTGCGGCGGGTGCCGTCGTAGCCGGGGACCTGGCTGCTGTTAGCCATCTGGGCTCCTGTCATCTGGAGCCCGGCTCCCAGTAGGCCGCGGGCGGTTCTTCCTGCTACCCAGCATAACGCCGGGGTCTGATCTACAGCCGGCCGCCGAAGCGGCTCATCAGGTCGGCCTTGGTCATAGCGTTCGCCTCGTCCGGGCTGGCCCCCCGGGCGACGGCGTGGTCCACCCAGGCCTGCTTGGAGGCGCCCGGCGACGGGACATCAGACCCATCGCCGCTCTCCTCGGCACTGACCTTCACGTCCTGGCCGGGAGACAAGGTGACGTCCGCCTCGGCGGGCATCGAGGGAGACCGCCCGGCGCCGATGCCGTGCGCGGTGCCGTCGTCCTCACGGGTGTACCCGGGCACCCGGGTGGCCCGCTCGGCCTTCTCCTCCTCGGACAGGTCTTCGCCTTCGTACACGGGAGCCTCCGCTTCCACCTGGCTGTCCGGCCGCACGCCCTCGGGCCACGGCGCGGGCTCGCCATCGCCGTCACCCAGCCGCGGCACCTCGGCCCCGGGCGCGCCCGCGACCCCCTCGGCGCCGTACCGCTCGGCGGACTTCTGCTCGGCTGCCCGGCGGCGTCCCGCGGCCACGCGGCCCTCCTGCCGGTCCTTGCGGCGTTCCTCGCGCGGCGCGGCCTTGGCCTTGTGCGCGGCCCGCTCACCCAGCTCGATCGCCTGCCGCTCCTCGTCGGTGTAGTCCTCCGCGAGGATCTGGCTGTCCGGGCGCGGGTCCGGGTGGCCGTGCCGGAGCAGGCCGGTCTCCTCGTCGTACCGGCCGCCGTGCTGCTCGCGGGCGGCCCGCTCCTCGGCCCCGGGGTCCTCCGGGTGGCCGGTGGCCACCTCCCAGTCGCTGGCCTCCCCGCTGGCCGCGCGGCCGGTGGCCTTGTAGCCGGGCGGGGGCGTCGCGGGCACGGTCTCGCCCCACGGCACCTCCAGCTCCTCGCCGTGCTCCACGGCAACCCGGGAGCCGACCAGGTCGTCTGCTTCCCAGTCGGGCACCTCGATCGTCCCGCCCGCAGCAGGCCAGGGCTGGCCGTCGTGCCGCGAACCGGAGATGCCCTCGATCATGCGGACAGTCCGGCTCCCGGTCCGGGAACGGCGAGCCCGCGGTTCGTCAGTGTCAGCCCGTTCCTCGGGCCGGATGTCTGCCATGATCATGGCTCCTCTCGTGGAGCGCCCCCCGGCCGCGCCATCGCCGACGTTCGTGACACGGCCGGGGGACGGGCCTGGTTAGCTGGACGCGCCCTGGAACACCTTGATCGCGCCTGTGCGGTCAACCAGGGTGCCGTCGCCGCGCAGGATCGCGCGGAAGGTCACCAGGTCAGAGCCGAACGCGAAGTCATCGCTGCGCTCGAACCGGACCCCGCCGACCAGGCGGACGAAGTACTGGCTGAAGTCACCGAACGCGATGGACTTGGCGCTGGTGGCCAGGGCCGGCATGAACGGATCGGCCACCAGGGGCTTGCCGAGCAGCAGGTCGGGGCTGCCGAGCACCGCGGACGGCTCCCAGATCGGGCGGCCGACCGTGTCGGTGATCTTCCTGAAGGAACCGATCGTCTTATCCGCCGCCAGCCAGTAGCAGCTGCGCGACTGGCGGTAGGGAGCGATGACCGAGTACTCCAGGTCCACCAGGTTGGCGTAGCTGGGGCTGCCGGACACGCCGGTCACCGAGCCGGTCACGCCGGTCGTGGCGGTGGTCACGATGCCGGCCGGCTGGCTGTTGCCGGAGCCGTTGACCAGGTCGTTGCCGAACGCGTTGCCGAGCGCCCGGCCTGCCTGCATGGCCAGGTAGCCAAGCAGGTCCACGGCGGTGTCATCGATCAGCTCCCGCGCGACCTGCAGCATGATGCCGTACTTCCAGGCCGACAGGGGCTGCATGCTGAACGCCGGGTCCGAGGTCGGGATCGTGCCCGCCTGGGCCGCCGAGGCCGCGGTGGAGTGCGCCGTGGTCTTGGGCACCTGCAGCGTCTCGCCGCCGCCCGTGTTGATCACGGTAGGCCCGCACTGCATGACCCCGGACACTTCGATCAGGTGTGCGATCAGCATGTCGTAGAAGTCAGTCGGCACGATACTGCTGGCGTTTGTGCCCTGTGACCCCGTGGTCAGGACACGGTAGTTGACTGGGCCGAGGGCCGGGTCACGGCGGATCTCCAGGTGCCGGGACGCACCCTCCTCGCCGCGGGCCCACTTGCGGACCTCCTCCAGCATCCGGGAGCCCCCGGCGGTGCGCTGGGCCTGGCCCTGGTCGGGCTTGCGGCCGGACAGCGCGTCGAACGCGTCGTCGGCCTCCTTGGCCCGCTTCTCGGTGTCCAGGACGGCGCGGATGCGGGTGTCCAGCTTGGACATCTCCTCCTGCATCGCGTCCCACCGGCCCTGCTCCTCATCGGTCAGGGCACGGTTCTCCTGGGCCGCCTGCTCGGCGATCCCCTTGGCGTCGTTCCAGACGTTCTGCCGCCTGTCGCGGAGGCGCTTGGCCACTTCAGATGCCACGATGTTCTCCTCTCGTGATGGCATCTGCACTGGCTCCGTCCATACCGGCGGCAGCTACGGCCTCAGCAGATCTCTTTACTTGTGTACGGTTTTACGCCCTGAGCTGGCTAATCCTCGTCCGCCCAGGGGTCTTCCATGTTGCCCTGCAGAGCGAGCAGGGCCTGCGCGCCCGTCATGGCAGGCTTCGGCGCCTGCCGCTGGCGGGTACTGTCCTTCTTCGCGGGGCCGGCGTTGTCCGTGCGCTTGAAGAACTCCATGGCCCGGCCCTCATTGACCCGGGCGCGGACCTCCTCCACATCACCCTGGACCCAGCCCGCCAGGGACTCGATCGCGCCGTTCATGGCCCGTGCGCCGCTGGTGGCATCCGGGTAGGCCGGGTCGAGCACGGGCGCGACATCGACCAGCTGCACCGACAGGAGCGTCCGCATCGGGTAGTTGAACTCCGAGACACCCCACTCGTCCCCGCCGGGGAACACCCGGAAGGCGAACGAGCTGTGCCGCACGTCGCCGCGGGCCACGTACTCCAGCACGTCCGAGCGGGCCTGCGGCGGCTGGACCTCATACGCCAGGCCGGTGTCATCCAGCGCCAGCCGGAGTGTCCGGGCGTAGGTGGTGCCGAGCAGCATGTCGTCCTTGTGGTTGTACCGGCACACCACGTCCGGCCAGCCCTCGGTCTTGGACTCGTTGAACGCGCGCGGGTCCACCTGCTCCACGAACCCGCCGAGCTTGCGGCTCAGCTTGCCGAACGCGGCGGCGTAGCCGTAGATGGTGGTCGGGCCGCCGTCGCGCTGCTGGCGGATCTCCGGCGGGAACCGGGTGAACCGGCGCTCGGGCCAGCCGTCCATCTCCACGATGCCGAACGCGGCGCGCTGGTCACCGGAGACGTTGATGCCGAACTTCTTCGCAGCGCTCATGATCTTCGGCATGGCCTGCTTGCCGAACGGGCTCTGCGGCGCCCGGCTCAGGGCATTCCGGGTGTGAGCCTCATCATGCACAGGAAAGTGACGCTTGCTCCGTGGCGTTGTCTTGCCACTGGCGTCTTTCGCGCCTCCGGGCTCGATGAAAGCAAAAGCAGAATCCGGGAGATCATTGATCGCCGCGCTGCTCATATCGGCCATTACGCAACACCCCTCTCACGCGGCATATCAATGCCTTCTTGTCCTGATCTGGTCCGGCTCGTCATCAACCGGCTCTGGTTCCATGACACTCAGCAGGGCCCCGTGCAGATCCCGCAGGGACGCATCTTCCTGCTGCTCACCCGGCTGGTTGTGCGCATAGACGCCACTGGCGCGGCGCTCCTCGAACCTGGAGCGCTGGGCGTAGTCCCACCAGGCCAGCCGATCCCGTGCGATCTCACTCATGCGACCACCCATTGACTCCGTTCAGGCCATGCCCGCCGCCACCATCAGGGCTGCCGTGGCCGTTCCCGTTAGCCGAGTTCGCCCCGTCCAGCACCAGCTCGTGCCGGGACGGAATCCAGGCGCCCACGAACTCGGGCTCTTTCCCCCACCGCCCGCGGGACCCGGACTTACCGGGCGCGAAGCGGCCATATTCCCTGGCAAGAGAGCTGATGATCTCACCTGGAAGATCAATGCCGAGCTGCCGGAAGGCACCAGCTATATCACGGACGTCGCGCAGGTCCGGTGCCGTGCCGCGCTGGGATTCGATGACCTGGCCCAGCATCTGCTCCGGGCCGGGGATCGGCTGGCCCGAGTCGGCGGCCAGGCCCTCCTTCTCCAGCTGCTGCAGCCGGTCGGTGGCCAGGTCCATCTCCAGCGTGATGGCGGACAGCATCGAGTTCGGGATACCGCGGATCGAGCGCGACATCGCCACCATGACCTCCAGCGGGATGTTCTCCCCGCCGGACGCGCCGGGCAGCGGCTCCAGGTCTTCCAGGTCGCGCAGCTCATCAGTGGTGCGCAGGCCGATGTTGCGCTGGATCTGGTAGATGTCGGTGCGCGTCTTCAGGTCGGTCTTGAGCAGCGCGTCGGTGTTGAACCGGACGTAGCGGTTGGCCGGGATGAGCTGGAAAAAGGCGTGCTCCAGCCGCACCACGTACGGGCGCAGCGCCTCGATGATCTGCAGCGTGGACTGCTCCACCGTCGAGTACGTCAGGCTGTCCCCGCGGGTGCCGCCCAGGCGGTCCGGCGGCAGCCCGAGCACGGCGGCGATCTGGGTGGCGTTCATCTGCATGGCCTGGATGAACTGCGCCTCGTTCGGCGGCACCGTGACCGGCTTGTAATCCCAGTCCCGGCCGTAGACCAGGGGCTCACGCCTGCGGATCGTCGCCGACAGCGTCGCGCGGATCTGCTCGGCCTGATCGGCGTCGATCTCGATCTCGTTGTTCTGGAAGGTCCCCGGCGGGAACCCGCCCGCCTTGTACCAGTCGGTGCCGTAGCGCTGCGCCTCGGTACCCGCCAGGATCGTCAGCGCGAACGCGCGCAGCGGGCTGATCCCCTCGGTCCGGCCGGCCAGGCTGAACGCCTTGATGTGGAACAGCTCCGAGCGGTCCATCAGCCGGCCGTAGACGTAGATCCGGCTCCGCAGCGGGTTCCACGGCTGCTGCTCATCGTCGGCCACGATGACGTCCTCGGGCGGAATCCACTCGATCCCGTTCGGGAAGCCGAAGCCGTCGCGGCCGGTGATGAAGCCCCAGGCGTTACCCTGCAGCACCAGGCTCGTCATGGCGGTGAACAGCCAGTCGAACAGCGTGCCAGTCACCGAGGGCGCGTCGAAAATGGTCGGGCCGCCGTACCGGATGGCGTGCCCGTCCCGGGTGGCCCGGGTGTAGACCTTCAGCGGCAGCGAGGCCACCGAGTCGGCCAGCAAGCGGCAGCCGGCGTACAGCGCGGGCAGGCCCAGCGCCTCGTCCTTGCCGTAGAACGACCGCACCGGGTGAACCGGCCCGCCTTGCGAGAAGCGGAAAAACGGCGAGTCCCACGGGCGTTAATCGCCAGGGCACCCCACCAATAACGCGAGACTCAGCACGACTTGCCTGAATACGCTCAATGAGACCCATGGCCAACCACCTCCCCCCGGCTACGCAGGAGAGCAGGCGGCACGAAAAAGAGCGCACTGCCAGCACGGCGGGCTAGGCCGGTGCTGTGGCGGATACGCTCGATCAGCCCCACGGGGCCGGAACTCCTCGGAACGGGGTGGTACCCGGCTCCGTTCCGGCCACGGGTGTTGCTGTGATCAGGTTACGCCACGTCAGGCCGGTTTAGCGATCAGATCTTCCCGGCTGACGCGGGAATCGCCCGGTTTCCCGGGAACTCACGCCAGCCAGCGCCACCACTTGCGCCGGAACCGGCGGCACTCACAGCCGGCAATCGAGCATTCTGAGCCCGGCCGGTAGTGCTCGTGCGCGAAAGCGGTGTGCCCGCATCTGCAGGGCACCGGGTCGCGCGGCATCAGCTGTTCCCGTAGTGGCGGCCCCCGCCGGGCGGCGTCTTGCTGTACCCGCTGCCCGGCAGCTTGCCAGGCCCGGGGGTGTGCTTCAGGGTGCTGGGCACACCCGGGGCGGGCCGGAAACCCGGGTCATGCTCCACCGCCTCCAGCAGGCGCCACTGCTTCGTCGCCGTGGTCTTGTCCATGTTGGCGCCCTTGACGTCCGGGCCGCCGTCCGGGCCGTGCTGCGTGGTGTCCACCACCCGGAACCGGCCTTTATGGGCAGGGTCATCCTGCACCTCGTACTTGCGTACGGGCTTGTCCTCGCCGGGCACGGCTACTTGCTGTCCTTCCGGCCGCCCGCAGCGGCCCCGGCCGGGTCATCGGCGGTGCCGGGCTTGCTGTCCTGCGGCGGGCCGGTCTCGCCCCGGTCACCCGCGATCTGGACGTCGGCATCCAGCTCGGACAGGCCGCGGGCGATCACCTTGCCGCCGCGCAGCAGCTCGAACGTGCCGTCCGGGGCAGGTCGTTTGGTCAGGGGCATGGCAGTGGCTCCTCGGGCAGTGGGGTCTCATGTCACGGTAGCGGCTGCCCGGCGCGCGTAATAGTCCAGGGTGATCTCCGGGACGTGCGCCCAGGTCGCCCCGGCGGCCAGCCAGCGGTCCACCAGGTGCCAGTCCGCCGGGCGCCCGGACGGCTCCCAGGTGGCGGTCTCCAGCAGCCCGGCGTTGTGCACGATGAGGGACGTGTCGATCTGGGCGAACACCGGCCGGTTGCAGCCGATCACCCAGCGCAGGCCGGTGTCGGACTGGCACAGGGCCTGGCTGTAAGCGAAGCTGACCCCGCTGGCGGTGATCGCGTCCACCAGCACCTCCAGGTGCCGCGGGCGCCAGGCGTTATCATCATCCAGGTAGGCGAAGATCTCCCCGGTGGCCAGCTCGGTGCCCGCCAGCCGGGCCCACACGCCGCGGTTGACGCACAGCCGGTGCTCGGCCAGCTGGTGCACGCCTGGTATGTGATCGAGCGCGGGATCTGGCCCGTCGCTGACGATGATGTGCTCGATCTCGCCGCGGTAGGTCTGGGCCTGCACACTCGGGATGCACCGGTTCAGCAGCAGCCGGGCGCGCCGCCAGGTCGGGGTGACCACCGAGACCTTCGGCTTGCGCCCGGCCACCGCGGCCAGCACCGTGCGGATGAGCTTCACGGTAGCGGGGTGCAGCAGCAGCACGGCGTGGACAGCAGTGACGTGCGGGTGATGCACGGCCAGGGTTGCGGCAGCGCTCACGATCCCCCCTCCAGGCCCGGGAGGATGCTCAGGCGCGCGGGCCGGGTGGCGGCGGTGCTGGCGCCGGGGCAGCGCGGGCAGCGGCGCGGGCGGCAATGTCCTCATCGGTCAGCCCCCGGCCGCGCAGCCAGCCGTACCGGACGCTGACGGCGATGAACGCCAGCGAGCGCCACAGGGCGCCGGGCACCCAGCCCACGCCGACGAAGACCGCCGTGATGACGGTGGCGATGACGCGGCCGGGCCGGGCCTGCGTGGCCTGGCCCTGCAGGCGGTCCACCGGGATGGCGTCAGCCAGGGTCGTCATCAGCTCTCCTTCGTGAAGTCTGCTTCCATGCGCTCGGTCTCGCGGCGGACCTCGTCCCGCACGAAGGCGCTGAGCTGGCCCTGCACGGCCAGACGGCGGCCTCGCGCCCGGCCAACAGCCTGGCACAGAGATCTTCCCGGCGGCGCATGATCTGAGAATAAGCCCCGGGGAAAAGAAGTGCGCCGGATCGCGTTGGGGGTGGGGTCGCGATCCGGCGCAGTTCCCGCGGGACGCACCCCGGCACCGCTGCCGTTCGGTGCGGCCACTGCCTGCTGCACCACCCGCCCTGGTGAGCCAGAGTGCGTCCCTGCACGGCCCGGGAAGACAGCTCACCCCACTCACCGCGCGTTCCCAGAGCATATCCCCCGCATGCGTGCTTAAAACAGCCAGAATGCGAAGACGCCATACAGTTTGCGCACCCGGGGCACGCCGTTCACGCCCCCGCCATCCAGTCAGGCGCGCCCTGGACCCGGCTGGGCGGCGCGATCGAGCGGGCCGGGTCATACGCGCGCCGCGTCTTGTTCAGCGCCCACAGGGCCAGTGTGGCGGCGGTCACCGGGGTGATGTCCGCCTCGCTGTCCCGGCGGGACCAGGCCCGGCCGCCGTCCCCGACGTCGCGGGTCTCCGCGCTGGCAATCGAGGTCCACAGGCCTGGCGCGTTCGCGCGGCCGAGGTGGATGAGCCGCGGGCTCGGCTTGCCGTCCACCACCTCGGCCCGGATCGAGCGGACCATGAGCCCGAAGGCGGCAGCCTCATCGCCGCTGACCGCCCGGGTGACCTCGATCCCCATCCGCTCGGCCTCATCCACCAGCGAGGCAGCCGGGCCGTTCTTCGGGATGACGATCGCGTGCGGGCGCCAGGCCCGGCGCAGCTCGGCCAGCCGGGGGATGACCCAGGACGTGCCCTCGCGGTGGCAGCCCTGCGGGATCTCCACCACCGGCCGGGCCTGCGCACGGGGCTCGCCCGGCTCGGGCCGGTACCAGGCCGCGGCGATCGTCGCGGAGAGCATGTCCGGGTCCACGTCCACCGCGAAGGTCACCGGCCGGGTCGCGCCGCCCGGGTCGGGCAGGGCACAGGCCTGCCACTGCTCCTCGCTGACCACCGCCCAGGCCTCGTCCTCATTCGGCCAGTCCCCGACGCCCAGGCGCTCCCGGTCGAACGTCGTGCCGGACATGGAGGCCAGTTCCTTGGCGATGTGCGCCGGCGCGATCCGGGTGCCGAAGGCGGGGTTGGCCCGGGCCCAGCTGTGCAGGTCATCCCGGTCGTCGTGCAGCCCGCAGACGATGTACCGGTTGCTGCGCCGCCCCGCCACCTCGTCCCGCGGGCAGGTGTCAGTGTGCGCGTTAATGGACCACTCGGCCCCCATCAGGGTGTCATCGCCGCGCAGCACCCGGCGGCGGACCGAGCCGAGCTGCAGGCTGTCCCGGTAGCCCGCGCTGGCGGTGTAGATCATCTGCGGGTTCGGCACGGCCGACATGGTGGGCATCGAGGCGCCCACCTGCTCGTCGCTCAGGATCATGGCCTCGTCGTAGACCACGCAGTCGGCGGTGAACGACCGGCCCGAGCCGCGGGAGCGGGCCAGGAAGCGCAGCCGCCCGCCGACGCTGCGGCGGATCATCTTGCCGGCCGCGCCGAAGATCAGGGTCGGGGCGGGCTTCAGCTCAATGGCCTCATCGCCGTGGGACGTCGCGATGGCCTTGACCCGCTTGCGCAGCTCATCGTAGGCGGTGATGGTGTCCCGGACCCGGCGGAAATGCTCAGCCGCGGCCTTGAACTCGTGCGCGGTGTGAATCAGCATGCGCTCGCCGAACACGAACAGACCGCCTAGCTCACGGACCTCAAGGCACTGGTTCTTCCCGTTCTGGCGGCTGACGATCAGCATGCACTCGAACGCGGCCCAGCGCCCGTCCGGCCGGGTCCCGGTGGCCTCGGTCAGCCACCACTCCTGCCACGGGTCCAGGTCATAGCCGAAAGCCGGGCACCACTCCAGCAGCTCGGTGGCCTGGTAGTTGCCGCAGCCGCAGGCGTAATCGGGGTTGCGGCAGGCGGCGCACTCGCTGTCCTTGTCCCGGTGCCGGACCGGCGCGGTCCAGAACCGCGGGACCTGGCTGCCGGTGACCGCGGCCTGCTGCTCGCTCCCGCGCAGGACCGAGCCATCGGGCAGCCACAGATCCGGGACGAATCCGAGCGCAGACATGACCGGAGCCGGGTCCCTCCCAGTGGCGTGTCGATCCAGGGCTGGATTCCCGGCTCCGGTGGCTTCCCGGCCGCGGTTACTGCTGTTTTTTAACGGTAGCGCGCCAGATCTGCGGCTAGTGCCCGACCTGCAAAGTTGTGCGGGCTCTGCCGCCGCCCGGTGCGCGCAGGGCCGGGTTGACCAGATGCACGTGCGGCTTGCCGTCGCGCCCGGCGGTGCACTCCCACCAGCGGTGCACCCGGGCCCGGCGCCAGCCGCGGTTCACGTAAGCCTGGTAGTCCTCGGCCAGCTCGGGCGGGACGGCGGGCGGCCAGGTGGCCTGCACGAGCCGGGTCACGCCGCCCAGCGCGGCCATGCAGACGGCCGAGGCGCCCAGCGAGCGCAGGCCGTCCCAGCGCAGGCCGTACTGGAACACGGCGGCGAAAACTGCCCACACCACCATCCAGAACAGCGGCCACCGCGGCATCTGGTGCCTCCTCCGGCGCTCGGCGTAGCTTCTCATCGGGCCCTCCAGGTCGTGGTGCATGCCCGGCACAGATGCGCACCCCCGCCATGCTCGTGCTCCGGGGCCAGGCTGCAGGTGTGCTCCCCATACACAGACTGGCACACCCGGCCCATCGCGCGCCTGCGCGCCAGCTCGAACTCCAGGTCGCGCAGGTCGTGCTCGGTCAGCCCGGATACGCCCAGCGGCCAGCCCGCGCCGCGGCCGAGCACCAGCGTGCAGGTGCCCCCGGTGTCATCGACCCGGACCCGCACCTCAGCTCAGCTCAGGCGGGTAGTTGCAGCGGAACCGGAGGGTATGCCCGGCGGGGCCGGTACGGCGGTGCAGATCCTCGTGCAGATCGAGCCCGTGGAGAGGCAGCAGCACGGTATGGCAGCTGTTCAGGCAGCAGTTCACGCACCAGGCCTCACCCGGGTAGGGCTGCGGCTCCAGCCAGCGCACGGCCAGCATCCGGACCCCGGTCCAGAACCCGTCATGTTTCGCCATCGGCCTTCTCCGTCCAGGTGATGCGCAGCACGAGCGTATGGCCGGGGCCGATCGCTGTCACCCGCTTGCTGGTGGCGCTGACGTGCTCCAGGTGCACCTGGCCGCCCTCCGGGACACCGATGCCGAGCCGGGCGGGCAGCTCGTCCGGGGTGATCTCATACCAGGTCCGGTACTCGGTCT
>Ga0213875_10000035_pt1 | contig 167011 bp, 160 predicted proteins | sample BarmaccomBMRX_R8_FD_160105 | JGI IMG/M metagenome (GOLD analysis project Ga0213875, IMG submission 160105) | Root-associated microbial communities from Barbacenia macrantha in rupestrian grasslands, the National Park of Serra do Cipo, Brazil - RX_R8 | ecosystem: Host-associated > Plants >... | reverse complement strand
TTCCACGCGGTGCAGCCCGGAAGTAACTCGCGCCTGCAGGATCAGCACCCACAAGATCCGCACCCGCAAGATCCGCACCCACAAGATCCGCACCCACAAGATCCACACCCACAAGATCCACACCCACAGCCGCTGGCACCGGCACCGGCACCGGCACCGGCACCGGCGAACCACAACAACCCTGCCCCGAGCCAGCGCTGCCACCAGGGTCCTCTCCTGACAGGCTGTGAGCCGCTCCCTGCCGCCGTGCACCATTAGTCGTACTGAGCCCGCTCAACTGTGGTTGGCAATCGGTATCTTGGGCCGAAATCAGGTCATACTGCTGCTGCGACAGGTAGCCACCGAGGCTCATCAACTGTGGGGCTGCCGTATTTAAGTCTTCGGGTATTTCACATTTCGGGTGTTCACTTCAGGTTCTGCGTGATGGGTGCCGTTATAGCTTCAGGTGATAAGTAACGGTGCCTAGCTGGTTTCCGGGTTAGTCTGATCGTAGGCCTTATTGCGGCGGACCTCCTTGCTGGCGCGGAGCACAGGCTTGATCAAACGCTCACCTGGTCGTATACGCACAGAGTGATCTCGTCGACTTCAATAGTCGGGATTTAGCCGGCATACCGCAATCCAACCTGGACGCCTTGGCCCCAGCGCCGAGAGTTCGAGTTATCTCTCACCCGCCAGCCAGTCGCACCGGCTAGGAGCACCGCATAATCTGCGGGCGATGCGAGCGGCGAGCTACAGGATCCGCACGGGGACTGTCAGCTTCTCCCCGTCGTCCCTGCACCGCAGCTGTGGCCTGGCCAATAGCAAGGATTGATCGCCCTCGTCCCAGATGCGGTGCTTGCCATCTGAATGCTCGTCGAGGTGCTTCGCGATGGCCTGCGCTTCGTCGGCCGTGGCATCGCGGGAGATTTTGCCAATCCAGATCGTGGGCATACCCAGTCCTCGCGGCGGTCGGGTCACCCGTTACGCCCCCACCCGAATCCACACGATAAGTATCGCTTTCATGTTTCGATGACGGACAAAGGTGTTCACCGAGTCCATGGAAGCGGGGCTATTAGCGCAAAGGCCGCGGCAACTGTCACGGTGTGGCGACGGATCGGGCTGGTCGACACCGGGTCCGGGAGGTAGCCACCCCTTAAACTCCCAGAAAACGAAGGATGCATCCCATGCCCTGCGAACGGTGCCAGCAGGAGTCCGAGCCCATCACCGGCCGCGGGCGCCAGTGGCTCATCGACGCCGACGTCCCGGGGCCTGATTTCCGCGAGGTGGGCCGAACCGATCCCCTTGCGTCCAGGACTGAACCTGGCCGCAGTCGCAAGCAACCGCAACTATCGCTTGCGCATGCAACCTACCTGAGAGGAGACCATACCGAAGTAAAGTCGCTGGTGTAGCGGTGCACAGTTGGAGGATTGGTCTTCGATTGAAGTAGCGCTTCGTTGGCACCCGGCTAGGCACCACGCCAGACGCCAGTCGGTCACGCGGCGACTGAAGGAACGCAGAGGGGATAAACCCTCCGACGACCGTGCCTCTAGGGACTCAAGGGGGGAACCACGGTGCTTGCCTTGGCTTGGACCCGAACGGTTTGCCGTCCGTAGTGGGGTTTGGTGCAATCCCGGCGTTGACTGTCCGATGGTGCTTGTTCACCCTCGGGGCACAGCGTCCGGGGTGTGGAATCCGTTCGTTGGAAGATGGCGTCACTGGGCTTGCCGTTGGTGTTCGTGGCGGTGGTCGTCATGGAGCTGGCGGCACTGGCATTTGTGCCGGTCACCGCCAACGCGGCGGCCAGTTCGGTGACCGCCTATGTCACCACTTCGGGCAGCAACACCGTCACGCCAATCGACCTGGCTACCAACACACCGGGCAACCCCGTCGCTGTTGGCGATAGTCCGGACGGGATCGCCATCACGCCCAACGGCACCACCGCTTATGTGGCCAATATCAGCAGCAACACGGTCACGCCCATCCACTTGGTCACCAATACTGCGGGCAGCCCGATCCCGGTTGGCCGCGAGCCCTCGGCGGTCACGATCACCTCCGACGGCTCCACTGCCTATGTCACCAACAGCGGAAGCGACACCGTCACCCCCATTGCGGTGACCACCGACACACCCGGCAACCCCATCCCCGTCGGATCCATCCCTAATGCGATCGCGATCACGCCCGACGGGAAAATTGCCTACGTCACCAATAGCGGTAGCGGCACGGTGACACCCATCATGGTGGCCACCAACACGCCTGGCACCGCAATTCCCGTCGGTGGATCCGGCTTACGCAGCATCGCGATCACCCCCGACGGCACAACCGCGTATGTCACCAATTCCACCACCAACACGGTCACACCCGTTGCGATAGACACCAACACACCGGGTGCGCCGATCCAGTTCCCCGCGGGCAGCTACACGTCCGGGATCGCCATCACCCCCAACGGCACCACTGCCTACGTCACCAACGTCGGCAGTGCCACGGTGACACCCATCGCGATGGTCACCAACACCCCTGGACCACCGATTTCCGACGCCGGTAAAGGCGGGTTCGCGATCGCGATCACCCCCGACGGCAAGACCGCTTACGTCGCCAACGACGGCACCAGCACGGTCACCCCGATCGACCTAGCGACCAACACTGCCGGCACACCGATCCCCGTCGGCTCCGGGACCTTCGGAATCGCCATCACATCAGTACCGCAGGCGATACCGACATCGACTCAGGTGGCCGTCACTGCGCCGGCTGCCGCAGGCACTGTGGAAACGCTTACCGCGACGATCACTCCGTCTACCGCGGCGGGCAGTGCGCAGTTCACCGACTGGGCCATGCCCCTTGGTAGCCGGGTGACTGTCGCCGACGGTTCCGCATCGATGACGACGACTTTGACCCCGGGAACTCATCGGCTGACCGCAATGTTCGTTCCGGCCGGCTCAACCGCGTTTGATCCATCGATATCCGACACGCTGTCCTATACGGTTAACTTTTCCACGACGACACCATCACCATTACCGCCGACGTCACCTGTGTTCAGCAGGTTCTCACTCAAACCTTTTCCGCAGCTCATCGCCTGGCTACTAGGACAGCTTCATTTGCCGACGTTCTAAAACACGCCCACAATTCGAAGTCGTCATCTGGGACTATTCGAGTACCTTCGGCACACAAGACCTAGTTGATCACGGCCCGCTGAAGGAAAACATAGAGAACAAACCTGCGACAGCTCCGACACCAGGCCGTCCAGCCTGAGACATACGCCCAGGTAACGACATATGCAGTACCCCCGCCGGTACTGGACAAGGCTCAGCTCTGTCACCGCCTGGAAGCAAAACTTGCCGTGCCGCTACTCGCGCTGCTGGACTGACTATCTTGTCGATTACAGCTTAGATCTCGCAGGAATGTAGCTCCTTCTCCGAGCTGACATGCTCGCGCTTCCTTGCCGTTGAGCCAAAGGTGGACATCCGGTACCTCCGGGGGTGAAACGAGACGTCGCCGTGTATGGAAAGCTCGACGTATGTCGTATCCTACTGTTGTGATCGCTGGCAACGGTCCCCTACTAGGCGCCGTAAGGATGCACAGCGTTACGTGTGGGCGTCCGGGTTTAGGCGCGCTTCTAGAAAGCAGCCTCCGAGCTAGCTATACGATCATGCGCCTGCACAGGAAGGCAATCCGATGGTCGACGCGGTTGTGAAGGTGCTTACTTTTTTCGTAGTTGTGATTTTGGTTCTTGTACTTTTGAACACACTGGGAGGTTTCATCGCCGTCGAAATACCCAACGCTGCGCTGGCTCTACGCCGTATCATTGAATCTCTATGGAACGCCGCGCAAGACGCTACCCAGCATTACCATTCAGCACGCACGTTAGAGTCCGTCCATAACTTATGAGCGAGCGACCATCAGGAATGCTCGCGAAAACAACCATCCATTCGCTGGTCTCATCCGGCGCCGCCAGGTCCTGGACCGAAACAGGCAGCAGAGTCGGATCGCGCGGGCTTGCCACCATCTCCCGCGCCGTGGCCTGGTCGCGGTGGAGTCGGTAGTATCGGATATAACGAACGCCCGGTATTCCTCTCGAAGACGGGAGGGGTTGGTTAAGACAAGGTAGTCACGGGCGGCATTGTGGTCTCGACGTATTCCGTTACCGGCCCGTGACCGCCCCACGTGTTAGCCGGGTTGGCTACTGAGCTGTGGCCTGGCCTCGAAGTCTCCCTGTTGCTCCTCGGTCGAGATTCCCCGCAGCCTAGAAGATACCTGCTGTTGAGGACATTGCCGCTGCCCTGTCCTGAATCAGCCGCTTGCTTCAACCGACGGCGAAGGCGTCGTTTCAGGGTCTTCTGGCATAGGCATGGGCGGTTTGCTCGGGACCTCAATGAGCACCTGCGTGGATTTCACGACCGCCACAGCCAGTGATCCCGGCTCGAGCCCGAGTTCGCGGGCCGCCTCAGTACTCATCAGCGATACTACGCGATGCGGTCCGCACTGCAGTTCGATTTGGGTCATGACGGTGTCGGTGATGACGTTAGTGACCAGCCCGACAAAGTGGTTGCGGGCTGAACGGCCGACCCGGGATGTGTCACGGGTCGGATGGGCCAGGCCCTGGGCGAAAGCGGCCAACGTTGCTCCGTCAATCACCATGCGACGTGACTGATCACGTTCAACGGGGAGCCGTCCACCATCGATCCATCGCCGCACGGTGTCATCGCTAACCCCGAGCAGTTCGGCGACCTCGGCAATCCGGAACTTCGACATGGGTAGAGGGTAAACCTGCTCCGGGAGCGAGAAGGCAGCTACATACACATGACGCAACTGATCAGGATGGACGCCTAGAGGTCCATAGCCACGAGTCGGACGCACACAAAAGGAACTTTTCGAAAAAATCGGTCATCATCGGATACCGTAGCCACCAGTGGCGTGGAGGTCGCCCGGATGAGCCGAGCCGCCACCCCGGTGATGGCTTTGAGCGCTTGGTGGATCCGGTCGTAGGCGCCGGAGGAGCTTCGACCGGGCCGCAACGATTGCTCGCACGGCGGCCCTCACATCGCATCAGTCACTCGCCGGCGTGCTTCTGCCAGGCACGCAGTCGGTTGGCAACCGCCTGGGCTCGCCGGGCGTAGCGCCACAGCTCATCAGACCGTTCGGGGACGAAAGGCACGACACGCGAACGCATTCGCCACGCACTCCTCGGTGTCTGCAACCCGATCCAGCAGAAGCGCAACCTCCACGGCTAAGCGGTCTTCGTGCTCTCGCAGCCTGCCACACCATGCCACCAAGTCGCCTGCCCTTCGATTACGGTCCACGATAGTTTCATCATTCGTATATTCGATGAAGGATGACACATGAGCCCCACAGCAGCACAGCATAACACTTATTCAATTTCAATCAGATCACCATAACCTTGACTTTCAGGGGCGCCAAGCAGCAGTAAGCGTCCATTGCAGTGACGGCCGCGTCACCGAGCACGGCTATGCACTGTCACGGCGCATCACCAGGACAGCGTCTAAACGTTGCCCGCCGCCTCCGCCAATCCACAGGTCATCACCAATGAAGCGGCTCGCCCGAATAAGCTGCCGGGGCGGCGACATAGGGACGTGCAGTTTCGTGCAATATCATGATGGTCTTAGACCCAAGCAGCTGCCTGGCGGCTGAAATGGCGCCGACTAAATACCAATAGCCCGCAAACTCTGCACATACTGCGACCAGCAATTTGCAACGCGACTGCCGGATTTCTTGGTCAATGTTGCCCACCGACACCAGTCCCGTGAGTCGACGCATCCCGGACGCGCCGTCGCTGGCTGTGGCCAGCGCTTTGCTCCCGCGAGCCAAGAGATCAATTATACGAAAGCCGGAAGTTGGCGGCCTTCCCATTCAACGTGGCGCATTGGACCGCGGCGCGGCGACCGCCTGCATGTTCGAGTAGGTGCGGGACTGATGACTTGGTTATCGCCCCCGTCTCTGGAACCGACTTTCCGAAGGCGCATGCTCTGGGTCACGCTCAACGAACCGCAGCGCGGTCACAACACCGTATTCGCGTCCACCGGCCAGGTGTTCGGTGAGCACAAATACAGCCTGTTGATCATGGAGGCTGGCCGGTGAACAGTGATGGCCGCCCTTCGGCACGCAGTCCTCCAGATCCCCCAGTCAGATCGCCCGATCGCACTTTGAGTCATCGCCGTGCATACCCGACGGCGACCGCGCTGCGCACGTGGCCAGCCGCCACCTTCTCATGCAATCAACGCCCCACTGAATGGACTTGGCTGCTCCACAAACTACCTAAAACGGGATTACCGGGCGTACGTCGTCGTGGAGCTGTCAGCCCCTAGCACCTCACTGACGGCAAAAAGCTCCAGACGCCACTCACACTACTCGGCGGCAGCACTGGAGGACGTACTCTCGTTACCACGGCCCCTCATCGCCTTCTCGACGAGCGGGTCGCCCTTCTCCTTGACTTTCTCGATGAGCGGCTCAGCCTTCTCCATGACCTTCTCGGCAAGCAGCTCAACTCTCTCTTTGGCGCCCTGGGCAAGCTCATCCGTCTTCCCAAGGACCTTGTCCACAAGCGGCTTGGCGTCGTCAAGGGACTGATCTAGCTGGCTTTGGATCTTGTCGGCAGAAGTCATCGTGTGCACCGCTCCCTTCGTTACCGGTCGAGGATGCGGGAGGTGATTGCTAGCGTAGCGCTCGCACCAGTTTTCGGCACGGCGAGGACGTGCCGGTCTTCGCTCGGCGTGGCATTCTCGTACCCGGAGCCCGAACGTAAGCCTACTAATCCTCCTTATGAAGCTGGTATGATTGACGGAAAGAATCTCATAAGTTTCCGAAATGGCCACTCCCGCCGCTGCCACGCGGTCTCCCGATTTATCCGACACGGCATTAAGGCGTGCGCGCACTACAATACTTAATCTCTGATTAAGTCTGTTCTCAGGCCTGCCAGGGTCCCGCATAGTATGGCGGCAGTGGTCTTGCGTATACGAATTCGATGCTGCGCAGCTTTGGTCACAGGTGCGCTTCTACCCGATGATCGGACGACAACCGCAGACGACAACCATGATCAACGGGCTGGTCACACGTTTGCGAGGCGAACACATGTTGTTTGATCGTGATCGGGCAACTACAATCGGTGCTCGTGCGCGGATCACGGGACAACGACGAGTTAGTTTCCCTGCACGAGCCCTTTGAGACAGCACTTCGCGGATTCAATCGACGGCAAGTGCTGGAACACCTGGAATCGCTTGATGGCCGTCTCGCGATAGTCACTGCTGACCGAGACTCGGCATTGGCTCAGGTCGCTGAGCTCACTAAAGCATTGAAAGACCTGCGGTCGGAGAGCGACCTGCTCAATCACCTGCGCCGGGAGGCTGAGAAGGCGACCGCTCAAATGAATCGGATTTTGACTCAGCCGATGGCTCAAGCCGGCACCCGGATCCAGCGGATCATGGACTTGGCCGAGGAGGAAGCAGCCGAGCTCAAGACCCGTGCTCAGGCAGAGATCGCTGCCACGAAGGCGCGTGCCGACCAGGACATCGCCGAGGTGCGGGCACGCGCTGACGAACAGATCGCCGCACTGCGGGCGTCGGCCAGCCGCGAGGCCAAATCGCTGATCGAACACGCCAAGCGTCAGTGCGATCAGCTCGAGTCAGAATCCGCGGCACTCCGGCAGGCAGCCGAGCAGGATTCGATGCGGGCGATCGCCGAGAGTGAGTCCGCGGCTAACAACCGGATCCGGGCTAGTGAGCTGCGCAGCCTGGCCGGCGTAGAGGTCATGGCCTGGGTGATGGCCGAGCACCTTACGGCCCGGAAGTGCGCGGTCGAGCAGGAAGAGGCAGCGCTGCACGAGCTCCGCGCGCAGATGGCCGACGAGGTAACTGGTCTCGACGCGTTACGCACCGAGATCACCGCCGCGGTGGTCGCCACCCACCATCTGCTGGGCGAGGCGCTCGGGCAGGTCCGCAAGCTCGTGGCCCAACGGCCACCCGCAAACGGACAACCAGATGTACCAGTCCAGCGCGGGTCCCAGGCCGAACCTGTCTACCTCAACGCCAGCGCCGAAGAACGGGGGTAGCCTCGCAATCCCCGTTGAGCGGCATGGGATTCATCGACCCCGCAGCTTTTATCGATAATGACGAGCAGTGGAGTACGCACAACTACCATCCGCTGCCGGTGGTGATCTCCTCAGCCGAGGGGGCCTGGGTCACTGACCTGTCTGGCCGTCGTTACCTCGACTTTCTGGCCGGCTATTCGGCACTGAACTTCGGGCACCGGCATCCTGCCCTGGTCGCTGCAGCGATCGAGCAACTGAACCGGGTGACGCTGACCTCACGGGCATTCCACCACACGCTGCTCGGCTCGTTTTGCCAGGAGCTTGCCGAGTTGACCGGAACCGAAATGGTGCTTCCGATGAACACCGGTGCCGAGGCCGTCGAATCCGCGATCAAGGTGGCGCGGCTGTGGGCGTACCGGGTGAAGGGCATTCCGGACGGCACCGCCGAGATCGTGGTGGCCAGCGGCAACTTCCACGGTCGAACCACCACGATCGTGTCGTTCTCCACCGACGAGATCGCGCGGGCCGGATTCGGCCCGTTCACCCCTGGCTTTGTCATCGTGCCTTACGGCGACCTCGACGCACTACGCCACGCAATGACAGCCCGGACGGCGGCAGTGCTGGTCGAGCCCATTCAGGGCGAGGCGGGCGTGCTGGTACCACCGCCGGGTTATCTGGCCGGCACCCGGGCTGCCTGCAATGACACGGGTGCACTGCTGATCGCGGATGAGATCCAGTCCGGGCTAGCTCGCACTGGAGAGCTGCTCGCGTTGGACCACGAAGGAGTTCGTGCCGACCTGTACATCCTCGGCAAAGCGCTCGGCGGCGGGATACTGCCCGTCTCGGCGATCGTCGGAACGCGATCCGTGCTCGGGGTGCTTCGGCCTGGCGAACACGGATCGACCTTCGGCGGTAACCCGCTGGCGTGCGCAGTCGGCCGGGCGGTGATCGCCCTGCTCGCAAGCGGAGAATTCCAGTCCCGCTCTCAAGAGTTGGGCGCACACCTACACCAACGCCTGCGCACACTGGTCCAGCACAGGGTTGCGCATATCACCGGCCGCGGACTCTGGGCTGGCGTGCATATCGCACCTGGCGGTCCGACGGGACGCCAGGCAGCGGAGGCGCTGATGGATCGTGGTGTGCTGTGCAAGGAAGCCCACGGCATGACCTTGCGGATCTCTCCACCACTGGTCATTACCCACAGCGACCTGGATGCTGGCCTCAACGCCATCATCGACGTGCTCACCCACTGATCTGACGGCTGGCGCCGGTGGAGATCATGGCTCACGGCGGGCTCACCGCGAGGATGTCAAGATCTCCCCGCCGCCGACCTGAGCGCGAGGAGAATCTGTGTGCCACCAGATCCTGCGGCGTCTGGGGGTGTCGACAACGCTGCTGACGGTGCTACTGGCCGGCTGCACAGCAGGACCCTCGAACCGGCCGCCGGTAGCAGTGCGCGACACCAACCTGCCCCCGCCACGGCAGCAGTTAACGCCACCCAGCAACCTGCCGCCGCCCCCGATCGGCGATTTCTATCGCAATTCACTGCCATGGCGGGATTGCACCGGCTCCATCAATGTCGCGCTCGGTATGACCAGTACTCGCCGGGTGGAATGCAGTGACATTCGGGTCGACGCCTCGGTGGCCAGACCGGCGTTCGGGAACTCCCTCAAACTCGACCTGACCAGGATCGGCGACGGACCGGCGCCGCTTGTGGTGCTCGGCGAAGGATCCGAGGAGCCAGGAACTGTCCGGGCTGCCCGCCTCGCGCAGCAGCTGCCACCCCCTCTGCTGCAGCGCTTCACGCTCATCGGGCTGGCCCGCCGCGGGACTGGCCCGAGCGAACCGCTGGATTGCATCCCAAAGACCATCCGGAGCCTGATCGTCGGCATCGATGCCGACCCCGCCCAGCCAGCACAACTGGACGCGCTGCTCGACACCACCCGCAGTGCGATTCAGACCTGCGTGCAAGATCTTGGCGAAGTGCTCACCACGATCAATTCCTCAGCCACCGCTGACGATCTCGAGCAGCTCAGGATCGTGCTCAACGCGCCGGTACTCAACATCCTCGCGCATGGTGAAGCGTCCCGGGCTGTGGTTGATTTCTTGCGCACGTATCCCACCTCAGCTGGGCGAGTGGTGCTAGACGGTGCCGTTGATCCCACAGCCGACGATGTCGCCACAGCCGAGGCCGACTTGGCCGCCGTGGACGCCGGCTACAGTGCCTTCGCTGCCGACTGTGTGTCCCGTAGGTGCCCGTTGGGTTCCGATCCCCGCGGTGCTCTGATGGCGCTTGGTCAGGCGCTGCGCGAGCGTCCGGAGCAGGCCGGCTGGGAGCAGATCACCGCCGGGATTGCTTACCAGGCAGTGTTGGAGACGGTGGGTGAGCCGGAACGCTGGCCACAGCTGTCTCACGCGCTGGCGGCCGCCCGTGATGGCAATGGTGCCGAACTGGCCACGCTTGTCACACCGGTAGTGACCACCGACCGCGGGTTGCCGGCGCGCTTCGATCCGGCCCTGGCGGCGCACTGCAATGACACCCCGACTCGGGTTCCCCCGGAGCGCGCCCAGCAGCTGGTGCAGCAATGGCAACAGCGTTCGGCGCTGTTCGGGTCGCTGTTTGCGGCCCGGCTGCTGTGGTGCAGCGCCTGGCCGGTGCCCTCGCCTCCGCCAGCGGTACCACAGGACGTAGGTCTGCCACCAGTGCTCGTCGTGGCCACCTCAGGCGATCCGATAACCCCGGTCGAAGGGACGAGGCGCACGGCGCAGTCGCTACCGTCCGGAACCCTGGTGGTCTGGCAGGGCCAAGCACATGGCGCGCTCCCTCGCAGCCCCTGCGCGGTAGACCTGGTCACCCGCTTCCTGACCGATGCCTCGGTGCCCCGGCAAGGCACTCTATGTCCGCCGTAGCAACTGACTCCTCGCCGCGTTGCCGCTGGCTGCCTGTCCAGCTAACGGTCCCGCGATAGCCCACAATCAGCGACCGTGCCTCCCCGGTTCAGTCGCGCATAGCCTGCTGCCTCGTTCGAGCGGACAACGCCAGGCGCCAGCCCTGCTGGCTCAGGAAATCCGAGGGAATAAGCACAATCGTTTCCTCGCGAAACTGCACAAAACCGCCGAATGTCCTCGACGACATGAGCTTGATTCCAAGCGAACAGCCCGATCAGCGGAGGGGACCAAGCCGCTACCGGGCTGTTCGCACGCTCCGGATCTGGAGGAATCTCTGCCGAGAGGGCCGGAGCATCGCGAGGAGGACGCAGCTGATAAATCGACGACCGAGCCGTTAGTGTTACTCCACACGTTGGCTTCACAACGCGAGACGACTCGTTTGTGCGCGGACCAGCGCCAATTTATCTTAGGTTGCCGGACGTATCCGAGCCGTGATCAACTGTGTGCAGAGAGGCGGCCCAGCCCGTCCGTGGAGGGGAAGGGGTACAGGCCGGGCCGCCGGGAGGACTGGAGCCGCACGGGGAGTATCACCGCAGACGACGCACTCCAGCCCTCCACCCACGGGTGGAACCGGGGACAGCTGAGATCATGTCAATAGGTTAGTCGCCGAACCCGGTAATGCGTTACCGAATTCGGCCAATCACCTCTTATCACACAGGTTGTACGTTCCTCGTTCATCCGCCTGAAAGCTGATAACGCATCGAAAAACGGGAACACAATGCGAGGTGTCAACACACACCGGCACGCCCGGCATCTTCGGATATCAACATCGACATTCACCAGCATAAGGCTGATCATTCAGCGGAATCGGTACACCTTCTTGGAGTTCATACCTTGTCAACAGAGCTATCCGCAACCAAATCCGCACCCGCGCCATCCATGAGCGCGGCGCATCACCATTTTCCTTTGCGGGCGCGGTCAGGTCCTGGGTAAATTCGTTCGAGGATTCACGCTTGAGCGGCTCTACGTTCCTCCGTCTGGTCTGGGTCCACGTCTGACCAGACGTCCCCATGGCCTCACAATCGGCCGAGAGGTACTACGTAGAGTGTCAAGGCGCTGGCGGTACTCATGTTCATCAATCTCACCCCGGGCAAAACGCTCGCCCAGTACCTCCTCGGCCGCGGTGGTTCGCAAAGTGGCTGACCGACCGCCACCGGTTAAATAGCGAAGCAGGGCGAGCACCAGAAGAATGATCAGGGCCCACCACAGCACCCTGGTAATAGCTAGGAACAGAAAAACCCAACCGCCCATCGCATGGCCGTGCCACCACATCACGCTGCTGCCTTTCTCCGCCAATCGCAGTGTCTCTCCCCGAGTCACCCGGTGGCGACCCGGGCAAAGGCTGGCATCCTCACTGTAGGCCGCTTTCGCAGACGATTACCACCATCGTTACTACAGTGGTAAATAGGCCCAGTACCAGCTGAACCTGTTTAGCTGGGAGAACGCCGAGCACGGGAGGGCTGGACGCGTAACGGCTCGCCCGGCATCTTGGGGTACTCAGGAGGATAGGGAAGATCACCAAGATCGTGGTCGCGCTCGTCGCGCAAAGCCCAGTCGAGCAACATCTCCACACCGAAGGATTCGTCGTCCACGCCAGCGTGGGGATCGCCTCGCTGCACGAGCAACGCCGGCGCGGTGAATACGTCGAAGTCGTCCGGGTGCACATCTACCAGATCATTCCAAGTCAACGGCATCGACACGGTAGCCCTCGGAGTGCCGCGCACCGACCACGCCGAGGCAATCGTGCGGTCCCGGGCTGCCTGGTTGAAATCCAGGAATACCCGATCGCCGCGTTCTTCTTTCCACCACGACGCGGTGGCCCGATCCGGGATTCGCCGTGTCACTTCCCGAGCAAGCGCAATCACTGCGCGGCGTACCTGCACGAACGTCCACTCTGGGCGGATCCGGACGGCAACATGAATCCCCCGACCGCCGGACGTTTTGGGATACCCGACCAGCCCCGCCTCGGCCAGCACCTCACGCAACACTGCCGCGACGGCGACCGCGTCGGCGAAGCCAGTCCCGGGTTGCGGATCGAGGTCAACCCGCAACTCGTCGGGATGATCGAGGTGGGGGCGGCGCACCGGCCACGGATGGAAGTCAAAGGTGCCCAGATTCGCCGCCCAGGCAAGCACAGCAGGCTCGGTAGGGCAGATCTGCCGAGCGGTGCGTCCGGATGGGAAGGTGATCTCCACTGAATCCACCCAATCCGGGGCGCCCCGCGGCACGCGCTTGGCGTAGAACGCCTCGCCGGTCACGCCATCCACGTAACGCTTCAACGTCACCGGGCGTTGGGCAAGGACGCGCAACAACGGCTCGGACACCGCGAGGTAGTACTCCACGATCTGCCGCTTGGTGATTCCCCGTTCCGGGAAATACACCTTGTCCGGATTTGATACCCGCACGGCACGCTCACCGGCCGGTCCGGGCACCTTGAGTTCCAGCGCGTCACCGCGACCCACGACCGGCAAGCTACCGTGAAACAGTGGTGCGCAGCGAACGTGGGCGACCAGACGAGCCGGAACTGCGGCGGCTGGATGACGAGCTGATCGGGCTGGATCGCGACGACCCAGAGGTGCAGGCCTTTTCCGAGCACCTGGCCCGCGTGCACGTGCGGCGGCCCAGCTTCACCGTCGAGGGCTACCTATCGGGCATCAGTGACTTCGCGGACTCAGCCAACCGGACCGAGGGTTTACGGCGGATGACAGCTGTCCTGGTGGTCCTGCTGATCCTGCTGGGCGTGGCGATCACGATATGGGGTGCCGCCACGTTCACCATCAGCACCCTGCTGGGATGATGCCGCGGCAACCGCTCGCGTAGCGTGTCCGGTATGGAACCGGTCAAGGGCGCGGCCCCGAAGGTCGTGAAGTCCGACGCCGAGTGGCGCGAGCGGCTCACTCCGCAGGAATATGCGGTGTTGCGCCAGGCGGGCACCGAGCCGCCCGGAACCGGCGAGTACGAGCACACCAAGACCAAGGGTGTTTATGAGTGCCGGGCCTGTGGCGCCGAGCTATTCCGCAGCGAGCACAAGTTTGAATCGCATTGCGGCTGGCCTTCGTTCTTCACCCCCCTGGCAGGTGACGCGGTGCTGCTTCGGGAGGACCGCAGCATGTTCATGAGGCGGGTCGAGGTGCTCTGCGCGACTTGCCACAGCCACCTCGGGCACGTCTTCGATGGTGAGGGCTACGACACCCCCACCGATCAGCGCTACTGCATTAACGCGATCTCGCTGCGGCTAGTCCCTGACGAATCCGACGAAAAGGCCACGCCTAGCTAGGGCAACGCAGCAACCAGTTCTGCTACGGCCACCCGTGGGCCGGTGAAAAAGGGCACCTCCACACGGACATGGCGGCGTGCCCGGCTGGCGCGCAGAGCGCGCATCAAGTCAACGATGCGGTGCAGCTCATCGGCTTCGAACGCGAGGATCCACTCGTAGTCGCTCAATGCGAAAGAGGCCACCGTATTGGCTCGCACATCGGGATACTCGCGGGCCTGCATACCGTGCTCGGCGAGCAATTCGCGGCGTTCCGTCTCGGGCAACAGGTACCACTCGTAGGACCGGACAAACGGGTACACGCAGACATACCGCTTGGGCTCCTCGCCCGCCAGAAAGGCAGGGATATGGCTCTTGTTGAACTCCGCTGGCCGGTGTAGCGCGACTGTGGACCACACTGGCGTGCTGGCCCTGCCGAGCGCGGTGATGCGGCGCAGATCGGCGTATCCAGCCTGGAGTACCTCGATCTCCTCGGCGTGCCACCAGACCATCCAGTCGGCATCGGCGCGCAAGCCGGCGAGATCGTAAACCCCCCGCACGGCGACGCCTTTACCCTCCAGTGCTTCGAAGTATTGCTGCGCCTCGCCAGCAGTCTCGGCACGGTCGGCCGGGAGCCGTCCGGGGTCAACCCGAAAGACCGACCACATGGTGTAGCGGATGGTGGAGTTCAGCGCGGCATAGTCAAGGCGTGCCATGAGGTCATCCTCCCACCGCTGGTACTGCCGCACCCAAATGCGCGGCGATGCGCACCGCGGCGGCATCGCCGGTGCCGATGCACGCGGGGATCCCCACACCGCGCAGCATTGCCCCCGCCACGGCGAGTCCGGGCACCGCGGCCACCGCGTGCTCCAAAGCCGCGACGGCGTCGAGGTGTCCTGGCGAGTACTGCGGCAGTCCGCCGCCCCAACGCGCCACCACGGTGTCCACCGGGCGCTCGGTGATACCAGTGAGTGCCGCCAGATCGGCCCGGACCAGCTCTACCAGCTCGCCGTCATCGCGCTGCAACAGCCGGGCTTCACCATGGCGTCCCAGGGATGCACGCAGGAGCACCACTTCGTGAGACGAAGCATGTGCCCACTTGCGCCCGGAGAAGGTGAACGCCTTGGCCGACAGTGACTCGTCTCGGGCCTCGGAGGCGGCCACCAGCACGCCCGAGGACGGGGGTAGAGCCTGCGCAGCACCTACCGGGAGGGCGATCCCGACCACCGCGCAAGAAGCGACTTCGACCCGGCTTGCGGCCGCGGAGGCGGCCGGCAGCGGATCGGCCAGCAGGCGCCGTAACGCGGGCGCCGGCAGGGCCAGCACCACCGCACTGGCATCGATGTGTTCGGGACGGTGCGCGCCGCCGAGTTCCAGGCGCCAACCCTGCGTGATCCGACTGAGCCCGCGCACCGGCTGACCCAGTCGCGGCCGGACTGCTGCGGCAGCCACCAGCGCATCGACCAGACCAGCGAGTCCACCACGCAGGGTGCCGAACACCGGCGACGTCACGCTGCGCGGTGCCGAAGCGCTAGAAGCGAGCACAGTGCTGGCCGCGGCCAGCAGCGATCCGGAGCCGCGGTCTAAGGCACCAGCCACTGCGGGCAGGGTCGCGCGCAGCCCAAGGGCATCCGCGCGCCCGGCGTATACCCCGCCGAGCAACGGGTCGACCAGCCGGTCGACCAGCTCATCACCGGCCCGCTCGCGCAGCAACTGCCCGACCGCGGCATCCTGGCCAGGCTCCCAGCGCAGCGGCACGGTGGGCTCCGCGGCCACCCGTGCGACCCCGCGTTCGGACAGCAGGCCCGCAACGTCAGTCGCAGCACCGGGCAGACCCAGCACGGTGCGGAGAGGCAAAGCCACGGTCCGCCCTCCGGCCCGCACGGTGGGTGCCGCAGGCGTCGGATGCGTCAGCTGCCCGCACAGGCCGAGCTCATCGACCAGCCGAACCGCCTCCGGCCGGCGCATCAGGAAGGCCTCGGCTCCTACGTCGAGGGCGAGACCACCTACCTCCACAGTGCGTAGCGCACCACCAAGCCGCCGGGAACCCTCAATGACCAGGATCTCGGCAGTCGGGCCGAGTAGCCTGCGCAGCCGGTATGCCGCAGCCAACCCGGAGATTCCACCACCGACCACAGCGACCCGAGTAGTGCTCACAGCGAGTGCGCCAGCTCCACGATTCGAGTCAAGATCTGCGGATCGGTTTCCGGCAGAACACCATGGCCTAAGTTGAGCACGTGGGCGTCGGCCGCCTGACCCTCGGCGATCACCCGGCGCACCTCACGCTCGACGACTGGCCATCCGGCCAGCAACACGGCTGGGTCCAGGTTGCCCTGCAACACGGTCGGCCCGTGCGGGCGGGCCGCGCGCACACGCTGCGCAGCGACATCCAACCCGACGCGCCAATCCACGCCCATCACGTCCGCGCCGACCTCAGTCATTGCACCGAGCAGCTCGCCGGTGCCCACCCCGAAGTGGATCCGCGGCACGCCCGCTTCCGCAAGCCTGTTCAGGACCCGCGCCGAGTAGGGGGCGATGAACTGGCGGTACTCCCGTTCAGAGACAGCCCCGGCCCACGAATCGAACAACTGGACGGCGTCTACCCCGGCAGCCACCTGCACCTGCAAGAAGGTGAGGGTCAGCTCGGCGAGCCGGTCCAGCAGCGCGTGCCAGGTTTCCGGCTCGCCATGCATGAGCGCCTTGGCGTGTTCGTGGTGCCGGCTCGGACCGCCTTCGATGAGGTAGGACGCGAGCGTGAACGGGGCCCCCGCGAATCCGATCAGTGGTGTCTGGCCCAGCTCGGCGACCAGCATCCGGACCGCGGTGGCCACCTGCGCGACGGCGGCGGGATCCAGCACCGGCAACGCCTTGACCTCTGACGAGCTGCGCACCGGGGTGTGCACCACCGGGCCCGTACCCGGCACGATGTCCAGCCCGACACCCGCGGCGTGCAACGGCACCATGATGTCGCTAAACAAAATTGCGGCATCGACCCCGTGTCTGCGCACGGGTTGCAGCGTGATCTCGCAGACCAGCTCAGGCGTCATGCACGCAGCCAGCATGGGCTGGTCGGCCCGAAGAGCACGATATTCAGGCAGGGAACGCCCAGCCTGCCTCATGAACCACACCGGTGGATGGTCTGGGCGCTCACCCCGCGCGGCGACCAGAAATGGTGCGTCAAGTAGCAGCCGGCGAGCGGTGGCCGGTGCAGTCGTCTTGGACATCTCGTAGACCATCGTTGCACGGCCTAACTCACGCAGCGTGGGCCTCCCCCAGTTTCCCCGCATGCTGGATGCAGACCGCGGTATCTGGAGGGGTATTGGGGCCGGATAAACAGCACCCTGCATCCAGAACGCGCCAAAGGTCGTTCGCGCCCGAACACTGGTGCCGCTAGACAGCGGCGTTTCGGCGAGACTGCTCGCGGCAGTCCTCCTACAGTGGATGATTGTGGTCGATCTGGCGGACGCTCCGGAAGTTTTCCGTAAGGCAGTAGCCTCGCTCAGTGCCGTAGAGCCTCGGCCAGAACTGCGTTTTGAACCGATCCCGGCCCCCCGGCGGCTAGCGCCGTGGGCCTATGCCTGGGAACTGGAACTTCCTGGTGACGACCACGCGCCGACCACCGGCCGCCTGGTGCTTCTGTACGACCCCCAGGGCCAAGACGGGTGGAACGGCACCATGCGGTTGGTCGGTTTTGTCCGCGCTGAACTCGACGGTGAGCTGGCCGGCGATCCGCTGCTGGCTGCGGTCAGCTGGTCGTGGTTCGCCGACGCTCTGATCAATGCAAGCGCCGACCATACCGCGCTGGGCGGCACCGTCACCCAGACCAGCTCAACCCGGTTCGGCGCTATCGCCGGGCCTGAGCGGACCAACGACATCGAGCTACGCGCATCGTGGACGCCTTGTAGCGACCATCTGACGCCCCATGCCAGCGCTTTCTGCGAACTTATGGCGGCGGCTGCGGGGCTACCGCCGGTGGGCGTGGTGACCCTCGGCAAGCGGATCGGTTGATCAACACCGTTGATCAACACCAAGTAATTCAACCCTCCAGGCGGCGACCGGATGGGGTTAAAGGGGTAAATCGCCCAGCATTGCATCACTGTTACGTCCGCGTGGACACTCTCCCCTGATTGAGGGACCGCCGATGGCGGCTTTACGGGCAGATCGGCAAGAAGGTTCACGCAGGGCCCCCCGCTACGCCGCTCGGGGGGCTAGTCTGCCCCGTACGACACCATCCTCGCTCAAGCGGCGGCGCGGTCGCTGGAACGAGGTCCCGGTGCGGTCGGGGGCACGACCGACTCCAGGGAGGTAGCTACGTGGCTGCTGTCGGATACGGCGCGACCGTCAGGTCAGCCCCATCCGGCGCTGTGCCGGCGTCATTGGTCCCGCACCCGCGGGAAGAACTGTTTACGGTATTGGTGGTCGACGACCATCCGTTACTGCGTGAAGCGATCGCTTCACGCTTAGTAACGATGGGTGCCGTCACCGTACACGAGGCCGCTTCGGTCGCTGAAGCCAGGACACGCGCTCTGGCATCCGGTCCTTGCGACCTGGCGATACTCGATCTCACGCTGCCCGACGGCAGCGGGCTGGATCTGATCGGCGAACTGCGCGGCCAAGGCTGGACCCGCATCGTGGTACTCGCCTCGTCCGATGATCCGCATGCTGTGCGCACGGCATTCCAGAGCGGTGCGCAGGCTTACCTGCTCAAGTCAGCGTCGGCTTCGGTGGTCACCGACGGCGTGCGCCGCGTGCTTGAAGGTGGGGTCTATGCAGACCCGACCGTCGCGCCGATTCTGGCGTCAGGTACGCGGGTGGCGGGTACCGATAACACACCACGCGAGTTGTCGGGGCGTGAGGTGGAAGTGCTGCAACTGGTCGCTGACGGGCAGTCCAACAAGGAGATCGGGGAGGCACTGAACCTGTCCGCGCTGACCGTCAAAAGCCACCTATCCCGGATCGGGCGCAAGCTCGGCACCGGCGATCGGGCGCAGATGGTCGCCCTGGCGATGCGCGCGGGGGTCATCCGCTGACCGAGACCACTCCGGTTCCCTTGCTGGTGCCGGCTGCCGGGGTGCCCCCGGTCGTCGATTCGGCAAGGGCTTTGGATGCCGCTGTCGCGCTCCTGGGCGAGGGCATCGGTCCGGTAGCCGTGGACACCGAACGTGCCTCGGGCTACCGCTACTGGCAGCGTGCCTACCTGGTACAACTTCGCCGGGAAGGTGCTGGCACGGTACTCATCGACCCAATCGCCCTCGATTGCCTGGCCGGGCTCGCTGAAGTACTCAATCCGCTGGAATGGGTGCTCCACGCTGCATCGCAAGACCTGCCGTGCCTGGTGGAACTAGGGTTGATGCCCGCTGCGATATTCGATACCGAACTGGCCGCCCGGCTTGCCGGGCTGGAACGTGTGGGTTTGGCGGCGCTGGTTGAACAGCTACTCGGCTACCAGCTGTTGAAGGGACACGGCGCTGCCGACTGGTCGCGCCGGCCGCTGCCCGACGAATGGCTGACCTACGCGGCTCTTGATGTGGAACTGCTGCTGCCGCTACGAGCGGTGATCGCTGCCGAGCTAGACGCTCAGGGCAAGTTGGGCTGGGCCACAGAAGAGTTCGAAGCGGTGCGGACCGCCGGGCCGCCGGCGCCACGGGTCGACCCGTGGCGCCGGACCTCGGGGATGCATCGCCTCCACCGGCCGCGGGAACTGGCTGCGGTGCGCGCGCTGTGGTACGCCCGCGACGAGCTGGCCCGGCAGCGCGACATCGCGCCCGGCCGGGTGCTGCCCGATACCGCGATCATCGACGCAGCGATGGCTGACCCGAAGGATGAGGCTGCGCTGCTATCCCGTCCAGTGTTCAGTGGCCGAGCGCAGCGCCGCCACGCCCAAACCTGGCTGCGCGCACTGGCGGCTGCCCGTGCGCTGCCAGCGGACGGGCTGCCGCTGCTGCGCGCACCCAACGGCAGCCCGCCGCCGGTGAACAGGTGGTCGGACCGGGATCCGGCCGCAGCAGTCCGGCTGGTCGCCGCCCGCGCGACGCTCGCTGAGATCGCCGAGCAGCACCGGTTACCGGTGCAGAACCTGCTGGCCCCTGAGCTCGTGCGCCGGCTGTGCTGGGAGCCGCCCGAACTTCTCGACACGGCCGCGGTCGAGCGGCACCTAGTCGCCGGCGGGGCACGCCGCTGGCAGTGCGAGCTCACCGCGCACCCGCTCGCCACCGCCCTCAAGTCTGCCGGTGGGTAGCCTTTCAAGTACCGCCAACCCCGGTCGCAGGTGCTGTCAACAACTACCAACTTGCCGGTAAGGCACAATGTCGGCGCAGACCTCATCGGCGTCGGCACCTAAATCACCTTTGGCCCGTCGGTTCAGCGGCAGTCGTTAAGCGTTCACAACCCGGGTTGGCGGTACTTGATGGGCCACCTACGCAGCAGGGAGGTGGACAGTGACGGCGAGACCGCCGCCGGGGACTGGTTCGGCGTGCACCGTGCCACCATGCGCGCTAACTACAGCACGCACGATGGACAGGCCCAAGCCAGCGCCATCGTGGGACGTGCGGGCCACCCCGCCGCGGTGGAAGGGTTCGAAAAGCGCGGTCACCGCCTCCGGAGCGACCACCTCCCCAGAGTTGCGCACCAGCAACCGCACCTGACCCCCCGCCCGATCGGTGCAGACCTCCAGCCAGCCACCGGCACTGTTGTGCCGTACCGCGTTCTCCACCAAGTTGCCTACCACCCGCTCCAGCACCACCGGGTCACCCATCGTCAGCGCCGGTGTGATCCGGGTGCTCACCCGCAGGCCCCGGTCACGGATCTCCGGCCCCACGATGCGCAGCGCCGCATCCGCGAGGCCGGCCAGATCCGCCGGCTCCCGGGCGCGCAGCGCGCCACCCTCGGTCCGCGCCAGCACCAGCAGGCCATCCACCAGCTGCTGAGCGCGCAAGGTCGCGTCACGGATCACTGCCGCCATCCGGCGCAGCTCAGCCTGGTCTGCTGCGGGATCCGCCAGTGTGACATCCACCTCAGTGCGCACCACGGCCAGCGGGGTGCGCAGCTCGTGGCTGGCATTGGCGACAAACCGACGTTGGGACTCGAAGGCCGCCTGCAGCCGGTCGAGCATCGCATCGAAGGTATCGGCGAGCTCAGCGACTTCATCCCGCGGCCCAGGCAGCCGCAGCCGCTGGTCCAGCGACTCAGCGGACAGCCGGCGGGCAGTGGCGGTCACCTCGTGCAACGGCCGCAGCACCTGGCCGGTGATCACCCACGCCAGCAGCACGGTGGCGATCACCGCAAGCAGGAAGGCCACCGAGCCAGCCTGCAGCACGCGGTGCCGGGCAGCCTCCTGCAGCGCTGCCCCGAGGCGATCGGCTGCTACCGGGACCCCGTCGACCTTGACGGTGCTGCCCGGCGGCAGATCGGGAACGGCAGCCACCACTCCGCCGACCAGCAACCAACCCAGCCAGAGCAACAGCGCGCTCACTGCTGCCGACAATCCGGTGGCGAGCAGGGTGAGCCGGGCGCGCAGCCCGGGCCCGCGTCGGGGCCTCACCAACCGCTCAGCCGGAAGCGAGGCCGGCGCTGGGTACCCGGTAGCCGGACCCCACCACGGTCTCGATGATGCCCGGCTCACCGAGTTTCTTCCGTAAGGTCATCACGGTCACGCGCACCGTGGTCGTGAAGGGGTCGGCGTTTTCGTCCCATACCCGCTCCAGCAGCTCCTCGCTGCTCACCACTGCACCACCGGCGGCGAGCAGCACTTCCAGTACCCCAAACTCTTTACGGGTGAGATCCACCGGCGTGCCAGACCGGCTGACGGTCCGCCGGGAAGGATCGAGCACCACATTGCCGGCACTGAGCACCGGAGGTACCGCCGGCGTGGCACGGCGGCCCAGCGCCCGCAGCCGGGCGACCAGTTCAACGAAGGCAAACGGCTTGGACAGATAGTCATCGGCACCCAATGACAGCCCGGTGACCCGATCGGACACGGTGCCGCTGGCCGTGAGCATCAGCACGCGCGTCACCGCACCGGATTGCACGATCTCCGCACACAGCCGGTCGCCTGACATGCCAGGCAGATCGCGATCCAGCACCACCACGTCATAACGGGTCACCGCAGCTTTCTCGTGGCCGCTGTCACCGTCGTAGGCCACATCGACGGCCATACCCTCACGGCGCAGGCCACGAGCAACGGCATCGGCCAGCGCCCGCTCATCCTCAACGATCAGAATGCGCACCCCTCAACGGTGCCACACCCCCACCCCGGCGATGCTAGGGCGTGGCGCCGGGGGTGTGGATTGCCGGACTCTCGCCCGTCGACCGGATCAGCTCCGCTGCCCAGCCGGTCACGGCCCGAGCAACATCCTGAGCGGTCAGTCCCAACTCTGCGAGCACCTCATCACGCTGGCCATGATCGAGGAACCGCTGCGGGATACCGAGATCCCGGAACGGCACGTCGATCTCGGCATCGCGCAAAGCAGCCGCCAGCGACCAGCCAAAGCCACCATGCCGGCCGCCATCCTCAACGCTGACCACCAACCGGTGCCGGGCGGCCATCCGCACCAGCACCTCCGGCACCGGCAGCACCCATCGAGGGTCGACGACGGTAACTCCGATGCCCTGATCGGCAAGCCGCCCGGCCGCCACCACGGCGAGCGCGGCGAACGCCCCGACTCCGACCAACAGCACGTCGTGCCCATCCCCCGCGGCGGGCTCGGCCAGCACGTCGACCCCTTCGATGCGGGCTATCGCCGGTACGTCCTCGATTACCGGGCCCTTGGGGAACCGCAGCGCGGTCGGTCCGTCGTTCACCGCGATGGCTTCGGCCAGCTGCTCGCGGAGGCTGCCGGCGTCCCGGGGTGCTGCCACCCGGATCCCCGGCACGATACCCAGTACCGACAGGTCCCACATGCCGTTATGGCTGGCGCCGTCATCGCCGGTGATGCCAGCCCGATCCAGGGTGATGGTGACAGGGGCATTCAGCAGCGCCACGTCCATCAGCAGTTGATCGAACGCGCGGTTGAGAAACGTCGAGTACAGCGCCACCACTGGGTGCAACCCGCCCAGTGCCAGCCCCGCTGCGGAAGTGACGGCATGCTGCTCGGCGATCCCGACGTCGAAGCACCGATCCGGGAAATGCTTGGCGAAGGCGGCCAGGCCGGTCGGGCCGGGCATGGCCGCGGTGATCGCTACCAGGTCCGGACGCTCACCAGCCAGTCTGATCAACTCTTCGGTGAAGACGCTGGTCCAGGAAATGCCGGCGGGCGCGACCGGCGTACCGGTCTCCGGATCCATCACCTTGACCTGGTGCATCAATTCTGCAGCGTCGTTTTCCGCTGGGGGGTAGCCATTGCCCTTGCGGGTCACCGCGTGCACGATCACCGGGCCCCCGAAGTCTTTGGCCCGGCGCAACGCGGCCTCCAGGGCACGCACATCATGCCCATCAACCGGGCCCAGATACTTCAACCCGAGGTCCTCGAAGAGAACCTGCGGCGCCAGCGCATCCTTCAACCCGCGCTTGGCGGCGTGCAGGCCGGCATAGATCGCTCGACCCACCACCGGGGTCCGTTGCAAGGCATGCTTGCCGGTTTGCAGCACGAACTCATAACCCGGCTGCAGCCGCAGCGAGGAAAGGTGGTCGGCGAAGCCGCCGATGGTCGGCGAATAGGAGCGGCCGTTGTCGTTCACCACGATGACCACGGGACGGTTCTTGCCTGCGGCAATGTTGTTCAGCGCCTCCCAGCACATCCCACCGGTCAGCGCACCATCGCCCACCACCACCACGACATGCCGGCGCCGCCCGCTGTAGGCGAACGCTTTGGCCATTCCATCGGCGTAGGACAGTGCGGCCGAGGCGTGGCTGGATTCCACCCAGTCGTGCTCGCTCTCGGCGCGGCACGGGTAGCCGGACAGGCCGCCTCGCTTGCGCAACCGGTCAAATCCGGCAGCGCGCCCGGTGACGATCTTATGCACGTACGCTTGGTGCCCGGTGTCGAACAGCACCGGGTCGCGGGGCGAGTCGAAAACCCGATGCACCGCCAGGGTGAGCTCCACCGCGCCGAGATTGGGCCCGAGGTGACCCCCGGTGCGCGACACCTGCTGGACCAGGAATGTGCGGATCTCCGTGGCCAGCCTGGTCACCGATGCCGCATCCAGACGCTTGAGGTCGGCGGGGCTGCGTACCGACTCCAACAGGGTCACCGGATCTCCCCCACGCTCGACAGCGGCTCACGGATGGGCCGGGCGCCCAGTCTACGGCGGCATCATCGGGCGAGGGCAGCCACGCATTCGACGTGATGGGTCATCGGGAATGCATCGAGTGCATGCAGCGCCAGGAGTCGGTAACCGCCCTCGAGATAGCCGCCGATGTCCCGCGCCAGCGCCGCTGGATCGCAGGCCAGGTGGACTAGACGAGCAGGTCGGCGGGCAGTCACTGCGGCGGCCACCTGGTGGCCGGCCCCACTCCGCGGAGGGTCGAGCACCACGACGTCTGGCTGGCCGGGCAACCCGGCCAGGACCCGCTCCACCCGGCCTGTAACAAAGCTCACTTGTGGGAGGTCGGCCAGCGCGGCTGCGCCGTCAGCGGCAGCTGGCCCAGAGCTTTCCACGACGGTCACCGAGCCGGTCGGGCCCACCTGACCGGCCAGCACGGAGGCAAATAGCCCCACGCCACCGTAGAGGTCCCAGGCCGTGCCCCCACGCGGCGCGGCCGCCCACTGCCCTACCAGATGGGCGAGTGCATCAGCAGCGGCCGGATGCACCTGCCAGAAACTGCGCGCCGACAGCTCCCAGCGCCGGCCAGCGGCGTAGCGCACGGTGGGCCCACTACCGCGCACCTGGGTGGGCGGCCGTCCTGGACGCAGCTGCGTGACATGAACCTGACCGCTGTCATCGGCGACCACCTCCAACTCCGTGCCCGGGCGCCACCGCCTGGCCAGTACCTGCTCCATCGAGCCGGGCGTGGCCAGCGGGCACACCGGGACCGGCACCACCGTGTGGCTGCGGTGGGCCCGGAAACCAGCGTGACCCGTGGCATCCACCGCCAGCCGCGTCCGGGTCCGCCAGCCCAGCGGGCCACCGGGCAGTTCCTGGACCGTCACCGCAACATCGAGCCCGGCGATCCGGCGTAGCTGCTCGGCCACCACCTGGGCCTTGAGCTGCCGCTGCACAGCTGGGTCGACGTGCTGGAAGTCACAGCCGCCACAGCCACCAGGACCAGACAACGGGCACGGCGGCGACACCCGTGCCGCGGCGCCATCCAGTACCGCCACCGCATCGGCCCGGCAGTAGGACCCCCCTCGGTCTTCGGTCACCACAGCGCGGACCCGCTCGCCGGGCAGAGCGTGCCGGACAAACACCACCCGACCCTCGTGCCGGGCGACACAGAACCCACCGTGGCCCACTGGCCCGACCGCCAGTTCCACCTCGCTGCCAGCACCTGTCATGACCGATCCACCGACCGCTGCTGGGAGGTGACCGCCGGGGCACCGCTGGTTGGCGCACCTTCGGCCGGGCTGCGTCCCCCGGCCGTGCCGGCAGGACCGGTGCGCATGCCCCAGCGCACCGTGCCCGGGGCCAGTTGCTCACGCTGCGCCAGCCGGGCCGAGGAGCGCAGCTGCCAGGGCACGCTGGTCACCATCACTCCCGGCTCGAACAGCAGGCGGGCTTTGATCCGCAGCGCACTCTGGTTGTGTAGGACCTGTTCCCACCAGTGGCCCACGACATATTCCGGGATGAAGACCGTGACGACACTGCGCGGGTTATCGGAGCGGGCTCGCTTGACGTAGTCAACCACCGGCTTGGTGATCTCCCGGTACGGTGACTCGACCACTTTGAGCGGGACAGGGATCTCGTGCGCCTCCCACTGGGCGACCAAGTCCCGGGTGCTTGCCTCGTCGACATTGACGGTCACCGCCTCAAGCACGTCCGGACGGGTCGCGCGGGCGTAGGCCAGTGCTCGCAAAGTCGGCAGGTGCACGGTGGACACCAGCACGATCGCGTGATTACGCGATGGCAGTACTGCGTCGGTGTCCTGAGGCACCAGCTCGGCGGAGACCCGGTCGTAGTGTTGGCGGATCGCCCGCATCAGCGCGAAAATCGCGACCATCGCGGTGATCGCAATCCAGGCACCCTCGGTGAATTTGGTGATCAATACCACCACCAGTACGGAGCCGGTCATGACCAATCCCAGCACGTTGATCGCCTGGGAGCGACGCATCCGGAGGCGCTCTGCCCGGTCGGGCTTCTGAGCCAGCAGCCGGTTCCAGTGCCGCACCATGCCGGTCTGACTCAAGGTGAATGAGACGAACACTCCGACGATGTAGAGCTGGATGAGCCGGTTCACCTCGGCGCCAAAGGCGATCACCAGGACGGTCGCCGCGCCGGCCAGGAAGATGATGCCGTTGGAAAAGGCCAACCGGTCGCCACGGGTATGCAGCTGGCGGGGCAAGTACCGGTCTTGTGCCAGGATCGAACCCAATACCGGGAAACCGTTGAAGGCGGTATTCGCTGCCAGCACCAAGATCAGTGCGGTCACCGCGGTGATGAAGTAGAACGCTGCCGGAAAACCATCGAAGACCGCCTTGGCGAGCTGCGCGATCAACGTCTTCTGCTCGTAGCGATACGGTGCGCCGATCAGCTGACGCGGGACATCCTCGGCCATCTTCACCCCGGTGAGCCGGGCCAGCGTGATCAGACCCATCAGCATGGTGACCGAGATGGTCCCTAGCAGTAGCAGCGTCGTCGCCGCATTACGCGATTTCGGCTTGCGGAATGCCGGCACCCCATTGCTGATCGCCTCCACACCGGTGAGCGCGGCACAACCGGATGAGAACGCCCGCAGGACGAGAAATAGCAGCGCGAGACCGACGAGCTGGTTACCTTCCGCGCGCAATTCGAACCCGGCGGACTCAGCGCGCAGTTCGTGCCCGAGCAGCAATACGCGGATAAACCCCCAGCCGAGCATCACGACGATCCCCACCATGAACGCGTAGGTTGGAATGGCGAAGGCTGTCCCGGATTCCCGGATGCCACGCAAGTTGGTCGCCGTCAGCACCAGGATCGCGGCCACCGCGAAGGCCACCTTGTGCGTGGCGACAAATGGCAGCGCAGAACCAATATTCGACGCTGCTGAGGAAATCGACACTGCAACCGTGAGGACATAGTCGACCAGCAAGGCGCTGGCCACCACCAGTCCCGCGGTGCGTCCCAGGTTGACCGTGGCAACCTCGTAGTCCCCACCACCGGAGGGATAGGCCCTGACATTTTGCCGGTAGCTGGTGACCACAACCAGCATGACCACGGACACGGCCAGGCCGACCCACGGCGCCAACGCGTAGGCCGAAATTCCGGCCACCGAAAGGATGAGGAATAGCTGCTCGGGGGCGTAGGCGACTGATGACAGCGCGTCCGAGGCGAAGACCGGCAGCGCGATCCGCTTGGGCAACAAGGTGTGACTGAGCCGTTCGCTGCGAAACGGCCTGCCTACGAGGATCCGTTTCACCGCAGTCGCGAGCTTCGACACTCAGAAAGCGTACGGCCGGGTGGCAGCCCGGCGAGCACAGCGCCTGCATCGGCGCTACGGTTTGCAGGCGAATCCCCCGGCAGCCCCTGACAACCCGACCAGGAGTGACCACGTGCATGTCGTGATCATGGGTTGTGGCCGGGTCGGTGCCGGTCTCGCGCTGGCGCTGGAACGCATTGGCCATGACGTGGCGGTGATCGACCAGAATCCGCAGGCTTTCCGCAGACTCGGCGCCGAGTTCCATGGCCAGCAGGTTCGCGGCAGCGGCTTTGATCGCCAGGTGCTCGTCGAAGCCGGCGTCGAGCGCGCTGAGGCGTTCGCCGCCGTCTCCAACGGTGACAACTCGAACATCATCTCTGCCCGGGTCGCCCGGGAGACATTCGGCGTCGCACATGTCGTTGCCAGGATCTACGACCCCAAACGGGCCGCGGTATACGAACGGCTTGGCATCCCCACCGTGGCCACGGTGCCCTGGACCACGGACCGCTTCCTACGGATGCTGCTGCCCGACGGGGTGGCCTCAGCATGGCGTGACCCGTCCGGCACGGTCGCAGTGCTGCAACTGCCGCTGCACGAGGGATGGGCCGGGCGCACCGTCGGCGAGCTGGAGGAACACAGCGGCGCGCGGATCGCGTTCATTGTCCGGTTCGGTAACGGGATCCTGCCTGATCACAACACCGTGGTGCAGGCTGACGACCAGGTGTACGCCGCGGCGGTATCCGGCACGGTCACCGATGTCACCACCGCGGTGTCCACTGCACCGCCCCACGAATGAGTCACTTGCCTTATCGACCCGGGAGCCGCCATGCGCGTAACCATCGCCGGAGCCGGCGCAGTGGGCCGATCCATCGCAGCCGAGCTGCTCGACTTCGGACACCAGGTCATGCTCATCGAGCGGGATCCCAACCAGCTTGACCCGCACGTCGTCGAGGGCGCCGAATGGGTCCTCGCTGACGCCTGCGAGTTGGCGTCGCTCGAAGAGGCCGGCCTGGAGCACTCCGACGTGGTGATCGCGGCCACCGGGGACGACAAGGTCAACCTCGTGGTCTCGCTGCTGGCGAAAACGGAATTCGCGGTGCGTCGGGTAGTGGCCCGAGTCAACGACCCACGAAACGAGTGGCTGTTCACCGAAGCATGGGGCGTGGACGTGGCGGTATCGACACCGCGCATGCTCGCCGCAATGGTTGAAGAGGCCGCCTTCGTCGGCGACCTGGTGCGGCTGATGACCCTGCGACAGGGGCAGGCCAATCTCGTTGAGGTCACGCTGCCCGCGGACACCCCGCTGGCTGGGCGTCCGGTACGGCAGCTGAGGTTACCCACCGACGCCGCGTTGGTCACCATCCTCAGAGGTGGCCGGGTGATCGTTCCACAGGGCGATGATTCCCTCGAAGGTGGCGACGAGCTGCTGTTCGTCGCCTCGGCAGAAGTTGAACCAGACGTACGGGCAGCGCTAGACGCTCGGCAGTCCTAGCCGGCCACCCGCACGGCGCGCCGGATCGCCCAGATGGTGACCAGAGCGGCCAGCGCCGTCAATGGCAATCCCATCGCGAGCCGCGCCACGCCAAGCCATTCCGTCTGCTGCAGGTCGTACAGGTAGCGCTGCACGACAAAACGCGCCAGCAGGAACACCGCCCAGACCGCCGTAGCCACGTCGAAGCCGAATCTGGCCCGACGGTTGGTGCGCCAGGCGAAACCGGAGCCGTTGAGCACCGACCACAGCACACCTACCAGGGGTCGGCGCACCACCACCGACACCAGCAGCGCAAGACCGGCGATAAGGCTGTACCAGATGCCGTAGAGGAAAAACCCCCGTGCCTCACCAGTGCGGTAGGCGATGAAGGCGCACAGCCCCACCCCGAAAATCCCTGATATGGCTGGCTGCACAGGCTCTCGCCGGATCAGCCGCCACACTCCGAGCGCGATCGCGACGCCCAGCGCAGCCCAGATCGCCGGTACCAGCCCGGCGAACGGGTTCACCGCGACGAACACCACCACCGGAATCACAGACGCGACTAAGCCGCCGATGCCACCGAGTTGTTCCAGCAGGGTGGGCGTGCGCTGCGGGGAGCGCGGGGAATCCGCCGTAGTCACCTGCTCCGGAGAGGGGTCAGTCATGAACTCCGCTGCAGCTCGTAGTAGGGGTTGTACAGCACCTTGCGGCCGTCCCGGACGGCGATCCGACCCGATGCCTTGATTGTGCGACCGGGTTCGATGCCCGGGATCCGCCGCCGTCCAAGCCACACCAGGGTAATCGCCTCGGAGCCGTCGAACAGTTCGGCCTCCAAAGTTGCCACGGCCACCCGGGGACAATGCTCCACGCTGCGCAGGCGACCCAAAACAGTCACAGCTTGACCGCAACGGCAGTCGCTGGCTCGCCGCGCACCCGACTGCTCAACCCTACGGGACAGGTCTTCAGCGTCCAGTTCGGACGTGTCGCTGGTGAGATGGCGGACCAGTCTCCGCCAGTAGCCGGGAGCCGCACCGCTCATGTCAAACACCGCCAGGCGCGATCGCGGGTTCCGACAGACCCGCCTTAACGTCAGGGTAACCCGATACGCGCCGATTCCCGCGCAGGCAACGCCCGATGTCGCCCAACGGTGGGGTCAGGTCCCCACAGCGGGGCCCTCAGCCACTAGTGCTGCCGCCCTCCGCGGCAGCATTGACCAGTTCGGCGGTGGCCTGCCGCAGTTGCTCACCGAGCGCACCGGGCAGCTCTAGCGGCAATGGGCTGCGCACGGGAAGTGGTTCACCGCCGCGCACCACGACGGTCTGCCGGACGACATCACGCAGTAGCTCGGTCCGAGCCTGAGCCCGATCGGCAGGTCCTGCGGCGACTCCGCGCAGCATCCACCGTGGCCCGTCCACGGCAAGAAACCGCATCACGCCATGCTCGGTCACGGCCTCGACCTCGTCGCCCCACTCGCCGGCTGATTTTCCGACCTGTGCACCATCGGCTCGTAGCTTGGTGACCAGTTCCGGGACCACTTCACGCCACAGCCCACCGCTGCGCGGGGCGGCGAACGCACTCAGCGTGATCTGGCCGAGTTCGGTGGTGAGATGCACCGCCCGGATCGGGCCGGAGGGCTCCACCTCGATCTGCAGCTGCGCACCCTCCGGCACGGGCAGGCGCAGCGAGCCAAGGTCGAGCCTGGCCAACCTGTCATCGGGCTGCGCGTCAGCGTCGTAGGGCCCGAACGTGCTGGCGCCCGGGAGACCATCGGGCTCCTGGTCGACAACATTCTCGGTTGGCTCAGTCTCCTCGTCGCGGCGCAGTGGCTGGGCCCCTGATTGGGCCCTTGACTGGGCCCGATGTCGACGTCCGAACACTGCTCAACATCCTTCCTGCGATGTGGTCGCGCCCCGCTGGGTGCTCACCGCGAATCTGTGGTCTGCACGCCCGGTGACGCCCGTAGAGCCGTAGCCCCGCGCTGCGCGTGGCGCCGCCGGTAACACCATCATTTCGCGGAACGCGACACGTTCGACCCGTTGCACGACCAGTTGCGCGATCCGATCCAGCCGCTGCAGCACCACGGGTTCACGATGATCGTGGTTGATCAGGCATACGCGTATTTCGCCGCGGTAGCCGGCGTCGATCGTGCCCGGCGCGTTGACGATGCCCAGCCCGGACCGCGCAGCTAAGCCAGAGCGGGGATGCACCAACGCCGCATACCCCACAGGCAGCGCAATGGCGATGCCGGTCCCTACCACGGCGCGCTCCCCCGGCTGGAGTACCAGATCCTGGGTGGTGACCAGATCAGCTCCGGCGTCGTCTGGGTAGGCGTAGCCGGGTACCGGCACCTCGGGATCGAGCCGGGTCAGCAGGACCTCAACAGTTCCTGCGTCGACCCCTGCTGGGTCAATTCGCTCAGGGCACACGGGCGGCGAGACTACCCTCGGTCGGGTGGTCGATCGTCAACCCCCAGACGGCCGGCAAGCTGACGCTCAGCCGGCGTTCGAGGAGCGCTTGGCTGTACCGTGGTGGTGGTGGCCGTTGGGTTTCGGGGTAGCGGTCTTGCTGGCCGCCGAGGTGCACATGGGCTATCCAGGAGTCCGTGCTTGGCTGCCGTACCTGCTGATCGTGCCGCTAGTCGGTGTGGTGCTCGCGTTTATGGGACGGCATCGTGTCGCGCTGCATGGTGACGAGCTGCGCGTGGGCCCGGCCCGTATCGCGGTGCGCGAGCTGGGACAGCCCGAAGTGATCTATTCAGACGCCAAGCGCCGCGCGCTGGGTCCGGACCTGGACCCAGCAGCATTCGTGCTCCATACCGGATGGGTCGGATCGGTGGTACGGATCCCTGTCACCGATCCAGCAGATCCGACCCCCTACTGGATCTTCAGCGTCCGTCAGGCCGACAAGCTGGTCGCGCTCCTGCCAGCCGACCCGGATGGACTTCACCGGAACAGCTCCGGGGAGAGCTCCGGGCCACGTTCCTCCAGCCGTAAACCTTCGGCTGGATCAAGTTAGCGGCTCAAGCCGCGCAGTCCCGGCACACCATCCGTCCATTGCGTTGTTCGGCCAACCGGCTGCGGTGATGGACCAAAAAACAGCTTGAACAGGTGAACTCGTCGGCCTGCTTGGGTAGTACGCGGACAATCAGCTCCTCGCCGGACAAGTCGGCGCCTGGCAACTCGAAGTTCTCTGCGGACTCCGACTCGTCGACGTCGACTGAACCCGACTGCGCCTCGTTTCGCCTCGCTTTCAGCTCATCCAGCGAGTCCTCAACAAGCTCATCCGCCTCGCTCCGCCGGGGAGCGTCGTAGTCGGTCGCCATCATTCCCACCCCTGAGTCGTACGGGTCGTGCCGCAGCACAAACGCATAGACGCCGCAATTTGTGCCCGAGACGTCGGTCACATTTCGACGCTGCGGGTACGGCCGGCGCGCACCCCTCCTCTAAGCCCCTCGGCCGCGCCAGAAGGGCGATGATAGCCCCGCGGCCAGCGCTGGTCGCAGATTTCGCCGGCGTGTCACACTCGTCACACTCCCGTGTCGGGTCGCCATGGGCCGCCAAGTGGGCGAACCTGCCCCGGATTCGCCGTCGCCCGCTGCGCTGCTCACCTGCCGCGCCTACCCTCACCAGCAGGGCTGGCCGCGTGCGGGGCCAGGAAGGGCGGGGGCGTGGCTGCGGTGGGCTCGACGGGCACGCGGGCGGAAGGGTACCGCAAGCGCCGCTCTATGCCTGCCCTCTTACTGGTGGTCGTGCTCAGCGCTGCTGTCGTGCTGGTGTGGACCAGCGTGCTGAACCAGGCTGCCAGCGGCTGTCAGGATACTGCTGCATCCTCCAGCACGCTTGGCTCAAACCAGCGCCTTGCGGGTAACAGCCTGGATGGCGTGATACCTGCGCCGCCTCAGTTCACCCGAGTGCAGGTACTCAACGCCAACGGGGTGCGCGGCGAGGCCACCATGGTCGATGACACGTTGGCGCAACTGGGATTCGCCCCGACCACCAAGCCGGCGAACGATCCGCAGTTCCCCGGCTTCGATCTGCACTGCTACGGGCAGATCCGCTTCGGCGCCGCCGGGCAGGCCGCGGCCCGGACGTTGAGTCTGGCGGTACCCTGCGCCGAACTGGTCCGCGACGATCGCCCGGACACAACCATCGATCTGGCGCTGGGTACCAAGTTCCTTGCGGTCAGTCCCAACAGCGCCGCGCGCCGCGCCTTGCTCGACCTGGCCGGGCTCGGCAGCCCGGCGACGGCTGAGTCGTCGGTTCGCGGTGGTCTGGCCGCCCAACCAGACCTGTCCTCGGGATCCGGAGCGCTGCCACCGCCGGCCATACCCGTCGTGAACCCGGACCTGATCCGGCAGGCGCGTCAGGTGAAGTGCTGAGCCCGTCAGACCTGCTATCACACCGCGTCAGCGCCACACTCCGCCAGCAGCTCGGCTAGCGAGTCCATGATGCCCGGTGCGGCGGCAAGCAACAGATCGGATCCATCCTTCGGTAACCGGACTACCGCCCCAGCCTCCGCCGCGATCAACGAACCAGCTGCCCAGTCCCAGCTGTGCAATCCGTGTTCGACGTAACCGTCCAACCAACCCGAGGCCACCGAGCACAGATCTAGGGCAGCCGACCCGGCCCGGCGCACGTCCCTGATTCGCGGCAGCATGCAGGCGACCATGGCAGCCTGCCGGGCTCGCCGCTCCGACCGGTAGGAAAATCCCGTGCCGATCAGCGATAGCTCCAAGTGGGTAGCCCCACTGACGCGCAGGGCGACCCCGTCGCAATCAGCACCGCAGCCGCGTGCTGCGCTCCACAGCCGTCCAGCGGCAGGCTGACCCACCGCTGCGGCCAGCGACTGGCCGTCTCGTTGCACCGCTACCGACACGGCGTACCAGGGAAGCCCGTACAGATAATTCACGGTGCCGTCGATGGGATCAACGACCCAGCACAACCCGTGTGCCGGCGAGCCGGCACCGCCTTCTTCCTCACCAAGCACGTGTTCGCCTGGTCGCCACTGGCCCAGCAGGCGCCGGGCCAGCCGTTCTGCTGCGGTGTCCGCAGCAGTGACCACATCGGTGTCACTGGTTTTGGTCTGCACCTGCCAGGCGCCCTGCGCCCGCATCCGCAGGACGAAATCACCCACCTGCTGTGCTACCGCCACGGCCGTGGCCCGCAACTGTTCGACGTCCTGGATGTCGCTGCCATATCCGCTCGGCATCGACCAATCCGACCACAGCCTGGCAAGCCAATCCGGGTTAGGGTCTCATCCAAACGGTCGCCTGGCGGCGGCTGGTCAGGTTAAACCCTGACTGACCCTGAGCAGCACCCAGGAGAGGACACGGATGGCCAGGACACCCGGATTCGGGGTGGACGTCGGCGGGTCCGGCATCAAAGGCTGCACGGTCGACCTACGCAGCGGGTCCTTAGACGACGAACGCGTCCGCATCCTCACCCCGCAGCCGGCTACCCCGATCGCGGTAGCGGAGGTGGTCGCCACCATCACCGGCGAGTTCGGGTGGCACGGTCCAATGGGTGTCACCCTACCCAGCGTTATCAAGCGCGGCATCACCTACACCGCGGCACATCTGGATCCGTCGTGGAAGGGCCTCAACGCCAAAAGCTTGCTCTCCGAGTATTGCCAGGTACCCGTAGTCGTACTCAACGACGCCGATGCAGCCGGGTTGGCAGAGATGCGCTTCGGTGCCGGCCGCGATTCCGATGGCGTGGTTTTGCTGCTCACCTTCGGAACCGGCATCGGCAGCGCACTGTTCGTCGATGGGGAGTTGGTGCCCAACACCGAGCTGGGCCACCTGCAAATCGACGGCATCGAGGCGGAGGTGCGGGCAGCCGCCTCAGCCCGCGAGGATGAAAAACTGTCTTGGGCGGACTGGGCCGTCCGCGTATCCCGTTACCTGCAAGTTCTAGAAAACTTGCTGTGGCCGGATCTGATCATTGCAGGCGGGGGGGTGAGCAAGAAGGCCGATAAGTGGGTGCATCTTCTGGAGTGCCGGACCCCGGTGGTGGCGGCTGCATTGCGCAACGATGCCGGCATCGTCGGTGCCGCGGCGGCCGCCGCGGAGGGACGCGTGCGGTAGTTGCCGCGATACTGCGCCCTCGCGCACGATAGGCGTCGTTACAATGCTGAGTCGTACACTGGAACGTGGCACCGTCCTCGAGCATCCTGGATCGCATCGTCGTGATTGTCGGCACTGGCTCCAGCTGCATGTTCGCCGACGGGGGCCCGATTTCCGCACCGCGCCCGAACACCGACTGTTCCGAAAGGCCGTCCGTGGCAGCCGCAGAACCCGCATCCCGTCGCGCCGCGAATTCCGGGACCGAAAAGAACTCCTCCCGCAATGGCGTAATCAGTGAAGACAACCTGACCGTCGCCTCCGGTCCTACCGCGAAAGACAGCGCCACCGCGACGACGACTCGCCCGCGTAGCGCTCGCAGCGCCGGTGCGAAAACCCGCACCAAAGCTCCTGCCCGCGCGAAGGGAGGCGCCAAAACCGCCGCCACCGCCAAGCCAGCAGATGAATCTGCACTCGAGCCGGGGCTCGACCCGGGAGTCGAGCCGGAGGTCGATCTAGAACTTGATGGACCTCCCGACATCGAAGGTGGTCCAGGCGCTGAGGATCTCGCCGACGTCGAGGTTGAGGTCGATGAGATCACCGTCGAGGCGGACGAACCTGAGGCAGCTGAAGGCCCCGGCGCGGAAGACTTCGTCTGGGACGAGGAGGAATCCGAGGCGCTGCGCCAAGCCCGCAAGGATGCCGAACTCACCGCGTCGGCCGATTCGGTACGCGCCTATCTCAAGCAGATCGGCAAGGTTGCGCTGCTCAACGCGGAGGAGGAGGTAGAACTCGCCAAGCGTATCGAGGCGGGACTCTATGCCGCCGAGCGAGTGCGCCGGGCTGAGGAATCGACGGAAAAACTTTCCCCTCAACTGCGCCGGGATCTGCGCTGGATTGTGCGAGATGGCGAGCGCGCCAAAAACCACTTGCTCGAAGCCAACCTTCGCCTCGTTGTCTCGCTGGCCAAGCGCTACACCGGCCGCGGCATGGCTTTTCTGGACTTAATCCAGGAAGGCAATCTGGGTTTGATCCGTGCGGTGGAGAAGTTCGACTACACCAAAGGGTACAAGTTCTCCACCTATGCCACCTGGTGGATCCGGCAAGCCATCACCCGGGCAATGGCCGACCAGGCCCGCACCATCCGGATTCCGGTGCATATGGTCGAGGTGATCAACAAGCTGGGTCGAATCCAGCGGGAGTTGCTCCAGGATCTGGGTCGCGAACCGACCCCGGAGGAGCTGGCCAAGGAAATGGACATCACCCCGGAGAAGGTGCTGGAGATACAGCAATACGCCCGGGAACCCATCTCGCTGGACCAGACCATCGGTGACGAGGGCGACTCCCAGCTCGGCGACTTCATCGAGGACTCCGAGGCAGTGGTCGCGGTGGACGCGGTGTCGTTCACCCTGCTGCAAGACCAGCTGCAGTCCGTCCTGGCCACGCTGTCTGAACGGGAAGCGGGAGTAGTGCGGCTACGGTTTGGCCTTACCGACGGCCAGCCACGCACTCTCGATGAGATCGGTCAGGTCTACGGGGTCACCCGGGAACGCATCCGGCAAATCGAGTCCAAGACAATGTCCAAGCTGCGCCACCCCTCCCGTTCCCAGGTCCTGCGCGACTACCTCGACTGATCGGGGCTCGATTAGTTGCGGGCTCTTCAACTACCACCAACTCCAGCCACGCCGCTCCCTAACGACCACCAACCCAGCGTCTGCAAACCAGATTGGAGTTCCTGGCGGGCTACCGTGAGGAACTCCCTGGGTGAAAGCCGGCTGGCGCCCGTAGGTAGTGCGCCGAGCAACGGCAGCCCAGTCACGGCGGGTAGGTCGGCAAGATTGCACCGTGCGGCGAGGTCCGGCTCGGCCGGCCATTCACCGATCACGATGCCGGCGCTACGTACCCCGCGGGTACGCAGCGCCTCGACAGTGAGTGCGGTGTGATTGAGGGTGCCCAGCCCGGCGGCGGCCACCACAAGAACCGGTGCCGCCAAGGTGGCGGCGATATCAGCCAACGTGCTTCCCGCACCATCCAGTGGCACCAGCAATCCCCCGGTGCCTTCCAGCAGCGCCACGTCATGCGCTGCGGCAACCGCCCAGACGGCCGCGGCAGCGGCAGCCGGTGTCACCGGGGCAAGGCCGGCGCGGCGGGCGGCCGTCGCCGGTGCCAGCGGCTCCGGGTAGCGGGCAAGCTCGCGGCAGGTAATCGGCGAACCTACCAGGCGCTGTATCTCGTCCACATCACCCGGCTGCCCCGGGCCAACCCCTGTCTGGGTGGCCTTCACCACCGCAACCCGGCACCCGGCTGCCACCGCCAGCGCGGCGATGGCAGCGGTTACCACCGTCTTTCCCACCCCGGTTGACGTCCCGGTCACGATCAGCATGGTCACCGCACCGTCTCCGCGGCAGGCACTGCGCCGCCGAGCGGCCGGCCGGGGCGAGCCAACACCTCGGTCAGTACCTGCGCCACTCGCGCCAGGTCCGAGTCGGTCAGCACAGCGTGAGCCGTCAGCCGTAGCCGGCAGGTGCCAGCAGCCACCGACGGCGGACGCAGGCACCCGACCCGCACGCCGCGCCGCAAGCATTCCGCAGCCGCTTCGACGGCTCCCTGCGGCTCGCCGAGAACGACAGAGACGACCGCGGCGGTTGGCGGTCCTACCCCAGCCGCGGTCGCCAGCGCTGCGGCTGCGGCACGTACGCGAGCAGGCAGCGCCGGCTCGGATTGCAGCACCTGCAGCGCGGCCAACGCCGCACCAGCCGCGGGTGGCGCCAGCCCGGTGTCGAAGATGAAACTCCGTGCCGTATTGACGAGGTGGTCAATCACCACGCGAGAACCCAGAACAGCGCCGCCCTGGCTGCCCAGTGACTTCGACAACGACATGGTGACTACCACGTCGGGCTCACCGGCCAGGCCGAGCCCGGCTACGGCCCCGCGCCCGCCAGGGCCGCACACGCCGAATCCGTGCGCCTCGTCAGCCAGCAGTACCGCATCATGCTGCCGGCACACCGCATGCAGCTGCGCGAGCGGCGCAAGGCCACCGTCCACGCTGACCACCGAATCGGTAACGACCAGTGCGCGCCGCTCAGACCGGCTGGCGAGCGCGGCCGCGACAGCCGCGACGTCGGCGCGCGGGGTGACCACGATCCGGGCCCGAGACAACCGGCATGCGTCCACCAGGGATGCGTGGCTGGCCGCGTCGGACACCACCAGCGCTCCCGGGCCGGACAGCGCGGTCAGGGCACCGAGGTTGGCGGTGTAGCCCGAGGAGAACACCAGCGCCGCCGCGGCCCCGCAGAATGCGGCGAGCTCGTCTTCAAGCTGGGCGTGTAACTCAGTGGAGCCAGTGACCAGGCGCGATCCTGTTGATCCGGCACCCCAGGTGCGGGTGGCTTGTATCGCGCCGTCCACCACCCGGGGATCTCTCGACAGGCCCAGATAGTCGTTGGACGCAAGATCGATCACCGGCTCCAGCGCCGATCGCGGCCGAAGTACTCGCTGCAACCCCGCGGTCCGGCGAACGGCGGCCACGTCGTCCAGCCAACCCAGCACGTCGGTCGCGGCGGGAAGCGTTGTCACGACTCGCGAGCCTACGACGCGCCGGCTCGCTACTTGACCTCATCCCGCGGTAACCGCGGCGCGCACGCCAGAGGTGATCTGCGCAAGGTCATCATCGCCAGTCACGAAGGGTGGCATGGTGTAGACGAGATCGCGGAAGGGCCGTAACCACACCCCCTGGCTTACCGCGGCGGCAGTGGCGGCGGGCAGATCAACGGTGTGGTCCAGCTGGACCACACCGATACCGCCCAGCACCCGGACGTCACGGACACCCGCCAGCTCGGCCGCCGGGGCGAGCCCGGTCCGCAGTCCTGCCTCCAGCCGGCGCACCTGTGCCTGCCAATCCTGACTCAGCAGCAGATCGATGGATGCCGACGCCACCGCCGCCGCCAGTGGGTTGGCCATGAACGTCGGTCCATGGGCGAGTACGGGGACATCGCCACCACTGATGCCTTCGGCCACCCGTGAGGTGCACAGCGTGGCGGCCATCGTGAGGTATCCCCCGGTCAGCGCCTTACCCACACACATCACGTCTGGGCTGACACCAGCGTGATCAGCGGCGAACAGCGCCCCCGTGCGGCCGAACCCGGTGGCGATCTCGTCGAAGATCAGCAGCACATCGTGGGCGAGGGTGACCTCGCGCAGCACGTGCAGGTAACGCGGGTCGTGGAAGCGCATCCCCCCAGCGCCCTGCACAACGGGTTCGATGATCACCGCGGCCAGCTCGTCCGCGTGCCGACCCACGGTGTCGGCCAGCAGCTGCACGTACCGCGTATCCAGCTCGGCAGGCGGTGGCGGTACGAATACTTGCCGTGCCAGCACAGTTGACCACAGCGAATGCATTCCCCCATCCGGATCACAAACACTCATCGCGCCGAATGTGTCGCCGTGATAACCCCCTCGCCAGGTAAGCAGCCGGTGTTTGGCAGGGCGGCCCAGCGAGCGCCAGTACTGCAGGCACATTTTGATCGCGACTTCCACCGACACCGAGCCCGAGTCAGCGAAGAACACGTGCTGCAACGGTTGCGGAGTGATGTCCACGAGGCGGCAGGCCAACCGGACCGCGGGTTCATGGGTTAGACCACCGAACATCACGTGGCTCATCCGGTTGAGCTGGTCGCCCACCGCGGCGTCAAGTACTGGATGGGCATAGCCGTGAATAGCCGCCCACCACGACGACATGCCGTCGAGCAGCTGCCTGCCATCAACCAACTGCAGGCGCACGCCTGCCGCGGAGTGCACGACGAGCGGATCGATGCGGCCCGGCATCGGCCCGTAGGGATGCCACACGTGCGCACGGTCGGCAGCGAGGAGATCGTGCACGGGATCCACGGCCGTGAGCTTACGTTTGCTCCTCGCTTGGCGCTCCTAAACGTATACTCTGAGTAAACGACGATGACTTTATGTACACGGTGTAACACGATGTGGGACATCGGCGATGACAAGCTGTGCCGGGATCCCTATACGGGGGTCCCGCCGGCTGGTTCTCCTTAGTTCCGGGGGAACTGCTCGCAAGGGGGCAATGGGGGCGCGCTTGATCGCCGGGACTGATGCGGACATACATGGTCCCGGCACGTGGGGAGGGGACAGCCCAATGGCGGCATATTGGCGACCATGCACGTTCCGCGACCGAGTCGATCTCGTTCGCATCTCATGATTCCGCATCGGGTGCCGGGAAATGTGGCAACGAAGACCGTTGCCGCGGATGACGAATACACCGATATCTCGCAACGTCCGGGGGGTCAGGCCGCAGCGGTGGCCCGCTGCTCAAGTCACAAGGCGAATCAAACTGCCGATCCGATCCGGGTGTTGCTGGTCATCGATATGAGCCTGCTTCGTGGAGCGCTGGCGACGGTGCTGTGCGGTGAGGAGGACATCGAGGTGGTCGGTGGGATCGCCGGGGGTGAGCGCGTGGTGCCCACCGCGATCCGGCACCGGCCCGATATCGCCGTTCTGGACATCGACCAAGGTGGGTCAGAGGCGCTTACGGCGGCCCAAACACTGCACGAGCGGCTACCCGGGTGCCGGATCGTGGTGCTTGCCACCGCGCAACGACCGGGTCTGGTCCGGCGGGCACTGGATGTTCCGGTGGCCGGAGCGGTAGACAAGGACGCGCAACCTCGGCGGCTGCTGGCGACCATCCGGCAGGTCGCGAAGGGTAAGCGCATGATCGACCCTGCTCTCGCGGTCGCCGCGATCGGTGTGGCAGGTAGCCCACTGACCCCCCGCGAGCTCACGGTGCTCGACCTCGCGTCAGGGGGGGCGTCGCCGACTGAGATCGCGCAACGGCTGTTCCTGAGCCGTGGAACGGTATGCAACTACCTGTCACGGGTCATGACCAAGCTAGAAGCGCGCACCCGAATCGATGCCATTCGCATCGCCGCTGAGGCGGGCTGGATTTAGGCGATCCAGATCGAATCGACTGCTACCCAGATCGAATCGACTGGTACGACGGGATAGGTGCGACAACGGGCCAGCAGTGACCGCTGGCCCGTTGTCGCGCTGCTCACTGCGGTTCATGGCCTAGAACCAGGTCTCGGTACAGCGGTGCGGTAGCCAGCAGCTCGCGATGAGTACCCGTCACCAGGTGGGCACCGTCCATCAGCACGATCCGCCCTGCCCGCAACGCCGAGGTGATCCGGTGAGCGACGACGATGAGCGTGCCACCCTTGCGTGCGGCCAGTACCCGCTCCACACGCTCTTCTGCGGCCGGATCCAGGTGACAGGTGGCCTCGTCCAGGATGAGCACCGGCGCCGGCGTGAGATGGGCCCTGGCCACCGCGATGAGTTGGCGCTCGCCGGCCGAAAGCGTGCCTGGGTCGATCACGGCGTCATATCCGCCTAAGCGCGCCACCATGGCACGAAGATCCAGTTCCGCCACCACGGCGTCGAGTTCAGCCCGGGTGGCACTGGGGTGCAGGTACCGCAAGTTGTCACCGAGCGTCCCGGCAAAGACATACGCCTCTTGAGGGATCAATACCCGGTGCCGGGCCAGGTACTGCGGGTCGAGATCGGTCACCGGCACGCCGCCCAGGCGGACCTCACCCTGGTCGGGAACATGGGTGGCGGCGAGCAGTCCAGCCAAAGTCGACTTTCCCGCCCCGCTGGGGCCGACCATGGCCAGGTGCTGACCCTCGGGGATCACCATGTCCAGCGCCTTGACCACCGGCTCCGCATGGCGCCCGTAGCAGAAGGTGACTCCGTCCACGACGAGGTCATGCCCATGAGGAGTTCGCTGTGGGGCCGGCCGGCTGGGCGTCGCCCGCTGCCCCGCCTCGACCAGCCGGTCCAGCGTGACCACCAAGCGCAACCCTCCCGCTCCCAATCCGTCCACCAGCGCTCTTAGCGCCGGCAGCAATCCCTGGGTGAGGTAGATCAGGCCGCCGGTGATTGCTCCCAACGTCAAGCCGGTTGCCAACAACCAGTGCGCGCCGACGAGCAGGCCCACGGCAGGCAGCCAGCCACCGACGGCCACTGTGAGCGTGCGGATCGCTGCCATCCGGGCCACGATTTGTTCCGCCACCGCGTGCGCCTCAATATCCCGCCGCACCCGACCGCAAGCCTGCTCCTCGCCACCGCAAGCGAGGACGTCACGCAGGCTGTGCACGATCGTGCTGGCCGACTCGGCAACCGCTTCGTCGGTGAGCACATGATCCCGCTGGCGGGCCATCATGGAGCGCAGCGAGGCCAGGAAAATTCCCAAACCGGCGAGCAGAGGCGGCAGCACCAGCAACGCGGCCACGCCGGTCAACGCGGCTATCCCGATGATCGCGCTGATCGTGCTGACGATGAAGCTCCTGGTGAGCAGGAGCAGTCCGGCGAAGTTGTCGCGTACGACCTCTACCTGATGGGTCAGCCGCGCCACTGCACCCGAGTCCGGCCGACCGCCCAGCACGGTGGATCGCTGCAGGGCGCCGCCCACGACGCCATCGACCAGGTCGTCGCGGAATGGCTCGACGATTTCCGCCAGGACCCGGTAGACCTGCCCAGTGGCCAAGGCGCCTGCGACTACCGCCACACCGAGCGCACCGAGCCACGCCAACCCGGTCTCGGGCCGGCCCGCAATGAATCCGGCATCCAGGGCATGGGCTATGGCGTAGCCGGACATCAGCAGCGGCATCACCTCCAGCACCGACCATGCGGCCAACCGCAGCAGGGCTCGGGGGTGCCGGCGCAGCGACGCGAGCAGCAACCGGGGCACGGTCTGTTCGGTGCTCAAGGGGAAGGTCATGCCGGTACTGCCTGTCGTTCAGCGGGGCCCGGATCAGTTGCCGGTGCCGTCGACGATGTCTCGGCACCGAACAAGGCCCGGTAATCCGGATCGCTCCAGAGTTCATGATGGGGGCGCAGGCTGCGCACCACGCCCCCATCGAGCCACGCAACGAGATCTGTCTGGGCGGCGGTGGCTGCCCGGTGCGCGATGATCAGCCGTGTCTGACCGCAGTTCGCGCTGGTCAGCACCGCGCCGACCTGCCGTTCGGTCACCGTATCTAGACTGGACGTCGCGTCGTCGAGAATGAGTACCCGGTAGGGGTGGGCAAAGGCCCTGGCCAGGCCGAGGCGCTGCAGCTCACCTCCGGACAGCGGCGTCACCGCCAGCTCGGTGGAGTAACCGTGCGGCAACCTTTCGATGAATGTGTCTGCCCGTGCTGTGGCGGCCGCCTGGTGAATCGTCGCTTGGGTGCAGGGGCGTGATCCAAAGCTGATCACGTCTTCGATCGTGTCCCCCACCAGTGCCGGTCGTTCGAACGCGAATCCCACGGCGCTGCGTAGCTGCTCGTGGGACAGGTCGGCCAGGGATACACCATCGAGGAACACCTCACCCTGCTCCGGATCAACCAGCCGGCCAACCACCCCAGCAAGCAATGACTTGCCTGCTCCAGACCGGCCGACGACGGCCACCGTCGCACCACCGGGGATGACAAGGTCCAGACCGTTGATCACCGGCTCCCCGGCGACGGACACCCGCACCCGGCGAAACTCGAGCCGGCCGCGGCTGCCCGATGGCGCAGGCAGGCTGCTCAGGCCGTACTGAATCACCGGCTGGTTGAGCACTTCGGCCGCGCGCTGGCCACCCGCCCGCGTGCGGGCGAGCTTGTTGAGAAAGCCCATGGCACCGCGCAGGCCAGCGGCGAGTGCGGCGTAACGGCTCGCGGCGTACAGCTCACCGACACTGAGCTGGCCGGCCACCACTCCGAACCCAGCAACGCCAAGGACGACCAGCTGCAACAACGGACCGATCAGCGCGGACTGGCTGGAGACCTGGACCTGGTTGCGCCACATCTGCACACCGTGTTCCCGCAGTCCGGGCAGCGGCTCGAGGATCCGGTGCCGCTCGCGTTCCATGCTGCCGGCGGCGGCGATGGTGCGGGATCCGGATAACGCATCGAGCAGCCGGGCCGCGATCTGCCCTTGACTGTGCAGGTAGCCGCGGATGGTCTCGGTGTTGTGCCGAACAAATATCCGCAGAAGGGTTGCCATGACGAGCAGGCCGGCCAGGGCGGCCAGCCCTACCCACGGGTCGATCAGCAGCAACGCCACGATGCCGCCGACGGGGGGAATCAGTCCGGCGGCGACCATCACCGCGGTCATCCCGACCTGGCCGGCTTCGCTGGCGTTTCGGGTCACCCGGGTCACCAGATCGCCCGGTTCGAAGCGGCGAGTGGCGGCCGGTCCGATGGCGACGAGATGCTGGACCAAGGTCATGCGCAACCAGGCCGTGCACCGGGCATTGCTCGTGCCGGTGGCGAAGTTGCTGATCATGTTACTGATCACCATGGTGGCGATCAGGGCCACGCACGCCAGCACACCGGTGGTGACCTGCGTACCGTGCGGTAGTGCATCGAGAACGCTGCCCAGTGCGGTAGGGAGCAGAATTTCCGCGCCCGCACCAAGGAGCGTGACCAGCGCCAGCAAGCAGATCCACCATCCGCCGCGCTGACCCGTCGACCACAGTAAGCGGTCACCTTGCCGGGCTACCGAATCCTGCGGCGGCGATGCCTGGGCCGAATCGCTGTTCACGCGGCCTCCGCACTATTCGCCCGGAAATCATCAAAAGTTGCTCAAAATGATTGGGTGGTCCGGGGCAACGCCGGTGCCCCGGACCACCCAGCGGTAAGACATCAGTTGCCGCAGAGCAGCAGGCTGAGGCCACTTCCGCAGTGGTCGTCGTGGCCGAAGCGGCCGTCGTGGTCGCAGTAGTCGGCCACCTCGAGGGCCTGCAGGTCCAGAAGAGCCATGGTCGTTTCACCTCCCTCCGAAGATCGAGCTGGATACCAATCCGTTCCTGCCCAGCAGCACCGTCGGCACGGGGGCATCGTGCGGCGGGGGCTGTCGGGGTTCATTGAGGAACGGGATACCGACAGGGTGCTCGTGTACTGCCGCACCCAGCGCGAGCAGCACGCCCGCGGCGCCGCTCGCCAAGTCCATCGAGAGCCGTAGCAGCTGCTCCCCAGGAAAGGCCAGGTGTCTCTGGTAGTCGATGCGGTGCCAGTCGAGCCGCCGGATCTGTGCGGCAACGTCCTGGTTCCACACGGCCTGCCCGGGTGGGTAGGCCCGGCTGAGGTACAGGATCATTCCTGCCCGGCCGCTGAACAGACCCGGTTGGATGTAGAACCGCGATTGGGCAGCGCGGCGAATGCTCACCGCGGCGCCGGCAAACTCGTCATCTTCCCGGTGCGTGAGGTATTCGTCGAGGATCAAGCCGATCCCGGCGCTGCCCCGGTCAAGGTAAGGCATGTCTCGCCAGCCCTCGTTGACCATCATCAATCCGTCTTCACGCAACCGGCAGCGACGCAGGTCCTGGCGTAGCGCGGTCTTCGACAGCTCGAGGAACTCGAGGTCACCGGTGTGCTCGTAGAGCCGCAGGAACATCAGTGCCGGCCCTGAGGAACCATGCATCAGCCCTGCGTAAGGATGGTTTCCACCACTGATCGTGCCGACGGACTCAGGTCCCCCGAGGCGATCGGTGACGATGTCGGCGGCGCGCAGGGCATGGTCGAATAGCGTGGGTTCGCCGGCCAAGCCCGCGAAGTGCGCCAGGTTGAGCCCGATGCCAGCAAGGCCACCAGACAAGTCGTTACCCAGTTGCTCCCACGGTTCAGTGAGGCAGAACTCGATCAAATCCAGGGCAGCTTGGCGGTACCCCAGCTCCGCCAGCACGTAGGCGACGCCGTGCAGCCCGTCATATAAACCCAACCGCGTTCCGCGAGGTGCTGCGGCGGCGCGTTCGAGTAGCCAGTGCTCCCCCGCCGGGTACCGTGCAGCCCGGGTTACGGACAGCGCGTAGAGCACGCCGGCCGCACCGTGGGCGATATTCAATCCGCCCGTGCTGAATTGAGCGATGTCGCCAGGGAACAGCCGATCAGTGCGCTTGGGCGTCGCGCTAGCCAAAATTCCCGCGACGATCGAATCCCGTGCGGCCGTCCACCCGGTCGTCCCGTCGGGCAGCGCCGGCAGTGCCTTGTTCCGGCGCTGCCGGAGCCCGCCTTCATTACGATCGCCAGCTCCGATGATCGTCCGCACCGCCTCATCCAGAAAGTCAGGTGGCAGTGGGAAATGCTCGGCAATGACGTCGGCGAAATCCGCTGCCTTTCCAGCGTCGAGCCGGAACAGCGTGGTCAACGGGAGGAACAACGCAATCCGCAGGCAGGCGAGCGAGTACCGATCGATATCGACGCCTTTTCGATCTTGCGGTGCCGCAAATGCCGGGCTACCCAGAGTGGGACGGCGCGCATCGTCAATCCTCGCGGCAACCTCGAAGTCAATCAACGTAAGCTGGTCATCCTCGCGGACGAGAATGTTGAACAGGTGGATGTCGCCGTGAATCATCCCGCGTGCGTGAATGGCTGCGACAATTTCTTCTATCTGGGCGCATACCCGCAAGGCCCATCCGGAGTACTCAGCGAACTCGGCCGGCCCGGCTTCGGGGTCATTCATCGGGTATCGCTGCGCGAAGACCTTGTTCAGCGGCGCTCCGTTGACGAATTCCAGAGCGAGGAAATGGTGCTCACCCAAGGTGAAGTGATCATGGACGGCCGGTACTCCTTTGATGCCGGCCAGCCGCTCGAGTGTTTCCCGCTCGCGTTCCAAGCGTTGCACCGCATCGGCACCGTCAGCCGCAAGGCCTGCATATGGCCGCGCTTCCTTGAGCACCACCCGGGTACCGGTTCGCTGGTCAGTTGCCTCGTAGAGCCCACCGCCATTCGAGAAGTGCAGTACTTGCTCAACGCGGTAGGGCAAATCCTTGACGGTCGTGGCATTGCGTGCGGCAAGTTGGGGAACAAGCAGCTCCGGCAGGGTCACCCAGGGTGGGGTGTAGAAGACCGCATCCCTGCGGTCCGGAACCAATCCCCCGGTGGGGTCCTCGATGGCCGGAACCTGGTCGCCGCGTGCAGACAGGCAGTGCCGCAAGGCGAAGCCGCCGTACCGGACGTAGAGCGGGCCTTCGTTCCACCGCAGATCGCTGAGGATGTAAGGACCCGGCTCGCCTTCCAGCAGTTCCCCCAGGTCGTGCAGGATGGTACCGAGCGCATCGACGTCGGGGGGGTAGATGGTGACGAATTTACCGCTGGACCCCCGAGGGGCGTACTTCGCATTGTGCATGTGAACGACGTGGCGCGAAATCAAGAATTTAAAGGTGATCCGCCGTGGCACACAGTAGGACCACACCGCTTCCAGAATTCGTTCCGCATTGTCCAGACAGGCCGATGCGTGAATTTTCCAGCCTTGCGACGGCACCGTCGCGCCCACTGGATTCATGACGACCCAATTGTCGAGCAACCGCCGTTCCCAGCCTTCGGGAACCGGGCGCCGAGCGGATTCAAAAGCTTCCACTCGGTTGTGGCCGGACATCGAGTCGTAGAACAACGGATCCGCGATGCAGTACACCTCATATCCGTTGTCCATTGGATCCCCCTTGGCGTCCGATCACCGCTATGCATGAAATACTCGTACCTATTCCTCGGCGCGGCAAGTGGTGTTCGTCAGGCCTTCGATGTGAAGGAATCACAGGCGTTGGCGGCGATTCACATGCCTGGCGTAAATGGCGACGCGGGTTCTTGCTCGCAGCACCGGTCAGCGGCGCAAGGCAACCGGTATGGGGCCGTCGTCGGGCACAGGTCCAGCGATATCGCTCTGCTCGGGCAGCAAGGGTGCGATTGCCAGATCCTCGACGGATGTGTCTGGCAGCGCGGCTTGCACCACTCGGGCGTCTGGGCGCTTGGCGACCAGGTGAAGCGCATCGCCGTCGCCGAAGACCAGCAGGGCCAGCACGCACGCGCAGCCCTGTTTCAGCTGTGCGGCTTCTGCTGCGGCAACGGCAGCGTGCCGGCTATCAGGGGCTGCCCGGGACGCAGCGAGCCGCTCGATCGCCGCCGACCGCTGCGCGCCGGCGAGTTCAGCCACCGGCCGCTGTCCCGGCAGGTCACGCGTGATCAATGCGGTCTGCAACCGAGGCAGTGGAACGCGCAACACGACCTTCGAGATCCGGACACCTCGCGACAGCTCAGCAGCACGCTCTGGCGTGAGGTAGCTGTCGAGCTGTACCAGTGCCCAGCGCGCGGAGTGCCCCGCTGGCAGCGATGCGCCGGCGCGCCGCAGGTAGATCGCGACCGGCTCGCCAGCCTCGGGCCCGAGCCGCTGCACGCCGGCCGGCGCTGGCTCGTCATGCTGGCCAGCGATCCATACGGTGCAGCCGAACACCGCGGCAAGCAGTGCGAGCACCACCCCACTGGCTCGCCACCGCATCAGCTAGTCCTGGGCGGCCAGCACGTCCAGGGCATGGCGCAGGTCTTCAGGATCCGGGCTGGTGAACTCCACCCAATGGTCGTCAGCAGGGTGCGGGAAGCCCAGCCGTGCGGCGTGCAACCACTGCCGTTCCAACCCGAGTCGCTGGGCCAGCACCGGGTCCGCGCCATAGGTGAGGTCACCGCAGCAGGGGTGGCGCAACGCGGCGAAGTGCACCCGAATCTGATGGGTGCGACCGGTCTCCAGGGTCACATCACACAGCGACGCGGCGGGGAAGGCTTCGATCACCTGGTAGTGGGTCACCGACGGCTTGCCACCTGCCATCACCGCGAAGCGCCAGTCGTGCTTAGGGTGCCGGTCGATCGGAGCGTCGATGGTGCCTCGGCTGGGGTCCGGATGGCCTTGCACCAGTGCCCGGTAGTGCTTGGCCACGGTGCGATCCCGAAATGCCCGTTTCAGCGCCGCATAGCCCCGCTCTGATTTGGCGACCGCCATCAAGCCGCTGGTGCCGACATCCAACCGGTGCACCACACCGTGGCGTTCCGCCGCGCCCGAGGTGGCCACCTGGATACCTGCAGCGGCAAGCCCACCCAGCACGGTGGGGCCAGTCCACCCTGGGCTGGGGTGCGCCGCCACTCCCACCGGTTTGTCCACGACCACCACGTCGGCATCATCGTGGAGCACCCGCAATCCCGGCACCGGTGCAGCTGTGACGGCTGCTGGCTGCTGCGGATCGGGCAGGGTGATCTCCAACCAGGCGCCCGCCGCCAGCCGGTCGGACTTGCCGACCGGATGACCGTCGACAAGCACCGCGCTCACCTCGGTCAGGCCGGCCACCGCGGTGCGAGACAATCCCAGCAAGCGGGCCAGTCCGGCGTCCACCCGCATCCCGTCCAATCCATCGGGTACCGGCAAGGTCCGTATTTCACTCATTGCCGGCCCCCGGGCGTCGGGCGCTGCGGGTACCGTCGAATTCCCGACCTGTGGCGGCAAGATAGACCAAAAGCGCGCCACCGCACACGATCGCCGAGTCCGCCACGTTGAACACCGGCCAGACGCTGCCATCCGGTGCCAGCAGCGACACGAAGTCCACCACGTGCCCGCGTAGCGGCCCAGGGGCACGCAGCAGCCGGTCGACCAGGTTGCCCAGTGCACCCCCCAGCACGAGACCGAGCCCGAATGCCCAACCTGTGCTGCGCAGTCGAGGAGCCAGCCTGATGATCGCCACCGCAACCCCCACCGCAATCAACGACAGCACCCAGGTCAGCCCGGTGGCCAGCGAGAACGCTGCGCCCGGATTGCGGTAAACGACCAGATACAACGCACCACCCAGCAGCTTCACCGGCGGGTGACCTTCTAAGGACGCCACCACAATGATCTTGCTGAGTACATCCAGCGCGAGGATGACGCCAGCGGCAGCGGTCAGTAAACCTGTCCGGCGCGGTCGCGGAGAGACGCCGGTCTGGTCGTCCGCGGTCGGTCGGTCCCGATCAACGGGTCGGCCCTGCGAGCAGGCCTCCCGATCAACGGGTCGGCCCTGCGAGCAGGCCTCCCGCCTGGCCCGCTGGGATGGATTCATGACACCATTGTGACCAATCAACTGTCGGCTTTCTCAGACACCGCTCTCTCCGCGCCACCGGGCCAGCCGACCAGCTCGGTGTACTGCGCGGATCCGCCGCTCGGCTTGCTGCCGGTGCTCAGCCGTCGTGACGACCAGCAGCTGGTCACCCGCCTCCAGCCGGGTCGTCGGCTGCGGGGTGAACCCTTTCCCGTCACGTACTACCAGGCTGACCACCGACCCGGCCGGAAGCCGCAGCTCCGAGAGGTACACACCGTGCAGCCGGGACTGTTGGGGAACCTTGATCTGGAGCAGTTCCGCGTCCATCTCATCCAACGCCGCCGAATCGACTTCCATCTCCCGACCCTGCTCTGGACGTGAGAGTCCTAGCCCGCGCACGACCAGTGGCAACGTGACACCTTGCACCGCGGTAAGGACAACGACCAGCACAAACACCACATCCACCAGCCGCTGTGCGCCCGGGAATCCTCGGGTCAGCGCGATCAGCGCCAGCACGATGGGTACCGCGCCACGCAGCCCCGACCACGACAGGAATGCCTGTTCCCGCCAGGGCACTCGTAGCGGCGACAGGGCAAGCGCTACCGACAACGGGCGTGCGATCAGGACCACCACGGCTCCAGCGATCAGTGCTGCGATCAGAACACCGGGCAAGCGCATCGGTGAGGCATACAGGCCCAGCAGTACGAACAAGGCGATCTGCGCAAGCCAGCCCAAGCCTTCGGCGAACGACAGGGTGTCGCCGCGATGCGGCAGGCGCGCATTACCCAGCACGAGTCCGGCGAGATAGGTCGCCAGGAAACCGGAGGCATGCAGTCCCTGCCCGGCAGCGAAGGCGAGGACGCAGACTGCGATGGTCGCCAGCGGGTACAGGCCGGTGGCGGGCAATGCCGCGCGGCGCAACGCCCACGCGCCGGCAAACCCCAGCGTCACCCCGACCAGCGCGCCAGCAAGCAACTCGTAGCCCACCAGCAGGGGTGTCCACCAGCGCACCGGATCACTCGCAGTGAGCAGCACCACCGCGATGTATACGGGGGCGTCGTTGATACCTGATTCCAGCTCCAGCTCCCCTGCCAGCAGGGGGGGCACCTTCAAGGCGCGTAAGACGCTGAACACCGCCGCGGCGTCCGTCGACGACAGCACCGCACCCCACAGCAGCGCCGTACGCCAATCCAAGCCGATCACCAGGTGCAGCACCCAGCCGGTGATGCCGATACTGACCGCCACCGCCACGGTGGCCAGCGCGATTCCGGGAACCAGAGCTGGGCGGATTACCGACCAACGGGTGGTCAGGCCGCCCTCGGCCAGGATCAGCACCAGGGCACCGATACCCAACGCTGCGGTCAGCGGCGCATCGGAGTAACGGATACCCAGCCCAGCCTCGCCAAGTAACAGTCCGATGGCCAGGTACAGCAGCAGCGACGGTAAACCAAGCCGGGTGGAGACGCGCACGGCAAGCACCGCTAGGAGCAACACCGCAGCTCCTGCTCCGAGTGCGAGCTCTACCCCGTTCACGCCGATCGTGCCGCGGCTTTCTCGGGTTCAGATCGACCAGGAGATCGTGACCAGATCGCGGTTACGCGGGCCGAGCCTCGCTACCGCTGCGGCGACCTCACCTCTGCGCTGCTGCGGTAGGCACAGCCGGCGCAACGAGAAATCGATCTCTGCGTCGGGATGGCGGGGCCTCGCCGGCCGGGTCCAACGTCGGACCTCGGGCGTGATCCCTACTTCCGCCACAACCGCTAGTACATCCTCGGCGGTTGCGGGTGCGGGCCGGTGCAACCCGTGGAACTGCACCCACAGCGGGTCCAACCAGGCGCCGGGATGCACCGCATGCAACTCGACGACAACCCCACGGCGCGCCGCTGCGCTCAGTGCCGCGACGAACGGCCCTAGTTCCAGGGTGTTGTAGCCAACATGGTGGCTGACCACCACGTCCGCCATGCCGGCTTCCTGCGCAACGTCCGGCCACGCACCATGCACGCTGCGGTGCGCTAGGCCTCGCTCGGTACAGGCCCGTTCGAACGCCCGCAACATATTCTCAGCGTGGTCAACCCCGGTCAGGTGGGACACCGAGGGAACCAGTGCCAGTCCCGCAGCACCCGCACCGCACCCGACGTCGAGTACGGTGCCCCCCCGTGGTGCCAGCAGCTGCAACGCGGCACGGCGTGAGGGGGTGTCGTCAGGCACCACGGGCGGCACGAAGCGGGCAGGATCGTGCCGGCTCGGATCCTCGGGAGCGGCGGCACGGATTTCCGCGGGGATGGCTCGGGCCTGCAGCAGGTCCCGCCACCGCGTGGCGGCGGGACCGCTGCTGATCGGCGAGTTCCGGCGCTGGACCACTGCTAGGCACTCACAACGGCAACGGCGACCCGCACGGGGACACCATCGAGAACCTCGCCAGCAAACCCATCAGGCAACGGCGCGTAGTCCACCTGCCTGGCGAGAACTTCACCGGCGATGAACTGCTCGTGTTCCCGTGCCGCCGTGCGCACCGATTCCGGGGCATCGATGGTGAGCACAACCCGGTCGGTGATATCCAAGCCGGCCTGTCTGCGAGCTTGTTGAGCGATCCGGACCAGATCACGGGCAATGCCCTCGGCAACCAGCTCCGGAGTGAGGGGGGTCTGCAGCACCACCAGCCCGGATCCGTTGGGCAGGGCTGCAGTTTCCGCGGGATCCGCAGCGACGAGCCGCTCGGTGAATTCCCCGTCCAGCAGTGGAATTCCGCCAGCGGTCACAACTCCATCCGGGCCGCGCTGCCAGTCGCCTTCCTTCACCGCCCGGATCACCTTCTGGGTGTCCCCTCCCAGCCTGGGTCCGCAGGCACGGGCGTTGACCGTAAGTTCGAACCGGCCATATGCGGCCACATCATCGGTGAGCTCGACAGTTTTGACGTTGACCTCGTCGCGGATCAAGTCGGTGAAGGGGGCGAGCGTGCCCGCATCGGGCGCGGCCACGGTGAGCGCCGCGAGCGGCTGACGTACTCGCAGTCCCCGGGCCTTGCGTAGCGACAGTGCGGTGGACACTACCTGGCGCACCCGGTCCATCGCTGCCACCAGGTCATGGTCATGCGGCAAGCCGGTGGGATCCGGCCAGTCGGTCAAGTGGACAGATCGCTGCCCGGTCAACCCCCGCCAGATCCCCTCGGTGGTCAGCGGCAGCAGCGGCGCAGCCACCCGGCAAGTCAACTCCAGCACGGTGTGCAACGTGTCGATCGCGTCTTGCTCGCCTGCCCAGAAGCGATCCCGGGACCGGCGCACGTACCAGTTGGTCAGCACGTCGCAGAACCCGCGCACGCTCGCGCATGCTCCGGCGATGTCGTATCGGTCCAGCTGCCCGGTGACGTCGACGACCAGATCGTGCAGCTTGGCCAGGACGTAGCGGTCCAGCAAGTGCTGGCTGTCAGTGCGCCACCGACCTTCCACACCTGCGGCGTTGGCGTACAGCGTCAGGAAGTACCACGAGTTCCACAGCGGCAGCAGCGCCTGGCGCACCCCCTCCCGGATGCCCTGCTCGGTGACCACCAGGTTGCCGCCGCGCAAGATCGGTGAGGACATCAAAAACCAGCGCATCGCGTCCGAGCCGTCCCGGTCGAACACCTCGGTGACCTCGGGATAGTTACCCTTGGACTTGGACATCTTCAGCCCGTCGTCGCCGAGCACGATGCCGTGCGCCAGGCAGGAGCGAAATGCCGGCCGGTCGAACAATGCGGTGGCCAGCACGTGCAGCGTGTAGAACCACCCGCGAGTCTGGCCGTTGTACTCGACGATGAAGTCGCCCGGGTAGTGGTGCTCAAACCAGTGCGTGTTCTCAAAGGGGTAGTGCACCTGCGCGAACGGCATCGAACCGGACTCAAACCAGCAGTCCAGCACCTCGGGCACCCGGCGCATGGTGGAACGCCCGGACGGGTCGTCCGGGTTGGGTCGGGTCAGCTCGTCGACAAACGGGCGGTGCAAGTCAACCGGGCGGATCCCGAAGTCGCGTTCCAGCTCGTCCAGTGAACCGTAGACGTCCACCCGGGGATAGGCGGGATCATCGGACACCCAGACCGGCACCGGCGCACCCCAGTACCGGTTTCGGGAAATGTTCCAGTCGCGAGCGCCTTGCAGCCATGCGTCGAACTGCCCGGTACCCACATTGTCCGGCACCCAGGTGATCTCTTTGTTCAACGCCACCATGCGGTCCCGGAATTGGGTCACGGCGACGAACCACGACGACACCGCGCGCTGGATCAGCGCGTTGTTGCAACGCCAGCAATGTGGGTACGGATGCTCGTAGGTCTCCTGGCGCAGCAGCACACCGCCGACGTAGGGCGCGCCATGACGTAGATCCCGGATGATGGACCGGTTGGCATCGAAGACCTGCATCCCGGCGTAAGGCGGCACCTCCGCGGTGAACCGCCCGGCCGAGTCCACCGGCACCACAGCCTCGATACCCGCGTCATCGGTGACCGCCTTGTCCTCTTCTCCGAAGGCCGGGGCCAGGTGCACCAGCCCGGTCCCTTCATCGGTGGTCACATAGTCGGCGGCCAGCAACTGATGGGCATTGCGTCGCCCCGCGAAGAAGTCAAAAGGTGGTACGTAGTGCAGGCCCAGCAACTCGGTCCCGTCGTACCGGCCCACGACCAAGGGATGATCACCGAGTTCGCGGGCGTAGGCGGCCAGTCGGTCCTCGGCGATCAGGTAGCGTTCACCGCCGGCTTCGACAGTGACGTACTTCAGTAGGGGATGCACTGCCACAGCCAGGTTCGACGGCAGCGTCCATGGCGTAGTGGTCCAGACCAGCGCCAGCACACCGTCCAGCGCAGACCCCGGGGCAGACAACCGCAGGCCAACGGTGACCGCGGGATCCTGCCGGCTGCGATAGACGTCGTCCATTCTCGTCTCGGTGTTGGACAGCGGCGTCTCGCACCGCCAGCAGTACCACAGCACCCGGAAACCCTGATAGATCAGCCCCTTGTCCCACAGTGTCTTGAACGCCCACAGGACGCTTTCCATGTAGTCCAGGTCGAGGGTCTTGTAGTCGTGGTCGAAGTCAACCCAACGGGCTTGGCGGCTTACGTACTCGCGCCACTCTTGGGTGTAACGCAGGACTGAAGCGCGGCAGGCGGCGTTGAATTCGGCCACACCCATGCGTTCAATTTCAGACTTGTGCTTGATGCCGAGTTGCCGTTCCGCCTCGACCTCAGCGGGCAGGCCGTGGCAGTCCCAGCCAAACCTGCGCTCGACACGGTGACCGCGCATCGTCTGGTAGCGCGGCACCACGTCCTTGACATAACCGGTCAGCAGGTGGCCGTAATGTGGCAGCCCGTTGGCAAACGGGGGCCCGTCGTAAAAGACGAATTCGTTCGAACTCCTGTTGGAGTCACTGTCGCCAGCTGGGCGAGCGGCCACTGACGCAGGGAAGGTCTGGTCGGCTTCCCAGTACTGCAGGACGGCCAGTTCCAGCTGAGGGAAGCGCGGCTGAGCAGAGACCGGTTCTCCGGCGACTTTGGGATAGACCATGGCGGCGTGAACTTCCTGTGCAGGTTCCTGCACGGGGACGACCAGCAGCTACGCTGCGGACCGCGGTACCACCCCGCTTGCCACCCGTCATGCGGGCAGCCCCTCATTGACCGGCGATGACGGGCCGGACCCGTCCGGTTCTACTAGAGACACGCCCGTAGAGAAGGTGTCCTGTTCTTCCGGAAGCTCCCCGGTGATAGCCGGATCGGTGCCTGTAGATCCCAGGATACCTGGTGGCAGCTATTGACTTTTCCGGGGCTCTGCTGGGGTACTCGTCGTCGCTGCGGTGCTGGTCGTCGCGCGCGCAGCACGGTGCTTGCGCGCCAGCATGGTGTCGGGCCGGCACCGATCACAGGGCGTAAAGCCCAATTGGCGGGCCTCGCGTACTGGCAGCCGCTCAGCACGCTCGTGATCAGGCCACGGGCAGCGGCCGAGGTGGTAGCGCGGGGATTCGTCGACTACCAACACCTCGTCTGCGAGCTCATAAATAATCAGCAGATCCGCGGCGTCGGTGTCCTCTTCACCGGGCTGATCGTCTTCGGCGGAGCTCTCACCATCCACGATCGGCTCGTGGTGATCCCGCTCAGCGGTGGGTGCCGAGCCGGTCTCGCAATCCTTGGCCGGATCCTTGTCCTTGCGGGCAGCCGCCGGGGCGAGCGCACGTGGCATCTCGCCCACTTCGGCGTCCATCAACTGGTCATCCAGAAGGACCAGCTCGTCGTCGGGTGGCTCCTGCGACTGCACCCAAGAGCGCCGCGCACGCCGCAGAATTAGCGCTGCGACCACGGCACAGAGCGCAACCGAAGCCCAGGCCAGCTCAACATGACCCGCGCGGAGGGCGGCAACAAGAAAACCCACCGCCGCCAGCAGCAGGATTACCGTGAGGCGCACAGCCGTTCGGTCAGCTACCGGCCTCGGCGCGCGCGCCGAACCCGGACGTCACGAAGCCTTGGCTACTACGCACCGAGTCGGCTGGCGTAGCGGTGGCCCGGCCGTCCAGCTCCCGGAGCTGTGACTCGAGATAAGTCTTCAAGCGGGTGCGGTACTCACGTTCGAAGGTGCGCAGTTCGTCGATCTTCTTTTCCAGGATGCTCTTCTCCTGGGTGATCGAGCCGATGATCTCGCTGTGCTTGCGGGCCGCGTCTCGCTCCAGCGACGCTGCCTTCTCGCGGGATTGGCGCTCCAGGGTTTCCGCCCTGGTCCGGGCGTCGTTGAGCATGGTCTCAGCCCTGGTCCGGGCCTCGTTGACCATGCCGTCGGCCTTGGCCCTGGCATCGGAGAGCAACTGCTCGGACTTGGCCCGCGCTTCGGCCAACATCCCGTCTGCTTCGGCCTTGGCCTCACCGGTCAGCCGGTCGGCCATCTCCTGGGCCAGACCCAGCACCTTGGCCGCCTGGACATGATGATCGCCGCCAGGCGATGTCTGCTCCATCATCGGCGGTGGGACCGGGGCCATCACGGGGCGCGGCGGCTCCAGTGGGCGCAGGTTACGTCCAGTGTCCACCGGCCCAGCGCGCAGCTGCTGCTCAAGCTGCTCGACCTGGTTCCGGAGGTCGTTGTTCTCCTCGATCAACCGAGCGAGCTCGGCCTCAACGAGGTCGAGGAAGGCGTCCACCTCGTCCTCGTTGTAGCCCCGCTTGCCGATCGGCGGCTTACTGAACGCGACGTTGTGAACGTCGGCGGGGGTCAACGGCATCGGATCACCTCACGCACTCCTCGACGACTATGCACGTGCTGGCACCTGCTGGGGCACATCATGTGGTCCTGCATCACTCTGCGGGGTCGCTATCTCGGATCCACCACTCGCATGAGTATGAACACCACGAGCAACAGAACCATAATGGACAGGTCCAGCCCTACGCCCCCGATCCGGATGGGTTTAAGCACCCGGCGAAGCGCTCGGACCGGTGGGTCGGTCATGGTATAGACCGACTCCAAGGCAATCGCCACCCCCCCAACCGGTTGCCAGCTACGCGCGAAGGACCGAACGAGTTCAACCACGATACGCGCCGTGAGCAGCAGCCAGAAGAAGAACAACACGTAGTACACGACGTACCGGACCACATCCACTTCAGACACTTTGCCATCGGCGACTGGCGGATGGCGAGGCGGGGGCCCTAACCGCACTAGTCGAACAAGCGCCCTTCGGCGATCCGGCGCCTGTCCTCGGCAGATACCTCGATATCCGGCGGCGAGAGAAGGAATACCTTGCTGGTGACCTTGTCGATGGATCCTCGCAGCGCGAAGGCCAAGCCTGCGGCAAAGTCAACGAGCCGCTTGGCGTCTCGGTCCTCCATCGCAGTGAGGTTCATGATCACCGGGTTGCCTTCGCGATAGCGTTCCCCGATCGGCCGGGCCTCGTTGTAGCTGTGCGGATGGAGCGTGACGATGCGGGCCAGTGGATGAAGCTCGTCGTGGGCGAGAGAGTCGATTCGTGCTGGATGGGTGAAGGGCTGGGATGCGAACCGTTGGCGCGCGGTGGACTTGCCGTCGAAACGCGCAGCCTGAGCGGCTGCGGTGTCGATGGCCAAGGAGCCACGCACTTCGGGATCCGCGCCCCGGGACTCACCGATCCTTGACTCAGCCGACGCAGCCGTCGGGGGTATGAGGACCCGGGAGTCTCCGGAACAGGAAGGAGGACGTGCCGGATGTACCCGGGGCGTCGCGTGATGCGCTGCCGGCGCCGGAAATTTGCTGTCGTAGTCGTCGATCCCTACCTGGGGGGGTCGGCGAGTGGCCTGGTGATGTTCATAACCGGTGCGGCGGTTCTGCTCTGCATGACCCGAGCCAGGACGGGAGTCGGGGAAACGCGGGGAGTACTCGCCGTATTCTGCTTCATATTGCGCTGCACCGTATTCGGCTGCCTTGTATTCAACCGGGTATTCAGTTTCGTCATATCTGGGCGCGCCAAATGCCGCTGCCTCGAACTCCTCGGCGGGAACCATGCCAAAGTACGCCTTCAGCCTGCGCAGCGCGCTCATTGTCTTGCCCCCCTGTCCCAAACCCGGACGCACCGCCCGCCGAGCCCGGCTCGCTCCGCCGCGCAGACTGTCGGCCATGGTCATTTTGAGGTTAACGGCCGACTGCCCAGGAGGGCGGTTCCGACACGCACACACGTCGACCCGTACGCGATGGCTTGTTCAAGGTCAGCGCTCATTCCGGCGGAGAGCTCGACCGCGCTGGGATGCGCATTTCTTAGCCGCGCCGCGGCCTTCCTGAGCTCGGCAAAAGCTGCCTCGGGTGGGCAGCCGAGCGGGGCAACCGCCATCACTCCGTGCAATTGCAACGACGGCGCAGCTGCCACCTGGTCAGCCAGCGCATCAAGCTCGGTTAGCGGGCAACCCCCGCGCCTGGGATCGCCGTCCAGGCTGGCTTGGACCAGCACGCTCAGGGGCGCCTGCCGGTCACCAGCTTCCCGGGCGAGGCTGGCGGCCCGGTCCAGAGCCTGGACTAGACGGGGCGAGTCGACGGACTGGACCTGCACCGCCCACCGGGCCACCGACCGGGTTTTGTTGCGTTGTAGCCGGCCAACCATGTGCCACCGCACCTGCACCGCCGGGCGCAACGCGTTGACCTCGGCCACCTTGGCGGTGGCCTCGGAATCGCGGGCCTCGGCAGCATCGAGCAGACCGAGATCAACGAGCAATGCCACGTCACGAGCAGGAAAGGTCTTGGTGACCGGAAGCAGGCGCACCTCGGCGGGGTTGCGGTTCGCGGCACGACAAGCCGCGGTGATGCGCTCGCGAAGGCGCACCAACGCTGCAGCCAACTCACCGCGGCGGGCCGCGTCGCAGTCACTGCAGGCGGCTGCCCCGGCTTGCGCGTCTGATAGCCCTGTCACTCCTCGTACCAGGTTAGTGCGGCAAGCCGGCCGGTGACGCCGTCGCGGCGGTAGCTGTACAACGTGGCATCTTCCATGGTGCACCGCGGATCAACACCGATGCGGGCTACGCCGGCGCAGGCGAGCTGGCGCCACAGCCCGGCTCGAAGATCCAAACCTGCGGTGCCCTGCCGGGTCTGGCAGGCGCTGCCGGGCAGGTGTGCTTCCACGCCGGCCTGCATCCGGTTGGGAACCTCGTAACACTGCCCGCACGCCGAAGGTCCCAGCAACGCCTCTAGTTGGTCGATGTGGGCACCCAGACCGCGCATCGCCTGCAGGGTGGCGGGTAGCACTCCGGCTCGAGCTCCCACCCTTCCCGCGTGCACCGCAGCGATGACCTTCCTCACGGGATCGGCAAGCAGCACCGGAACGCAGTCAGCGACCAACACGGCTACGGCAAGCCAGGGCTGGGTGGTCACTACCGCATCGCTGGCAGGTACCGGCTGCCGTTGCGGGCCGTCGACCACGGTGACGGTCCGGCCATGCACCTGCTCCATCCACACCAGGCGCCGCCCCGGCAGCCCAAGGCCACCAGCCAACCGTTCGCGGTTGGCAGCGACCGCTTCGGGACGATCACCGACGTGGTCCCCGAGGTTGAATGACGCATAGGGCGGCGCGGATACGCCGCCCTGCCTCGTGGTCACTACCCGCCGGACGCGGATGGTGCTCACCTCTTCATGAATGGCGGAACGTCCACCTCATCATCGTCGTCGAAATCGTCGGTTACGGGTACCGCGCGGTTTGGCTTCCACCCGCCGGTGGCCGGCGGCCAGGTGGATGGATTGGACGCGGTAGCAGCGGGACGGGCCGTTGGTGCGGTGGTTTTCGACCCGGAAGCCGGCCCGGACAGTGGCCCAGACGTCGACCTGGATATGGGTGCGGTGGGCGGCGGGGACGGTCGGGAAACCTGACCGGCCTGCCCGCTGATAACGGTCTGGGAGGTCAAGCGTGGCTCTAGTTTCTTGGGGTCCAACCGCTTGTGTGACGGCATACCGGAGTCAAAACCGGCGGCGATGACGGTGATGCGTACCTCATCACCCAGCGAGTCGTCGATCACGGTACCGAAGATGATGTTGGCGTCCGGATGCGCTGATTCCTGCACCAGGGAGGCGGCTTCATTGATCTCGAACAGCCCCAGGTCTGAGCCACCCGCAATGGACAGCAGGACACCATGCGCACCCTCCATCGAGGCCTCGAGCAACGGCGAGTTGATCGCCTTCTCAGCGGCCTGCACCGCCCGGCCCTCCCCCCTGGCCGAGCCGATGCCCATCAATGCGCTTCCCGCCCCGGCCATCACGCTTTTCACGTCGGCGAAGTCCAGGTTGATCAGGCCGGGGGTGGTGATGAGATCGGTGATGCCCTGGACCCCGGACAGCAGCACCTCGTCAGCGGAACGGAACGCATCCATCAAGCTGACGTTGACATCACCGAGCTGCAGCAGCCGATCATTGGGAATCACGATCAGCGTGTCGCATTCATTACGTAGCTCGGCGATGCCTTCCTCGGCCTGATTGGCTCGACGCTTGCCCTCGAAGGTGAAGGGCCTGGTGACCACGCCAATGGTCAGCGCACCCTGCTTGCGCGCGATGTTGGCCACCACCGGGGCGCCCCCAGTGCCCGTGCCACCACCTTCGCCTGCGGTGACGAAGACCATATCGGCCCCTTTGAGGACCTCTTCGATCTCCGCACGGTGATCCTCAGCGGCTTTGCGACCGACTTCGGGGTTTGCTCCCGCACCGAGCCCACGAGTGAGCTCGCGCCCGATGTCCAGCTTGACATCAGCGTCCGACATCAGCAGCGCCTGCGCATCGGTGTTGACCGCGATGAACTCGACACCGTTGAGCCCGACTTCGATCATGCGGTTTACCGCGTTGACGCCACCGCCACCGATCCCGGCGACCTTGATCACGGCGAGGTAGTTGTGCCCGGGCGTCATGTGGCTGCGCCTTCGCTGTTCATCCCAGTGCGGCCTTCCTCGTCGCTGCCAGCTCTAGCCGAGCCACCGACGGAGACGAGCTGCCGTCGGCGTGGCAAAACCCTCAACCTCACCTGAAGGATTAGGCTTATGTCAGCTGGATTTCTTCGGCGACGGTAGGCACCGCCGATGGATGGGTCCAGCAGGCACGCCGCAGGGATCGGCGATCTGGCACGGGGAATGTAGGCATTGGCATGCCAACGGGCGCCACGCCTTAACTTTCCTTAGGTGCTCAAGCATCCATCAAGACGCAGTGGGCTCGAGCGATCAGGCGATGGTGGGCAGCGCGGGACTGGAGACATCGTAAATTTTGCCGGGTTGGGTGAGCAGCGGACCGAGCACCGCCGCCTTGCGCTCAACTTGCCCGGGATCACCCCAGCGCACTTCCCGCGACGTACCTGTCCGCCCATTGTCTAGTTGCAATACGACATCGGCTGGGGATGTCGCAGTAATCGAGCGCACTTGGACCCGTAGCCAGCCGGGTATGGCGGTCAAGACCCTCAGAGCGGCTGCCGTGCGGGCATCCCCAGGCCCCACCTTGGGTACCTGCAGCTCGGGCAGTCCAGGCGGTGCGTTAGGCACAGTTTCGTAGTCGGTTCCGGTGGCGTCGATCAAGTGCATGGCGCTATCACGGCGGACCACCGCGACCGGTGTTCGTTCGGTGACTTGGATCTGTACGGTGCCGTCCACGCTGCACCGTACCCGCGCACTGGCTACCCGGGGCAGCGCAGCCACCCGGGCCTCGATCGCGGTGGTGTCCAGCCGCAGCATGGGCGTACCCAGCGGTACCGCCGCCACCATCCGCACCACCTCAGCGGGTATCTCTTGAACCCCTAGCACCTCCACCGAACGGGCCTCGAACAGCGAACTGGCCAGCAGTACCCACGCAAGGCCGCCGGCCAATCCCAGCACGGTAAGCCCGCCTGCGAACCAGGGCAGCCACCGCGGGATCAGCCGAGGTGTTGCTGGTGCGGCAACAGCGTGGCGCCCGGCGGCTGCTTCGCTGTTGCCAGCGGTGCAGCGCGAGGCGTCCCCTCCTTCTTGATCGTCAACAGGTACCTGGTCGACGTTGCTCGGCCTGCCACGGTGGCGATCACGTGAAGTGCCATGGGTACGAGCCCCGCGCCGCGAATGCGCCGCCGGTCGTGGACTGTCCAGTCGGGGTCGGTGCCGGGCAGCGGAGCCGGATCCAGGGGTGCGAGGACCGGAGGCGCTCACGGCGATCCCGCGGTACGGGCAGTGCAGCTGGCGGCGCCAGACCAGCAACGCTCCAGCTCGCCGAGCAGGAGCGGACCGAGCGCAGTGATGTCGCCAGCTCCCATGGTGATGACCACGTCACCGGGGCGGGTCAGCTCAGCCAATCGCGCGGGGGCGTCGGCCCAGCAAGGCTCATAGTGCACGCAGCCCGCAGGCAACGGCACCGCCCGCGCAATGAGGGCTCCGGTGACACCAGGCAGGGGCTCTTCCCGTGCCCCGTACACATCCAGCACCAAGACCACATCGGCCAAGGCCAGCGCGACGCCGAAGTCAGCGGCGAAGTCTCGGGTACGGGAGTACAGATGCGGCTGGAACGCGACCACCAGCCGTCCTTGCCCGACGAGCTGGCGGGCCCCGCGCAGCGCGGCCGCCACTTTCGTCGGGTGGTGGGCATAGTCGTCGTAGATCCGGGTCCCGGCGACCTGACCTTTGAACTCGAACCGGCGGCGGACTCCGTCGAAGCCGGCCAGACCGGCCAGCAGGCCAGGCAGCGGCAGGCCTAATTCAAGCCCGGCCAGCAGGGCGGCAACAGCGTTGGATGCCATGTGCTCGCCGGGCAGCGCAACCTTGAGCTGGACGCGGTGGGCAGCGCCAGCAGGATCGGTCACCGCCACCGTGGCAACACCGTGGTCGCCGTCAGGGGTGTAGGCCAGCAGCTGCGCGCCGGCCGCAGCGGTGGCCAGCGCACCGTAGCGACGGACCCGGAGGCCGCCAGCGGCGGCGCGGTCAGCCAGCGCGACCGAGCCGGGATCGTCCGCATTCGCGATCAATACTCCACCGGGACGCAGCCGGGCCACAAAGGCGTCGAAAGTAGCCGTGTAGGCCTCGACGGTGCCGTGGTGATCCAGGTGATCGGCCTCGACATTGGTCACTACTGCGACATCGGGTGAGTAGGCGAGGAACGTGCCGTCACTTTCGTCGGCTTCGGCTACGAAGATATCGCCGCTGCCCTGGTGGGCACCGGACCCGGTAGTCGCCAGCTCGCCGCCGATGAGGAAGGACGGATCAGCACCGCAGCACTGCACAGCGACGGTGAGCATGGATGTAGTCGACGTCTTCCCGGCGGTACCGGTGACGCAGGCCACCCGGTACCCGGTCATCAGGGCCGCCAGCGCCTGGGAGCGGTGGATCACTGGGATGCCGCGCCGGGCGCCTTCGATCAGCTCCGGGTTGTCCGGATCAGTCTGGTGCACCGCCTTGGTACTGATGATCGCGGTGGGGTCGGCACCGAGCTGGTCGAGGTGAGCTGCCGCGTGACCGATGGCCACCTTGGCACCCAACGCCCGCAACGCAGGCAGCGCGGCCGAATCTTTGGCATCGGACCCGGATACCGCTCCACCGCGGGCCAGCACGATCCGGGCCACGCCGCTCATCCCCGCACCGCCGATCCCGATCAAGTGCGTGCGGGCCAGCTGCGGCGGCAGCGCGGGAGGCCACGCGGCAGCGGTCAGGGCGCTCATGACCGTCCTCCGCTGCTGAGACCCGGTGATCGCGGCGTGGCGGCCGCCACGCTGTAGGGCACCGGAGGACGCAGGCACAGCAGCCGCAGCAGGCCATGCCGGCGTTCAGATGTGACCGAATCCTGGCGTAGCGCGGCCACCGCCTGCGGTTCATGCCGGGCAAAGTTCGCCAGCAGCCCGAAAACCAGCATGGTCAGGGCAATAGACGTGCCACCGGAGGAGATCAGTGGCAAGGGGATTCCCGTGACCGGCAGCAAGCCGACGACGTATCCGATGTTGATCGCGGCCTGGCCGACCAGCCAGGCCGTCACGGTTGCGGAGACCAACTTGATCCAGGGGTCGGTGTTGCGTGCAGCGATCCGGATCCCCACATAGGCCAGCGTGCCGAACAGCAACAGCACCACCAGGCACCCGACAAATCCCAGTTCTTCGCCGATGATGGCGAAGATGAAGTCGTTGTGCGCATTGGGTAGGTAGTCCCATTTGGCGCTGCCCTGCCCGAGACCGACTCCCCACACGCCGCCGTCAGCGAGCGAGAACATGGCTTGGCGAGCCTGGTACGCCGTGCCTTGCGGATCGGCCAACGGATGCAGGAACGACTGGATCCGGGCCGATCGGTAGCCGGCGAGGCCGGCCATGGCGACCGCCCCGGCCACCGCCGTGATCGCGATCGCACCGAATAGTTCACCTGGCGCACCACCGAACCACAGCAGTGCAAGCAGCACGATGGCCAGCGTGATCGTGGTGCCCAGGTCGGGCTGCAGCATCACCAGGGCGAAGATCGTGACGGCCATAGGGACCAGCGGTACTAGCAAGTGGCGCCACTGGTGCAGCAAGGCATGCTTGGTGACCAACACATGGGCGCCCCACAGGGCCAGAGCCAGCTTCGCTGGTTCAGAGGGTTGCAGCGACAGCGGTCCTAGCCGCAGCCACTTTTGCGCGCCGTTGATCTGAGCGCCCAGCGGGCTGAGCACCACGACCAGCAGGGCCACACAGGCCAGCAGGAACAACCCGCTGGTGCCGCGCAGCATCCGCACCGGCATCCGCATGCCCAGCCAGAACAGCACCAACCCGAGCCCGCAAAACGCCAGTTGCTGGAGGAACACCGCGTAAGACGAGCCGTCCTTGGTGTAGGACTCCACATTGGACGCAGACAGCACCATCACCAGCCCGAACAGGGTCAGCAAGCCGAAAACACCGACGACCAGGTGCAGTGAGGTCAGTGGCCGGGCCAGCCATGCGGTGAGCTGAGCTCGGGCAGCATTCCACACCGCCGGACCCACCCGCTTCCTGGCCCCGGATTGCCTGGAGGGTTGGCGAGGCTGGTGACCCTGGGCCGGGCGACTCGCCGGCGTCCCGGGCCGGGTGGAGCTTCTCACGTGGTCGGACCCAATGCGGCGACCGCTTCGGCGAATGCCCTGCCACGGTGTGCGTAGTCGGTGAACATGTCCATCGAAGCCGCCGCCGGAGCGAGCAGCACGACATCGCCCGGGCAGGCCAATCCCGCCGCGGCTGCCACCACCTCACTCATGGCCCCATCGTCTCCCGAATCCACCACCCGAACCGGGAGGTTGGGCGCGTGTCGGGCGAGAGCGGCGGCGATCACCGCACGATCTGCCCCCAGCAAGACAGCGCCGACGAGCCGATCCCGGGTATCGATCACCAGGTCATCCACGTCGACACCCTTGAGCAGGCCACCGGCCACCCACACCACCCGCCGGTGGGACAGCAACGCGGCGCGCGCCGCATGCGGGTTGGTGGCTTTGGAATCGTTGAGGTAGCAGACTCCGGCGTGCTCGCCGACCGGTGCACCACGATGCCCGCCGGGGGTGAAGGCGCGCAGCCCTCGGGCAATCGCGGCAGGCGCCACCCCGATACAGCGCGCCAGCGCCGCCGCGGCCAGCGCGTTGCTGACATTGTGCCGCCCGGTCGCGCGGATGTCGGAGGTTGCGGCGAGCACTGTGCCGGTCCGGGCATCATCGCCGAAGGCCCGGTCGACGATCTGCTCATTGACCAGTCCCAGCTGGCCCACCGCCGGTTCCGCGGTGGTAAAGCTCACTCCGCGGTGCCCAGCAGCCAGCCGTGTCGACCACTGGTCGTCGGCGTTGACCACTGCCGTGGTGCCCTCGGCGTACACGCTGCCCTTGGCCGCGGCATACCGTTCCAGGCAGCCGTGCCAGTCCAGGTGATCGGCCGAGACGTTGAGCACCACGGCGGCCCGTGGGGTCAGGCCCGGCGAGTGGTGCAGCTGGAACGAGGACAGTTCGACCGCAAGCACCCGGTGGCCGGCACGGACTGCATCCAGCACCGGCAGCCCGATGTTGCCGCAGGCGACCGCGTCCAGCCCGGCCGCTCGCAAGATCGATTCGAGCATGCCCACTGTGGTTGTCTTGCCGTTGGTGCCGGTAACCACCAGCCACTCGGCCGGCGTCTGACCAGGGCCCGGCCGCAGCCCCGACCGAGCGCAATCCAGCCAGCGGGCCAGTGTCACATCACCGATCACGGGCACGCCCGCGCGGTTCGCGGCCACCAACACTGGCGTGTCCGGCCGCAGGCCAGGGCTGGTCACGACCAGGTCGGTGCCCACCGGTGGCGCCTGCAGCGCCGGGACCAGGCGCACCGCGTCTTTCAGCGCCGTCGCTGCCACGGCCTGAAGCTGGCGGGCTGACGAATCGGTGACGGTGACCTGGGCCCCCAGCTCAGCCAGGAACCTGGCTGCCGACAGGCCGGTGACCCGCGCCCCGGTCACCAGCACCCGAGCACCCACCAGGTCGGAAACCCCTTGCAACCGTGTCATCTTGGCGTCTCCGCTGCTAGCCCGCTTATCCGCCGGCCGCAGTCAGCCACTCGCTGTAGAACACACCGGCGCCCAGCGCACAGCAGATGGCGGCGAGCAACCAGAATCGGATGATGACGGTGGTCTCCGGCCATCCCGCCAGCTCGAAGTGGTGGTGGAACGGGGCCATCCGGAACGGCCGCCGGCGGGTGGTCCGGAACACCGCCACCTGGATCACCACGGACAGCGCCTCGACCACGAACAACCCCCCGATGACGACCAGGAGCAGCTCCGTCCGGGTGACCACGGACAGGCCTGCGAGCAGGCCGCCCAGCGCCAACGATCCGGTGTCCCCCATGAAGATCTTCGCCGGCGGCGCGTTCCACCAGAGGAACCCGGTGCAGGCCCCGACCGCGGCAGCGGCCACCACGGCCACATCGAGCGGGTCGCGGACGGTGTAGCAGCCGGGGACCGCTTGGATGGTGCAGTCCTGGGTGTACTGCCAGAACGACACGATCACATAGGTCATCAACACCATCGCCGCCGCTCCGGCGGCCAGCCCATCCAAGCCGTCGGCCAGGTTCACCGCATTGGACCATGCCGACACCAGCAGGTAGCTGAACAGGACAAAACCGAGGACACCGAAGGACACCACGGCGACATCGCGCACAAAAGACAGGTGGACCGACGCCGGCGAGATGCCATCGCCGTCCCGAAAATTCATCGCCAGGATGCCGAACATGACCGCGGCCAGCAGCTGCCCGACCAGCTTGGCGGTCTTGTTCAAACCCAGGTTGCGCTGCCGGCGGATCTTGATCAGATCGTCGAGGAAACCCACTACTCCCAGCACCGAGGTGAGCAGCAGCACGAGCAAGGCCGAGGCGGTGATGCCGTGCCGGGTAACGGTGAGGTGAGCGACCAGATAGCCACTCCAGGTCGCCAGCAGGATGGCCACCCCGCCCATGGTGGGCGTGCCCCGCTTGCTCTGGTGAGTCTGCGGACCCTCTTGACGGATCTCCTGCCCGAAGCCTTGCCTGGTGAACAGCCGGATGAGATACGGGGTGAACAGGATCGAGGCGAGCAGTGCCACCCCGGAGGCGACCAGGATGGTGCTCACCCGCTGCTCCCACTGAGCAGATCCGCGGCGATGCGTTCCAGACCGAACGACCGGGATGCCTTGATCAGCACGACGTCGCCGGCGGCAAGCTCGCCGTGCAGTAGCTCCAGCGCTGCGGGTATGTCAGGCACGAGCACGGAACCTGGCACGGTGCAGTGCAGCTGCCACGCCTGCTCTCCCACCACGACCAGCCGGTCGACGCCTAGGCGTGCGGTCAGCGCCGCGATGTCGCGGTAGGCCTGCGTGGCGGTCTCGCCGAGCTCAGCGAGCGGGCCCAGGACCGCCCAGCTGCGCCGGTGGGCACCGGCCAGCACGACCAGCGTGCGTAATGCGGCGGCAACCGACTCGGGGTTGGCATTGTAGGCATCGTTGATCACGGTCACGCCGTCGGGCCGCTCGGTGACTTCCATGCGCCAGCGCGAGGCCGGGCGGTAGCGCGACAGCGTGGCGGCAACGCCGGCCGGGGTGGCACCCAGCTCGAGGGCGACGGCCGCGGCGGCCAACGCGTTGGATACCTGGTGCTCACCAGCTACCGCCAGCCGTACCGACGCCTCCCCTGCCGGACTCAGTAACCGGAACGCCGGGCAGCCACGATCGTCGAGGACGACGTCAACAGCCCGGATCTGAGCCGCGGCAGACCGTCCGAAGCGCACCACCCGGGCCACGGTGCGCCGCTCCATCGCTGACACCGCAGCATCATCTGCATTGACCACCGCCACCCCCGCGGCCGGTAGCGCTTCGACCAGCTCACCCTTGGCAGTAGCGATTGCCTCCCGGGAGCCGAATTCGGCCAGGTGCGCCGAGCCGACGTTGAGGACCACCCCGATGGACGGCGGCGCCACCTGGCATAGGGCGCGGATCTGGCCCAATCCCCGGGCGGAGAGTTCCAGGACCAGGTGCCGGGTAGCCCGATCGGCCCGCAGCGCAGTCCACGGGTGACCGATCTCGTTGTTGAACGATCCGGGTGGGGCCACCGTGGCACCCAGCGGGGTGAGCAATGCGGCCACCATGTCCTTGGTCGACGTCTTGCCTGACGAACCGGTCAATGCCACCACCTGCAGTCCGGCTTGGCGCAGCGTGTGCACCACCGACCGCGCCAGCGCGGCCAGCGCGGCCAGCACCGCGGCACCCGTGCCATCGGTGTCTGCGGCCAGCGCATAGGCACCGGTCCGCTGGGCAGCCCGATGACCGGTCACCCGCGGGGCAAGGACTGCGGCGGCATCGACGGTGCGGCCGGCGAGTACCCCCGCTGCTCCTGCAGCCATTGCCGCGGCGGCGAAGTCATGGCCGTCGACGCGCTCTCCCGGGAGGGCGACGAACAATCCGCCGGGCTGGACGCGGCGGGAGTCGAACTCCACTCCACCGGTGATCATCTCGGATCCGGAGCAACTGTGCAGGACGCCGCCTACTACGTCAGCCACCTCAGCCAGGCTGACCTCAATCATGACTGCCCCCCAGGCGCTCCTCGAGTAAACCGGCGAGCACGTCAGCATCTGAGAACGGATGCTTGACTCCGCGCACCTCCTGCCCGGCCTCGTGGCCCTTGCCGGCGACGATGACCGCATCGCCGCTGCGGGCACAGGCCACGGCATAGGCGATGGCTGCCGCCCGATCAGGAATCTCCACCACGTCCGCGGTACCGCCCTGCGCGCCGGCGAGCATGGCCGCGCGGATGGCGGCCGGATCTTCAGTCCGTGGGTTGTCGTCGGTCACCACCAGCAGATCGGCCCGGCAAGCTGCGTGCGCACCCATCAGTGGGCGCTTTCCGGTGTCCCGGTCTCCACCACAGCCCAATACCACCAGCAGCCTCCCGGGAACTTGGGCCCGCACCGCGTCGAGCAGGGCGGCCACCGCGGCAGGCTTGTGCGCGTAGTCCACCAGCGCGAGGAAATCCTGGCCTCGGCGCACCCGCTGCATCCGGCCCGGCACCTCGGCGGTACCGATACCTCGGGCAAGCAGCACCGGATCGGCGCCGGCGGCGTGGCCGGCGGCCAGCGCGAGCAACGCATTGGTCACGTTGAACACGCCGGGCAGACGCACGGTCACCGCCACGTTCAGCCCGGTCGGGCCCATGGCCCGGAAAGTCTGGCTACCGGATCGCTGAGCATGGACGTCCTCGGCGTGCCAAGTGGCCTCCCCGCGCAGGGACACAGTGCTCGTCGCGCTGGTGACCAACCGGCGACCCCAAGCGTCGTCCACGCAGACCACTTCGGCCGCGGCGCGGCCGTCGAACAGCAGTGCTTTGGCGGCGAAGTAGTCCTCGAGGTCAGCGTGGAAATCTAGGTGATCTTGGGACAGGTTGGTGAAGGCGCCGACCGCAAAGGCAGTGCCGGTCACCCGGCCCAGCGCCAGCGAGTGGCTGGAGACCTCGATGGGCACGTGCGTGACCCCACGCTGGTACATCAGCGCCAGCAATGCCTGCAACTCCGGGGCCTCCGGCGTGGTGAACTCGGTCGGCAGCAATTCCTCGCCGATGCGCACCTGCACCGTGCCCAGCAGACCGGTCTGCCCACCGGCCGCGCGTAATCCCGCCTCCAGGAAGTGCGCCGTGGTCGTCTTGCCAGCGGTGCCGGTGATCCCGATCACCGCCAGCCGGGTCGACGGATCACCGTAGACGCGCGAGGACAGGGCGCCGACCACCGACCGGGGATCCGGGTGCACCAGCACCGGCACGGACCCGCGGGTGAGGCGGTGCTTCCCCGGTGGGTCGGTGAGCACCGCGGCAGCGCCTGCACGCACCGCGATGTCGGCGAAGTCGGCCCCGTGCGGGCGCCCTGGAGTCAGGCTGGGTAGCGCGACGAACAGGTCGCCAGGCAACACCCGTTGGGCACGCAGCGTGATGCCCTGGATAAGGGTTTGGTCGACGGTTGGGTCGGTGCTCGAGCCGGTGGCGCCGGCGAGCGCAGCAAGCACGGCTAGCGGGGTCGGCGCGGTGCGCGACGGCCGCAGCGGCGTCTCGGCCAACGAGCGAGTCACAAGAGCAGTCACGATCCGGGGTCGGGTACGCGTCGAGCTTCAGGCCCAGCGCGCACGAAGGCTACCGGCGCCGCAGTGACAGATCGGGACGGGCCCGGTCTGGAAGACCCACCGGCCCCGCCTCACTACGGAAGGGTGAGGACGGCCGGTGGACTCGGGGCGGGAGACAGCGGGATCTGGTAGCGGCCTGCCAGGTAGGAGGCGATCTGGTGAAACAGCGGCGCGGCGCTACCAACCGCAGGATCATCAAGCATGATTCCCACCACGAAGCGTGGTGAGTCGGCAGGCAGGATCCCGGCGAAGGTGATCCAGTAGTTGGAGTTGCTGTAGCAGCCGCAGCCCGGATTGACCTGCTGCGCGGTGCCGCTCTTGCCGGCGATCTGGTAGCCGTCCAGTGCTGCTTCCGGAGCGGTACCGCGCTGTCCCGGCTCGTTTTGCACGACGGCGCGCAGCATGTCCCGCACCGTGCGTGCGGTCTGCGGGCTGACCACCCGGATCCCGGCTGGGCGCGGGGGCAGCGTCCGGGTGCCGTCCGGGGCGATCTCGGCGCTGACGACGCGCGGGGGGATCCGCACACCGTCGTTGGCGATCGCCTGGTACATGCCGGCCATCTGCAACACCGTCATCGACAGACCCTGACCGATGGGCAGGTTGGCGAAGGTGCTACCCGACCACTCATCCCGGGGTGGCACCCGGCCGGCGCTCTCGCCTGGCAGCCCCACATTGGTACGCCGGCCCAGGCCCATGCGGGTGAGCAAATCAACAAAACGATCTTCACCCACGCGTTGTGCGGTGAGCAGCGTGCCGATGTTCGACGAGCGGGCCAGCACCCCGGTGAAGGTCAGGTTCAGGATCCCGTGCGACCACGCATCGCGAACTGTCCGGTCGGCGACCCGCAGTTCACCCGGTACCCGCAGCACGGTGTCGGGCGTGACTACGCCGCTTTCGATACCCGCAGCGGCCGTGACCACCTTGTTCACCGAGCCTGGTTCGAACGGGCTGGACACCGCGGGATTGCCCAACATCTCTGGAGTCGCCCCCTCCAGGTTGTTTGGGTCGAAGGTGACCTCATTGGCCATCGCGTACACCTCGGCGGTGCGCGCGTCGAGGACCACCGCGCTAGCCCCTTTCGCACGGTATTTGCGTGCGTAGTCGCGCAGCATCTGGGCGACGGTGAACTGCAAGTCGGAGTCGAGGGTCAGCTCCAGTCCGGAACCGGGCACCGGCGGTCGCTCGGCGCGCTCACTGCCCGGAATGACCGCATCCGAGCCTTCCGCGGTGTCCACCACTCGCCGGCCGTCCCGGCCGGCCAGCAACGCGTCGTCGTAGTTCTCCAGGCCCACCAGGCCCCGCACCTTGCGCTCGTCGGCGCGCCAGTTCGCCACACCCAGGACATTGGAGGCAAGCTCACCGCCCGGATACTGCCGGATCTCCCGGTGCTCCGCGCTGATCTCCGGAAAGTCATGCTGGATTGCCCGCGCTTGCGCCGGCGTCACCAACGGCGCGAGCAGCACTGTCTGGTGATCGCTGCGCAGTTGATCCAGGATCTGCTGTTCCGACACGGCCGGCCCGAGCACCTGGGCAACCCGGCGGGCCATCGCCTGCTTGCGCGCGTCTGGATCGGCCCGGATTGCCCGCTGCTCGGCGATGATGCGGTTGGGTTGAGCGTATAAAGCCTCCGCCGCCACACTGAACGCTAGCGGCGTGCCGTTGCGGTCAGTGATCGTGCCTCGCTGCGCGGGCAGCAGCTGCACAGAGGTGCGCTGCTTCGAAGCCTGCGCCGACAGCGTGGCGGACTGCAATCCCTGCACGACGGCCAACTTCACGCCGGCGGCAACCAACGCCGCAACGAGCACCACCCGCCCTAGCCCCAGCCGGGTATGCCGAGCGGTTGCTGAGGACCGAGACCGGACCCGCCGGGCCGGCCCGGTAGGCCGGCGGATGGTCGCGGTGCCCATTAGGTTCGGCCTGTTGGGTTAGGCGCTTGGGGGGCAGGGGTTGGGATCTGCGGTGTGGACACGGCCCCCGCCGGGGGGATTGGCCCTGCTGGCGCTGGAGTCACCGGCTGGGGCTGAGCCGGTGACTGCGGCTGAGGCGGTACCTGCGGCTGAGCCGGTGGCGCCTGTGGTGAGGTTGGGCCTGTTTGCTGCGGGGCCGGTATTACCGGCGGCGCAGGGGGCGGGGCCGGCGCGGTGGCCCGCCTGGGCTGGCCGACCAGGCTGACGGTACCGTCCGATCGGACGACCAGCCGGGCCGCATCTCCGGCCGGCACCATGCCCAGCTCCCGGGCACGGCGAGCCAGCTCCGGCGCGGTCTCCAGAGTGGCTACCTGGCGGCTTAGGCTCTCCGATCGTTCGGTCATCTGCCTGGCCACCTTGCGCGCATTGTCCAGGTGGTAGGAGTCGGCGGTGGCGGCTGTGGACAACCACAGCGTGGCTACCAGCGCCACGGCCAGCAGCACCATGATCAACATTACAAAAGGGGCACGGCTGGTTTCGGCACTGCCCGAGTCACGGGCGTGCACGCCCGTGCCGTGCATTCCGGTGCGCTGGGCCCGCCGAGCGTAAGCGCGGGCAACCGCTGGCGCTCGCCCGCGCTGCACCGCTGCATGCCTACCGCCGGTGGGCGCCGGGTCCCGGCGACCGGCGGGTGCGGTCGCCTTGCTCCGCGTCGGGGCCGCAATGCGGGCGGGCGCGGTCACGAGGTCCATCCCCCCTGGCTGGATGCAGATTGCTCGGGCAGGGCGATGCGTTGCGCAGCGCGGAGCCGTACGGAGGCCGCGCGCGGGTTAGCAGCAATTTCCGCCGGGCCGGCCTGCTCGGCGCCCCTGGTCAACAGGTTGAGTTCGGGGCCATGCCCAGGCAGCTCCACCGGCATGCCGGCCGGAGTCCGGGAGGTGCTCAACTCAGCCAGCGCCCGCTTGACGATCCGGTCTTCCAGTGAGTGGTAAGACAGTGCGACGAACCGCCCACCGACCGCCAGAGCGTCCAGTGCAGCGGGCACCGCTGCGTGCAATGCCGCCAGCTCACCGTTGACCTCGATCCGCAGCGCCTGGAAGGTGCGCTTGGCGGGGTGGCCCCCGTGCCGGCGAGCCGCGGCAGGGACGTTCTGGTAGATGACCTCAACTAGTTGGGCAGTGGTCTCGAAGGGTTGCCGGAAGCGCTGCGCCACGACCGCAGCAGCAATCCGGCCAGCGAAGCGTTCCTCTCCGTAGTCCTGGAGGATCCGGCGCAGATCACGCTGCGCGTAGGTATTCAGTACGTCGGCCGCGGTAGGTCCCGTGGTGGGATCCATACGCATGTCCAGGGCAGCGTCTCGGGCGTAGGAGAAGCCACGTTGGGTGTTGTCGAGTTGCAGCGAGGAAACACCCAGGTCGAACAGCACCCCATCGACGTGCGCAAGGTCGAAGCGGCGCAAGATCTGAGGTAGTTGGTCGTATACGGCGTGCACCAGGTGCATCCGGCCGGTGTATGCACGCAGCCGCTCGCCGGCGGCATCAAGCGCCTGCGGGTCGCGGTCGATGCCGATCAGCGTCAGCTGCGGGTGGGCGTCCAGTAACGCAGCTGCGTGGCCACCGAGGCCGACCGTGGCGTCGACCATCACGGCCTGCCTGCCCGCCAACGCGGGACCGAGCAGCTCCAGGGATCGACCAAGGAGCACCGGGATGTGCTGGAGTGATCCCGCCACCAGCAGCCTCCCTCCAACCACACCCACCCCTTCCCCCCACGTTGCCTACACCCCGATATGCAGCCACGTCGGCGTCATCGAGTACGCCAATTGCCCCCCGGCAACTGGCCCGATATGGGTCCATATCGGGGAACTACGACTCGGTGGCGTCAGGTCTCCGCCCGGTGCCGGGTCCTGGCGCCGGGGAAGGTGCGTCAGGGCTGGCCGTCCGTGTCAGACGGTGTCAAGACCGTCTTGTCGCTGAGAGATCCGCGGGATGCTCTTCCGGACGGAGACCTCGCGTCACCGGGTCACATCACCCCAGGCAGCACCTCCTCTTGCGCCTGGGCGTACGACTCCTCGTGCTCCTCCAGGTAGCGCTGCCAGGCAGTGCTGTCCCAGATCTCCAAACGGTTGATTGCCCCGATCACCGCGCAGTCCTTGCTCAGCCCGGCATAGCGCCGTAGTTCCGGCGCGATCGTGATACGACCCTGCCCGTCCGGGCGTTGCTCGTCGGTGCCGGCGAACAGGTAACGCTGGTAGGCCCGGACCGCCTCGTTGGTAAACGGCGCCTGCGCCACCTTGCGCGCCATCTGCTCGAACTCGGCGCGGGGGAACACGTAGAGGCAGTGGTCCTGTCCCTTGGTGACCATCAACCCCCCTGCGAGCGCATCGCGGAACTTCGCCGGCAACGTCAACCGGCCCTTGTCGTCGAGCCGCGGTGTGTGCGTGCCCAGGAACACGACCACCCGCCTCCCCGCCTCCGGCGGACCGGTCGTGAAGCACCCCTGTGCTCCACGTGGGCCCACTCTACCCCACCTTCTGCCACTGTCAATGTTCAAGCGCTCTCCGTGTTCCTCCAACACGATCGTCTGAGCAGTTCAGCGGCGGTGGTGGACGGTGGGGCGTACCTCCGGCTCCTCCTCCCTCAGGGCCGGGAAGTGGCCTGCTAAGGCGCCGGTAAAGGGGCGCGCAAGGCCCAGTTGAAGGCAGCCAGCACGCCACGTGGAAGAAAGTGGGGAGTCGGCCGCTGTCGTGGCACGGAGACCAGACAACTGCGACAGACCGTGCGCTGCACCCCCGGCAGTACAGCGATTTGGTCTCAACCCCGCTGCGACAGCTGGCGGTTCGTCGTTGGGCAGCACGGACGCCTTGTCCGCCGGCCCCATGCTCCGGCGATCCGGGAAGGCGGTCAGGAGGTCACGTGAGCCGGCAAGATCGTCAGGATCGTGCCCTGCACCATCCAGAGGCACGTGCCTTGCGGCAAGTCGATGTGCATGCCGTTGCGCAACGCATCGTTGGCAACGTCGAGCGGGTCCTCGTCGGTAAGCCCGATGCCGTGCACACCGCGCTGATCACCCTGCTCGCCGAGGGACACCTCCTGCTCGAAGACGTGCCAGGAGTGGGCAAGACGTCGCTGGCGAAGGCATTGGCCCGGTCCATCGACGGCACGGTTGCCCGGATCCAGTTCACCCCCGATCTGCTCCCCAGCGACATCACCGGGGTGTCGGTGTTCGATCGCAGCTCCGGAGAATTCGAATTCCGAACCGGTCCGGTATTCGCCAACGTCGTAGTCGGCGACGAGATCAACCGAGCCTCGCCGAAAACCCAGTCCGCGCTTCTGGAGTGCATGGAGGAACGCCAGGTCACCGTCGATGGCCACAGCTACCCGCTGGACAGTCCCTTCATGGTGATCGCCACCCAGAACCCGGTGGAGATGGAAGGCACCTACCCGTTGCCGGAAGCCCAACGAGACCGGTTCACCGCCCGGATCTCCCTGGGCTACCCCGATCCGGTCGCGGAGCTGGCGATGGTTGACGAGCATGCCGGCACCGACCCGCTCGCGAGCTTGAAGCCGGTATCCACCGCAGCAGAGGTGACAGCGCTGTGCGAGACGGTGCGCTCGGTGCACGTATCAACCGATCTGCGACGCTATGTCGTGGAGGTAGTCAGCGCCACCCGAGCGTTGCCTGAGCTCCGGCTGGGCGCCTCACCACGCGCCACGCTGCAGTTGATCCGTACCAGCCGGGCGAGAGCGGCGCTGGCCAGGCGGAACTTCGTGGTTCCCGACGATGTCCAGGCGATGGCGCAACCAGTGCTGTCCCACCGGCTGATGCTGACCGCGCCGGCTCAGGTGGCCGGGGTTCGGCCGGAGGACTTGATCAGCGACGTGCTGGCGCGCGTGCCGGTACCCCAGGCGCCAAAACAACCCTTACCGGGCAGGCACGACGTTCCGGACATCGACCACGGCCGCATTGCCATGTTATGGCCACGCTCGCCTCAGAGGCACTGAATGGTCAGGTGCTTGGGCGGCTTGACCACCCGCGGCCGGTGCCTGATCGCCGCCGGAGCGGCGGCGGCATTGTGCGCGATGCTGGTCAACGAACGGGACCTGCTACGGGTTGCTGCCTTCACCATGGTGCTGCCCGTGCTGGCCAGCATTGTCGCCGGCCGGGCCAAGATCGGGCTGCAGGGTCGCCGAGAGGTGATGCCCTCGCCGGTTTCGATCGGGGGCCACTGCCAGGTATCTCTGACGCTACGCGGTGCAGGGCGCTGGAGCGGTCGGTTGTTACTCGAGGACACGGTCCCCCGCTCGCTGGGTGGTCCCCGCCGGGCAATCGTGGCCCAGCCACCGCGCCAGGCTGACGTGCAGTTGAGCTATCCACTGCAGCCCGGAGAGCGCGCGGTGCACTGGTTGGGTCCCCTGACCGCCCAGGTCACCGATCCGCTCGGGCTGGCGAGACACCACCGCACGCTCGTGGAGGCCGATCGGTTGGTGGTCCGCCCTGTAGTGCTGCCGCTGATCGGACTGCCTGCCGGGGGGGAGTGTGGCGCCGCGGGCGGGGAGCCGGTGAGCGCGGGTTCGCGCCAGGACGCGGTGGTGGTGCGCAGCTACCGGCAAGGCGACGACCTGCGCCGAGTGCACTGGCGCACGACCGCTCGGCGCGACGAGCTGATGGTCCGGGTGGAGGAGTGGGCACCCCGGGGTGGGATCACGGTGCTGCTGGATCACCGCGCGTCGGCGCACCGCGGCAGCGGCTCTACCGCGAGCCTGGAGTACGCCGTGTCATTAGCCGCCAGCGTGTACGTCCATCTGCGGCAGCGCGGTTTGCAGGTGCGGTTGGTCACCGTGGACGGCGCCGTGCTCGCAGGTGCTGGCGATGGCGCCGAGCGCCAGACCGACGCCGCACTCGATGCGTTGGCCGCACTGCGTGCGACCGAGCAACACGACCTGACCCCTCTCCCGGCGACCGCCGGCAGGCAAGAGGTGGTCGCGATCCTCGGCGCGCTCGGGCCAGCGGCCGTGGACCAGCTGCTCGTACGCCATCTGCGCGCGGCTCGGGGCCATGCGGTGTTGCTTGATGTCGCCGCGTGGGCAGCGGGCAACGACGACCATGGCGACCGCAAGTGGGCTCCTGATCCGGGAAAGGCCGCCCAACATCTCGTAGCTGCAGGTTGGACGGTTGCGGTGGCAGATCCCCAACACTGCCCCTCAGCGGTGTGGAACCAGCTGTGCAACGGCTCAGCCAGCAGGGTGCGGGTGCCGCAATGACCGGCTGGCTCGACCGGGTACAGCCGGCCATCGGCGCCGGAGCCGCCGGGCTGGCTCTTGCGCTGGCCGCCACCTCGTTGACCGGTGTGCTCGCAGGCTCGCGCTGGTGGAGCTATCTCGTGCTGGGCATCGCCGTGGTGGTCATTGCCGGTGCGCTGCTGCGCTGGTTGCGGATGCCAGCGGTGGCGACCGCAGCCGGTCAGCTCGCCGCGCTGGCAGCGCTGGTCACCGCCGTCTTCACCACCAGCGGCTGGCTGCTGGTCGTGCCGGGATCAGCCAGCAGGGCAGAGCTGGGGGCAGTGTTGGCCCGAGCAGCCCAACAGATCCGAGTCGGCCTTCCACCGGTGCCGGAAAGCAGCGAACTGATCTGCCTGGTCGTCGTGGCGTCCGGGCTGATGGCCGTCGTGGTGGATTTCTTGGCCGTCTCCATTGCCGCCCCAGCCTGCGCCGGGCTGGTGCTGTTGGGCGTGATCACAGTGCCGGTCGCGGTGTCAGACCGCATGCTGCCCTGGTGGAGTTTCGCGCTGAGTGCTGCGAGCTTTGCACTCCTCCTTGCCGTGGATACTCAGCGCCGCCAGGGCGGCTGGGGAGAGCAGGTCGACGCTGGCTCTGTCCGGCGAACCACAGCTGCGCCCACGGCGCTTGCCGTCACCGCCGGCGCGATCGCGGCAGCGCTGCTGGTTGGGGTGACGGCGACGGGGCTGGGAACCGGCCGGGCAGCCATCGCCCGGAATCGAGGGACGGTGACCGGGATCGGGTTGAACCCATTCACCTCCTTGCGTGGGCAACTGTCAACGGAGCAAGCCGTGCCGCTGTTGCGGGTCCAGGGGCTTGATCAGCGAACCTACCTGCGGGCTTTGACCCTCAGCCGGTTCGTCAACGGGGTGGGCTGGCAGCAGGGTCCGCTGGACCCGGCGATCCCAGCAGCGGATGAGACCACCGAGCGGCTCCCGCTGCCGGCCGGGGTGGCCACCCCGGTGCCAGGCTCTACCCTCCAGGTCCGGATCGAGCCGATCAACTACACGGACAGCTGGCTGCCGTCCTTCGGCTACCCGCTGGCACTGGGCGGCATCAGTCCGAGCTGGAGGTACGACCCAGACGCCATCACCGTCTTCGCCGACCGCCGCCAGCGCGCGGAGCCCTACACCGAGCTGGGCGTGCTGCCGCGGGCGAATCCGCAGCTGTTGCGCGCGGTGGGACATGCGGGCACCGCAGCTTTCGCTGCCGTCGATCCGCGCTATCTCGATACCGGCGGGGTAGACCAGCGGGTGGTCCGGCTGGCAACGCGGATCACCGCAGGCACCCGTACGGCATACGACGCCACCGTTGCGCTCAACCGCTGGTTCACCGATCCCAGCAACGGCTTCCGGTATGACCTGCGCACCCGTCCCGGCAACAGCGGGGACGCACTGGTGGACTTCCTGTTCACCGGCCACCGGGGCTACTGCGAACAGTTCGCCTCAGCAATGGCGATCATGTTGCGAACGCAGCACGTCCCCGCCCGAGTCGCGGTTGGCTTCACACCAGGTACCGTGACCGGCGACTCCCGGTTGATCACCACCGAAGATGCACACGCCTGGGTTGAAGCATGGTTTCCGGGTGCCGGATGGTTACCGTTCGATCCGACTCCATTGTCCGGTGAGCGGACCGTTCCACCCATCTATGCCGCTGGCCCCACTCCAGCTGGTGGAGTGGTGTCGCCTGGCAGACCGCCCGCGGTGACCGCCGCCACGCCAGCGCAAACCCACCCGCTCGCCGCGGCGCCGCACTCCGGTGCCGCCCGCGCCACGCCGGCTGCCACCTTCACGTTCGCCCTGACCGTGATCGCGCTATCGGGGCTCGGCGTGCTGCTGGTGCTCACCCCTTTGGGCGTGCGGGAGGTTCGCCGCCGATGGCGGATGCACCTGGTGCGCGCCGGCGGCCCGCGGGCAGTGTCGGCAGCGTGGGCGGAAGTGCTGGCCGAGTCCGCAGACCGCAGGGTGGTGCCCCCGGTTGGCGAGACCGTGCGCGCAGCAGCCCACCGATTGGTCCATGAGCACGGCCTAGATGAGCCAGGCCAAGCCGGCCTGGGCATCCTGGTGGATGCGGTCGAGCGGTCGTGGTATGCCGGCGCCGGTCCCGTCGCGCATCGCCGCCACGACGGCCGCGGACTCCGTGCGATCAATCCGGACGAGATCGATCCGGAACTACACATCGCCATGCATGCGGTGCTCGCCAGCATGATGCGATCTGCGCCGTTAAAGCGGACAGCGCGGCTACTACCCCGCTCGGTGCTGTGGCGACCCCGAGCTGGGTATCGAAATGCGAGCTAGTGGTCTTCGAAGCGGCGACGGAACCGTTGCTCCATCCGCTGAGCGAGCGTGCTGCGGTTCTGCGCGCCAGGCGAACGATCCACCGATGCTGAACGCCTGCCCCCGTCTCCCGGCCGTCGAGAAAAGATTGCCAGGATGGCTCCGGCGAACATCACCAAGAACCCGACAACGCTGATCACCGGTATACCGACCAGGCGGTACGGAAGCACGACGCCAGCGATGAGGAGGAGTAAGCCCAACGCAAACAACGCGATACCCTGGATCCGGCGGCGTTGGGGAAGGCTGCGCATCCGGGCGCCTCGGACGTTGGACGCGAACTTGGGGTCCTCTGCATAGAGCGCGCGCTCGATCTGGTCGAGCAGACGCTGCTCGTGCTCGGAGAGTGGCATTGCTCCTCCTCCGGCACTCCGCCGTAAATATGGGGTTGTCGACATAGTAGGCGAACCCCGACGGTACCTGTAGCTACTGGACAGCCACCGTGGGCTCCTGCTTTGAGGATACGAGGCTGCGGCGGTGTCGACTAGCGGATCTCATTACCCGATTCAGGGGAGAGCTGGGATCGCCGGCCACTGGCGGGGCCGGGACTGTCCAGCAAAGTGGCCGGCCGCACAGCGGCGCTGCCGAACCGTGATCGAGCAGCGTCTGCGGCACGTTCCGCGTCCGACCAGTGAGTACTCAACCTGGCGCCGCCTGACCCGTCGAGGGTGAGCTGCTCGCCTGCAACACCCCGGCTCAACTGGTCAACCCGCACGCCCAACAACCGGACCAGCATCCCGGGAGGTAAGTGAGCATCCAGCAGCTCGGCTGCCACCGCGTAGACCGTCGGTGTTGAGTCCGTCGGGCCAGTCAGGGTGCGCGACCGGCTGATCGTGGTGAAGTCAGGGTGACGAAGCTTCAGCGCGATGGTCCGCCCGCGCAAGCCCCGACGGCGTAGTCCGGCCGTGGTCCGTTCGACCAGCCGTAGCAATTCCCGCCGCAGTACCGTTCGATCAGCTTCATCCCGGGCGAAGGTCCGCTCGGCGCCCACCGACTTTTCCGGCAGGTCCGGCACCACCCGCCGGTCGTCTCGGCCGTTGGCGAGCTCATGAAGGTGACGGGCGCTGGCGGCTCCCACAGCGTGCCGCAGCGCGGGCAGGGGCAAGCTCGCCACGTCCGCTACCGTGGTGCATCCCAGCCGGCTCAACACCTGTGCAGTGCGCTGGCCGACGCCCCACAACGCCGACAACGGCAACGGGTGCAGGAACTCGAGGACGGCATCGGCGGGCACGACCAGCAGCCCGTCTGGCTTGGACAGCCCGGAGGCAAGCTTGGCGACGAACTTGCTCGGCGCCACCCCTACCGAGCACGTCACCCGGTGCGCGTCGTAGACCTGCCCACGGATCCACTCCCCTATGCCAGCTGGGCTCATGCCCAACCTGCGCACCGACCCGCCGACGTCAAGGAAAGCCTCGTCCAGGCTCAGCGGCTCCACCAAGGGAGTGATCTCGTGAAACAGCGCCATGACGCCCCGAGAAACCTCGGCGTAGCGGGCAAAATCCGGTGGCACGAATCGTGCCTGCGGGCACAGCCGGCGAGCACGCGCCACCGGCATCGCCGCGCGGATCCCGAACGCGCGCGCCTGATAGGTCGCAGACAGCACCACGCCGCGGTCCCCGGCCGGGGAGCTGCCACCCGCGACGACCACGGGTAGCCCGGCGAGCTCAGGGCGTTCCCGAACCTCCACGGAGGCGTAGAAGGCATCCATGTCGATATGCAGGACCGAGCATCCGGCGTCGTTGGCGTAATCGCCAGCCCGGGTGCGGGTGTCCCGCAGGGCCCGGGTGCGGGTGTCCCGCAGTGCCCGGGTGCGGGTGTCCCGCAGTGCCCTTGCGCTCCGTGGAAGGTCGGCACTACGTCCCACGTATCCTCGCCATCGGCCTACCCTGAGGTTATCGAACTCATGTTCGATTACTGTGTCATCATACGGCAGGGCGCCGAGCCAGCGCATGCAGCCGGGTGGCGATGTCGCGAAGCGGGGGGCGGCCGGCGGCAGTCAGTTCCAGCTCGGCCAACGCTTCGGCAGCTCCCCGATGAGCCTCCAGCACGCTGCCGGGCACCAGGTCAGTAACCACCCCATCGCCCTGCACCAGCTCCACCGCCAGCCGGCTGGCCGCAAGCAGCGTGACAAGACCATCGATGTCGAAGCGGCGCAACACTGGATCCGAGGCCTCAAGCCGACCATCCGGATCGTTGAGCAATCGGTGCGCCTCGGCCAACCGCCCGGCCAGCGCGCGGACCAGCACGGCGGCGTACCGGTTGGCCACCAGCACTGACACTGCACCGCCGGGTGCAGCGGCATTGGCCAGCGCCTGGACAGCTGTGGCGGGGTCTTCGACCACCTCAAGCACGCCATGTCCGAGCACCAGATCGGCACTCGCCGGCGCCACCACATCGGACAGCGAATCGGCATCACCCTGTACCGGCCGCACCGATTCCTGCACCCCGGCATCGGTGGTCCGGCGATGCAAGGTGGCCAGCGCATTGGGGCTCGGTTCCACCACCGTGACCAGACAGCCCGAGCGGGCCAGTGGCACGGCCCAGACACCGCTGCCACCACCCACGTCCAGCACCCGGGGAGCAGCCCCCAGGCGCAGCCGAGCTGCGGCGACCTCAGCCTCGAGCGCTCGGTGCACGGCGCAGGCTCGCATGCGCAGCACTGTAAAGGGCCCAGAACGGGGAGGGCGCAGCGGCAGGGAGGGCAGGGCAAGGAGCGGCGAGAACCGGGCACCATAAGCTGCACTGGTGCGAACCGTCGCCGTGCTGAGCCTCAAAGGCGGGGTGGGCAAGACCTCCCTCGTGCTGGGGTTAGCCGGAGCTGCCCTGACGCGGAACATCCGGACATTGGTGGTGGACCTCGACCCGCAGGGCAACTGCACCGCCACCCTGGATCCCGGTGCGACGAAATTCACCTTGGCCGATGTGCTGGCCGATCCTCGGCGCTCGGTCGTCAAGGACGCGATCGCACCCAGCGTGTGGGGCCCGGGCCTGGACGTATTGGTCGGCGGAGAGCAGACGGAGACGCAAAACCGGCCGGACCCCGACCGTAGTGGCTTGCGCCGCCTCGGCCGTGCGCTGTCGCACCTGGACGCCATCACCGACGATCCGCCATACCGGCTGGTCCTGCTGGACTGCCCACCCTCCCTCGGCCAGCTCACCCGTTCGGCGCTCGTGGCCGCGGACCGTGCGCTGCTGGTCACCGAGCCCACTATTTATGCCGTTGCCGGCGTGCAGCGCGCCTTCGAAGCCGTGCAAGCTGAACGCAAGCACAACCGGGAGCTGCAACCGCTCGGCGTGGTAGTCAATCGCGTCCGGGTGCGTTCCAGCGAACACCAGTACCGCATCAACGAACTGCGCGAGATCTTCGGCCCGTTGGTCCTGTCTACCGTGCTACCGGACCGCTCGGCGGTACAGCAGGCCCAAGGCGCCGGAGCACCGATCCAGCGCTGGGCCACTCCTGGGGCGCGGGAAGTGTCAGTGGCCCTCGATGTACTGCTGGCGCGCATGCTGCGCACCAGCCAGCCGCGCCGCGGCACTCTCACCGACCAGCCCCAAACCTAACCGCCGCCCACCCCACCCGGCGTGTCGTGCCCCTGTGCATGCCATGCCGTCACCCCGTGCCAGGTGTGTCGCCGTCTGCTGACCGGTGTGTCGTGGCTTGATGTGCTGCCCATCGGCGTACTGCGATGGCGGGTTGTCACAACGGCACCGGCTTGCCCGTCTCCTGTATGGCACCAACCGCACGAGCCAATCTCGAGGGGCGACCCGGAGTGAATACCGTGGTGTGGATTTGCCAGATTTTCTTGGCGGTTCTCTTTCTGATATCCGGCACGGCGAAGATCAGCATGTCGCGCGACCGATTGCTGGCAACTGGCCAAACCGGGATAGCGCCGTTTCCCATGCCGGTGATCCGGGTGACCGCTGCTGCCGAGCTACTCGCGGCCGTTTGCTTGGTTATACCTTTGATCATGCCGGCGCCCAGTGGTGTCCTGCCGGTGTTGACACCTCTTGCCGCAGTGGGATTGGCTGCGGTGATGGGCGGCGCGGCAGCCTCTCACCTACACCTTCGTGAGCCGCGCACCGCTGCGGTGAACTTGCTCATCCTGGCGGTGTGCGTCTTTGTCGCTGCGGCTCGGTTTACTGGCCTATAAGGCGGCATTGACGACTTGTTGGTAAACCACGACGGGTAAGGCAAGCCGGTGAACCCACCCAATCTTGAGAGTCTTTACCGCGACTTGCGGCCCTACAGTTTCGCCATCGCCTACCGGATGCTCGGTAGCGTCAGCGAGGCCGAGGATGTGGTGCAGGAAGCTTTCGTGCGGCTGAGCCGCAGCAAGCCCGATGAAATCGATAACCCCAAAGCCTACCTTGCCACCGTCACAACGCGTCTGGCGATCGATGCGCTGCGGGCGGCTCGCGCCCAACGCGAAACCTACTTTGGTCCCTGGTTGCCGGAGCCTTTGGTCAAGGAATGCACGGACGTCATCGACATTGCGGAGACCGCGGAGTCGTTGACCATGGCTTTTCTCGTCCTGCTCGAGAAGCTTTCACCTGTCGAGCGCGCCGTTTTCCTGATGCGCGACGTATTCGACTATGACTACGATTACATCGCTCGCATCGTCGGCAAAAGCCAAACAAACTGCCGGCAGCTCGCCAAACGGGCCCGGCACAGGATCGAAAGCGGCAAGCCACGCTTCCAAGCCTCCCACGCGGAACAGGCCAAACTCGCCGAGCAATTTTTCGCTGCCTGCTCCGACGGCGACGTGGACGGGCTCGTCGCATTGCTCGCCGACAGCGCCGCGTTTTACGGTGACGGCGGCACGAAGGGCACCGGCGTGCCACGTCCAGTGCATGGTCGGCGAGATGTGGCGAAGCTCATGCTCGGGTTGTTTCGTCACGCCCGCCGGTTGGGAGTGCAGTTGCGGGCGGTCGAGGTCAATGGCCAGCCGGGTGCTCAATGCTTTGACGCCGCTGGTGGCCTGATCAACGTTCTCAGCCTCGACATCACCGACGGCGCAGTGCAGACCATCCGCTCAATTGTGAACCCGGACAAGCTTCGCCACCTCGGGCCACTGTCACCGATCGGCCGCCGCAGCGGCGGCTGATCAACCCTGACCGGGCTGAGCCTGGGTGCGCGGGGGAATGGCCTGAGGCGGCGCGGCAGGCTGGGTTGCGGCCTCGCCGGCAGTGACTTCACCCGCGATCGGCGCCCCCCGGATAGACGCGCGAATCTGCTCCAACCGGGACCGGCCGGCCATATCCAGCGTTGATTGCTGCACTTCCAGCATGCGGCCCTGCACCGAGTTCTGCGCCAGCTCAGCGGCACCGAGGGCATTGGCGTAGCGGCGTTCGATCTTGTCCCGGACCTCGTCAAGAGACGGTGTGCTACCCGGTGCGGCCAGCTCCGACATCGACTGCAACGAGGCGGAAACCTGCTCCTGCATCTTCGCCTGCTCAAGCTGGGACAGCAGCTTGGTGCGTTCAGCAAGCTTCTGCTGCAGCACCATCGCGTTGCGCTCGACTGCCTGCTTGGCCTGCGCTGCCGCCTGCAGGGATTGGTCGTGCAGGGTCTTGAGATCCTCCACGGACTGCTCGGCGGTCACCAGCTGGGTGGCAAACGACTCCGCGGCCTGCTCGTATTGCTGTGCTTTGGCCTGATCGCCTTGGTGCCGAGCCTCATCGGCAAGCACCAATGCTTGTCGGGCTGACGATTGCAACTTCTCGATCTCGCCAAGTTGCCGGCTGAGCTTGACCTCCAGCTGCCGCTGGTTGCCGATCACGGCGGCAGCTTGCTGGGACAGTGCCTGGTGCTGGCGTTGCGCCTCCTCGATGGCCTGCTGGATCTGCACCTTGGGATCGGCGTACTCGTCGATCTTGGATGAGAACGCCGCCATCAGGTACTTCCAAGCCTTCGTAAAGGGGTTGGCCATCTCTTGCGCTGCCTTTCTTCGTGACCAATCGGGCCCAGCGCCTCACGCCCAGCCAGGGCCCCACCCGACCAAGCCACATCAGACCAAGCGCCGTGCTGGCTCCATGGTGTCAGCTGCGTGGCGGCGCTTCCACCAACCCCCGGCAGAACCGGGGATTGTCACTGATCCAGAGCCAGGCCTGACCAGCTCAGGCCGCCACCAGCTCAGCCGCAAGAGTGTCGGGCACCTCAGGCAGGTACACGGGGCCGAGATCGTCGGCTACCCGTCGCAACAACTCATCGAGCGGCAGATCAAGCGCATCACAGATCGAGGCGAGCAGTTCGCTGGACGGCTCCTTGCGACCTCGTTCAACCTCGGAGAGATACCCCAGGCTCACCCGAGCCACCCTGGAAACCTCGCGCAGCGTGCGGTGCTGCGAGGTCCGCGTCCGGCGCAACCGGTCGCCGATGGCCTCCCGCAGCAACATCATGCGTTCCCTCCAGGTGTCGGCCGGCCCTACTCCGAACCAGCTTGCTCGTTCTCTACCGTACTCACCACTGCGCCAGCCCGGCGTCCGCCGTGGGCGAACGACATTAGCAGTTCGCCTACCCGCTGACGGGGCTAAGGCAACGCGATGGCTCGGCGGCCGGAAGCGCGTAACCGTAACGCCCGCACCACGTAATCGACACCGGTGACGACTGTCAATGCCACGGCAATCCCCATGACGGTCCAGCGCACAGGATGGGAAGGTGACGGAAGCGGCAGGACGTAGAGCCCAATCGCCACCGCTTGGGTGAACGTCTTGATCTTCCCGCCGCGGCTGGCCGGGATCACTCCATAACGCAAAACCCACAAGCGCAGCGCAGTGACGGCCAGCTCCCGGACCGTGATCAGCACGGTGACCCACCATGCCAACTCCCCTAGCAGGCTCAACCCCACTAACGCTGAACCGATAAGCGCTTTGTCCGCGATCGGGTCGGCGATCGTGCCGAACCTGGTGACCTGGCCACGCCGCCGCGCCAGGTCACCATCGAAGCGGTCGGTGAGCAGAGCGACCCCCAGGATCACTGCGGCAGTTATCCGCCACGCAGGGTCGGCGCCGCCCCTGATGAACAGGGCAATCACGAAGACCGGTACCAGTACCAGCCGTGACATGGTCAGCAGGTTGGCCAGATTCCACAGCGGGACCCTGGCCGGGTGTCGCGGCGGGCTCACCGCTCGCCGCCGGCTGGGGCGATCAGCTCCATCGGTTCGACGACTAGGTCCACGCCCTCAGCGGCGATCACCCGGCAGCGCACCAGGTCACCGAGGGTGAACGAGGCCGCTGCGGGATCGGTGAACATACACTCACCGTCGACCTCTGGCCCCTGGTGCTCAGCTCGTCCGAGCATCTCGCCTGTGTTCCCGTCACTGCTGCCGTCAACGAGAACATCGACGGTGTCCCCGACTCGCTCCTCAGCGCGCTGGGCGGTGAGCTGCTCGACTACCCCGCTGATCCAGGCGACACGCTCGGCGATGACGTCCTCGCTGTGCTGGCCGGGCAGGCCAGCCGCCTCGGTGCCGTCCTCGTCGGAGTAGCCGAACACACCGACCGCATCCAACCGCGCCTCGGTCAGGAACCGCTCCAGCTCCGCCAGGTCGTCCTCGGTTTCCCCGGGGAACCCGACGATCACGTTGCTGCGCACGCCGGCCAGCGGTGCATACCCGCGGATCTGGTCGAGCAGGGCCAGGAAGGCTTCGCGCGAGCCGAACCGGCGCATCCGGCGGAGCACCGGCTCGCTGGCATGCTGGAAAGACAGATCGAAATAGGCCGCCACACCGGGCGTGGCGGCGATCGTCGTCACCAGCGCGGGCCGGGTCTCGGCTGGCTGCAGGTACGAAACCCGGATACGCAAGATGCGGGGAATTGCGGCCAGCGCACGCAGCAGCTCCTCCAGAGCGCCGGGTCGGCCTAGGTCCTTGCCGTAGGACGTGGAATTCTCGCTGACCAGTACCAATTCCCGTACTCCCGTCCCGGCCAGCCACACCGCCTCGGCCAGCACTTCGTCAACCGGACGCGAGATAAATGCACCGCGGAAGCTGGGGATGGCGCAAAATGCGCAGCGCCGGTCGCAACCAGAAGCGATCTTGAGCGGAGCGACCGGTGCATCATCCAGCCGCCGGCGCGGGACTCGGGGGCCCCAGCCGTGTCCGGGCAGCACCGGCCCGGCAGCAAGGGCGGCCGGTCGAGACGCCGGGGTGATCGGGAGCAGCGTGCGGCGATCCACCGGGCGGTGCGGCGGCACTGCTCGGCCGGCCAGCACATCGCGCAACCGCTTACCCAGCTCGGGATAGGCGTCGAAACCGAGGACCGCATCCGCTTCGGGCAAGTTGGCTGCCAGTTCAGCGCCGTAGCGCTCGGCTAAGCAACCCACGGCAACCACCTTGGCGCCCGTGTCGGCGGCGGCGAGCAGAGTGTCGATGGAGTCCTTCTTGGCGGCCGCGACGAAACCACAGGTGTTGACCACGACCACGTCGGCGGATCCGTCTTCGGCATCCACCAGCCGCCAACCGTCGTCGGTCAGCCGGCCGGCCAGTTCCTCGGAGTCGACCTCGTTGCGGGCGCACCCTAAGGTCAGCAGCGCAGCGCGGGGAGACTTCGCTGGGGTGGACACCGAGTAAGGGTATCGGGCCGTGGTGGGCACCGGCCGGTAGATCAGTTCTCGTAGGCTTGTCCGAATGCGAACTGCCGTCAAGGTCATTGTGCGCCGGGCCCGGGTGGGAGACGTCCGCAAGATCAAATGCCTGGTGGACTGCTACGCCGGTGCGGTGCTGCTGGCCAAGCCGCTTGTCACGCTCTACGAGGATGTCCAGGAGTTCTGGGTGGCCGAGCAGGATGGCGTAGTGGTGGGCTGCGGCGCGCTGCACGTGCTCTGGGAGGACCTTGCCGAGATCCGCACCGTGGCCGTGCATCCCGACGCCGTCAGCCGCGGAGTGGGGCATGCGCTGGTTGAGCGGTTGATCGAGCACGGCCGGTCGTTAGGGTTGCGCCGCTTGTTCGTGCTGACCTTCGAGGAACGCTTCTTTTCCCGGTATGGGTTCCGGACGATCGAAGGAACCCCGGTGACCGCAGAGGTGTACGACGAGATGCGCCGCTCGCACGACGAGGGTGTTGCCGAGTTCCTGGATCTGCCCTACGTCAAGCCCAATACCCTGGGTAACACCCGCATGCTCCTGGAACTGTGAGCATTCCGTCAGTCCCCGCCGTCACTCGGACCACCGCGGATGGAGTACAGCACGCCGTCGAGGTCTTCGGGTTTGACCAGGACATCGCGGGCCTTGGAGCCTTCGGAGGGACCCACCACACCGCGAGTTTCCAGCAGGTCCATCAGACGGCCCGCTTTGGCGAAGCCGACTCGCAGTTTGCGCTGCAGCATTGAGGTCGAGCCGAACTGCGAGGTCACCACGAGTTCGGCGGCCTGTAGCAGCACATCGAGATCATCGCCGATGTCCGGGTCGATCTCCTTGTGCTCACCGGGCTTCGCCGCGGTGACGCCGTCGGTGTACTCCGGGCTGGCTTGCTCCTTGGTGAAAGAAACGATCTTGGCGATCTCGGCGTCCGCCACGTATGCACCCTGGATGCGGACGGGCTTGGCGGCACCCATCGGCAAGTACAGGCCATCGCCCATGCCGATGAGCTTCTCTGCTCCCGGCTGGTCCAAAATCACCCGGCTATCCGTCAGTGATGACGTGGCAAACGCAAGCCGGGACGGCACGTTGGTTTTGATCAGCCCGGTGACCACATCGACGCTGGGCCGCTGGGTGGCCAGCACGAGATGGATGCCGGCGGCGCGGGCCTTCTGCGTGATGCGGACAACTGCGTCCTCGACGTCGCGCGGCGCCGTCATCATCAGATCCGCCAGCTCGTCGACGATGGCCATGATGTACGGGTAGGGACGGTATTCTCGCTGGGAGCCCGGCGGTGCGGTGATCTCACCGCTGCGCACCTTGCTGTTGAAGTCGTCGACGTGGCGGACCCGCGCAGCTTGCATGTCCTGGTAGCGCTGCTCCATCTCCTCGACCAGCCAAGCCAGCGCCGCGGCCGCCTTCTTGGGCTGGGTGATGATGGGCGTGATCAGATGCGGGATGCCTTCGTACGGGGTGAGCTCCACCATCTTGGGGTCGATGAGGATCATCCTGACCTCGTCGGGGGTGGCCCGGGCGAGCAACGAGACCAGCATCGAGTTGACGAAGCTGGACTTGCCCGAACCGGTGGAGCCGGCCACCAGCAGGTGCGGCATCTTGGTCAGGTTGGCGGTGAGGAAATTGCCCTCAATATCCTTGCCCAGCCCGATCACCATCGGATGGTGGTCCCGGTTCGACGTTGGCGAGCGCAGCACGTCACCAAGCCGGACCATCTCCCGGTCGCTGTTCGGCACCTCGATACCCACTGCGGACTTGCCCGGGATCGGGGCCAGCAACCGCACGTTGTCGGTGGCTACTGCGTAGGCAATGTTGCGGGTCAGCTGAGTGATCTTTTCGACCTTGACGCCTGGACCGACCTCCACCTCATATCGGGTGACGGTGGGTCCTCGGGAGAACCCGGTGACCTGGGCGTCGACCGAGAATTGATCGAGAACACCGGTGATCGCCTCGATCATCGCATCATTGGCCCTACTCCGGGCCTTCGGCGGATCCCCCTTGACCAGGAGGTCCAGCGGCGGCAGCTGGTAGTCACCCTCGACCACCCGATGTACGGACATCGACGGGGCCGCGGTGGTCTCCGGCGTCGGAGGCTTCGGCGTTGCTGCCGACGCTGACACGGACTCAGCAGCAGCGTCCTGCCCGGTTTGCTGCCCGGAGTCAGGATCGTCCGCGTCGGCGGCCTGCCTGCGCCGCGCGGGTCGGCGCAACCGAGCACTGGCGGGATCAACCTCGGTGACCGGGGCATCAGCTGCGGAATGGTCCGGGGACATGCCGGAATCGGTGTCCTGGGCCGGTGTCCCTGCCCGCAGCCGGCGGATCCGCTCGGGTACCGCTTTCACCGGGGTACCGGTCAACACCAGCAGCCCGTAACCGGCCAGCAGGGCCAGCAACGGCGCCGCCACCCAGGCGGTGAACCCGTCGACTAGTGGCTCTGCCGCCAGGAATCCCACCGCACCGGCAGCTCGCGCCCTTCCCGCGCCATCGGTGGGTGCGCCGGCCGCGAGATGCCACAGGCCGAGCGTGCCCAAGGTCAGCAGCAGCGTGCCGATGATGCGGCGTGGCCGCGCTGCCGGATCAGGCTCGGTACGCATCACAACTACGCCGACTCCAGCAAGCAACACCGGTATCGCCGCCGACGCGGCTCCGAACAGGGCACTCAGCGCCTGCTGGAGTCCAGCGCCGACCGGTCCACCAGCAGTCCACCACACTGCTGCTGCGGTAACCACTGCAATCGCGATCAGGCTGAGCGCGAGGCCGTCCCGCCGGTGCGCGGGCTCGAGCTGCCGGGTTCGGCCCAGGGTCCGGGCCAGTCCCCCGACGCCGCGGGCCAGCACAGATCGGGTCGCGGCCAGTCCCAGTCCGGTAGTCCTGGCTCGCGCAGTAGGACCCCCTGGGCGTCGCGTGGTGGTCCGGGGCTTCGTCCGTTGGCTCGGTTTCCTCCCCGAATTACGGGACCCACCGGTCGCCCGTGCGGGCGTCTGCCTAGCCATCTTCCACACGCTTGCCCGCCCGGACCCTTCTGCGCCGCAACACTTCCGACACCCCTACTGCCTCCCCATGGTTGCGTGCCAGGCGATGACGATGTCCACGACACGCCGATCTGCGTGTTCCCGGTGGGTTGGTAGCTGAAAAGAGCAGCGGCAACCGGGGTTGGCAGTACGTGAAGGGCGGCCAACTGGGTCAGCCGACGGGGAGCACGGTGGGCACGATCATCGGGCGGCGGCGGTAGGTGTCCGCCACCCAGCGACCGACCACGCGGCGCACAGCCTGGGCGATCCGATGCGGATCGGTAATCCCCTCGACTTCGGTGCGCGCCAGTTCCATTTCGACCAGCGGCACCACGCCATCGAGTGCCTTGGGGTCGTCCGAGAATCCCCGGCCAGAGATCGTCGGTGGGACCACTGCCCGGCCCGTCGCGGAGGTGACCACCACGGTAATCGCGATGAACCCACCCTCGCCCAGGATGAGCCGGTCAGACAGCGTCGACTCCCCTACGTCGCCCACCGACAAGCCGTCCACGTACACCTGCCCCACCTCGACCCGGCCGGTGATCTCAGCCCGGCCGTCGACGAGATCTACGACTACGCCGTCCTCAGCGATCACTACGCCCTCCGGCGCAACCCCGGTACGGACCGCCAAGGCAGCGTTGGCCCGCAGGTGCCGCCACTCGCCGTGCACCGGCATGACATTGGAGGGCCGGATGGCGTTGTAGAGAAACAGCAATTCTCCAGCTGGCGCGTGCCCGGACACGTGCACCTTGGCATTCCCCTGGTGAACCACGCTGGCACCCAGCCGAGTCAACCCGTTGACGACCCGGAACACCGAGGTCTCGTTGCCCGGAATCAGCGAGCTGGCCAGTATGACCGTATCCCCAGGGCGGATCCGGATCTGCCGATGTTCACCGCGAGCCATCCGGGACAGGGCTGACAGCGGTTCACCCTGCGAACCGGTGGAGACGAACAACACCCGGTGCTCCGGCATCGCCAGCGCATCATCGAGATCTACCAGCAGGCCGGGAGGCACCCGGAGCAACCCCAAATCGACAGCGACGCCCATGTTGCGCACCATCGACCTACCCACGAATGCCACATTTCGCCGGTGCATGGCGGCAACATCCAGTACCTGCTGTACCCGGTGCACATGGCTGGCGAAGCAGGCCACGATAACCCGCTGAGTGGCCTTGCCGATCACCGAATCCAGCACCGGGCCGATATCCCGTTCCGGGGTGACGAAACCAGGAATCTCAGCGTTGGTGGAATCGATGAGGAGGAGGTCGACACCTTCATCGCCGAGCCGGGAGAAACCAGCGAGATCAGTCAACCGGCCATCCAACGGTAGTTGGTCCAGCTTGACGTCACCGGTGTGCAACACCAGCCCAGCCGGGGTGCGAATGGCCACTGCGAGCGAATCGGGGATGGAGTGATTAACCGCGAAAAATTCGCAGTCGAACGGACCGCAGCGGTGCCGGGCGTTTGCTGCCACCTGCACCAGCCGTGGCTTCTGGTGGTGCTCGCGGCACTTCTCCGCGACCAGCGCAAGGGTGAACTCAGAGCCCACCACAGGCAAATCCGGACGCAGTTTGAGCAGGAACGGTACTGCTCCGATGTGGTCTTCGTGACCGTGGGTAAGGACCAGCGCCTCGATGTCATCCAGCCGGTGCTCGATCGCCCGGAAGTCGGGCAGGATCAGATCCACCCCCGGCGCGTCGTCCTCGGGGAACAGCACCCCGCAATCCACCACCAGCAGCCGGTCTGCGTAGGCGAAGACGGTCATGTTGCGGCCGATCTCGCCGATTCCGCCGAGCGCGACCACGCGCAAGCCACCTTCGGGCAACGGCGGCGGCGGTGTGGTGGGCACGCCTGGCGCGGGCAGCGGGATACCTGGAGGGACAGCACTCATGCGCTGACTCTGCCGGTAAGCATGACCTGACCCTGCACGTAGCTCACAGAACCCATGGCCTGACCCTGCGAGCAGGTCTTGTGGTCACCTCGCGCGCTCACGGGAGAACCCCTGCCGCGACCAGCGCGGCGGTGATAACAGCGATCTGCCCGGTATCGGCCGCGACCTGCGGCAACCGAGGCTCACCAACGTTAAGTCCGACAAGCCGCAGTGCCGCCTTACTGAAGGACACCCCGCCGACCGTACCGAAGGCGCGGATCACCCCGAGGGTGCACGCATGAAGGTGGCGTGCCGTGGTCACGTCGCCGGCGTCGAATGCGGTCATCATTGCCCGCAATCGATCGGCCATGACATGGCCGATGACGCTGACGAAACCCACCGCGCCTACCGCCAGCCAAGGCAGGTTGAGCACATCATCCCCGCTGTAGTAGGCCAACCCGGTGCGGGCGATGACCTCCGCACCAGCACCGAGGTCGCCCTTGGCGTCCTTGACCGCGACGATCCGCGGGTGGTCAGCCAACCGGTAAAGAGTGTCTAGAGCTATCGGCACTACCGACCGTGGCGGGATGTCATAGAGCATCACGGGTAGATCGGTGGCGTCTGCGACCGCGGTGAAATGCGCGAGCAGCCCAGCCTGCGGCGGGCGGGAATAGTACGGGGTCACCACCAGCAATCCATGCGCCCCGGCCTGCGCCGCCTGCCGGGCTAGCGCGACGCTGTGTGCGGTGTCGTAGGTCCCCGCGCCAGCGACGACATACGCCCGGTCGCCGACCGCCTGCACGACGGCCCGCACCAGGTCCGCCTTCTCGGCGTCCGTGGTGGTAGGTGACTCGCCAGTGGTGCCATTGAGCACTAGCCCGTCGCAACCCTGTTCCACCAGTTGGTGAGCGAGCTTGGCAGCACTGTCTAGATCCAGCTCACCGCTCGAGGTGAACGGTGTGACCATAGCGGTGAGCACCCGGCCGAAGGGCTGGCCGGACGCAGACGTCGGCACGGCATTCATGCGACAGGACGCTACCGCGTCGCCGTCGTGACAGTCGCCGGGTGAGGTGCGCCTGCGCGCATTACAGCCCTCTCTGGGTGCTCTGTAACCCGGCCACGTCGATTTGATCACCTTCGACCTCAACCCAGCCCGATCGCGACCAAAGGCGGACAACGCCCGCTCCTCGGGTGGACCAACGAGGACCACCGAGCACGTGCCACAAAATGCGACGCGCCGCCAGGTCACAGGTCTTCCCGTCACACAGGGTCGCTGCTCTGGAAATAGTTGATCTAGCAAATCACCCAACTCGTGCCGTTTGCGGCGGCTAGGGTTTCCTCGCCCATCGTTGTGTGTCATCCCTGCCGGTCGGGCCCGGCCGAAGCAAGTTCGATCTGCAGGAGCACCCGCCTTTCGCGTTGCATCGCCGCCCGGTAATCGTCCCAGTCCGGATGCTCTCCGGAGATCCTGCGGTAGTAGTCCATCAGCCCGTCCAGCGCCGCGGGCAGTTCCACGATGTGCACCGAGCCGCCGACCTGGATCCAGCGCCCATAGAACCCGTCGGGCAACACGCACAGCCACGCGCGGGGGTCCCGCCGCAGGTTGCGCACCTTGAACGCGGTCTCCCGGCTACTCACCACCGCCCGGCCCTGGTCGTCGACAGTGGCGACCACGGGAGACATCTGCGGGGTGCCGTCTTTGCGTAAGGTGGCCAGCACCGCGTGATGCTGCTCGGCAATGACCGCGCGTGCCTCGTCAAGATCCATACCGGCACACTACTCAGCACTCGGCCACGAATGGGCTGGATGCGATCTCGCTACCGTCCGCCAGCGCGCTGATCTCGAAATCGCTGAACACGTTGGGTACTGCCTTTTGCAGCTGGCGCAGGCACTCCACCGCCAGCGCGCGGATTTCCACGTCAGCATGTTCGGTGGCGCGCATCGCGATGAAGTGGCGCCAAGCCCGGTAGTTACCGGTCACCACGATGCGCGTCTCGGTGGCGTTCGGCAGCACCGACCGAGCCGCCTGGCGCGCCTGCTTGCGGCGCAGCGTGGCATTGGGCTCGTCCGCAAAGTGCTTTTCCAACCCGGCCAGCAACTCGTTGTAAGCCTGCTGGCTAGCCCTGGCTGCGGCGTGGAAGCGCTGGTGGAGTTCAGGATCGTTGGCGATTACTGCGGGCTCGACCATGGCGGCGGTCCGCTCGGGAACGTAGCGCTGAGATAGCTGTGAATAGGAAAAATGTCGGTGCCGGATCAGCTCATGAGTCAGCGACCGCGACACTCCGGTGAGGTAGAAGCTTACTGTGCCGTGCTCGAGCACTGACAGGTGACCGACCTCGAGAATGTGCCTCAGGTAGCCGGCATTGGTAGCGGTCGCCGGGTTCGGCTTGCGCCAGGACTGGTAGCACGCGCGGCCGGCGAACTCAGCGAGAGCTTCCCCACCGTCGGCATCGGTGGACCACGGAACATCATCGGGCGGGAAGAACTCTGTTTTCGCTACCAGTTGCACTCGCAATGGCACGGTTGCCACGCCCGTCTCGCTTACGGCTGGCTCATGCCCGGCGGCACCATTGGCGTCCGCTGGGACTCCGTCACGTTGGCTCACGGCGCACCTCTTCTCTCGATACGGGCCCCGGCCTCAAGCGCCAGCAGCCTACTGCGACAGCAATGACACCTTGACTGACGTCGAATGTGACGTCATATTGACGTCATGGACCTCACGCCTTATGTCAACCAGCTGCGGGAAGACCTCACCACGGCAGCCTCCGCAGGTGACGAGCAGACTCGGCATACCGCCGCCGTGCTGGGAGTAGCGCTGGAACCGGCCGCACGCCTGGCCATCATGAACGCCTTGTCGGAGCTCGCTGCGGAAGTCACTGCGGCGCTGGATGACCGAGTGGTGGAGGTCCGTCTCGACGGCAGGGATGTACGGATCGCGGTGAGCTCGCCTTCCGGCAACGGTGGCCATGCCGGAAGCCACACCACTGAACCCGGGCCGAGCGGATCTGGAGACGAGGAGCCGCTGTCCTTTGAGCCCGGTGCCGGCCCGTTTGGTGACGCCGGCGGTGACATCAGACGGATGACTTTGCGATTGATCGACCAGATGAAGACTCAGGCTGAGCGGGCTGCCGCCGAGCAAGGCGTGTCGCTGAACACCTGGGTGTCGCAGGCGGTAGCCAGCGCGCTGCGCGGGGAGCCGTGGAATGACCCGCGGCGTGGTCCCAAGGATCGCCGCGGCCGCAATCGGGTGCAGGGATGGGTTCAGGGCTGAACAACCCCGCAGGCCGTAAGGATCTCGTGGAGGAGAAATCGTGGAACGCAACGACCGCGACGACACTGATGCAGCGGTGGTCCGGCAAGAGTGCTTTGATTGCTCCGGACCGGTTGACATCAGAGCCGCGCTCGATGGCGGGCAGCTGGACATCGCTCTGGGCGAAGGCGGCGGGGACACTGTAGACACCCGATACGGCGCGGAAGACGCGGAAGACACTTCCGGCTCCGGTGAGGTAGTCGTACAGGTCCGCGCGGATCCGACCAACCAGCCACTGCTGAATGTGGGGATCACCAACCTGCTGAGCTGGCTGGGTGGGCAGGCCGGAGCAGCACCGCTGAAGCAGCTGACGGCCGAGGCGGTGCGCCAGACAGTGATCGACTTCACTGAGCAGCGGCTGACGGTGCGCAGCCCTCGAGAGTTCCCGCTACGCACGGTGCCCCTGTCCATCACGATCAGTGCTCCAGCGGGAGCGTCGATCATTGCCCGCAGTGGCTCAGCGGACATTGCCGTCACCGGCGTGGCCACCAAGCTGGACGCTGCTACTGGCTCCGGAGAGGTCCGGGCGCAGCACTGCACCGGCGCGGCGGAAGTCCGCACCGGCTCCGGAGACGTGCGGTTGGGGGCGGTGCTGGGCCGCCTGCGGGTGCGTACTGGTTCTGGTGTGGTCGACGTGACCAGCCTTGAGGGTGCTGACGGTGCTGGAACAGTGGAAACCGGCTCGGGGGACGTCCGGCTGGGCGCTGTCAACCACGATGTGACCGCCCGCTCCGGCACCGGTGATCTCACCGTGGTTGATGCGTGCGCCGGCGGTCTTGAGCTGACAACCGGTTCAGGACAGTTGCGGATAGGGATCCACCAAGGCGTTCTTGCTGAACTGGATGTCAGCTCCGGATTCGGGCAAGCTCGCAGCGACCTACCTGTCGGTGGCCCGCCTGCCGAAGGCAACGCCACGCTGCGGGTGCGTGCTCGCACCGGGTCGGGCGACGCGCTGATCACCGCGGCACCGTGCTGACCAGCCGGGATCCGGCACCACGGCCGCTCGCCGCGGCCAACTCCGCCACGAGGTCACCCCGTTCCCCCGGTGCGATCCCGTCGAGCTCTAGCCACCCGGCCAACTCATGCAGCGCTCGGGCAAGCTCAATCACCACCTTCGACCGATCGGCAATCCCTGGTTCGGCGAACGCGCTGGGTACGCGTAACAGTCCGGCGCTACGGTCAGCTTTGAGATCTAGCCGGGCGACAAGCTGACCATCGAGCAGAAACGGCAACACGTAATAGCCGTGGCTGCGCCGGTGTTCCGGGACATAAATCTCGATCCGGTAGTGGAAGCCGAACAGTCGCTGGGTGCGTGCCCGGTCCCAGATCAGCGGGTCGAACGGGCATACCAAGGATGCGCCGGTGATCCGCCGCGGCATACGCGCTGCGCGGTGCAGATAAGCCGGTGTCTGCCAGCCTTCGACTCGCACGGGTTCCAACACTCCGGCTTCGACAAGTTCGGTGACCGCCTGCTTGCTGCGTTCTGGTCGTAGCCGGTAGTAATCGCGAAGATCGGGCTCGGTGGCCACGCCAAGCGCGGCGCCGGCACGGGCAACCAGTTCGCGGGCTGCGTCTTCGGCGCTTACCCGGCTGGTTAGCACGTCGGCTGGCAATACTCGTTCAGGCAGGTCGTAAAGCCGTTCGAAGCCGCGTCTCGTGCCGGTGGTGAGCTCACCGATGCCGAAGAGCCACTCGCAGATCCGTTTCATGTCAGTGCGGTTCCACCACGATCCGGAGGCAGCCCTCGGCGCCCCGCCCAGCTCCCGCTCCAAGGTGGCGGCGCCGATCGGGCCATGGGCTTTCACCGCGTCCAGTACGGCCGAGACGAGTTCTGGCGCTCGGGCCGCCAGCGCGCCGTACCTTTGCCACCAACCTGCTTTCTTGGCACCTGACCGCAGCAGTGGCCAGTCCCGCACCGGAACCAGGCTGGCCTCATGGGCCCAGTACTCCACCAGCGGGCGGGGACGGCGCACGGGATGCGCCCATGCGGCGGCGTCAAGCAGCTCCCTTGGGTACGGGCCCAGCCGGCTGAATACCGGCAGGTAGTGCGCCCGGGCCAGTACCGAGACCGAGTCCAGCTGCAGCAATCCGATCCGATCCAACACCCGGAGGAGATGCCGCTGGGTCACCGGCCCGGCCGGCCGTGGGTCGGCGAAACCTTGCGCGGCCAGCGCAGTCCGCCGCGCAACGTCGATGCCCATGGTCCGCACAGCACCCGATGCTGCCATCCACCCCCGACAATCTCCCTCTCCCGTCCTCATGCCGGGGGTTGGAGGCCGAACGGCTAGGGCCGAGGTGTCTTCAGGTGCGGGGCGGCATAACGTGCACGCCATGGGAGTGGCTGGTGTACGGCAGGCAACGGTGCAGGATGCATCGACGCTGGCAGCGCTGCACCGGGTGACCTGGCGGGCGGCCTATTCCGGACTGTTGCCGCCGGGGACGCTTGATGAGCTGGACACACCCCAGCTGCAGCAGGCCTGGGCTGCCACTATCGAAGGCGGTGCCACGGTGCTGATCGCCACCGAAGGCGCCGATCCGGTCGGGTTCGTGGTGGCCGGGGCGGCACCCGAGGAGGACGTAGCGGCTGCCGACGGCACGATGCCCCCCGACGCGGCGCGCACCGTGCTGGTGAGCACCCTGCTGGTAGAACCACGGTGGGCGCGCCGCGGGCACGGTGGGCGGCTGCTCGCTGCGGCCGCCGCAGCGCTCCGCGAGGCCGGCGCGACTCGTGGTATCGCGTGGGTTCCTGCTGAAGACCCAGCTTCCCTGAACTTCTACCGGCATGCCGGCTGGGCGCCGGATGGCGTCGTACGCACTCTCGACGCCAACGGACGTGCACTTCGCGAGATACGTTTGACTGGCCCGCTCGACCTGGTGCTGGCTGAGAAGTAGCGACTACAGATCAAGCAGTGGTTCGAGGCCTACCGTAAGGCCAGGGTGGTGCAGCACCGCTCGAACACCAAGCAGCACGCCAGGCATGAATGACGACCGGTCCAGCGTGTCGTGCCGGATCGTCAAGGTTTCGCCCGCTGTACCCAGCAACACCTCCTGGTGTGCGACCAAGCCCGCCAGCCGCACCGAATGCACCCGGATTCCCTCGATGTCAGCGCCGCGGGCTCCGGGCGCCTCGCTGCTGGTCGCGTCTGGAGGAGCGGCCATCCCGGCCTCGGCGCGGGCGGTGGCAACCAGCGCCGCGGTGCGGGTTGCGGTGCCGGAGGGTGCGTCGACCTTGCGGGTGTGGTGCAGTTCGATGATCTCCACCGATTCGTAGAAGCGGGCGGCCATCACTGCAAAGCGCATGCACAGGATCGCGCCGATGGCGAAGTTGGGAGCGATCAGCACCCCAAGGTCGGGTTTGGGTGCGAGCCATTCACGGACTTGGGCCAATCGAGAATCGGTGAAGCCGGTGGTCCCCACGACGGCGTGGATACCCTGGTCGATGCAGAAGCGGACGTTGTCCATCACCACGTCGGGGTGCGTGAAGTCGACGACCACTTCGGCGCCCGCGTCGGCGACGTTGAACATCCAGTCGCCGGCGTCGACCATCGCGACCAATTCCATGTCGTCGGCGGCGTCGACCGCTTTACACACCTCAGTACCTACCCGCCCACGGGCACCGAGCACCCCGACCCGGATCGGGTTTTCCTTGGATCGACCCGTAGTGGCCTGCCCAGCGGATGTCATGCGACCAACTCCGCTATCTGTTCGGGTAGCTGATCTACATCAGCGTACGGACCGACCACGGCCACGGTGAGCGGTCGAGCAAACAACTCGCGCGCAAGCTCACCGACCTGTGCGGTGGTCACCGCGTCGATCCGCTGGAGCTCTTGCTCGACAGTGTGGTGCTGCCCGCGATCCAGCTCTGCGGTACCGATCCTGCTCATCCAGGACGGCGAATCTTCGAGACCCAGTACCAGACCACCCCGCAGCTGTCCCTTCGCCCGGGTCAGCTCGCTGCCGGACACTCCGTCGCGGGCCAGCTCCGCGAGCACATCACCGATCACCACCGCTACCTCACCCAAGCGGCCCGGAGAGCACCCGGCGTAGACCGACAGGCTGCCGGCGTCGGCGTAACAGTCCACCGCCGAGTACACCGAGTAGGCCAAGCCACGCTGCTCGCGCACCTGCTGGAACAGCCGCGAGCTCATCCCGCCGCCCAGCGCGGCGTTGAGCACGCCGAGCGCGTAACGTCGCTCGTCGAAGCGGTCCAGGGCCCGCAGGCCAAGCATGAGGTGAGCCTGCTCCGAGGAATCCGGGCTCAGCGCGAGCGTGCAACGGCCGGTGATCTCAGCTTGACCCCGCCGCGTCGGCACCGGGTCTGCGCACCCGCTCAGATGATGTCCGAAACTGCGCTGCACCGCGGCGAGCACGGCGCCGTGCGACACATTGCCGGCCACCGTCAGCACCATCCGCTCTGGTGTGTAACACCTCCGGTAAAAGGCATGCAGCGCGTCGCGGCCCATCCCGGTGATCGACTCCTCGGTGCCGAGCACCGGGCGTCCCAGCGGATGTGATCCGAACAGCGCAGCGCAGAATTCGTCGTGCAACGCCTCTTCCGGATCGTCATCGCGCATCGCGATCTCCTCGAGAACCACGCTGCGCTCCAGATCGACATCCGACGGATCGAGTCGGGCGTCGCCCAACACATCGCAGATCAAGTCCACGGCGAGATCGAGGTCACCGTCCAGCACGTGTGCGTGAAAGCAGGTGTGCTCCTTGGTGGTAAACGCGTTCAGTTCACCGCCGACCGTGTCGATCTCTTCTGCGATCGCGGCTGCGGAGCGTCTCATGGTGCCCTTGAACAGCAGATGCTCAAGGTAGTGTGCCGCTCCGGCGAGCGCAGGGGGCTCATCCCGCGAGCCCACTGCGACCCACATCCCGACCGCGGCCGAGCGGGAACCCGGCAGGTGCTCGGTGACTATTCGTAAACCCGAGGGCAGCACGCTGCGGTGCAGCGCAGTGCCCTCGGGGCGCTGCGCTGCGGTCACGTGCCGGCCGACACCTCGGTGGAGTCTGTAGCCGGGCTGCCAGCCGAGCTGTCGGCAGTATCCTCGTCGCGTACCGGTACCAGGCTGATCTTGCCGCGGTTGTCGATGTCAGCCACCTCGACGCGCAACTTGTCGCCGACCTTGACCACATCTTCGACCTTGCCGATGCGCTTGCCGTTGCCCAGCTTGGAGATGTGCACCAGGCCATCCTTGCCGGGTACCAGCGAGACAAATGCCCCGAAGGCAGCGGTTTTCACCACGGTGCCCAAGAAGCGCTCCCCGACCTTGGGTAACTGCGGGTTGGCGATGGCATTGATCCGGTCGATGGCAGCTTCGGCGGACGGGCCATCGTTGGCACCGACGTAGATCGTGCCGTCGTCCTCGATGGAGATGTCCGCACCGGTCTCGTCGGTGATCGAATTGATCATCTTGCCCTTCGGGCCGATCACCTCACCGATCTTGTCAACCGGGATCTTGATCGCGGTGACCCGCGGCGCGTACGGGCTCATCTCATCCGGCCCGTCGATGGCCTGCGCCATCACCCCAAGGATGGTCAGCCGAGCATCGCGAGCTTGGGACAGTGCGGCGGCCAGGACCTCGGACGGGATTCCGGCCAGCTTGGTGTCCAACTGCAACGCGGTGACGAACGTGCTGGTGCCGGCCACCTTGAAGTCCATGTCACCAAAGGCATCCTCGGCGCCGAGGATATCGGTCAGCGCGACGAAGGTCTCCTTGCCGTCGACCTCGCCGGACACCAGTCCCATTGCAATACCCGCTACTGGTGCCTTCAGCGGTACCCCGGCGTTGAAAAGCGACATCGTCGACGCGCAGACCGATCCCATTGACGTGGAGCCGTTAGAGCCCAGCGCCTCGGAGACCTGGCGGATGGCGTAGGGGAATTCCTCCCGGCTGGGCAGCACAGGAACCAGCGCCCGCTCAGCCAGCGCACCATGACCGATCTCGCGGCGCTTGGGTGACCCCACCCGTCCGGTCTCACCCGTGGAGTACGGCGGGAAGTTGTAGTGATGCAGGTAACGCTTGGTGGTTTCCGGGGACAACGAGTCGATCGACTGCTCCATGCGCAGCATGTTCAACGTGGTGACGCCCAAGATCTGGGTCTCACCCCGCTCAAACAGTGCCGAGCCGTGTGCCCGCGGGATCAGGTCCACCTCCGCTGACAGCGGCCGGATGTCGGTGATACCGCGGCCGTCGATGCGCACCTTCTCACGCAAGATGCGCTGGCGAACCGCCGACTTGGTCACCGCCCGGAACGCGGCGCTGATCTCCTTTTCCCGGCCTTCGAAACGCTCGCCCAGCTCTTCTAGCGCTCTGGCCTTCAGACCGTCGAGCCGATTCTCCCGATCCTGCTTGCCAGCCACAGCCAGGACCTCGGCCAGGTCACCGGCCACCAGTTCACGCACGGCCTCGACGACATCCGGCTGGTAGGCGGGGAAGGTGGGGAAATCCAGCTCCGCCTTGCCGCTCAGGTCAGCAAGCTGCCGCTGCGCGTCACACAGGACGCGGATGAACGGTTTGGCGGCCTCCAGCCCGGTGGCCACCACCTCCTCGGTGGGGGCCGGAGCACCACCAGCAATCAATTCGATGGTGGCTTCGGTGGCTTCGGCTTCGACCATCATGATCGCCACGTCGCTGCTGTCCTCACCGACCACCCGGCCGGCGACCACCATGTCGAACACTGCCTGGCCGAGTTGCTCGTAGGTCGGGAACGCGATCCACTGGGTGGTATCCCCGTCTCGGACCAGAGCCATCCGGGTGGCGCCGACCGGACCGTCGAACGGCAGGCCGGACAGCTGGGTGGACGCCGACGCCGCATTGATCGCCAACACGTCGTACGGGTCAGCCGGGTCAAGGCTGAGCACCGTGACCACGACCTGCACCTCATTGCGCAGGCCGTCGACGAAGCACGGACGCAGCGGGCGGTCGATCAGCCGGCAGGTGAGGATCGCGTCGGTGGAGGGGCGGCCTTCGCGGCGAAAGAAGGAGCCGGGAATGCGACCGGCGGCATACATTCGCTCCTCGACATCGACCGTGAGCGGGAAGAAGTCGAACTGGTCCTTGGGAGCTTTGGACGCCGTGGTGGCGGCGAGGAGCATCGTGTCGTCGTCGAGGTAAGCGACGACGGATCCTGCGGCCTGCCGGGCCAGCCGGCCGGTCTCAAATCGTACGGTGCGGGTGCCGAAAGCGCCGTTGTCCAGTACGGCGGCAGTTTCGTGTACTGGCGTGTTGGAGGCGTTCGTCATTGTTGAGTTGGTCATCGTTTCCCTCCTCGCGACACCAGCCAAGCGGTGACACCAGCGCGCGGGAGTGAGGGCGACAGGCCGGTCTTCGATCGAAGCTCCCGGAGCATGTCGTGCTCTCGGCAGCCACTACCGAGGACCGGCGGACGACGGTCCCGACGACGGTGACAACGCGGCTCGTGCAGCGATATGTGGTTGTGTATCAAGCTGACCCTCCGGTCAGCGGGGTCGGATCAACGACGCAGGCCAAGGCGCTCGATCAGGGATCGATAACGGTTGATGTCGACCTTGGCGAGATAGTTCAGCAAGTTCCGGCGGCGGCCGACCATCAGCAGCAGCCCTCGCCGGGAGTGATGGTCGTGCTTGTGGTGCTTGAGGTGTTCCGTAAGGTCTGAGATCCGCTTGGTCAGCAGGGCTACCTGCGCTTCGGGGGAGCCGGTGTCCCCCTTGCTCAGCCCGTACTCGGCAAGGATCTCGCTCTTCTGTGCGGTGGACAGCGCCACGGGTAGATCTTCTCCTGTCGTCGTGTACCGTGCGTCCGCGAATAACGCGGCAAGTACTGATCTCAGCCGACCGCCACGGACCGCAGTCGGATCTCTGGCGACATTACCAGCCGACTTGCCTACGCCAGGCGCCGCCCTGAATCACGAACGTCGCCCCAGCGCTACGGGAGCCATCCGGTCGCCACATCGGGGGTCGATCCACCTTGCTCGGCGCCGGCGGCGTGCTGCAGCACGCGGGCCAGCTGTGGGCACTGTTCCCGGAGCAGGTCAGCTGCGATGGCCAGCTCGGCCGGTGCGGCCACCGCGCGTAGCGCCTCGACGAGTAGGTCATCACGCTGCTCTATCGGCAGCGCCTGGCCCCCCTCTGTGGGCCGGCTGACCGTCGGTCGTGAATCTCGGACCTGCTCCAGCGCAGCCCGGATCGCATCCGGATCACCGGATGCGACCTCAGGCGTGAGTACCCGCCGCTCCAGCATCACCATCCGGGCCAGCACCGCGGGATTGCCGATTTTTGCTCGACGACCACTCATCAGCTGGCTCAGCATCGGCGCGCTCAGGCCGAGCACCTCGGCCAACTGCGCCTGGGAGCAATCGAAAGCGACCACGAGTCGCCGCACCCGATCGCCGAGCGATTCCCCGTACCACTCACGCTGGAGGGCGAGATTGCGCGCGACGGCGAGCTGCTCGTCCACCGGACTCCCCTTCCGTGCCCGTACTGGCATCCTGCCAGCCGGAGCAGCCGCTGGGGGCGGCGATCGCTCACCTCGTCTGCTCGAACACCGCTCGGGTGCGTGCCACATCGTCGCCGATCTGCGCCACAAGCTGCTCGGGAGTGTCGAACCGGAACATGCCACGCAGGCGTGCGATGAAGTCCAGCGCCACCCGCTCGCCGTAGAAGTCCTCGTCCAGATCCAGCACGAACGCCTCCACTCGGCGTTCCTGACCGGAGAATGTGGGATTCGTCCCGATCGAGACTGCTGCCGCCAGGTCCCGGCCCCGGTGCAGGAACCGGCACGCATAGACGCCATCAGCGGGGATCGCGGCATGCCGGGGGGTCGACAGATTCGCCGTCGGGTACCCCAGGCTGCGGCCACGCTGATCCCCGCGGACCACAATGCCTTCCAGCCGGTGTGGTCGGCCCAATGCGGTCGCCGCGGCTGCCACGTCTCCGGCAGCGACACAGGAACGGATGTAGGTGGACGAGAAGGTCAGCTCGCCCTCGGACAGTAGCCCCACGCCCTCGGCAGAGAAGCCGAAGCGCCGGCCCAGCTCGCGCAGCAGGCCGATGTTCCCCGCGGCCTTATGCCCGAAAGTGAAGTTGTCGCCCACCACGACGTCCGCCACGTGCAGGTGCTCGATGAGCACGGTGTGGACAAATTCGTCGGCCGGCATCCGGGACAGTTCCACCGTAAATGGCAGCACGAAAAAAACCTCGACACCGAGCTGTTCGACCAGCTCCGCCCGCCGGCGCAGGCTCGTGAGCTGGGCCGGATGGCTTCCCGGGCGGAGCACTTCCGAAGGATGCGGGTCGAAGGTCATCAGCACGCTGGGAAGGCCCATCTCCCGGGCACGACATACGGCGTGACTGACCAACCGGGCGTGCCCGCGATGCAGGCCGTCGAAGACGCCGATGGTGACCACACTGCGGCCCCATCCATTCGGGATGGCCTCAAGTCCACGCCAGCGCTGCACAGACCAGGAGGCTAACCGGTCATCGGTCAGGCCTCATCCGTCACCGGCCCTGATTACTCACCAGCAGGATGCAGCACGAAAACCGGGCGGGCCTGACCGTCACGCTCGGCGAGCAGCGCCACGGCCACGCCGTCAGGACCGACGGCGGCGTGTGTTCCGGTCAACCCGATGGCCGGCAAAGATGCGCCGTGAGCCAAGGCCGTGGCCTGCTGGGCGTCGACGAGTCGGTGCGGGAAGGCCTCCATCACCACCTCGTCGAGTTTTGCCGACAGCACCGGCGCGCTGGCCAGTTCATCGAGGGTGCGGGCGTCGTCCACCCCGTACCGGCCTACGTGAGTACGACGCAAAGCGGTGAGGTGACCCCCCACTCCCAAGGCGGCACCGAGGTCCCGGGCCAGCGCCCGAACATAGGTGCCGCCGCTGCACTCCACCAGCACGTCGAGGTCGGTCACGGCCTCACCACGGCGCAGCGCGACAAGCTCGAACCGCGATACGGTCACCGCGCGGGGGGCTAACAGCACCTGCGCACCGGCACGAGCCAGCGCGTAGGCCCGCTTACCGTCGACCTTCACCGCGCTCACCGTGCTGGGCACCTGCTCGATGGCTCCGCGCAATGCTGCGACAGCAGCATGGATTTGCGGCTCCCCCACCGTGGCCGCATCAGCGCCGCCGGTGGGCTGTCCCTGGGCATCGTCGGTCGTGGTGGACATGCCCAGCCGCACCGTAGCCCGGTAGACCTTGGGTTCCAGCGGCAGATGCCCGAGTAGCTTGGTGGCGCGTTGCACCCCGCAGACCAGTACCCCGGTGGCCATCGGGTCGAGAGTGCCGGCATGGCCGATGCGGCGAGTGCCCAGCAGCCGGCGCAGCCGGGACACCACATCGTGTGACGTCATCCCGGCCGGCTTATCCACCACCACCAACCCAGCAGGTGTGTCGACCTGGCCATGGCATGAAGACATACCGGCGCTTTCTACAGCCCGCTGGACCCCGAAATGTCTCCATGTCGGGGTTGGGCTTGGTGGCGGGGGGCGTGGTGCAAGGCAGTACGAAGCCTGTGGAGGACGTGATCGGCGGTGCCGTCGGCGGTGAATCCGGCAGCGAGACGGTGGCCCCCGCCGCCGAATTCAGCCGCGGCAGCCGAGACGTCGATGCACTGCTTCGCGCGCAGCGACACCGACCACCGATCCGGTTGCATTTCCTTGAGCACCGCGGCGACCTCGGCTTCTGAGGTGGTCCGCACGAGGTCAACCACGCTTTCGATCTCCTCACTGCGCACGCCCGCCATGTCAGCCAGCCGGACCGTGGTGTGCACCAGCCCCAGGCCTTGCACCGAGGCGGGCTCCAGCTGGGCCCGACCGAGCACCGTGGCCAGCATGGGCAGCCAGCCGAACGGGTGGGTGTCGAGCAGCTCGCGAGTGACGGCTTCGGAATCCACTCCGGTGGCCAGCAGCCGCGCGGCAACGGCATGGGTGTTCGGGTCAGCCCGGCGAAAGCAGCTGGTGTCGGTCACCAGCCCGGCGTACAGGCAGCGTGCGATCGGCTCGTCGAGCGGCACCTCCAACGCGTCGAGCAATTCCAGCACGAGCACCGCGGTGGCATCAGCCTCGACGTCGACCAGGTGATGGGTGCCGAACCGTTCATTGGTGGCGTGATGGTCGATCACCAGCACGGCACTGGCGGTATCGACCCGGTCGGCAAGGCAGCCCAGCCGGTCCCGGCTCGCGGTGTCCAGCGCTACCAGCAGGTCCGGCTGGGCAGGTACGTCCTCCGGCCCCACGATCAGACCGGCGACATCCAGCCCGCGCAACGACTCTGGGGTCTGCTCTGGGGCACCAAAGCTCACCCGCACCGTCGCGCCGCGCTGATGCAGTGCCAGCCCCAATGCCAGCGCGCTACCCAGCGCGTCAGCGTCGGGCTGTACGTGGGCCACCAGGGTCACGTCCTGGGCGCCCGCAAGCAGCGAGGCTGCCTCGTCGGCGGCAAGGGTGAGGGTGGGAGCGATACCCGTGTTCCTCACTCACGGCTCCGGTACGGGTCGGGATCACCCGCGGGCGAGGCCTGTGCCGCGATGCGGGCGACCTCGGCGTCGGCGTCATGCGCCCGGGCGAGCAGTTCATCGATCTTGCGGACGCCCTCTGGTACTTCGTCACAGCGGAAAGTCAGGGTGGGAGTGAACCGGACACCGGTTTCCCTGCCCACCCGGGAACGTAAGATGCCCGTGGCACTGGCCAGCGCGGCAGCCGCTCCATCGATGTCTGGTGGCGTGTCGACGGTGGGTCCGAGCACGGTGTAGTAGACCGTCGCATCCCGAAGATCCGCGGTCACCCTCGCATCGGTGATCGTCACCATTGCCAGCCGGGGGTCTTTGACCTCGTACTCCAGGCTGGACGCGACGATCTGAGCGATCCTTTTGGCGAGCCGGCGAGCGCGTGGGGGGTCGGCCATCGCAGCGTTCTCCTCAGCATTGCTAAGCATGATCAGCGTTTTACGGTTGTCTACGACACGTCACCGACGTTCTCGGTGGTCCACCGCTGGAGTACCCACGCTAGTCGTCGTCTGCGTTGCGTTCTGGGCTGTCGCCAGGCATGTTGCCTTCCGGGTCGTCTTCTGGACCCAGCATCCGGTGCCTGACGGCGAGCAACTCTAGTTCCGGGCGCCTGGCCACGAGGCGTTCACAGGCCTGAAGCACCTCACGCACATGACCGCCGTCGATGGCCACCGCGGCCACGCCGATGAGCGCCCGGCGGTGGAGATCGACATACCCGGCCTCAGCCGCCGCGACATCGAAGCGGCGGCGCAGTTCCGCGATCACTGGTCGGACAAGTGAGCGCTTCTGCTTCAGCGAATGCACATCGCCGAACACCACGTCCAACTCCAGAGCACCGACGTACACCACTCACCACCGGTTGGTAGCCCTTGAAGACTCCTGCGCCGGAGGTTGGTGGCCCTTGAAGGGCCACCAACCTCAGCGGCGCACTTAGGTGCGGGGTTTCTCGCGTAGCTCGTAGGTTTCCACCTCGTCACCGACCCGGATGTCCTGGAGGTTCGACAGGGTGATGCCGCACTCGAAACCCTCCCGGACCGACGAGGCGTCATCCTTGAACCGTCGCAGGGATGACACCGTGAGGTCCTCGCGGACCACCACGTTGTCTCGAAGCAGCCGGGCCTTGGCGTTGCGCCGGATCTCCCCGGAGGTGACCATGCACCCGGCAATGGTGCCCACCTTCGAGGACCGGAACACCTCGCGGACCTCGGCGCGGCCCAGCGACACTTCCTCATAGATCGGCTTGAGCATGCCCTTCAGGGCCTGCTCGATATCGTCGATCGCCTGGTAGATCACCGAGTAGTAACGGATCTCCACACCTTCACGGTTGGCCAGCGCGGCCGCCTTGCCGTCGGCACGGACATTGAAGCCGAGCACGATGGTGTTATCCGCGATGGCGAGGTTGATATCGCTTTCGGTGATGCCACCGACTCCACGGGAGATCACCCGTAGCTGCACCTCATCGCCAACATCGATCTTCAGCAGGGCATCCTCCAGCGCCTCCACGGTGCCGGAGTTGTCGCCCTTGAGGATCAAGTTCAGCTCGCTGGTCTCCTTCAGCGCCTGGTCCAGGTCCTCCAGGCTGACCCGACGGCGCCGGGATGCGAGGTCGGCATTGCGCTCCCGGGTGCGCCTGCGGTCGGCGATCTGCCGAGCGATCCGGTCCTCATCGACGACGAGGAAGTTGTCGCCCGCCCCGGGTACCGAGGTGAAGCCGATGACTTGCACCGGACGTGAGGGCAGCGCCTCGATGACGTCATCGCCGTGCTCGTCGATCATCCGCCGGACCCGGCCATAGGCGTCCCCAGCGACCACCGAGTCCCCGACCCGCAGCGTGCCGCGCTGCACCAGCACGGTGGCCACCGGACCACGACCGCGGTCCAGATGCGCCTCGATCGCCACGCCCTGGGCCTCCATGTCCGGGTTGGCCCGCAGGTCCAGCGAAGCGTCCGCGGTGAGCAGGATCGCCTCGAGCAGCGCGTCGATGTTGGTGCCTTCCTTGGCGGAGATGTCGACGAACATGGTGTCGCCGCCGTACTCCTCGGGAACCAGCCCGTACTCGGTGAGCTGACCACGAATCCGAGTCGGGTCCGCGCCCGGTTTGTCGATCTTGTTCACCGCGACCACGATCGGCACACCGGCCGCCTTGGCGTGGTTGATCGCCTCCACCGTCTGCGGCATGACGCCGTCGTCAGCCGCGACCACCAGCACCGCGATGTCGGTGGACCGAGCACCACGGGCTCGCATTGCGGTGAATGCCTCGTGACCGGGGGTGTCGATGAAGGTGATCAGCCGCTCCGCGCCGTCGAGCTCGGTAGCGACCTGGTAGGCACCGATGTGCTGGGTAATCCCGCCGGCCTCGCCGCCCATCACGTTGGCGTGCCGGATGGTGTCCAGCAGGCGGGTCTTGCCGTGGTCGACGTGACCCATGACGGTGACCACCGGCGGCCGGGACTCGAGGTCGTCTTCGCCGCCAGAATCTTCGCCATAGGACAGGTCGAACGACTTCAACAGCTCCCGGTCCTCGTCCTCGGGGCTGACGACCTGGATCCGGTAGTTCATCTCCTGGCCGAGCAATTCGAGCACGTCATCGGACACCGATTGGGTGGCCGTCACCATCTCGCCGAGGTGGAACAACGCCTGCACCAGGGCCGCGGGGTTAGCATCGATCTTCTCCGCGAAATCGGTGAGCGAGGAGCCACGCCGCAGCCGGATGATCTCGCCGTTGCCGCGGGGCAGCCGGACACCGCCTACCGACGGCGCCTGCATGTTGTCGAATTCCTGGCGCTTCTGGCGCTTGGACTTGCGACCCTTGCGCGCGGGACCACCGGGCCGACCGAAAGCACCGGCTGCGCCACCACGGCCCCGACCACCGGCGCCAGGACGAGCAGGCCCGCCACGGAAACCACCGCCAGCGGGAGCACCACCACCTGACGGGGCACCACCAGGGGCGCCGCCGCCACTACGGAAGCCACCTCCGCCACCACGGCCACCGGGCCCCCCGCGACCAGCGCCTGGACCGCCAGGACCGCCACGACCATCTCCAGCACCAGGTCGGCCCGATCTGCTCGGGCCTGATCCCGGGCTTGGCGGCCGTGGCGGCATCATGCCGGGGTTCGGCCGCGGTCCGCCGCTACCGGGCGACCCGGTGCGGCCGGTTGTCGGGCGGTTGGTGCCACCTGGACGGGGAGGCATGGCGCTGGGGCCTGCTGGACTTGCCGGCGCCGCAGGCCGCTGAGCCGGCGAACGCGGCGGGGCGGAGGCGCCGACGCCGAACGGGTTGTTACCGACCCGCGGCGAACGCGGTCCCGGCTTGGGGAAACGCGGGCGTGGCGCTTCGGGGGCACCACCTTCGTCGGGCCGGGGAGCCGGGCGCGGCTCGGTAGCTGGACTGGACGGCGCCGCCCGATGCTCGGCCGCAGGGCGCGGCGCTTCGGCTGGCACCGGCGGGCGGACCACCGGCTCACTGACCTCAGGAGGCTGCGGTGCACTGCGACGTTCTCCTGGCACCGGTCGCTGCGGCATTCCCGAGGGAGACACCCGTGAAGGCATCCCCGGAAGCCCACTGCCAGGCCTGCCGCCCGGCGCGCTTCCTGGCCTCGTTGCCGGCCCACTACCCGGCTGCGGCTGCGGACGGCGAGCGGGCGACGGTGCCGGGCCCGGCTTGGCGGTGCCTGCGCCGGCGGGCGGCTGGCTACCCGTAGGAGGACGGCCAACCACAGGGCTGCTGGTCGCCGCCCCGTTGGAGTGAGCCGGTTGAGAAGTCTCGGAGGGAAACGAGTCGCGAAGCTTCCGCGCGACGGGTGCCTCCACCGTTGAGGAGGCAGATTTCACATACTCGCCAAGATCGGCGAGCTTCTTGAGTACATCTTTACTGGTGACGCCGAGCTCCTTCGCGAGCTCGTGCACACGGGCCTTGCCTGCCACTGCTCTCCTCACTGGTGGAGCCGGCGGCAATCCCGCTCGACTCCGTTACTAGTCCATGTCCATCGCCGTCAGAGCTTCACGACTGCGGGTACATTTCGGAATCGACCTGCTCTCTGCGTCTAACCACGCGCCCGGGGCGATCCCGGACGGGGCATGTCCGCCGGCGAGCCGGGGACCTACTAGCGTCTCCGAACGGCTTACGTGAGAAAGGCGTGGACCGCAGCGGTGTCGAGCTCAACCCGGGAACGCAACGCCCGCGGGAAGGCCCGGCGCCGCTCGGCCAGACGCAGACACCCGAGATCGGGATGCAGCCATGCGCCCCGGCCGGGATGCCGTCGCCGCGGGTCGGGGACCACGATCCCCTCCACCGCCACCACACGCAGCAATCCGGAAGCCGCCGCCCTGGTCCGGCAACCCACACAAGTCCGGACTGGCTCGGCGGGCCGCTGTTGGCGGCAGTGCCGAACATTGTCCGGGCAGGCGTAGACCGTCCCCCGACGGCGAGCCGTCACGATTCTAGCGTGTCGGTGCGGCCGGCGGAGAACCGGCATTGGTCACTGGTATCTCGGCGCGCGAAGCGCCCGCGGGCGCAGCCGCCGCGGGATCCGCATCGCTTCGGATATCAATCTTCCATCCGGTGAGGCGGGCAGCCAATCTGGCATTCTGCCCCTCTTTACCGATCGCCAGCGAGAGCTGGAAGTCAGGGACAATAACCCGCGCCACCTTGGCGCGGGCGTCAATCACCTGCACTGATACAACCTTCGACGGAGACAGTGCATTCCCCACGAACGTCGCGGGGTCGTCGGAGTAATCAATGATGTCGATCTTCTCCCCACCCAGCTCACTCATGACATTGCGCACCCGCTGGCCCATCGGCCCGATACAGGCACCCTTGGCGTTGACTCCCGGGACGGTAGATCTGACCGCAATCTTGGATCGATGCCCCGCCTCCCTGGCCACCGCCGGGATCTCTACGGTGCCGTCAGCGATCTCGGGAACCTCCAAGGCGAACAGCCGGCGGACCAAGTTGGGGTGCGTGCGGGACAGCGTGATCTGCGGTCCGCGCAATCCCCGGGACACGCCCACCACGTAGCACTTGATTCGCTCGCCGTGCCGGTAAGTCTCCCGCGGTGCCTGCTCTACCGGCGGGATGACGCCCTCTGTCTCGCCGATCTTGACCACCACCACGCCCCGGGCGTTCGCCCTGGCATCGCGTTGCACCACACCGGCCACGATCTCGCCTTCCTTGGCCGAGAACTCGCCGAAGGTCCGCTCGTGCTCGGCGTCACGCAGGCGTTGCAGGATGACTTGCCGGGCCGTGGTCGCCGCGATCCGGCCGAACCCTTCGGGGGTGTCGTCCCATTCCTGGATGACGTTGCCGGCCGCGTCGAGCTCCTGCGCGAGAACCCGGACCAGGCCGGTCTTGCGGTCAACCTCGATGCGGACGTTCGGTTGATGGCCGTCGGTGTGCTTGTACGCGGTGAGCAGCGCCGTCTCGATAGCCTCGAGCACTGTTTCAAAAGAGACGTCCTTGTCGCGTTCAATGGCGCGCAGCGCGGCAATATCGACGTTCACCTTTCCTCCAAATCATGCCGTCGTGCGCCGTCGAGTGCAGCGAGTTCAGCGGCAGGTGGTGGCCGGAATTCCACTTCCACCACCGCCCGGCGCAGCTGCGCATATCGCACTCGGCGAAGGGTTCCCGACGCCAGCAGGATGACTCCGTCGTCATCGCAGTCACCGATGCGGCCGAGCAGTTCCCCACCGTCGACCAGCGAAGCGCGGACCAGCCGTTGCCGGTTGCGCCGCCAATGCCGTGGTGCGGTGAGCGGTCGGTCCACCCCGGGTGAGGTCACCTCGAGCTGGTAGGGCCCGGCGATCAACTCATCGTGCTGGTCCAACGCATGCGATACCGCGCGGCTGACCGTAGCGATGTCGTCGAGGCCCACACCGGCGTCCGAATCGATGATCACCCGGATCAATCGGCGCTGGCCCGCACGCACCTCCTCCAGGTCCTCCAACTCGAACCCGGTGCCGGCCACCACATCGCGCACCACCGACTCGATTGCGGAGTCGGGATTCGCTGGGTGCGCGCTCACCGTGGCCTCCTGGGTTCGCTGTCCTCGTGTCCCGAAGTGTCGTGTGGCGAAGTCCTGCTTACTGACGATGTGGCGATGCGGGTGGCGCCGGTATCGACGCGTCCCGGTCGGGATCACCTAGGGTATCGCGTTGCGGGACCGGCCCGCGCCAAGTGGATCACGGTGCGCAGGCCCACGGCAAATGGCGGCCTGGCAAGATGAGCAACCGTGTTCCAGGCCCGTCCCAGCCGCCGCCAAGCGCTGGCTGCCGGGGCAACCACTGCAGCACTGTTGCTGGCCGGTCCGGCGGCGCTAGCCGGATGCACTGCATCGGCGCCCGGCTCGGAGGGACCCGATCCGCTGGATGCACCCGCCCGGCGGGCCGAGGCTGACGTGGTGCTGGCAGCCGCCGTGGCTGGCGCCCACTCAACGTTGGCCACCGCCGCCAATGCACTGAGCGCCGACCGGGCGGCACATGCCAGAGCACTACGCGCCGAGCTACATCGAGTGCACCCTGATCAAATGCCCTCCAGCACCGCCAAATCGCCGCCGGCCGTCGCACCAGCGGTGAGCTCTGATCCCGCGGCTGCCCAGGCAGCTCTGACCGAGGCGATGCGCGCGGCGCAGGACGAAGCAGCCGAACTGGCGACCACCCTGCCGGGCTATCGAGCAGCCCTGCTGGCGTCGATCGCGGCGTGCTGCGCCACCCACACCGCCGTCCTCGCATGACTCGTCGCCCTTCCAGTCCCCACCCCGGCATGGAGACATATCGGGGTCAGTGGGGCGGCTTCAGGTCCGGTATGCCTCCATATCGAGATCGGGCGCCAGGTGGAGCGGGCCGGCAGGTACCGGTGGCGGCGCTGCAAGGGGCGCTGGCCGCCGAGCATGCCGCGGTGTGGGTTTACGGGGTGGCGGGGGCGTTCATGTCCAGCACGTTGGCGCGCCGGCTTGACGAGGCGGCGACCGCACATCAGGCCCGGCGGGATGCCACCGAGCGGATGCTCATCGACGCAGGCGTGCCCCCGGTCCCCCCGGAACCGGGTTATCTCACTCCCGAGCCGGTCACCGATGCCGCGTCGGCCCTCCGCCTGGTGATCACCGCCGAGACGGACGCAGCTGCGGCGTGGCGGTCAGTGGTAGAACGCAGCCCGGCTGACCCAGATGTGCGCGGAGCCGCCTTGGAGGCGCTGACCGCAGCGGCCGTGCGAGCCACCCGCTGGCGGCAAACCGCGGGAAGCGTCCCGCTGACAGTGCCGTTTCCCGGAACGCCGTAAGGAAGGAACGTCGAGGCGTGCAAACCGAGCAAATTCGCATCCAAACCGGATCCCGGGAACAGGTGTCCGACCTGACGAACCAATGCCGCGCCTTTCTCGACCGGATTCACGCTAGCGATGGCCTGCTACACATATGGGTTCCGCACGCCACGGCGGGCCTCGCTGTGATCGAGACTGGCTCCGGCAGTGAGGCTGACCTGCTCGCTGCCCTCCGCGAATTGCTCCCAGCCGACGATCGGTGGCGTCACCAGCATGGCTCTCCCGGGCACGGCCGAACCCACGTGCTGCCAGCCCTGCTGCCGCCCTACGCCAGCGTCCCAGTGTTTGGCGGGCACCTCGCGCTGGGGACCTGGCAGTCAATCTGCTTGGTAGACGTCAACGTCGACAACCCGACGCGCACCGTGCGGTTGAGCTTCCTGTCCGGCTGAGTTTCTGACCTAGCTACTTGCGACATAACTCCTGCAGATGCGCGACCGCACCGTCCACCGGCACCTCGGTGCGCTCCGCAGTGGCACGGTCTTTGACCTCCACGACACCGGACGCAAGTCCACGGCCAACCACCACGATGGTGGGCACACCGATCAGCTCAGCGTCGGCGAACTTCACGCCCGGGGTGGCCGTGCGATCATCAAGGATGACCCGCACCCCGGCAGAGTCCAGGTCGACCGCCAGCTGCTCACCGGTGGCGCGGACCGTCTCATCCTTACCCGCCACCACGATGTGTACGTCAGCCGGGGCGACCTCGCGGGGCCACACCAGCCCGTGCTGATCATGGCTTTGCTCCGCTATCGCGGCGACCAACCGGGAGACCCCGATGCCGTAACAGCCCATGGTGATGCGGATCGGCTTGCCGTCAGGTCCTAACGCATCCAAGGCGAAGGCATCGGTGTACTTGCGACCGAGCTGGAAGATGTGCCCGATCTCAATCCCGCGGGCAGCAACCAAGGTGCCAGCCCCATCAGGCGACGGGTCGCCGGCACGTACCTCAGCGGCCTCGATCGTGCCATCGGGAATGAAGTCACGGCCGCAGACCAGGTCGACGACGTGGTGGTCAGAGCGGTCGGCGCCGGTGACCCACGCGGTGCCCGGAACCACGCGGGGATCGACGAGGTAACGCACCCCGTGCGCGGCCAGCGCGCCTGGCCCGATGTACCCCTTGACCAGGAACGCATGCGCGGCGAAGTCGGCGTCGTCAAGCAGCGCCACGTCGGCCGGATCCAGCGAAGCCGCCAGCCGTTTCGGGTCCACCTCGCGGTCTCCTGGTATTCCGACGCCGAGCAATTGCCAATCCTGCGCGCCGGGTTGCCGAATCTTGACCATGACGTTCTTCAAGGTGTCCGCAGCCGTGAAGGTCCGGCCTAGACCCGCCTTGTTGAGGTGATCAACTAGCGTGTCGATGGTCGGGGTGCGCGGAGTATGCAGCACCTGGGCAGGTGGCAAGTCCTCGACGGGCCGCGCAGGGGGGGCCGGCGTGATCACCGCTTCCACGTTGGCCGCATAACCCGACTCTGTGCTGCGCACGAAGGTGTCCTCGCCGGTCTCCACCTCGGCGAGGAACTCCTCACTGGCCGAGCCGCCCATCGCACCGGACACCGCGGACACGATCACGTAGCGCAGCCCGAGCCGGTTGAAGATCTTGACATAGGCATCGCGGTGCAGCTGGTAGGAGTGCCGCAGACCCTGGTCGGACAGGTCGAAAGAGTACGAGTCCTTCATCAGAAATTCCCGGCCGCGCAGGATGCCGGCGCGGGGGCGTTCCTCGTCCCGGTACTTCGTCTGGATCTGGTACAGGATTACTGGGTAGTCCTTGTAGGAACTCAATTCGCCCTTGACTGTGAGGGTGAACAGTTCCTCGTGGGTGGGGCCGAGCAGGTAGTCAGCGCCCTTACGGTCGCGCAACCGGAACAGGTTCGCGCCGTATTCCGTCCAACGGCCGGTGGCCTGGTACGGCTCCCGGGGCAGTAACGCAGGAAACAGGATTTCCTGGGCACCGATCGCATCCATCTCCCGGCGTACCACGGCCTCGATATTGCGCAGCACCCGCAAGCCCAGCGGTAGCCAGGAGTAGACCCCGGGAGCGACCCGGCGGACGTACCCGGCACGTACCAGCAGCCTGTGGCTGGGCACCTCGGCGTCCGCCGGATCCTCGCGCAGGGTGCGCAGGAACAGCGTCGACAACCTGGTGATCATGCTTCGGGGACTCCTTGGACAGGCGGATCACGGAGACCGGAGCGTATCTCGCCGCAAGACAAGCCGTCATTCCGGTTGGCGTCCGGCAGGTGATTCCAGGCTACGCGTAACACCGCCGGCCGCAGCCGCGGCTAGCCGTCCACCGATACCGTTTCCCATTTCGAAGAAAGCTCGGGCGCGCCGGCGAGAGTCTGGTACACGACACAGTAGCGCTCGGTCAGGCGCAGGAGAGTATCGAGCTGCTCAGTCGTCGCGGACGTGTCGAGGATGTACCGCAGGCGGATGGCCCGGAAGCCCACGGGCGCTTCCCGGGAGACCGCCAACGTGCCCCGGAAGTCGAGATCGCCCTCGACCTCGATGGTGCCACCAGTGAGCGGGATGTCCAGCGAGGTGGCCACCGCCTGCAGCGTGACGCCAGCACAGGCAGCCAGTGCCTGCAGCAGCATGTCCCCCGAGCACAGCGACAATCCATCGCCACCGGTGGCGGGGTGCAGCCCGGCATCAGCCAGCGCCTGTCCGGTCTGGACCGAGCACGTGATGCCCTCACCGAGACTTGCCTGCGCCTGCAGGGTGACCAGTGCAGCCGCGGCGTCGTCCCGGTACTGCTGCTTGAGCGGGTCCTGAAGAGCCCGTAGCTGCTGACGGTCCATGCCACATGGTGCCATTGCACCGCGGCCAAGGTCTGCCACCCGGTCGCCGGGCATGACACCCAGCCCGCGTAGTGCACCGGCTAGCCGTGCGACGCTACAACTAACCTTCGATCGTGCGCTCGATTCGCCGCAGCGCCTCTTGCAGCAGAGGTAACGACGTGCCGTGGTTGAACCGGACTCGTCCGTGGCCCTGCTCGGCAGGCAAGGCGAAGGTATGTCCCGGGTTCACCGCAAGGCGGCCCCGTTCCAGCAGCAACCGTGCCGGATCGTCACCCAGCCCGGCGCCGCGCAGGTCCAACCAGGCCAGATAACCCGCCTGTCCGGGATGCGCCCTCACCGCAGGGCTCCGCTGCACCCAGCCAGCGAGCTCGGCGCGGGTTTGATCGAGGTGCTGCCGCAACTCGTCGAGCCAGCCACCGTCGTCGGTCCATGCTGCGATGCTGGCGGCAACCCCGGGTACGGACGCTCGCAGCCGCTCGTACTGCGGGACCGCGGTGATGACCTGCGCGGTGGCCGGCTGCGCCTGCAGCAGCGCGCACTTCAAGCCGGGCACATTCCAACCCTTGGAGATGCTGGTGACGGTCACGCAGTGAGCTGCCGCTGATGCTGAGCCGGCGGCGTACGGAGTGAAGGTGAGATCACTGGCGAGCAAGGGGGCGTGCACCTCGTCAGAGATCACGTAAGCGCCTCGCGAGTCAACGATCTCCGAAATGGCCGCCAACTCGTCGGGGCGCAACACCCGTCCGGTGGGGTTGTGTGGATGGCACAGCAGTACCGCGCGGGCGCCCTCACGTAGCGCGTCATCGAGCCGTTGCAGGTCCAATGACCAGCCCTGCGGTCGGTCGAGCAGCGCCCAGGAAACGGCGATGCGGCGCAAGTGCTTGAGCAGAGCAAAAAACGGTGGGTAAGCGGGAGTGAGCAGCACGATGCCGTCGCCCGGTTCGGTCAGCACCCGCAGCGCTGCCTCCAGGCCAGCCATCACGTCGGCTACCGGGCAGGCAAGCGCAGGATCAGGCCGCCACCCCTGGTGTCCCGCTGCCCAGCCGGCGAATGCCTCGGCCAGACCCCCCGGTTCGGCGTAACCCAAGTCTTGAGCGTCGAGCACCCCACGAACCGCCTCAAGGACCGCGGGGGCAAGCGGGAAATCCAGCTCCGCAACCCACGCAGGCAGCACATCGGGTGGGTAACGGGACCACTTCATCGTCCGGCGCGTGCGCAGCACATCGAGATCGAGTGCGTCTAATCCCACCTGCTGTACCTACCCGCAGGAGGCGGTGAGCACCACCGCAGGCCGAAATATTCGCTTGCCCGATACCCGGGTACGGGGCAATGCTGCGCTGGACGACCGAGAGTGCCAGGCCACCCTCGGGCACCTGGGTGCGGGAGGAGGTGACCAGACATGGCTGTCCACGAGGTAGCGCATGTTCAGGTCTTGCCCTCCCACCGCCCTTCCGGCTGATTCCCGGGGGCGCTACCCCAGGAGATCCTCCCGTGTCGCACAACGACCGGCTGCCCGTTCGGCGCAGCCGCTTTGACGACGCCCGCCCGCGGCGGCGACGGTCCCACTTCGACGACGACGTCGAGAACATCGACGACCGGTCGGTAACCCGCGGGCGCAGACCCCAGCCGGCACCACTCCCAGCACCACTCGATGACGTTCCGGTTACCGGCGACCGGTGGTCCACCTGGGACATCGCTCAGCACGGCCCCGCGCCCTACCCGAAGTGGTTGGTGACTGACCTCGCTGCGGTCGATGCCGAGCTCGGCGTGGTCAAGACCGGTAAGGAAGCCGACGTGCACCTGGTGCAGCGGGCCGTGCCCGGCACGTCGCAAAGCTGTCTGCTCGCCGCCAAGCGCTACCGCGCCGCCGAGCACCGGTTGTTCCACCGTGACGCTGCTTACCTGGAAGGCCGGCGGGTGCGCCGATCCCGGGAAACCCGGGCGATGGCCCGGCGCACCGCCTTCGGTCGCGACCTGCTGGCTGGGCAGTGGGCAACAGCTGAGTTCACCGCACTAAGCCGGCTGTGGCGGCTCGGTGCCCCAGTGCCGTACCCGGTGCAGCTCCACGGCACGGAGTTGTTGCTGGAATACCTGGATGAGCCGGATGGTCAGGCAGCGCCTCGCCTAGCCCAGCTGCGTCCGGCGCCAGCGCGGTTGTGCGAATTGTGGGATCAGCTCATCGACGCCCTGATGATCCTCATCGACGAGGGCCTGGCACACGGTGACCTATCCCCGTTCAACCTGCTGGTGCATCGCGGCCGGCTGATGCTCATCGATCTACCACAAGTGGTGGATCTGGTGGCCAACCCGCAAGGGCACGCGTTCCTCGCCCGAGACATCCAGATCGTCACCGACTGGTTCACCGGTCACGGTTTGCCTGCCCAGATCGCCAATGCGGGGCTATCCCGCCTGCAGATCATTCGTGACTGGCCGCCGGTGCCATAGCTGGTGCCGTATCTAGTGTTCGCCGCTCAAGAGACCGGCCACCGGGCCGATCACCGCGACCGCGGGCGGGCGAACTCCGGCGGTGGCGACGCGGTCAGCCACGTCACGCAGCACGCAGCGCACCACGCGCTGGGCGCGTAGGGTGCCGTTGGCGATGACGGCGACCGGGGTGTCCGGCGGCCGGCCGTGGGTGATGAGCGCCTCGGCGAATACGCCGATCCGCTCCACCGCCATGAGCAACACCACGGTGCCGCGCAGCCGCCCAACAGCCGGCCAGTCCACCAGGGAGCCGGGATCGTCCGGGGCTATGTGCCCGGACACGACCACGAACTCGTGGGCCAGTCCGCGATGCGTCACCGGGATCCCAGCCGCTGCCGGCACCGAGATCGCGCTGGTGACGCCGGGTACCACAGTGACCGGCACCCCGGCGGCCGCGCAGGCCTGCACTTCCTCGAAGCCGCGCCCGAAGACGTAGGGGTCACCGCCTTTAAGGCGCACGACGAAACGGCCGGCTCTGGCGTGCTCGACAAGCAGCGTGTTGATCTGGTCCTGGGCCATCGCGCGGCCGTAAGGCACTTTCGCTGCGTCGATCACCGTGACATGCGGGCCGAGTTCGTCGAGCAACTCCCGGGGCGCCAGCCGGTCCGCCAGGACCACCTCGGCTCTGGCCAGCAGCCGGCGGCCCCGTACCGTGATCAGATCCGGATCGCCGGGTCCAGCCCCGACCAGGGCCACCCCTGGTGTGGTGACGCGATCCTCGGCATCCGGCGCGTCGTCAACCGTCCCGGCGCGCAGGGCGTCAACCAGCGCGTCCCGGACAGCGGCGGAGCGGCGCGGGCGGCGCCCGGCCAGCACACCGATGAGCAACCCATCATGTTCTGCCGTGGCAGCGGTAACCGCACTACCTCCGGTCGCATCATCCGCGCGCACGCAGAACACCCGCTGTCGCTGCGCCTCGGCGGCCACTGCAGCGTTGACCGCAGGCTCAGAACTGCACGCCAGGGCGTACCAGGCGCCCTCCAGGTCCCCGTCGGCGTAACGTCGGATGTCCCAGCGAAGCTCTCCCGCCGCGGCCATTGCCTCCACGGCCGGGGTGGCCTCTGGGGCGATGAGCAGCACGTCGGCACCAGCAGCGATCAGCCGCGGCAGCCGCCGCTGCGCGACCGTGCCAGCACCCACTACGACCACCCTGCGCCCGGTGAGATCCAGCCCGACCAGGTATGGGGTCACGGCACGAGTTGCGGGCACAGCAGCGCGTTGACGGCTGCCGCAGTGACTGCCGTGCCGCCCTTGGCGCTGCGATTGGACAATGTCGGCAACCCCGAGCCGCGCAGCGCTTCCTTCGCCGCGGCCGCGTCCACGAACCCGACCGGCAGCCCGATGACCAACACAGGCCGCAGCGATCCCTGCGCAGCGAGGCGGATCAATTCGCGCAGTGCGGTCGGCGCATTGCCGATCGCCCACACCGCGCCATGGCCGTGATGTGACGCGGCGACGCGGATGCCGGCCGCAGAACGCGTCAGGCCTGGCATGGGTGTCGGTGCCAGATCGAGCGCGATCACCGATTCCCGTGAGCTGATACCGGCGGCAAGCATCCGGACATCAACCACCAACGGTGCCCCCATGGCCAGCGCCTGCTGCCCGGCGCGCAAGGCGTCCTCGTCGCAGCACAGATCCGTCGCATAGGAAATGTCCGCGCTCGCGTGAATCACTCGCTCGGTCACTGCACGGGTGATCGGCGGTAGCCGCGAGGTATCCACGTGAGAACGCAGAATGCGGTATGACTCCGCCTCAATCGGGTGCACGGCCCGCACCATGTCGTCTGCTGTCCCCTCCTGTCACAGTTGTCTGGAGACCCTTGGGATGGCGTACACCTTGCTCCATCACCAGTCACAATGGTGCTGCATGCCGGTGGCGGTCCGAACGGAGACCCGAATGAACATCGATGATCACGATGATGATCTTGCCACCCAGTACGTGCTGGCCCGACGACTGCGACCGGACCTCGAAGGCGAGGAGCTCGCCCGCCTGATCGTGTCCCGACTCGACGACGATCAGCTGCTGGACCTGGCCGAAGACGCACTACCCTGGGCGCCGCACCCGACCGATCGCCGAGAATTAGCGCTGCGCTACGTACAAAATTTTGTACTCGCTATGGAGAGCGACCCAGACGGCGAGTAATCTTTGCTCCCCTCCACATCGCAAGTGGCACGATACGGTTATGCAGCCTGGGAGTGACCGGTTTCATACTGGTTGGCGGTGGCCAACGCTGGTCGGGTTAGGCGCCGCCTTAGTTCTTATGCCGGTCGGCCAGCCGTCCCGGGAGCTTCGCATCCCTATGCCGGTCGCCTGGTACGGCAGCTCGAAACCCGTGGTGGTATTCGGCAGCGGCACGCTCACCATGCCGAACTCCACCTCGAGGGCCATCACGTACGACCCCGATCTGGCGCCGATCGGAGCCGCGATGACAGCCACCATCATCCCGACCTCGGAAGGATCCAGGGCGCAGCTCACCGTGCTCGGCCTGCTGCCCAACCGCAGCTACGCGGTAGCCGCGTACAACAATCGGTGCGGGCCCACCGCGGGTGCATCCGGCGTACGTTTCCAGAATCACCCCGATCCGGCTGCGACGCCGTCAGCGCCATCGATCAATCCGCGTTACGCCAATCCGGACAACGAGATCTGGCTCGATGTTCGGACCGACGCCTCCGGAGCGGGCACCGGAGCCACCACCGTCCCGTTCGTCCTGACCGACCGGGTGCCAGGTTCGATCGTGGTACACGACCAGACGCACACCCCGGAAAATGCCGCGCAGGCAGGAAACCTCGGTGCCCGCATCGCTTGCCTCACGCTATCCCGGCGGTGACGGACGCCGTTGACCCATCCCAACCCCAAGCAGTGGGCGCACCCCACGCTGCGAGAGGTGATGGCCTGATGCAGCCGGCCACCGGATTGATCTCGTTCGTAGGCGCCGGACCCGGCGCGCCGGACCTCATCACCATCCGCGGCGCGAACCGGCTAGCCGAGGCGGATGTGGTGATCTGGGCGTCGTCGCTCGTACCCGCCGAGGTGTTGCAGCACTGCCGCGATGGTGCCGAAGTTCATGACTCGGCGGGCATGACGCTCGAGGACGTGCTCGCGGTGTACGCGGCGCACCCAGACGCCAGGATTGTCCGGCTGCATTCGGGTGATGTCTCGCTGTACTCGGCGCTGACCGAGCAGCTGTCCTGGTGCCGCGAACATCACCGCAGCTTCGAGATCGTGCCCGGCGTCGGCTCGCTGGCCGCCGCCGCGGCGAGTGCGGAGGTAGAGCTCACGGTGCCCGGCGTAGTGCAAAGTGTTGTCCTCACCCGGCTCGGTGGCGGCCGGGCCGCGGCATCAATGCCTCCCGGGGAAAGTGTCGCCGGCTTCGCACGCCACGCCACGACCATGGCCATCTATCTGTCCGCGGGGCGCCCAGGTCCTTTACGCCAGGAACTGCTGGCCGGCTACCCACCGCAGACTCCCGCCATCATCATCGCGAAGGCCAGCTGGCCGGACGAGATCGTCATGAGCACGACGGTCGACGGGCTCGCCGAAGCACTGGGCGCCTCCGGCATCCGCACTGCTGCGTTGGTGCTTGTGGGTCCGGCCCTGGCCAGCGCTGGATGCCGAAGCCGGCTCTACGATCCCACCTACTCGCACGGCTGCCGCCGCCGGTCAAGCCCGGGCAGTACCGTAGGACGGCCCATCCCCCCAGAAAGGCGCAAGTCACCGTAACCAAACCTGTTGCCCGACCGACGGAAGTGCCGTGAATTGCGACTAGCGGCACGATTCAACAGTCTCACGAGAAGCTCTCTGCACAATCATGTACCACCGTGCGTCAATTTTCCCTTACCGATTTCAGTTCTCTCACGCTTCGTTTTAGCGTTCCCGTATATGCGCTCTGCCGCAAATTCACACGCATGGGAAGTTCGTGACTAGACTTTGCGCAATGGTTGGCTTGCTGGATCAGGTGCCGGGGAGCTCCGCGACCCCGTGTGACGCAGCGGTCGTGCGGCTACCGTGACGGGCACGCTTGCTGTCGTCGGTCTGGGGCCAGGCGGTGCTGCCCATCGCACCCGAGCCGCTGAGGACGCCGTCCGGGACGCCCAGGTTGTCCTGGGATACCAGGCTTACCTGATGGCCTGCGCGGATCTCACCGGCCCACACCAATGCGTGCTATCCAGCGGTATCGGCGCAGAGCAGCAACGCGCCGAGGATGCCGTACGTGCCGCAGCCGGCGGAGCTCGGGTGGCATTGGTGTCTTCCGGTGACGCCGGGATCTACGGCATGGCTTCGTTGGCGCTGACGACGGTTGCCGCGCTGCCGCCGGCGCAGCGACCCGCAGTTCAGGTCGTGCCTGGTATCACGGCGGCTGTTGCGGCCGCAGCGCTGCTCGGCGCGCCCTTGGCCCGCGATTTCGCCTGCTTGACCCTGTCCGATGCGCTCGCGCCTTGGGAGGCGGTCGAAGCGCGGCTGCGCGCGGTGGCTGCCGCTGACCTGGTACTGGCCTTGTACAACCCCCGCTCCCGGGGACGTTCGTGGCAGCTAGGCCGGGCACGCGAGGTGCTGGTCGAATACCGGCCGGGTGACACCCCGGTCGGGCTGGTCACCGACGCGGGGCGAGACAGTACACAGGTGGAGCTGACCACGCTGGCCACGCTGGACCCGGCCCAAGCCGGGATGCACACCGTCGTGATCGTCGGCGGCACAAGCACCAACCGGCTTGGCGACTGGCTGGTGACGGCACGGTCTCTCGGAGCCTTATGAGGACCGAAGTGGTTGGTCCCGCGGAGGCGGCATTGTGACCGCCGACGTACTTGGTCCCGCGGAGGCGGCATTGTGACCGCCGACGTACTTGGTCCCGCGGAGGCGGCATTGTGACCGCCGACGTACTTGGTCCCGCGGAGGCGGCATTGTGACCGCCGACGTACTTGGTCCCGCGGAGGCGGCATTGTGACCGTGCATTTGGTCGGGGCCGGGCCCGGGGATCCGCAGCTGCTCACCCGCCGGGGTGCCGCATTGCTGGCCGCCGCCGAGCACGTGGTGTACGACCGCGCTTCCATGGCGGAGATTCTGGCGCTTGCCCCTGGCGCTACCAAGCACTGCGTTGGCAAGCAAGGCACCACCCCCGCACCATCACAGGACGAGATCAACGCCCTGCTCATCGAACTCGGTAAGACCGGCGCCTGCGTGGTGCGGTTGAAATCCGGCGACCCGTTCGTGGTGTCCCGCGGCGGCGAGGAGGCGGTGGCCTTGGCCGACGCCGGGGTGGCCGTCGACGTGGTGCCAGGGGTGTCCGCCGCGATAGCCGCGCCGGCCGCGGCAGGGATTCCGGTGATGGTGCGCCAGCACGTCCGTACGCTGACGGTGGTCGCCGGTAACGACGGCGTCGACGAGGTGGACTGGACGGCGGTGGCGCGCCTGGGTGGCACGGTGGTGCTGTTGACCGGGCGCGCAGCGCTGCACCGGGTGATCGCAGCCCTGCGAGCAGGCGGGATGTCACCCACCACCCCGGTGGCCGCAATCAGCGCCGCCACCCGCCCGCGGCAGCGCACTGCCCGCGGCACCCTGGCCCAGCCCCCCTCGGCTCGGCTGCCCGCGCCGTTGACCATCGTGATCGGCGACGTTGCAGCGTTGGACGTCGCCGCCTTGACGGCTGAGGTGCGCTGTGCGCATTCCTGACCACGTCCAACCGGCATCATGAGCACGACACACCAAGGGTTGCTCATCCCTGCCGACACGCCGGTGCACCGGTTGGCGCCACAGTGCAAGGTGGCGGCCAGCACGCTGTTCGTGCTGGCCGTGGCGTGTACACCGGCTGGCGTGTACCGGCCGTATCTGTGGGATCTGCTGCTCCTTGCCGCGGTTGCCGCACTAGCCCGGCTGTCACCGTTGATCATGATGCGTCGAATGCTGGTGGAGGTGCCGTTCCTGCTGTTCGTGGTGGCACTGCCGGTCCTCGGCGGGCCACCACGGCTGACGATGCTCGGGATCGCCTTGTCTGTGCCGGGGCTGCAGGCGGCGGCGACTATCGCGCTCAAGGCGACCTTCGGGCTACTCGCCACGTCGATCCTGGCCGCGACCACGCCGCTGCCGGACATCGTCACCGGGCTGGAGCGGCTGCGGGTACCGCGGGTGTTCACCGCGGTGGCCGCGTTCATGGTCCGCTATCTCGAGGTGCTGGCTGCAGAGCTGGCGCGGATGCGTACCGCGGCGCTGTGCCGGGGTGCCCAGCCACGCGGGTTATGGCAAGTCCGCGAGGTGACAGCCGGGCTGGGTGCGCTCCTCGCCCGCTCCTTCCAGCGCGGCGAACGGGTGTATCTCGCGATGGCGTCCCGCGGGTACACCGGAACATTGCCGAGTGCGCTGATCAGTGCTGCTGCGCCGCGCCGCGCGTGGGTAGGTGCGTTGGCCGTGCCAGCGCTTGCTGCGATCGGGTTGGCGTTGGCGTGAACCGAGCCATGCTGGTGGTGGGACACGGCAGCCGGGATGCGGACGGCGTGGATGAGTTCTGGGCGTTGGCTGCGACGATCCGGGCCGCAGCAGGGGAGCTGCTCACCGGATTCGGGTTTATCGAGCTAGCCTCACCTACCGTCGATGAGGCCATCGATGACCTGGTAACTCGCGGCGCCACGGACATCGTCAGCGTGCCGCTGGTACTGCTGGCCGCTGGGCATTTGAAAAACGACGGTCCGGCCGCGCTGGCCCGGGCCCGTGCCCGGCATCCACACGTGCAGTTCGGCCTGGCCCGCGACTTGGGCATCGAACCGTACGTCCTGGAGGTCGCTGCGGACCGGATCCGGGATGCGGCCGGTGACGCCGATTCGGAGAAGCTGGGAGTGGCACTGATCGGCCGAGGGTGCAGCGACCCGGACGCCTGTGCCGACCTGTGGAAGATCAGCCGGTTGCTCGCCGATAGCCGCGGGTTGGGCACCATTGAGCCCGGGTTCGTCTCCGTGGCCACCCCATCGGTGCCTGAGACGCTGGAACGGCTGCGGCTGCTCGGCGCCGCAACGGTCGTGGTCGCGCCCTTCTTCCTGTTCCCGGGTGTGCTGTTGAACCGGATCTATACCCAGGCCGGCGCCTGGGCTCGTGACCATCCCGAGATAGAGGTCCGGACCGCCGAGCATTTCGGCCCGGATCCGCGGCTGGCCCGGATTGTGCTGGAGCGCTACCGGGAAGCGCGTACCGGCGACGTGCGGATGAATTGCGACTTGTGCGCTTACCGCGTGCAGCTGCCGGGCTACGAGTCCAAGGTCGGCACTCCGGTCTCCCTGACCCCGCACGGTGATGGCCCGGCCACTGGCTCCCGGCGGGCTCGCCGGGCCACCCGGGTGCCCACTCCGGCACAGCCGATCCGGCGTGGCCGGTTCATCGGCTCGTCCACGGCCTCCCGCCGGGCAGGTGACCACGCCGCAATCGAAATGCGTGACATCGACTTCAGCTACCCGGATGGCCGCCAAGCGCTGTCCGGGGTCTCGCTGCGGGTGGAACCCGGTGAGCGGGTCGCCTTGCTCGGCCCGAACGGTGCTGGCAAGACGTCCCTGGTGCTGCAGCTCAACGGAGTGCTCACGCCGTCAGCCGGCTCGGTTTTCATCGGCGGTCTTCAAGTCCAGCGGGGCACGTTGACTGAGGTGCGCAGGCGGGTAGGCGTCGTGTTCCAGGACCCCGATGATCAGCTGTTCACGCCGACGGTGGGACGTGACGTGGCATTCGGACCTGCCCATCTGGGGTTATCGGGTGATGAGTTGCAGTCCCGGGTCACCGAGGCGCTGTCGTACGTCGGTCTGGTCGACGCCGCCGATCGTGCACCACACCGGCTGTCTGTGGGCGAGCGACGGCGGGCCGCGGTGGCCACGGTGCTGGCCATGCATCCTGAGGTACTCGTACTCGACGAGCCCACCGCCAACCTCGATCCGGCCGCGCGGCGGGAGTTCGCCGATCTGATCAAGCGCTTGGGCATGACAACCCTGCTGGTCACTCATGATCTGCCATACGCGCTGGAACTGTGCCCGCGCGCGCTGGTCATCGACCACGGTCAGATCGTCGCTGACGGGCCCACTCGGGAAGTGCTCGCCGACCCGGGCTTCATGAGCGCCCACCGTCTGGAACTCCCCGCCGGCTTCAACCCCCTGGGCACCTGAACGCTCTCTCCTACCGCCGTCTGGATGCAGACTGCTGTTTTTTCGGGCCGATACCAGCAGTCTGCATCCAGACTGCTGGTAGCCGGTGAGGGCGTGGTGGTAGCGATCTGACAGCGCGCTGAGAGCGGCCTGCGGCACCGTGAGCCCACCTGAGTTTTCGGAGGTGGATGATGACCATCGCGACAGAGTCCGCTACGTCACGGCGTGACGCGCTGGGTGAGCGGCTATTCGCAAGCCTGCTAGGCGGGATGGAGCTGCTGGCTGTTCAGCTCGGTATCCGGTTAGGCCTGTACACCGCGCTCCGTGACAACGGCGCCACAACGGCCGGCGCGCTGGCGGTGACAGCGGGTATTGACCAGCGGTATGCGCAGGAATGGCTCGAGCAGCATGCGGTGACCGGGATACTCGAAGTCGCCGTGGAGTGTGACGACCCCGCCGAGCGCGCCTACGCCTTGCCCACCGGCCACGCAGAGGCTCTGCTCGATCCGGACAGCCCGGGCTATGCCGCAGCCATGGCGCCTGGGCTAGTCGGATTGGCCAAGACGCTGGACGCGGTCGCCGCGGCCTACCGTACGGGGGCGGGGGTGGCGTACGAGCGGTATGGCGCGGAAGTCCGGGACTGCATTGCCGGGCTTAACCGGCCGATGTTCGCCAACGATCTCGCGAAGGAATGGCTGGCCTGCCTGCCAGATCTGCAGGCGCGCCTGCTGGCCGGCACACCGGCGCGAGTGCTGGACGTCGCCTGCGGCACCGGCTGGTCGGCGATCTCATTCGCCCGCGCTTACCCGCAGGTGACCGTGACCGGCATCGACCTCGACACCGCCTCGATTGACCAGGCCCGGTGCAACGCCGCGGAGTCGGGGGTGGCAGACCGCGTCCGGTTCGAGACCGCTGATGCGATTACGGCGGTCACCGAGGGCGGCTATCACCTGGCCATGCTGTTCGAGGCACTCCACGACATGGGTGATCCGGTCGGCGTGTTGCGCCAGGTGCGTTCGGCGCTGGCTGGGGGCGCCCCACTGCTCGTGGCTGATGAGCGGGTTGCCGATACCTTCACCGCTCCTGGTGACGAGGTGGAGCGCCTGAACTACGCATGGAGCGTGTTGCACTGCCTGCCGGCGACCCGTGCCACATCACCGGTGATTGCCAACGGCACTGTGCTGCGCTCACCGACGGTGCGACAGTGGGCAGGTGAAGCCGGCTTCTCGCGCGTCGAGGAGCTGCCGATCGCGAACGACTTCTGGCGTTTCTACCGGTTGGAGGACTGACCGGCCCGCGTGATGCACATCCGGATCCTGGGTACCGTGGAACTCGCCTGCTGCGGCGGGCAGCTCACGCTGCGGCATTCGCCCAGGATCCGGCGGCTGCTCGCGTTGCTCGTGGTCGAGGCAGGCAACGTCGTGTCGGTCGACCGGCTCGCTGATGTCCTGTGGGGCACCCAGCAGCCGGCCGACCCGACAAGTGCCGTGCACAACCTGGTATCCCGGCTGCGTGGCATGATCCGGTCCGCCGGCTGTGAACAGGCCGTCGGGATCGTCACCCGCCCACCTGGCTACCTGGTGGAGGTGGCCGACGGCCAGCTCGACAGCGCCGAATTCACTCGGCTTGTCGATCAAGCTCGAGAGCACCTCGGCGCGGCGCCCGCGGTCGCCGCCGCATTGCTGGACGAAGCGTTGGCGCTGTGGCGAGGACCTGCCTACGCGGAGTTCGCCGACGAGGAGTTCGCCCGCGCGCAGGCGTGCCGGCTCGAGGAGCTCAAGATGGGCGCCACGGCAGATCGCGTCGACGCGGCACTGGCGCTGGGCCGCCCCGACGAGGCGATCGGCCTGCTCGAGCCGTTGCTGGCCGCGCAGCCCATCGGCCATCGCCCCCGCAGCCTGCACATGCTCGCCTTGCACCAGGCAGGACGGGCGGCCGAAGCTCTGGAGTCCTTCCGCCACTACCGCGACATGCTTGCCGACGAGCTCGGGCTCGATCCTCCTGACGAGCTGCGCGACCTTGAAGCGGCGATCCTGCGCCAGGACCAAGCTGTCGCCACGGTCGAGCCGCTACGCCGGCCAACCAACCTTCCCCACCAGCTCACCGAGCTTATTGGCCGGTTCACCGATACGAAGCGGGTTGCCGAGGCCATCCAGCAAGCCCGGCTCGTCACGCTGACCGGAGTCGGAGGGGTGGGTAAGACACGGCTGGCTTTGCATGTCGCCGCGGAACTCTCCGGCAGTTATCCCGACGGCGTTTGGTTGTGTGAACTGGCTCCGGCCACAGCCGAGGCGGTGCCCGATGTGCTGGCCGGCGTGCTCGGCGTGATTCAGCGTCAGGCGGTTTCCGTCATCCCCGCGCTGGTGGACTACTTACGGACTAAGCAACTGCTGATCATGCTCGACAATTGCGAGCACGTTGCCGCCGCAGCGGCCGAGCTGTCCGAGTCGCTGCTCCGCGGCTGCCCCGCGGTGCGGATCCTGGCCACCAGCAGGGAACCGCTGGGCATTGACGGCGAGCACGTGCTGCCGGTCGCGCCATTGCAAACCAGTGACGCGATCACCTTGTTTGTCCAGCGCGCCACCGCAGCGTCGCCGTCATTCGCCTTGACCGAGGCGAACGCGGTGGACGTCGCCGAGGTCTGCCGCCGGCTCGACGGCCTGCCTCTCGCCCTAGAGCTGGTGGCACCCAAGGTCCGGTCGCTGTCGGCCCGGGACATCGTGACGAGGCTTGACCGCAGGCTGCATTTCGTCCGGACCGCTGGCCGGATCCGGGATCAGCGCCACCGCACATTGCGGGCCGTCGTGGACTGGTCATACCAGCTGCTGGACGCGCAGCACCGGCAGGTTTTCGACCGGCTCAGCGTGTTCGCCGGGTCGTTCACCATCGCGGCCGCGCAGCGGGTGGCCGGCGGGGGCCTCGACCCGGATGACGTCGCCGAGATCGTCGCCGGACTCGTGGACCGTTCCATGCTCAGCGCGCAGATCGATGAACCACCGACGCGGTACACCATGTTGGACACCCTGCGCCACTACGGGCGGGAGCGGCTGGACGAAACCGGCTGTGCGATGTCCGCCAGGCTGGACCACGCCCGCTACCACGTGGAGCTGGCCGAGGCCGCATCCACCGGCCTGACGGGTCCCGACCCGGGGACCTGGAGCCAGGCGATCGACAGCCACCTTGATGACCTGCGCGCCGCCTACCGTTGGTCGTTGCGGCATGAGCCTGACCTGGCGATGCGGTTGGCGGCGGCGCTGTACTGGTACGTCGAGCCTGGTTCGTCCTCCGAGATCGCGTTGTGGGCGCAAGCGGCGGCTGCCGAGGCCGGGGCGTCGCATCCACTCGTGCCCCAGGTGCTCGGGGTGGCTGCACTGGGGGCCAGCAAACGAGGTGACCTGTCGGGAGCCATCGAGCTTGCCAACCGCGCACTAGCCGCCAGCGCGGAGACAGACCCGATCCGCCGGTATGCGGTGTATGTCCTCGGTGACGTCGCACTGTTCCAGGGCCGTCTCGATGAGGCCAGCGGGTTCTATCACGAGGTCGTCCGCTTGGCCGAAGCCGCCGGGGACTCCTACTTCAGCGCTTTTGCCATGGTGGCCGGCGCGCTACCGCTGGCGTACCGATCCGACCGCGCAAGCGCAGTGGAAGCCGCCCGGCGAGCGCGCTCCGCCGCGATGACCACAGCCAATCCCTATGTCATGGGGTGGGCTGACTACACCCTCGGTGAGGCACTGGCCGGTGTCAATCCAGATGAAGCGATCATCGCCATTGATGCCGCTCTGGCCAGGTCCAGGGCCACCCGTAACCGATTCTTGGCCGGTGTCGCGCTGGTCTCTGCCGCCTCGATGCGGGCGCGCCACGGGGATGCACTCGCCGCGCTACCGCTGTTCGGCCAGGTCATCGAACACTGGCAGCGCGCTGGTAACTGGACTCAACAGTGGATCACAATCCGGAACCTGATCGAGCTGTTTGCCCGCATGAGTGTCGATGAGGCAGCGGCTGTTCTGTGCGGTGCCTTGGATGTCAGCCGCACTGCACCGGGTCTGTTCGGCGCCGACGCACAGCGGTTAACCAGTACCAAAGCGACGTTGCGCGACCGCCTGGGTGATCCGCAGTACCGGCGCTGCTACGCCCGGGGTGCGGCGATGACAGACGACGCTGCGGTGGCCTTCGCCGCAACCGAGATCGCCCGATGTCTGAGATAACGGCTCTCCCCGGCCGCAGTCTGGATGCAGACTGCTGTTATTTCGGGTGTTATTTCGGGCTCTGTAACAGCAGTCTGCATCCAGACTGCGCGTGGGGGGTTAGAGGTCGCGCAGGGTGATCGCGTCGGTGGGGCAGATCTCGACGCACTCCCCGCAGGAGGTGCAGCGGACCGCGATCACTGCTGGGCGCTGCGGGGCGGCGCGCAGGGCGTGCTCTGGGCAGGTGCGCAGGCAAGCGCCGCATGCGGTGCACGTCGAGCTGATCCACAGCGGATGCAGCGCGGCGACTGCGACGGTGACCTGATCACCTCGCTGTTTGGGCACGATGAGCGAACCACCGCCCAAGTCGCGGGCGGCAAGCAGGGCAGCAGCTTCGGCGACGCTGCGGGTGCCGACGTGGTGCCGGACGGAGTCGCTGGGGTGTGGCACCTCGACGGTGTCGAGCTCATCGGCGGGATAGCAGTGCAGCGGCGCACCGTGTGTCCGGATCACCGTGAGCAACCCGGGCTCATCACGGCGACGGTCGACAGTGGCGAACGCGGTGATCGCCGCCAGGTCCGGCACCGCGTGCCGCAGCGCCGACCACACCGCCGCTGCATGCACCCCGCGGGATGATCCGAATCCCACCACCAGAGCAATGGCTCGACCTTGCGAGCAGCTCTGGCGCTTCATCGGCTGCCCCAGAGCACGATCACCGGGTTTGTGGCCGACAGTCGCACTGAACCGTCGGGCAGCTCGGCAAACCTGGACGCGGCCAGCTGCACACCGTCGACGAGATGACCTGCCTCCCGCAGCGCTGCCCGGCACGGTGCGACCCGATCCAGTCCGACCACTGCGACGACGACGCGCGGCGCAGCTTGCGCCGCGGCCCGCACGACGTCCGGTCCTCCCCCTCCGACGAACACCGCGTCAGGTTCCGGAAGCTGGTCGAGGACCGCTGGTGCGTGGCCTTCGACCACCCGGATGTCCACGCCATGCGTGTGCGCGTTGGCGGCCAGCCGCGCGCACTGGCCGGGATCGCGCTCGACGGCGATGACGGCTGCCCCGAGCCGGGCGCATTCCACCCCCACCGAGCCGCAGCCGGCGCCTACATCCCACACCAACCGTCCCGGTCCTGGCGCCAGCCGGGCCAGGGCCAACGCCCGGACCTCGGATTTGGTGATCAGCCCCGCCCGGTGGGAAAACTCTGCCTCGGCCAGCGCCCAACCGGTCGCGGGGGGCACCGGTTCACCGCCGGCAATCCAGCTCCGCGGCGGTACCGCGTTGTCATCAGCCAGGCACAACACCAGATGCGGATCGCGCACTGGGCCGCCGTGGTAAGGGCGCACCCGTTCATCGGGGCCACCGAGGTCCTCGGCGACCAGCACGGTCCGCCGCCAGCCGGCTAATCCGGCCCTGATCTGGGCGGCACCCGCCTTCGGCCCGGTCAGCACCGCGACCGCTGGGCGTGCCCGGCAGACGTTGAGCGCCCGGCGCAGTAATCGCCCGTGCGCCGAGACGACAGCGGCGTCATCCCACGACCGGCCCAGCAGCGCGAATGCCTGGGCAACGGTGGATCGGGCCGGTAGCACCACGGGTCGCAGGCCGCGCGACCGCAGCAGCCGCACGATGCCAAAGAACCCCGGATCGCCGCTGGCCAGCACCACGGCCGGGGACGTGCTGGGCAGCTCGTCTAGCTGGGTCGGGCCCAGTACCTGGGCCACCGCCGGCACCGGCACGGCGGCGAGCTGGTGCGGTGCGCCGACCACGACTGTCGCACCGGCCAGCGCCTGAGCCGCACCGGGCGGCAGCGCCCCGCCGTCCAGGCCGACGACGGTAATGGTCACTGCACCCAGTCCGGCTCGGTCGCGGCGACCACGCGCAGCCCGGTGAAGTCGACCATGGCCACCTTCGCAGGCAGCTCGGTACCGACCTCGGCGGTGAACCGGTGCAGCGTGTCAGCGACCCGGGCACAGATGTCATCCCCGCAGGACCGCAGCAACCCAGCAGCCTCCCAGATCTCGTAGGCGCGCCGGGCGGTGGGAGCGCTCCGGATCTCCGCTACGTCTTCGGAGCACCCGCCGTGCGCGGCAGTGATCTCGGCCAGCAGACCGGTATCCACCTTGGACCGGGTGTAGTGGGTCATCAAGACCCCGGAGGCCAGCTTGGTCAGCTTGCCGATCATGCCGACGAACACGACCTCGGCCAATCCATGCTCGACCGCGCGGCGCAGCGCGGCTCCGGTGAAGTCACCGACCTCTACGAAGGCCACTTCGGGCAGGCGCGGCAGCAGGGCCATCGCACCCCGCTCGGTGCGCCCACCGGTCGCCAAAACCAGGGTGGTGACGTTCTGCGCGGCCATCACCGCAACCGCTTGCTCCACCGAGGCGCGCCAGGAAGCGGTGGAGAAGGGGCGGACAATCCCCGTGGTGCCCAGAATCGAGATGCCGCCCTCGATGCCCAGGCGGCGGTTGGTGGTCTTGCGGGCCATCCGCTCCCCGCCAGGCACGCTGATCGTGACGTCGACGCCCCGCCCGCCGGACGCCTCGTACACCGCATCAGTGATCATCTGGCGGGGCACCGGGTTGATCGCCGGTTCGCCCACCGGCAGCCCCAGTCCGGGCAGGGTCACCACCCCCACTCCCTCGCCACGGTGCAGCACGACCTCGCTGTCGTCGCGCCAGCTGGCGGTGACAGTCAGGTGCGCGCCATGGGTCACATCCGGGTCGTCGCCAGCATCTTTGACCACCACCGCGGTGGTGGTCCGGCCCTGGCGACGTAGTGAGTGCACGGGAAATTCGTACCGCTCGCCCGAAGGGAAGGGAATGCTCACGACCCGCACCAGGGTGCCACTCAGAGCCGCCACGGCAGCCTTGGCCGCAGCAGCTGAGCAGGCACCGGTGCTAAACCCGGTACGCAGCGCCTTCGGCCGCATCTTCGCCGTACGCGGCAGATCCGGCTCGCGCAGCGGTGGCCCGGTCACAGCTGCGCTCCCCGGCCGCCGCGCGGCGGCAGGACCACCACCGTCGACAGGTAACCCGCGGTGTGGGTGTGCGCCAGCGGGGTGATCCGCTCGTGGGGGGTGCCCAGGTGCTCGGCGCACCAGGCGCGGTCCAGCGCACCGGCAGCAGCGACTCGCTCCCGCAGCTGCGCCAGCCGGCGCCCGCCCTTGTAGGCGATGACTGCCCCACCGCGGGCCAGCGCGTCATCCAACGTCTCGAGGTCCCGAGTCAGCGGCAGCAGGGTCAGCGGTTCGGCACCCTCGACCAGGGTGAGGCCAACGGCGCTGGCGGCAGCTTGCATCGCGGTGATGCCCGGGACGGTGCGGATCTGCACACCGGGCAGCAGCTCGCGGACGGTCTGGGCGAGGTAGCCGAAGGTGGAGTACATCGACGGGTCACCGAGCGTGGCGAAGGCGGCGCTCCCGGCGTGCTCGCGCAGGTATGCCACCAGGCGGGTGGCCGCCGCATCCCAGCAGTCGTGGCGCCGGCGCTGCGGACCGTCGACGCCGTCGTTGAGGGCGAACACCAACCGTTCGATACGGTCATGCGTCAGGTGCGCCCGTACCACGGCTTCCGCCCGGCCCGGCGTGTCGGGCGCCATCACCGGCACGAACACCCGCCCCGCGGCGGACAGCTCGCGCACGGCCGCGACGGTCAGCAGGTCCGGATCCCCGGGACCTACCCCGATACCGATCAGCTCCACCGTCACGGCGTGCCCTTCGCGCAGCTTGCTACGAAGCGTGCCACCGCAGCCGGATGCGCTGCTGGGTGGGTGTGCAGGAACGACGCGTGCACCCCGCCTTTAACGAAGCCTTCGGGCGGCGCACCCCTCCACCCCCAGGCCGGTTCGCCAGCGCGGGGCGTGACGGTGGTGCGGTGGAATTCGTGGCCGCTGACCCGGTCACCCTCACGGTGCAGCACCGAGCCGCGCAACGCGACGGCGTCGCGGTAGCCAAGTACCAGCTGCCCTGTCATCGACGCCTGAGCGTCGAGCACCCCGCACATCGGGGCACCATCCACCGAGCGGCATAGATACAGCAGCCCACCGCATTCGGCGTGCACCGGGGCGCCACAGCGAACCAGAGCGTGAATTTCGGCGCGCAGCGCCACATTGGCCGACAGCTCCTCGGTGTGACACTCCGGGAACCCGCCAGGTAACACCATGCCCGCCGCACCGGGTGGCAACGACTCGTCACGTAGCGGGTCGAAGACCGCGATGGTGGCACCGGCGGCGGCGAGGAGATCAGCGTGCTCGGCGTAGCCGAAAGTGAATGCTGGTCCCCCGGCCATCGCCACGACCGGTTCCCCGGCTGTCCGGGTGACCTCAGCCTCGGCCTCCCAGCGCGGCGTTGACGGCGCGGGCGCGGCGAGGGACAGCACAGCGTCCAGATCCACCTGTGCGGCCACCGCGTCGGCCCAGCGTGCTACCACACCCGCTGCTGCGGCGTGCTCGGCAGCGGTGACCAGTCCCAGATGCCGTGACGGCACTGCGAGCGCGTCGTCGCGCCGCAGTGCACCCAGCACCGGTAGACCCACCTCCGCGCACGCGTCCCGGCAAGTTTGCTCGTGGCGTGCTGAGCCGACCTGGTTGAGCACCACCCCGGCGATCCAGACGCTCGCGTCGAACGATCGGAACCCGTGCAGCAGCGCCGCGAGGCTGCGGCCCTGCCCGCGCACGTCAACGACCAGCAGGACGGGAGCCGCCAGGAGGGCTGCGACGTGCGCGGTGGATCCGTGACCAGCAGTGCCGGCGCGGCCGTCGAACAGCCCCATCACGCCCTCGACGACCGCGACCTGTGCCGCGGTTGCGCCGTGGGCGGCCAGCGGCGCGATGCGCTGGGCGCCCACCAGCACGGGGTCGAGGTTGCGGCCCGGGCGCCCGGTAGCCAGCGCATGGTAGCCCGGATCGATGTAATCCGGGCCAACTTTGAACGCAGCCACGGTGGTGCCCCGGCGGCGCAGCGCAGCCATCAACCCGGTGGCGACGGTGGTCTTGCCGGAGCCGGAAGCCGGGGCGGAGATGAGTACCCGTGAGTGCCGCGTCACCACTCAATACCCCGTTGGCCTTTCTGGCCGACATCCATCGGGTGTTTGATCTTGGTCATCTCTACCACCAGGTCGGCCGCGTCGAGCAGCGCCTGCGGCGCGTTGCGGCCAGTGATCACGACGTGCTGCCTGCCGGGCCGATCAGCAAGGGTGGTCAGCACCTCGGTGGTGTCCACCCAATCCCAGTGCAGGCAATAGGTGAATTCGTCGAGCACGTACAGGTCGTGCACCTGCGCGGCCAACCGGCGGGCGATCTCCGCCCAACCCTGCGCTGCGGCGGCAGCGTGATCGTCGGGAGTGCCCTGCTTGCGCGCCCAGGACCAGCCCTGGCCCATTTTGTGCCACTCGACCGGCCCGCCCTGCCCGGTGCGCTGGTGGACGTCGTGCAGAGCCCGGAATGCGGCCTCCTCCCCCACCTTCCACTTCGCCGACTTGACGAACTGGAACACTCCGGTCGACCAGCCTGCGCTCCAGCCCCGCAACGCCAGGCCGAAGGCAGCCGTGGACTTGCCCTTCATCGCTCCGGTATGGACGATCAGCAGCGGCCGGTTCCGCCGCTGCCGGGTGGACAGCCCATCATCCGGGACAGTCACCGGTACGCCGTGGGGCATGGGCACTCCTTCGGGCAGGCGTGGTGTTTACGCAGCTTCCCGGGCGGTCCGGACTACACCGGCTACCGCGTCGGCCGACAGCTGTTCCAATCGGACACACCCACCGCCCATCGCGATCGCGATCCGGTCGGGTAGCCCGAGCCGGATCGGCCCGGACTCGCAGTCCACCACGATCGAGGCCACCCCATCGCGGCGCAGCAGGCCTGCCGCGGCTAGCGCGGTGTCCATCCCCCCGCAGGTAGCCCGGCCGTCGGTGAGCACCACGAGCAACGCCCGGCGAGCGGGATCGCGCAACCGCTCTGCGGCCAGCACGCGACCCGCGCACAGCAGGCCCGCCGCCAGCGGCGTGCGTCCACCGGTACGCAGGGAGCGCAGCCGGGCGGCAGCTGCGTCCACTGCTGACGTCGGTGGCAGCACTAGCTGCGCCTGCGCACCCCGGAAGCTGATCAGACCCACCTTGTCCCGCCGCTGGTAGGCATCCAGGAGCAGGGACAGCACCGCGCCGCTGACCGCGGACATCCGGGACCGGGCCGCCATGGAGCCGGACGCGTCAACGGCGAACAGCACCAGGTTGGATTCCCGGCCCTCGCGCACTGCCAAGCGGATGTCGCCGGGCTGCACTACCAGACCGGAACCCCGGCGTCCCCGATCACGCTGATGCGGCGCAGCCGCAGCCAGGGTCGCCAGCACGTGCAACCCGCTGCCCTCCGACTGCGCGGCGCGGACCGTGCGTCCGGTGCTGGTCCGGGCGGTCGATCGTCGTCCCGGAGCCCCGGCGCCCACTCCCGGTACCACCAGCACCCGCGGCCGGAACGCCTCCCTCGGCCTGTCCACCCGCTCCGACAGACCTGGAGAAATGTCGGGACAGGCACCATCAGGGCGGGCGCCGTCGGGTTTGGCGCTGTCAGGGGGAACGCCACCGGAGGGCGGCTTGTCGGGGGGATCGTCGGGCGAGTGATCGGTGTTGCGCAAGGCATCTTCTAGTTGCTCGCGGTCCAGACCGGGTTCGTCGAACGGGTCACGGCGGCGGCGGTGCGGCAACGCGAGAACCGCGGCGACTCTGATGTCCTCCTCCGCTACCGCGCTAGCTCCACGCCAGGCCGCATGCGCCAGCGCGGTGCGGGCCAGGACCAGGTCAGCGCGCATCCCGTCGACGTCGAACGCGGCGCATACCGAGGCGATCTGGCGTAGCTCGCTATCCGGCAGTGCCACCTGCGGCAACGCGCTGCGGGCCGCCACGATCCGGCCGGCCAGAGCAGCGTCGTGAGCTTGCCAGCTTGCCGCGAAACCGGCCGGATCCGCCTCGTAGCTCAACCGGCGGCGGACTACCTCGGCCCGCGTCTGGACATCGCGGGAGGCGGCCACCTCCACGGTCAGCCCGAACCGGTCCAGCAACTGCGGGCGCAGCTCCCCCTCCTCCGGGTTCATGGTGCCGACCAGGAGGAAAGAAGCAGCGTGCGAGACCGACACGCCATCGCGCTCGACGTGGGCGCGGCCCATCGCGGCGGCATCGAGCAGCACATCGACGAGGTGATCGGCCAGCAAGTTGACCTCATCGACGTACAGCACGCCGCGGTGCGCCGCGGCGAGCAGCCCGGGCTGGTAGGCCGACACGCCTTCGTTGAGCGCGCGCTGCAGATCAAGCGACCCCACCAGGCGGTCCTCGGTGGCCCCGACCGGCAGTTCGACCAGCTTCGCAGGACGGAGGTCCGGTCCGCTCGCGGCGGTGTGCGGCCCGTCTGGGCAGAAGACATCGGGGAACTGCGGGTCGCAACTGAAGCGGCATCCCGCCACCGCGGTCACCGCAGGCAGCAATGCAGACAGTGCGCGTACGACCGTCGACTTCGCGGTGCCCTTCTCCCCACGGATGAGCACCCCACCGATTCCCGGGTGCACCGCGGTCAGCAGCAGTGCGAGCCGGAGTTCGTCATGCCCAACAATTGCCGAGAACGGGTAGCGGGCCGTCGTCATGGTCAGCGATTCCGCGCCGACGCGTCGCGGCGCATCGGCACCCGCGGAACGTCGTCGTCAGTGAACTGTGCTTCTTCGACCACGAAGCCGAAAGCAGCGAACATCTCGATGTGGTCGGGCTGCGCGTCGAACAGGCAAGGCGCATCGCCGATCTCCCCCAGCGCAGCCTCGATCAACCGCTCCACCGCACCGTGGCACCGAGCCTGCGACACGGCGCAGATCCTCCCGATACGGAACTGACAGTGAGCCGGCTCCTCCAGGCGCAGGGTGGCTTGCGGGTCCTCGATCGCGTCGGGTGGCGCAAGCCAGTAATGCCGGGTCGTCCGGTGCAGGTCAAGGCCATCGAGTTCTTGGTAAGGGCGGCCCTGCTCGACGACTAACACCTCGACCCGCAACCGCAGGAGGGCATAAACCATGGACGTCGACAGGTCAGCGGCGAGTCTGCGGTGTAGCACGGTGTGGTCCACCGCTCCTGCCTACCAGACCATCTGACATCGTGGCGCGGTGATGCAGCACCGAGGCCGGCGACTCATCGTCAGGAGGTACCTGAGCGGGTTGCTCGCTGGTGCAATCCTGATGAGCGGTCATGGTGCTGCCTACCACCAGATTCCTACTGCGCAGCAGATCCCTGCGTCCGCCTTGAGGACGCCGGCAGGGTCTGCCGCACAGCCGAAGACCCCGCCCGGGCAGGCGCAAACTTGGATCGTGGGCGCGACTCCGTTGCCCCGGCGTAAAGACGGGTACGGCGTGGTGCGATCGACGCCCCCGGCGCTGATCGACCGCCGGTTCCCCACCGCCGACCGGCTTCCCCCACCGACCTCAAATACCTTCCAGTCGGCGATAAATCCGGTATCCCCGGAGGTACTGGCCCGCAGCAGCTGGAAACCGATCTGCCCGGTGAAACCGGAACAGCTGCGCTACCTCACCATGTCATTTCGGGGTTTCGACGCCCGCGCACATACCGGCGAGATGCTGGTTAACGCCTCAGCGGCGCAAGCGGTCATCGACGTGTTCCGGAAGTTGTTCAACGCCGGTTTCCCGTTGGAGCAGATGCACATCTCACCGGAAGCCGAGCTGAACCTGCCGCCGACCGGCGACCGGAACAACACCGAGGGATTCATCTGCCACGCAGGACGCGGTCAGACCCAATGGCCGGCACAGGCTTTCGGGTTGGCCATCGACATCAACCCGTTCCACAACCCGTACGTCAATGGCGACCTGGTGGTACCTGAGCTGGCGTCGTCCTACCTCAGTCGCGACCGCGTCCGCTCGGGCATGATCCTTGACGGCGGGCCGGTAGTGCGGGCATTCGAGGCAGCGAAGTGGAAATGGGGCGGCCGCTGGCCAGGACCGGTGAACTTCGGCCATTTCAGCGTCGATGGGCGCTGACGCAGCACTGACCGCGCGGTCACGGCCCTTCTAGGTCACCCTCAAGATCCAGATAAACCGTTCTCAGCGCGTCGAGGTCAGCCGGGTCAGGCTGTGCCCACAAGCCCCGGTCGGCCGCCTCGAGGAGCCGTTCGGTCATCCCACGCAGCGCCCAGGGATTGGACCGCCGCAGGAACTGCTGCACGCCGGGATCAAGGATGTAGGACTCCGCCAGCTGGTGATACATCCAGTCCTCAACCACGCCGGCGGTGGCGTCGAAGCCGAAGAGATAATCCACAGTGGCGGCCAGCTCGAAAGCGCCCTTGTACCCGTGCCGCTGCATAGCGGCGATCCAGCGCGGGTTGACCACACGGGAGCGGAAGACCCGGCGGGTCTCTTCAGCGAGGGAGCGGGTCTTGACCGCGTGCGGCACCGCGGAGTCACCGATATAGGCGCCCGGACTGTGTCCAGTCAGGGACCGGACCATGGCCACCATCCCGCCGTGGTACTGGAAGTAGTCATCAGAATCGGCGATGTCGTGCTCGCGGGTGTCGACATTCTTCGCGGCTACCGTGACGCGTCGGAAGGCGTGTTCCATGTCTTGGCGCGCCGCGATGCCGTCGAGTCCCCGCCCGTAGGCGTAACCACCCCAGGTGGCGTAGACCTCGGCGAGGTCGGCATCGGTGCGCCACTCACGGCTGTCGATCAGCGGGAGCAGCCCAGCCCCGTAGGCGCCCGGTTTGGACCCGAAAATCCGGGTGCGGGCACGCCGGTCGTCGCCGTGTGCCGCGATGTCGGCGCGGTAATGGGCAGCGACGAAATTCTGCTCAGATGGCTCGTCAAGCCTGGCAATCGCGGCAATTGCATCGTCGACCAGCGCCACCGCATGCGGGAAGGCGTCCCGGAAGAAACCGGAGATTCGCACCACCACATCGATGCGTGGCCGGCCGAGCTCGGGCAACCCGACCACCTCGATGCCGGTGACCCGGCGCGACGCGTCGTCCCACACCGGACGGACCCCGAGCAGGGCCAGCACCTCGCCGATGTCGTCACCGTGAGTGCGCATCGCCGACGTGCCCCAGATGGTCAGCCCCACCGAGTCGGGCCAGGCGCCGGTGTCAGCGCGGTGTCGGTCCAGTAACGAGTCCGCCAGCGCGGCGCCGACGTCGAAGGCGTTGCGGGTGGGGATCGATTTGGGATCCACCGAGTAGAAATTGCGCCCGGTCGGCAGCACCGAGATCAGCCCGCGGGTCGGCGAACCAGACGGCCCCGGCTCGACGAACCGGCCATCCAGGGCACGCAGGACGTTGGTGATTTCCGCAGGGGTACCGGCCAGCCGGGGCACGAGCTCGGTGCAGCCGAAGCGCAGCACCGACACCACCGCGGCATCTGGCCCGCCGAGGACGTCAGCGACCACGGCGGGCACCTTCCGCGCATCCCAGCCGGTCGCCTGGGCCCCCTGCACGAGCGCGCGGGCCAGGGATTCCAGGCGATCGACATCAGCGAGCGCACCCTGCTCGTCTAGCCCGAGGTAGCCGGCGATGGCCGCGCGCAGGCCGGGTAGCGGCGTGCCAGAACCGAACACCTGGCGCGCGCGCAACACCGCAAGCACGTCGTTGACCAGCTCGTCGCCCTCGGGCGCGCGTCCCAGCACGTGCAATCCGTCGCGAATCTGCACATCTTTGATCTCGCACAGGTAGCCGTCCAGATGCAGCACGAACTCGTCGAAGTCGCTTTCTGCCGGCGCTACAGCGTCGAGACGGCCTAGATCGTGGTGCAGCTGGGCGCTCTGGATCAGCGTCCAGATCTGACCGCGCAGCGTGGGCAGCTTGTCCGGGTCCAGCGCCGCCACGGTGGCGTACTCGTCGAGCAACTGCTCCAGGCGGGCCAGGTCACCGTAGCTGTCGGCGCGCGCCATCGGCGGGATCAAGTGATCCACAATGGTGGCGTGCGCCCGGCGCTTGGCCTGGGTGCCCTCACCGGGGTCGTTGACGATGAACGGGTAAACCAGCGGCAGGTCGCCCAGCACCGCATCCGGAGCATCGTGCGCATCAAGGCCCAGCCCGTTGCCGGGTAGCCACTCCAGGTTGCCGTGCTTGCCCAGGTGGACCAGCGCGTGCGCGTGAAACGACCGCGCCAACCACCAGTAGGCAGCCAGGTACTGATGCGACGGCGGCAAGTCGGGATCGTGATAGATCGCCACCGGGTTCTCGCCGAACCCGCGCGGAGGCTGGATCAGCAGCACGACGTTGCCGAACCGCAGGGAACCGGCATAAATCGTCCCGTCTGAGACGTAGAGCTGCCCAGGCGGCCGGCCCCACGCGTGCACGACCGACTCCTGCAACGAAGCAGGGAACTCGGCGAACCATTCGGCATACTTCGCAGCAGGCACTTGGATGGCGGCGGTCGACATCTGCTCCTCGGTGAGCCATTCGACGTCGTGCCCGCCGGCCGCAATCAGCCGGTGGATCAAGGCATCGCCGTCCAGCGCAGTGACGTCCAGGTCACCGAGGTGGTAGCCGGCTTCGGCGAGAGCCCGCAGCAGCACCACAGCTGATGCCGGGGTGTCCAACCCGACCGCATTGCCGATCCGGGCGTGCTTGGTCGGATAGGCAGACAGCACGATGCCCAGCCGCTTGTCCGCCGCTGGGACGTGCCGTAACCGGGCCAGCGCAACCGCGATGCCGGCCACCCGGGCGGCCCGCTCGGGGTCGGCGACGTAGACCGGGATCCCATCGGGCCCAGGCTCCTTGAACGAGAACGGCACCGACACCAGCCGGCCGTCGAACTCCGGGATCGCCACCTGCATGGCCGCGTCCAGCGGAGACAGCGCAGCATTGCTGGCCTGCCAGGCCTCCCGCGACGAGGTCAGGCACAAACCCTGCACCACGGGCACGTCCAGGGCGGCCAGCGCTCCGGCATCCCAGTTGTCGGCACCGGCGCTGCCACCGGCGGCGAGCACCGTGGTCACCACCGCATCGCACCGGCCCAGCAGCGCGCGCAACCCGCTGGCTTGCGCTTCGCCTAATCCCCGCAACGAGCCGCAGAACACCGGTAGCGCGTTGGCTCCGGCCGTGCGCAGCGCATCGGCGAGGACGTCGACGAAGCTGGTGTTTCCGGCCAGGGCATGGGCCCGGTAGAACACGATGCCGACAGTAGGGCGCACCCGGTCGGGCTCGCCGGGATCGTGCACGCCGTACTCGGGGGTAGGCGCTGGTGGCTCGAAGCCCTCCCCGGTGAGCAACACGGTATCGGACAGGAACCGGGCCAGCTGGACAAAGTTCGCCGGGCCGCCGGCCACCAGGTAGCGGAGTGCCTCGGCGGCCACGCCCGCGGGCACGGTGGAGGTCGCCATCAACTCCGCGTCGGGGGCGGCCTCGCCGCCCAGGCAGACCAGAGGCACCCCGGTGCTCCGCAGCACCTCCAGCCCGGGCTCCCAGGTCCGCCGACCGCCGAGCAACCGGAGCAGCACCACGTCGACGTCCTCGAGCAATGAAGGTAGGTCGGCGGTTTCAACCCGAGCCGGGTTGGCGAGCCGGTAATCGGCGCCGCAGGCGCCGGCGGCGAGCAGGTCGGTATCTGCGGTGGACAGCAACAGGATCCGCACCCGGTGAGGCTAGCCTCACCGGCCGACATCGATGACGACCCTGGTCGGGCTGCTCAGAGTGAATGCTGACCTCCGGAACCGCGAACCTCACTCACACCGGCTAGTCAAACTAGGCCACCTAACACCGACTGGATGGGGCCGACTGCGAAATAGCCGACGAAGGCCACCGCCACCACCCACATCAGCGGATGCACCTGTCTAACCTGGCCAGTCGCAGTCCGCAGCAGCACGTAGCTGATGAAACCGGCGCCGATTCCGTTGGCGATCGAATAGGTGAAGGGCATCACCACGATCGTCAAAAACGCTGGGAGCGCGACGGAAAAATCGGTGAAGTCGATATCGCGCACCTGGCGCATCATCAGCGCACCGACCACCACCAGCGCCGGTGCCGCCGCTTCGATCGGCACCACCTCGTAAAGCGGGGTGAAGAAGATCGCCCCGAGAAACAGCAGCCCGGTGACCAGGTTGGCCAGCCCGGTCCGGGCGCCCTCCGCGATCCCGGCCGCCGATTCGACGTAGATGGTGTTCGACGAGCTGGACGCGGCACCGCCGGCTACCGCACCGAAGCCTTCGACCAGCAGCGCTGGGCCTACCCGAGGTAGTTGGCCATTCCGGCCCAGCAACCCGGCTTGCGCGCCAAGCCCGGTGAGCGTGCCCATCGCGTCGAAGAAGTTGGCCAGCACCAGGGTGAACACCAGCAGGCTGGCGGTAAGCACCGGGAGGCGCGCGAAGGCGCCGAAGGAGACATCACCGACCAGTGAGAGGTCCGGCAGCCCGACCACGTGCCGAGGCAGCGCGGGGTATCCCAAGTTCCATCCCTTGGGGTTGATGCCGTTAGACGGTCCGACCTTGGCGATGGCCTCGACCACGATCGCGAGCACGGTGCTGGCCAGCACGCCGATGAGGATCGCCGCCCGTATCCCGCGAGCTACGAGTATTCCGGTGAGCACCAGTCCGGCCACGAAGACCACGGTGGGCCAGGACGCGATCGAGCCACCGATGCCGAGGATGACCGGCACCGTGGTGTGCGCCGAGTCCGGGATCCGGCGGACGAAGCCGGCATCAACCAGCCCGATGAAGCTGATGAACAATCCGATGCCGACCGCGATCGCGGCCTTGAGCTCGGCCGGCACCGCATTGAACACCGCCGTACGTAAGCCGCTGGCCGCCAGCAGCATGATGATCAGCCCATCCACCACCACCAGGCCCATCGCTTCAGGCCAACTGACCTGCGGCGCGATGGTGACCGCCACGAGAGTGTTGATGCCTAGCCCGGTGGCGATGGCGAACGGGTAGTTGGCCACCACGCCGAACAGCAGTGTCATCACCCCTGCGACCAGCGCGGTGGCCGCAGCCACCTGCGGCACCGGTAGCACCGCGCCCAGCACGTCCCGTTTGGCTTCTGGATCGCTGGCAACAAAGCTGCCCAAAATCAACGGGTTGAGCACCACGATGTAGGACATCGTGACGAAGGTGACCAACCCGCCGCGCAGCTCGCGGCCGATTGTGGAGCCGCGCGCGCGTACCCCGAACACCGATTCAGCCATCTTCATGGCGCGTCCCACCGGGCTCTCCTGTCGCAGCGCGGTCAGCTAATGATCGGTGGCACCTGGTGGGATGAACGGAAGTCCGGACGGTGGGCCGTGGTTGATCAGACCAGCTAAAGCTGTGGTGTCCACGTGCGCCGACACCAGGTCCCCGAGCAGATCCAGCTGGGCGGCCCGGGCAGCGGCGAAATCGGTGCCGGGCGCGGTCTGGAAACCGGACCGGCCGGCAAGCTGCGCGGCCCAGCGCAGCAAGGCGCGGCGGAAGGCGTCGTTTTCCAGCAGTCCGTGCCAGTGGGTACCAAGCACATGACCAGCATCGGACCCCTCGTCGGGGCCGGACACCAGGGCAGGCTCACCGCGATGAACCACCCGGCCGTGATGGATTTCGTAGCCGCTGACCGGCTCGCCTAACGCGGTTCCCGACACTCGACCGAGGTGTTTCACGGCGTCAAAGACGACTTCAAGATCTAGCAAGCCCAAACCTGCCACCCGACCACCGCGACACTCCACCTCATCGATGATGACGCGGCCCAGCATCTGGTAGCCGCCGCAGATGCCCAGCACAGGACGTCGCGCCTCGGCATGGGCGGTCACCGCGTCGGCCAACCCCGTGTGGCGTAGCCAGGACAGATCGGCCACGGTGGACTTCGAGCCGGGTAGCACCACCAGGTCGGCGTCGGCCAACCGGGAGGGCTCGGTGGCGTACCGCACCGCTACCCCCGGCTCGCAGGCCAGTGCCTCGATATCAGTGCCGTTGGACATCCGCGGTAGGCGCACCGCGGCCACCCGCAGCCACTGCTCACCTACCGGCGGAGCCGGCCGGCCGACCACGCCGTCAGCGGCGTAACCCAGCGAATCCTCGGCGTCGAGCCATAGCTGGTCAGAAAACGGCACAACACCGTAACTAGGGCGGCCAGTCAACGCCTGCAACTGCACCAGACCAGGACGAAGCAGGTCTGGATCACCACGGAACTTGTTGATCACGAACCCGGCTACCAGTGCTTGGTCGGCAGCCGACAGCAAGGCCACGGTGCCGAACAAGTGCGCGAGTACGCCACCGCGGTCGATGTCCCCCACCACCACCACCGGCAGCCCGGCTGCCCGGGCCAGACCCATGTTGGCGATGTCGGTGGCCCGCAGGTTGATCTCGGTGGGTGACCCGGCACCCTCGCAGATCACGACGTCGTACTCGGCCCGCAGTCCCTGCAGCGCACTCACCGCAACATCGAGCAGCTCGGCTTTACGGTTCCGGTAGGACGCCGCTGACACCGTGCCGCGGACCCGTCCGAGTACCACTACCTGGGCGGACCGGTCCGAGCCCGGTTTGAGCAAGACCGGGTTGAGCCGCACTCCCGGCTCGATGCCGCAAGCCGCGGCCTGCATCGCCTGGGCCCGGCCGATCTCCCCACCGTCGGGGGTGACCATCGAATTGTTGGACATGTTCTGCGCCTTGAACGGCGCGACGGATACCCCGCGACGGGCCAACCATCGGCAGATCCCGGCCACCAGCACGCTCTTCCCCGCGTCCGAGGTGGTGCCAGCGATGAGCAGCGCGCCCCGCATGGCTGGGGCGTTTACGGGAAGGTCAAGATCTCGGCCCCATCCGCGGTAACGACGAGGGTGTGCTCGAACTGGGCGGTGCGCTGCTTGTCCTTGGTGGTCACCGTCCAGCCATCCGGCCACACATCGTAGTCGACCGTACCAAGCGTGATCATCGGCTCGACGGTGAAGGTCATACCCTCCTCTAACATGGTGTCCACCGCGGGCTCGTCGTAGTGCAGCACGACGAGCTTGCCGTGGAAGCAGCGGCCGATCCCGTGGCCGGTGAAGTCGCGGACCACGCCGTAACCGAAGCGCTTGGCGTAGGCCTCGATGACCCGCCCGATGACGTTGAGCTGCCGGTCTGGGCGCACCGCACGGATCCCCCGCATCATCGCCTCGTGGGTGCGCTCGACCAGCAACCGGTCTTGTTCTGCGACCTCACCGGCGAGGAAAGTCGCATTGGTGTCGCCGTGCACGCCGCCGATGAAGGCGGTGACGTCGATGTTGACGATGTCGCCGTCCTCGATCACCGTCGAGTCCGGGATGCCGTGGCAGATCACCTCGTTCAAGGAGGTGCAGCAGGACTTCGGAAAGCCCTTGTAGCCCAGCGTCGACGGATAGGCGTGGTGGTCGAGCAGGAACTCATGCACCACCCGGTCGACCTCATCGGTCGTCACGCCGGGGGCCACCATGCGCCCACCCTCGGCGAGTGCCTGCGCGGCGATCTTTCCCGCCGCCCGCATCGCCTCGATCACCTCGGGCGGCTGCACCACTGGATCGGTGCACGGGCTGGGCGTCGCCTTACCGACATACTCCGGTCGCCGGATCTCCGGTGGCACTGGCCGCCTCGGTGTTTGCACGCCAGGGCGCAACGGCGTTCTCACGGGCATACCCCCACTCTATGCCGGATCTAGGTCTATGCCCTGGTCTGTACCGGGTTCAGGCGGTCACGGCGTAGGCAGCGCAGACAGGAAGCGATCGGACACATCGAGGGCGGGACCGGATGAACCCGCGCCGACGACCAGAGTCGCGAAGGCAAGATCGCCACGGAACCCGACGAACCAGCCATGGGCGTCGGTGGGGTTGTCTTCCGCGGTCCCGGTCTGGCCGAAAAGCTGGCCCTGATTTGCCAGGGATTGCGCGGTGCCGTGGGTGACCGCCTCTCGCATCATCAAGCGCACCGCGTCGGCCACCTCACGCTGCATCGGGGCCACCGGCCCTAGCGCCACATGCGTCGGTATGCCCCTGATCAGGACGGGGGTCGGGAGTTTGCCGCCAGCGGCCACCGTCGAGGCGACCAGCGCCATACCGAACGGGCTGGCAAGTACCCGTCCCTGCCCAAAGCCGTTTTCCGCGCGGCGCACCATCGACTCCGACGGAGGAACTTGACCGGTGACGGTGGTGATGCCGGCGATGCCGTAGTCCATCCCGATGCCCATCTGATCCGCCGCATCGGTCAACCCACCAGCCCCGAGACGGGCCGCCAGTTGGGCGAAGGTGGTGTTGCAGGAACGGGCGAATGCGGTGTGCAGCGGTACCGTACCTAGGTCGAACAGGTGGTCGTTAGGCACCACACGCTCCCCCACGATGGTGGTCGCCGGGCAAGCCACCGGCGAATCCACCGTGACCTGCTTGGCTTCCAGCGCCGCCACCGCGGTGACAATTTTGAAAGTCGAGCCCGGCGGGAAACGTCCGGTCAGCGCTAACGGGCCCCTGGTATCGGCGGCATTGTTCTGCGCGACCCCGAGTATCTCGCCCGTCGACGGTTGAAGTGCCACGATCATCGCCGCGTTGGGTACCGCGTCGACAGCGTGTTCTGCGGCGGTCTGCACCGCACGGTCGACCGTGGTGGTCACCGTCGGCAGCGAATGCGGCTGCTGGGAGGCGAGGGCTTCCACGTCGTCGCCCATCGGATTGACCGTGACGACCCGCCACCCGGCGGCAGTGTCGAGCTGCTGCTCGACCACTCCACGAATGCCTGGCACCAGCTGGGTGGCGAATCCTCGATCTGGTCCAAGGAGTTGCCGCCGAGTGGGAAAACTCATGCCTGGCAGGTCGACGATGCGATCACGCACCGATTGGTAATCGCTGTCCCGCAGCACCGCCACCACGCCGGGCTGCCCTGCGGGAGCCGCATCGGCCGCCGCAATGATCGACTGCCCGGTGATCGAAGGATCGAATTGCCCCAGGGCTGCCGCCAGCCGGGCGGCCACCGCAGGGAGATCGGCGGTCTTGCTGCGGTCTAGCGTGACGTTGACCACGGCCTGCCAGGTCAGTAGCGGCGTCCCGGCCCGATCGACCACTGCGGGCGGGTCGACTGGTACCACGCGCAGCGCCAGCCGTTGCTGCGCGGACAGGCGCGGATGGAGCACCGCTGGGTTCCACCGTACTGACCAACCTCCCGCGGTCGCCGGGATGAGATCAAAACCGCCCGTGTACCGCCATAGCCGGTTGCGACCCAGGTTCCAGACTGCGGAGAAAGAAGCGGAGGCGATGTGGTCGCCGGAATGCGTATCACCCAGAGTGAAGTTCACGCTCTGCGGTTTCAGTTCGTCGCGGACCTCCCGGATCAGCTCGGTCGCAGCGGCCGGATTGTCGGTGAGCTGCCCGGCTCCCACCGCGTCGCCGCGGGCCAGCGCAGCCAGGAACGCTGCCGCGGTGTCACGAGGGTCGCTGCCGAAGATCCCACAGCCCGCCAGCAACGCCGAAATCAAGGCAAGAGCAACCGTCAGGACCGCCAGGCTGGCGGTTACCGGACGCTGTCGACACACGGCCGCGAGTATGCCCCTAGTCGGCCCAGTGGAGCGACGATCCTAAAACAGCACCGTGGCGAAGCAGCCCACCTGGGTGAACCCGACTCGCCGGTAGGTAGCCCGGGCTGGACGGTTGTAGGCGTTGACGTAGAGGCTGGCGATCCGGCCCATCTGCTGCAGTCGCAACACCACGGCCGCGGTCGCGGCGGCCGCCAAGCCCTGCCCTCGCCGAGCGGGATGTACCCAGACTCCTTGAATTTGACCGACTGTGGACGACATGGCCCCGATCTCCGCCTTGAAGACCACTTCACCAGCCTCGAACCGGGCAAATGCGCGGCCCGCTGCGATCAACTCGGCAACCCGGGCCCGGTACCCAGCGCCACCATCGGCTAGCCGGGGATCGATGCCTACTTCCTCGGTGAACATGGCGACCGCCGCCGGCAGGTACTGGTCCAGCTCATTTGGACGCACCGGCCGCACCAGTGGATCGGCCGGCACCCGGGGCGACTCGGCCAGCACGAGCAGCGGCTGGTCCGGCCGTTCCTCGCGGGCCGGCCCCCAGCTGTCACCGAGCTGCTCCCACAGTGCGAGCACTTGATCAGCCGGCCCCACCATCGACGAGCAGCACCTGGCCCGGCGAGCCGCCCGATCAGCGAAAGCGCGGATCGCCGGGCGCCCGCCGCACAGCGGCACCAGATTCGCACCGGAGAAGCACAGCCCGGCTAGCGCAGCATCGCGTCCACGCTCCGGATCATTGGTGAAACCCCACATCTCCCCGCCAAGTCGCCATGGATCTAGGCCACCGTTTTCGATCCGCGCTGCGACCATGCAGGACATCACGGGATCCGTGGCCAGTACCGCCCGGACGCTGCGTGCGTGGCGGTCATCTAGCAGGTGCACGCTCGCGTGCTTGAGCACCTACCTAGGGTGCCAGAACGCTGCCTAGCCGCCTCAGGAACCCTCCTGTGCCAACCGGAACGCTTCCTCGATGAGAGTTTCGACAATCTGCGACTCCGGGACAGTCTTGATCACTTCGCCCCGCACGAAGATCTGCCCCTTGCCGTTGCCCGAGGCCACTCCCAGATCGGCTTCGCGGGCTTCTCCCGGTCCATTGACCACACAACCCATCACCGCTACCCGCAGGGGCACCTCCATGCCCTGTAGCCCGGCGGTCACCTCGTCGGCAAGCTTGTAGACATCCACCTGGGCCCGCCCGCATGACGGGCAGGACACGATTTCCAACCTGCGGGTCCGCAGGTTGAGCGACTCCAGGATCTGGAGACCAACCTTGACCTCCTCGACCGGCGGCGCGGACAGCGAGACCCGGATGGTGTCGCCGATGCCCTGGCTGAGCAGTGCCCCGAACGCGGTCGCTGACTTGATGGTGCCCTGGAAGGCCGGGCCTGCCTCGGTGACCCCGAGATGCAACGGGTAGTCACATTGCGCGGCGAGTTGCTGGTAAGCCCGCACCATGACAACGGGGTCGTGGTGTTTCACCGAGATCTTGATGTCGTGGAAGTCGTGCTCGGCGAACAGGCTGGCTTCCCACAGCGCAGACTCGACGAGAGCCTCCGGGGTCGCCTTGCCGTATTTGGTCAGGATCTTGGGATCCAGCGATCCGGCGTTGACGCCGATCCGGATCGGGATGCCGGCGTCCTTGGCGGCCTTGGCGATATCCCCGACCCGGTCGTCGAACTTCTTGATATTTCCGGGATTGACCCGCACCGCCGCGCATCCCGCCTCGATGGCGGCGAAGACGTACTTGGGCTGGAAGTGAATGTCGGCGATCACCGGGATACGCGACTTGCACGCGATTGCCGGCAGCGCCGCGGCGTCGTCGGCGCTGGGCACGGCCACCCGCACGATGTCACAGCCGGCCGTGGTGAGCTCAGCGATCTGCTGCAAGGTGGCGTTGATGTCAGCGGTGAGTGTGGTGGTCATCGACTGCACGGATACCGGGTGGTCACTGCCCACGCCTACGGTTCCGACGTGCAGCTGGCGGGTCTTGCGGCGTTCGGCCAGCACCGGCGGCGGCACGGCCGGCATACCGATCAGCATGGGAGGCCCCTATCGGTTATCGGTGTAGGCGGATCGGATTGACGATGTCTGCTGTGATGGTCAACAGGCTTACGCCGATGAAGACCACGATGACCAGGTAGGTCAGCGGCATCAGCCGGGTGTAGTCCACCGGAGGCCCGTTCGCGCGCCCAGTGGCCCGGCGAATGGCATTGCGAATGCCCTCGTAGACGTTGACCGCGATGTGGCCACCGTCCAGGGGAAGCAGCGGCAACAGGTTGAAGACTCCGAGGAAGAGATTCATCGCCACGAGCAGGAACAAGAAAAACCACCATGCGCCGAAACCGGCGGCGTCGCCACCGAGCACGCTGGCCCCGACCACGCTGAACGGGGTGTCTGGCCGATCTTGCCCGGCGATCCGATCCAGCAACGCCGGGATGCGTTGCGGGAACTCCTTCACGCCTTGCCAGGTATTGGCGAACATGGTGCCGGTGAAGGTAATGGTCGCGCCAACCGCCTCCACCGGTCCGTACCGCGGTGTCACGGCAGGTTGGCGCGGTGGCGACACCCCGATCGCCCCGACGACCTCGTCGCCTTTACCACCTAATGCCGATACCGGGACCCGGGCCACATCGATCACTACCGTGCGTTGCTGCCCGTGCCGGTCCAGCCGCACCTCTGTCGGGCCTGACCGGCTGCGGATGGCGGTGGTCAGGTCATCGAAGTCACGCACCGGAGTACCCGCCACCGCCAGCACGCGGTCCCCCGGTTGCAAACCGGCGTCCCGGGCAGGCGCCGGGGAACCCGGCTGGCAGGAACCATCGGGCCGCAGTGCGATACACGGGCTGACCACGGACACTACCGCGGGGGTGGGCGCTGGATTGAGATTGGGCAGGCCGGTCGACACAGCCATCGCGTAGATCAGCACGATGCCTAACACAAAATGGGTCAACGCGCCCGCCGATAGCACCACTACCCGCTGCCAGGTGGGGAATCGGATGAACGCACGCCTGCGGTCATCCGGATCGGACAGCTCCTCCAGCGCGGTCATGCCAGCGATATCGCAGAAGCCACCCGCCGGGATCAATTTAAGCCCGTATTCGGTCTCACCACGCCGGAATGAGAATAAGGTGGGGCCGAATCCGATGAAGTATCGCCGCACTTTCATCCCGAAGGCCTTTGCGGTGCCCATGTGGCCGGCCTCGTGCAAAGCGATGGAGATTCCGATACCCGCCGCGAACAGCACTACCCCCAGCACGAACGCCACGTTGTGCTCCTCCTCATTCAAGGGCTCCTCACTCGGGCCTCTTACTCGCTGGCGCGAGGCGGCCGCCCAGCAGCTCGGTGGCCCTACGCCGGGCCCACTCCTCGGCTGCTAGTACGTCCTCCACCGTAGTCGGATCGGCTTGCCACCCAGTTGACTCGCCCACCACGACCGCTACGGCGTCGACGATCCGGCGGAAGGGAATGCGGCCGTCCAGGAAGGCTGCCACTGCCTCTTCGTTGGCCGCATTGAACACCGCCGGCACGCAGCCTCCGGCGGCACCTGCCGCCTTGGCCAGCTCGATGGCCGGGAAGGTCTTGGCATCCACCGGTTCGAACGTCCAGCTCGCCGGGCTGCTGAAGTCGCACGCCGGCGCGGCACCGGCAACCCGGTCCGGCCAGCCGAGCGCTAGGGCGATCGGCAGCCGCATGTCTGGAGGGCTGGCTTGGGCAATCGTCGAACCGTCAACGAAGGTGACCATCGAGTGGATCACCGACTGCGGGTGCACCACGACGTCGATGCGGTCGTAGGGGATGTCGAACAGCAGGTGAGCCTCGATCAGTTCCAGGCCTTTGTTCACCAGGGTGGCCGAGTTCACCGTGACTACCGGGCCCATCCGCCAGGTGGGGTGAGCCAGTGCCTGCTGGGGGGTGACCTCGTCGAGCTGTTCGGGGCGGCAGCCGCGAAACGGGCCCCCGGAAGCGGTCAGCACCAGCCGCGACACCTCGGCTCGGTTGCCGCCACGCAAGCACTGGGCCAGCGCGGAGTGCTCGGAGTCCACCGGCACGATCTGACCCGGCGCAGCTGCGCGGGTGACCAGGGTGCCACCGGCCACCAGGGACTCCTTGTTGGCCAGTGCCAGGGTGGCGCCGCTGCGCAGGCCAGCCAGTGTCGGTGCCAGACCGCGGGATCCAGTCACGCCGTTGAGCACCACATCGGCGGGCTGGGTGGCGACGAGCTCAGCAGCGGCATCGGGACCGACCAGAATCCGCGGCATCCGGTAGCCGCCCTGGCTGTAGCCGCATCGTTGTGCCTCGGCGAACAGCGCCAGCTGGAGATCCTGCGCGGCCCGGCCGCGAGCCACGGCCACTGCGCCGGCTCCGGTCTGCAGCACTTGTGCGGCCAGCGCCTGCGGATCTGCGCCGCCGGCAGCCAGCCCGACAACCTGGAAACGCTTCGGATTTCGACGCACCACGTCGAGTGCCTGGACACCAATCGATCCGGTGCTGCCCAGTAACACCACCGTGCGGGGCCGAGTTGACAGGTCCATCCAGGTCATTGTTCCCGACCGCCGGGTGTTTATGCGTGCAAGGTGACCTCACGCGGATCACACTGATCGTGAGTGCGCACGGAGGGAGTCGGGCATGGGCATTCTCGGTTGGATTGTTCTCGGATTGGTTGCCGGCGCCATCGCCAAGTTGATCATGCCGGGTAATGACCCCGGCGGGTTCATCGTCACCATGCTGTTGGGCATTGTCGGGGCCGTCATTGGCGGGTTCATCGGCAGCCGTATTTTCGGGCGAGGGTTGGAGACGTTCTGGAATCTTCAAACATGGATCGTCGCCATCATCGGATCCCTCATCTTGCTGATAATTTACCGGCTTGCCGTCGGGAGAAGAGGAGTGTGGCGCTACTGACCCTGCCGAGCTGGCGGGTGCAGCGCACGCTCCGTCCCGCCAGCTCCTAGCGGTATGCCTCCCCGCCGGCATGGCCACGGTATGCGATGATGCGGCAGTGGCTATGACAGACCGGCATTCCACCGAGACATCTCTCACCCATGGGACCACCCTTGCCCATGGTGTCGATCCCCACGAGGAACCCTCCGCCGCCTGGGGATGGCACGGCAGCTTCCCTCGCGCCGGCAAGATTGCCGGATGGTTCACTGCCTTCGCGCTATTCGCGATGATTGTTGGGAATCGCGAGGGAAATACCGAAGTGGTGTACCTGGTGTGCCTTGGCACGCTGCTGGTGGTCATGCTCATCGCAAGCCACGTGAAGGCCTACAAAGAAAAGCGACGCTGGCGGGATTGAACGGTTCATCGGCCGTCGAGCTGGAGATCGGCCACCGGACCGTCCGGATTACCAATCCGGACCGAGTTTATTTCCCCGCGCGCGGTGAGACCAAGATTGATCTCGTCCGCTACTACCTGTCGGTCGGTGACGGCATTGTGCGGGCACTGCGCGAGCGTCCCTGCATGCTGCATCGCTTTCCCAGTGGAGTCGCCGGACCCAAGGTGTACCAGAAGCGGCTGCCAGCCGGCGCTCCACCCTGGGTGCACACCGTGCGAGTGGACTTCCCCTCCGGGCGGTCTGCGGATGAATTGTGCGTCACGGACATTGCTGATGTGATTTGGGCAGTCCAGATGAGCACCGTGGAATTCCATCCATGGAATACCCGGGCACCTAACGTCGAATTCCCTGACGAGTGGCGCATTGATCTGGACCCGCAACCCGGCACCGGATTCGCGCACGCTCGCCAGGTGGCTTTAGTGGTGCAGGAGGTGCTTGCCGAGGTCGGTGCGGTGGGTTGGCCGAAGACGTCCGGTGGTCGTGGAATGCATGTCTACGTGCGGATCCAACCCCGCTGGGGCTTCGCCGACGTGCGCCGTGCGGCCCGTGCCTTCGCGCGTGAAGTGGAACGGCGCGCACCCGAGCTGGTCACCACCGCGTGGTGGAAACGGGACCGGATCGCCGCCGTGTTTGTGGACTGGAATCAGAACACTCGGGACCACACGATTCGCAGCGCCTACTCGGTACGGGGCGTACCCGAAGCAGTGGTGTCCACCCCACTGCGATGGGACGAGGTGCCCGACGCCGAACCTGGTGATTTCACCCTGGCCACCGTGGCTGAGCGATTCGCGCGCCTGGGTGACGTTCATGCCGGCATCGACAACGCGGTGTTTTCCCTCGAGCTGCTTCTCGAATGGGCCGACCGCGACACGGATTAGTCCTTAGCCCAGAAGCACATCGGCGATGCTGAACCGGACTGGGCGCTCGAGCTGGTCGTAGGTACAGGAATGCGGATCGCGATCGGGGCGCCAGCGGACGAATTGCGTGGTGTGGCGGAACCGCGGGCCTTCCATGTAGTCGTAGCGCACCTCGACTACGCGCTCAGGCCGCAGCGGGATGAAGGACAGATCCTTGCCGGCGTTCCACCGGCTCGCCTCGTTCTTGCGTGGGGTGCGCTCGCCCTGGTCATGGGCCGCCCAATTCCACGGGTGCTCATCGAATGTCGTGACAAGAGGCTGGAGCTCAGTGAGCAGTCGCTTGCGCGTGGCCATCGGAAAGGCCCCCACTACTCCGACGGAGGCCAGCGTGTTCCGGTCGTCGTACAGGCCGAGTAACAGGGAACCGACGGCGTCAGGACCGGATTTGTGCAGCCGGTAGCCGGCGACGACACAGTCGGCGGTGCGCTCATGCTTGATCTTGGTCATCACACGCTTATCCGGTTGGTAGGCCAGGTCGAGTGGCTTGGCGATCAAGCCGTCCAGGCCCGCGCCTTCGAACTGCTCGAACCAGCGGCGAGCCAGCTCGAGGTCTTGCGTGGCCGGCGTGAGGTGTACCGGCGGCGCAGCGCCGGCCAGGGCGCGTTGCAGCCGCTCCCACCGCTGGTGCAGCGGTTGCTGGGTGAGGTCTTCGTCGCCGAGGGCGAGCAAATCGAAGGCGATGAAGCTGGCCGGGGTCTGCTCAGCCAACAGGTTGACCCGGCTGGCGGCAGGATGGATGCGTTGTTGCAGTGCCTCGAAGTCCAGCGTGTTGCGCTCGGTGTCGGCGATGACAATTTCGCCGTCGATAACCGCGCGGGGTGGGAAATTGGCCCGCACAGCTGCGACGACGTCGGGAAAGTAACGAGTCATCGGTCGCTCGTTGCGGCTACCGATCTCTACCTCATCACCGTCGCGGAAGATGATCGATCGGAAGCCGTCCCACTTCGGTTCGTAGTGCTGGCCTGGAGGGATGCCAGCGGCAGGCTTGGCGAGCATCGGAGCGACGGGGGGCATGACGGGAAGGTGCACGAGCTAGAGTGTGCCGCCTGGCCCCGGTAGCGTGCCCCTGTGGCAGACCCGGCCACGGTTTTCGACGCCGCGGCGGATGGTTAGGAGGTCCAGCCCGGCGATGCCACAAGCGTCCCTCACAACGAGGCGTCGATGATGCGCTGGTGAATCTGCTGTGGCGGCGTGCCTGCAAGCCCCATCCTGTCCAGCGTCAGGCCGGTACGGGCATAGTCGACACCATTCATGACAGAGGCGAGTTCGGTAAGGGCTGTCATCGTCGGGGTGGCGACATCGGTGCGGCTAGCCAGCGAGATCCACGGCACCAAACCCCAGCCTACGTCCTCATGCAGGTACCGGTGATCCAGCGTAGGTGGTGCCTTCACTGACCGGATCGCCTCTCCAGCCTGCAACACCTGGTGGACCCGGCCGGTACGGGCAGCAGCCGCGGTGGTGTATCCGGCACGATGCAACATCTCTGCGAATGGGGCGGTCGGTACGCCTAGTTGGGCAGCCAGCGCCAGCCGCTCACGGTCGACGGCTTCGATAACCCGGGCAACCGCGGGACCACTGCCTTCCTGGTAGACACGAAATTGCCCGCCGGTCGCCTCAATCCAGCTGGCGTTGCAGATCATCTGCGCAGGATGCATGACGGCGTTGACATTGGCCAGATCAAGCTCGAGCACGCTGCCCGCAGTGTCGAACTGCCCGGGTAGCAAGGCGTCGACGCGCTGGTGGCACTCATTGAGGTGGCGCGCCGGGAAGGCGGCCAAGGTCGCGGGGCTAAGTCGGAACACACCGACAGTAGCCGGTCCGGTCATCCGCGAGCCGTGTGACGCGGTGGATAACTGGCATATCGGCTGCCCGCCGCGGCCGGTGACCCGGGCCATTTCCGCACCGAGGTACAGCGCGCCACCGCTATGCCCGGGATTGAGCCACAGCAGCTGATCGCTGGTGATGGCCCGTGCGAGCGCCGGCGCGCAGTGCGGCAGCGCGGGGGTGGGCACGGTGACCGCAATCACGTCGGCGCCGCTGACTGCCTGTGGTAGCGAGGTGGTCAGCAGGGCAATCGGTGCGCTGCCCTCTACAGCGCCGGTAGCCGTGAGACCACCGGCTTGCCGGATCGGGCGCAGCCGTTGCTCAGACCGGGTGCACAGCCGCACCTCATGGCCGCGCAGGGTCAGGTGAGTAGCCAGCGCGCAGCCCACGTTGCCGGCACCGATCACGGCGACGACCGCGGATCGGCTCACGATCCCGGTTGGTCAGCTGGTGTGGCCGCTGCCAGTTGCCCGCATGCAGCGGCGATCTCCCGGCCGCGGGTGTCCCGGACGGTGCAGGTCACCCCTGCCCCGCGCACCCGGGCCACGAACTGTTCCTGCACGGCCCGAGGACTAGCGTCCCAGGCACTGCCCGGGGTGGGGTTGAGCGGGATGAGATTGACGTGTACCCGGGCGCCTAGCCGTTCGTGCAGGAGCCGGCCGAGCAACTCGGCACGCCACGGCTGGTCGTTGATGTCCCGGATGAGTGCGTACTCGATAGACACCCGGCGGCCGGTGACGTCTGCGTAGTGCCGCGCCGCATCGAGTACCTCAGATACCTTCCAGCGGCGGTTCACCGGGACGAGAGTGTCGCGCAGCTCGTCATCCGGGGTGTGCAACGACACCGCGAGCGTGACCTGCATCCCCTCATCGGCCAGCTGCCGCATCGCCGGCACCAGGCCCACGGTGGAGACCGTCACCGACCGCTGGGACAACCCCAAGCCCTCGGGTGCGGGATCGGTGATCCGGCGGATGGCGGTAGCTACCCGCGGGTAGTTGGCCAGCGGTTCACCCATACCCATGAACACGACGTTGGACAGCCGTCCGGGGCCACCGGTCAACTTCCCGTCACGGATTGCGGCGGCAGCCGCACGCACCTGATCGACAATCTCGGCCGTGGACAGGTTGCGGGTCAACCCACCTTGACCTGTGGCGCAGAACGGGCATGCCATCCCGCAGCCGGCCTGGCTGGAGATGCACACCGTGGCGCGGTCCGGATAGCGCATCAGCACGCTTTCCGTACGGGCTCCGTCGGCGGCACGCCACAGGGTCTTGCGGGTCTTGCCACCGTCGCAGCTTTGGTGCCGCACCGGGGTGGCCAGCTCGGGCAGCAACGCTGCCACAAGCCGGCTACGGGCTGCTGCGGGCAGATCGGTCATCGCAGCCGGATCGGTACTCAACCGGGCGAAATAGTGCCGGGCCAGCTGGTCGGCGCGGAAAGCCGGTTCCCCGAGCTCGGTCACCACCGCGCGGCGCTGGTCACGGTCGAGGTCGGCGAGGTGCCGCGGCGGCTGTCCCCGGCGCGGGGCCTCAAACACCAAAGGTAAAGCAGTCATCTCAGGTTCCACTGTCCCAGGCCCCCTCCCGATATGGAGACATATCGGGCTTGATGAGGCCGCTGCAATATCGGTATGTCTCCATGTCGCGCAAAAGGGGCCTGCGGCGGATATGGATGCGGTAGCGAACTGGGATGGTCAGGCCTGGCGTCTGCGCGATCGCCCGCGCTGCCACTTTGGGTGGGAACTCGATGCGCAGCACGTCCTCCAACTCACCTCGATCACGGAACCGCCATACGGTTTCCACCCTGCGGCAGTCAAAGCCCTGTGCGGCAAAGAATGCCTCGACCGCGGCCGGCCGGTAGTGGGGTGTCGCCGCACACAGCCACTCACCGTAGGGAGGCTGGGTACCGTCCAGATCGATGATGACCAAACTTCCGCCTGGACGAAGCACGCGATGCGTCTCGACCAGACCCGGCTCGCAGCCGGGACCGAAAAAATACGCGATACGCGCGTGCACGAGATCAACGCTGGAATCGGGTAGCGGCAACCGTTGCGCGCAGCCGGCGCGTACCTGGACTGTCGGCAGGTTGCGCACCCGGCGCCGAGCGCGAAGCACCAGCGGGGGGTGCGGCTCCACGCCGACGACGCTGCGGGCTTGCTGGGCGAATCGAGGCAGGTGAAACCCGTCCCCGCAGCCGACGTCGACGACGTCGGCGCCACACCAGTCGACCTGCTCGGCCAACGCCGCCCACACTGCTCCGTCGGCGTCGATGGCCTCATTCTCCCGCTCATAGATATCCGGCCAGTTCCAGATGTTGGGGCTGGCCAGCACTGCCCGATCAGTCACCCGCATCAGCGCGCTTCCGCTAGGCCGGTACAAGCACGCTCAGCAGCAACCAGGACACCACCGCTGAGGGCAGCAGCGAATCCATCCGGTCCATCAACCCACCGTGGCCTGGCAGCACGGTACCCATGTCTTTCACACCGAGATCGCGTTTGATCAGAGATTCCACCAGATCTCCCCCGGTGGCGGTGAGCACGATCGCCGCCCCGAACAGCACGCCCTGCCACCACTGGCCACCCAACAGCAAGGTCACTGCCAGGGCGCCCGCCGCAGTTCCGACCGCCAGCGATCCGATGAACCCTTCCCATGACTTCTTGGGGCTGATCGACGGTGCCATCAGATGCCGCCCCCCCAATACGCCGGTGGCATACCCCCCGACATCTGACGCCACTCCGGCAAACATCAGACACGACGCGCGCGCCGCGCCGTCGACCGGAACGACCAGCAGGGTCGCGAATGCGGCGAATCCGGAGACGTAGGCTGCGCTGAACACGGAGGCACTGACGTCACGGACGTAGCCTGCCGCACCTCTTGGGAAGCGCCAGACCAAGCAGAGCAGCGCGGTGATCACAAATGCGATGAGTATCCCGTCTGGGCCAAATGGCCATGCCAGCCATACCATCGCTTGCCCACCGACGAGTACCGGCGGTAGCGACACGCCGATACCAGCCCGGCGCAACGCACCAGCCAGCTCCCAGGTGGATATAGCTACGGTGGCGGCCACGATGCCGATGAACACCTGGCGAACGGTGTAGAGCGCCACCAGGATTGCGGCGCCCATCGACAACCCGACCGCGATTGCCGCCCATAGGTTGCGGCCCGCCCGCGGGGTGCGGGGACGCTGCGGCGGGGGCACCGCTGAAGCAGAAACGGGTTGCTCGGGAAGCCTGCTCGCAGACACTCAGACCTCGAGCAATTCAGATTCCTTGTGCTTGACGAGTTCGTCCACCTGGGCTACGTACCGGTGCGTGACGACCTCGAGTTCCTTCTCGGCCCGGGTCACTTCGTCTTCACCGGCTTCCCCGTCACGGCTGATGCGGTGCAGTTGTTCTTTGGCTTTGCGACGGATGTTCCGGATGGCGACCCTGGCGTCTTCTCCCTTTGCGTGCGCGACCTTGACCAGGTCGCGGCGGCGTTCCTCAGACAGGTGCGGGATAACCACCCTGATGATCATTCCATCATTGGTCGGGTTGACGCCGAGGTCGGAATCCCGGATCGCCTTCTCCATCGTCTTGAGCTGGCTGGGATCGTAGGGCTTGATCACAGCCATCCGCGCCTCGGGGACTGTCACGCTGGCCAGCTGGATCAAGGGGGTGGCAGCCCCGTAGTAGTCCACGAGGATCTTGGAGAACATCGCCGGACTGGCGCGGCCGGTACGCACCGTAGCGAGATCCTCCTTGGCCACCAACACGGCCTTTTCCATCTTCTCCTCAGCATCGAGGAGGGTGTCGTCGATCACGGCTGCTCCTTGTTACTAGCCTGATGCCTCTGTAGCCGCAGTGCTGACCAGGGTTCCGATCGGCTCGCCACGGACCGCGCGAGCGATATTGCCCTCGGTCAACAGGTTGAACACGATGATTGGCAGCTTGTTGTCCATGCACAGGCTGAATGCGGTGGCGTCTGCCACCTTAAGTCCCCGCTCAAGTACCTCGCGGTGGGTGATGTGAGTGAACATCTTGGCCGATGGATCGGTTTTGGGGTCAGCGGTGTAGACCCCGTCGACCGCCTTGCCGAGCAGCAGGACCTCGCACCCTATCTCGAGTGCCCGCTGGGCGCCGGTGGTGTCGGTGGAGAAATAGGGCATGCCGACTCCGGCACCAAAGATGACCACGCGGCCCTTTTCGAGATGCCGGATTGCTCGGCGGGGGATATAGGGCTCGGCGACCTGTCCCATCGTGATGGCTGTCTGCACCCGAGTATCGATTTTGTACTCGCGCTCCAGGAAGTCCTGGAGCGCCAAGCAGTTCATCACGGTGCCGAGCATCCCCATGTAGTCGGCTCGGGAACGTTCCATGCCGCCCTGCTGGAGTTCCTCGCCGCGGAAGAAGTTCCCTCCGCCGATCACAACCGCCATCTGGACCCCGCTGGCAACGACGTCAGCGATTTGCCGAGCGACCGCCTTGACCACCTTGGGGTCTACCCCTACAGCCCCGCCGCCGAACATTTCCCCGCCGAGTTTGAGTAGCACCCTGCGGTATCCCGGAACGATCAGCCGGCCGGCGTTCATGGGCGGGTCAGGCCTGGCCGACCTCGAAGCGAGCGAAGCGCCGCACAGTTACCCCCGCTTCACCGAGAAGCGCCTTGACGGTCTTCTTGGAGTCCTGTACCGAGGTCTGTTCCAGCAACACGGTGTCCTTGAAGAATCCGTTCAGACGGCCTTCGACGATTCTGGGTAGCGCCTGATCCGGCTTGCCCTCCTCGCGGGCGGTTTCCTCAGCGATGCGCCGTTCGTTGGCCAACACCTCATCGGGTACCTCGTCCCGGGTCACGAAACGTGGTTTCATGGCGGCAACCTGCATCGCTACCGCCCGCGCTGTGTCGGACGAATCACCTTCGTATTCGACCAGCACGCCCACCGCAGGGGGTAGGTCGGAGGCGCGGCGATGTAGATAGGTGGCTACCTGCCCGTCGAAGGACACCACTCGCCGCAGCTGGAGCTTTTCGCCAATTTTGGCCGATGCTTCCTGCACCGCCTCATCGACGGTTTGGTCACCCAGTGGTGCCTGAGCAAGCGTCTCTACATCGGCCGGCCGGATTCGGGCCGCCTCAGCGACGATCCGGCTGGCGAGCTGTTGGAAATCGGTGCCCTTGGCGACGAAATCGGTCTCGCAGTTGAGCTCGATCATCACGCCACCCTCGGCGGCGACGAGCCCGTTGGCGGTGGTGCGTTCGGCTCGTTTGCCGACGTCCTTGGCGCCCTTGATACGGAGCAACTCGACTGCGCGGTCGAAGTCACCGTTGGACTCTTCCAAGGCCTTCTTGCAGGCCATCATGCCGGAACCAGTCAGGTCCCGGATTCTCTTGACATCGGCGGCGGAGTAATTCGCCATCGTGGCTATACCGTCCTGAAGTTCGTTTATCGGATTGACAGTCGTGGTGCCGCTGACTCGCTCAGATATGCGACACTCCATTATTGGCAACCATCGTTTCGGTTGGTGGCTCAGCCGCGCTACCCGAAGCAACGTTTCCGGAAGCAGGGTCACTGGAAACCATCAGTTCCTGTTCCCATTCGGCCAGCGGCTCGTCGGCGCCGACACCGGACTCCGGCTTGTCGGTTCCGTCGGCTCCCGAGGACCGGCCGGCACGCGACATCAGCCCATCGGCGGTGGCATCCGCCACCACTCGGGTAAGCAGTGCCGCGGAGCGGATTGCGTCGTCGTTGCCCGGGATGGGGTAATCGACCTCATCGGGGTCGCAGTTGGTGTCCAGAATGGCCACGACCGGAATACCCAGCTTGCGCGCCTCGCCGACGGCGATCTGCTCTTTCTTTGTGTCCACGATCCACACTGCGCTGGGCACGCGCTGCATGTCGCGGATGCCACCAAGGGTCTTTTCCAGCTTATCCTTTTCCCGAGTCCGCATCAGGATCTCTTTTTTGGTCAGCCCGGAGAAACCACCGGTCTGTTCCATTGCTTCGAGTTCCTTGAGCCGTTGGAGGCGCTTGTGGACGGTGGAGAAATTCGTGAGCATGCCACCCAGCCAGCGATGGTTCACGAATGGCATGCCGACGCGCTGCGCCTGATGCGCGATCGCTTCCTGGGCCTGCTTTTTGGTCCCGACGAACAGGATTGAACCACCGTGGGCCACGGTCTGCTTGATGAACTCGTAGGCCTTGTCGATGTAGGTCAGCGTCTGCTGCAAGTCGATGATGTAGATGCCGTTGCGCTCGGTGAAGATGTAGCGCTTCATCTTCGGATTCCATCGGCGGGTCTGATGACCAAAATGCACGCCGGAGTCGAGCAGTTGCTTCATGGTGACGACGGCCATAGCCGGTGCACACCTCGATGTGTCGGGCGCCCCGGTTCCCGCCGGCGCGCTCATGCGGTTGTCGCGACGGACCAGGTCGGACCGCCGCCCTAGCGCCAGGCCGACGTCCGGACCCCGTGCGATCGCCGACCGCAACGAGGACCGCCGGACGCCGAAGCCCCGGAAGGGCGCAGCGCTGGCGCGCGAAGTCGACCCGCACGCGGGCCGCTGTCCCAGTCTACGCGTCTCTGGCGAACCATCCCCATTAACCCCCCATCCGCGGCACTCACTCTCGGCCGCTCACTCTCGGCGCAGTCTGGATGCAGACTGCGACCTAGGACTGAGGTTGTGCACAGGGAAGGGGTTGTGCACAGGG